>Ga0181532_10003737_pt1 | contig 13609 bp, 11 predicted proteins | sample PEATcosm2014_Bin_33_FD_119768 | JGI IMG/M metagenome (GOLD analysis project Ga0181532, IMG submission 119768) | Peatland microbial communities from MTU Mesocosm Facility, Houghton, MI, USA - PEATcosm2014_Bin11_30_metaG | ecosystem: Environmental > Terrestrial > Soil > Wetlands > Peat | place...
AAGAGTATGGACAGATGTAATTCATAGAGGGGCTGAACACATGGCAAAGTCGCACCTAAAATTGATCGCCCCAGCAACGGAAAAACGGACAGTGATGCCGATCCGTCGGCCGAACAGTGAGATTCGGCCGCGCGAACACCTAACGGAACGGGAGGTCGGAAAGCTGATGGCAGCGGCCAAGGGCAACCGGCATGGGCACCGGGACGCCGCCATGATCCTGATCTGCTTCCGGCATGGCTTGCGGGCGTCAGAGCTTTGCGAGCTTCAGTGGAGCGACGTTGAGTTTGAGAGCGCCTCGCTACACTTACGCCGCGCCAAGGGCGGGGCAACCGGCACGCACCCATTACTTGGCGACGAACTACGATCCCTCCGGGCGCTAAAGCGTGAGGCTAAGTCTGCCTTCATCTTCGTTAGCGAACGGGGCGCACCATTCACCGTGTCGGGCTTACAGAAGATGATCGAGCGCGCTGGCATCGAGGCCAAGATGCCCTTCAAAGTCCATCCGCATATGCTGCGCCACGCTGCGGGCTATGTCCTGGCCAACAAGGGCACTGACACCAGGACGCTGCAATCGTACTTGGGCCATCGTTCTATCCAGAGCACCGTACGATACACAGAACTGGCACCCGGCCGATTTAAGAATCTTTGGCGCTGATTGCACGACGCGCGCACTTCTGGCGCGCTCCAGCGACGGTCGCTTTGCCCCCCAAAGCGACCGATTGCTGCGCTGCCGCGAAATGACGCAATGGGCCAAAAGCGACCAAAGTGCAACGCAGCAAAATCGCGCCATTTCGCGAGCGCCTAAAGAGAAAGGGCCCCCCAGCGGCCCTTCGTGTTCCCCTGTGATTGTTTGTTCAGGCGATTGCGCGCGCCGATTCCTGGGCCAGCCAAAGAAACCCAACGCACCTAAGCCTGAGGCGAAGAGGGGCAAAGCAGCCGGTAATGGGGTGGCGGTCTCCACAACAACGTTGGCATATAACAAGGGAGAAACATCGTTCTCGTAGTCGGAGAGGTTTGGATACACCACGAGCGTATCAAAAGAAGGAGGATCAACGAGCGCAATAGCGTACTGCCCAACAGTAAACGCGATCGATTGGATTACGGGGCCGAATTCGCCTTGATAGATGACATTGGTCACGTCGACTCTATTTTGCCCCAACAGTAAGATATTGATACCGGCCGGATCCGGCCCGGTAATTGATCCAGCGAGACTAAAATTTGGACCGGTGTAGGAGAAAGAGCCGAAAACGTTTTCGATTGGAGTTCCGGCGGCCGATACCGGGATAAAAGTTTCTACAGTCAAATCAATGTTAGCTATAGCGTTCGGGCCGAGGGCTGCTCCTTCGGGGTATATAAACCCGTCGAAATTGTAGAAGTAGACCGTGTTGCACGAACACGCAGAAGCTGGGCCAGTAATTCCTAGCGACGCCAACGCGACTACGATGGCAAAGATTTTCGGCTTCATGGTCTGCCCCCAAAGGCGAGTGTCAGTTTGCTGATTTGGTCAAGCAACCGTCTGAGCGCGTCGCTTCCTACGCCAGCCGAACAAACCTATCGCGCCGAGGCCGGTGGCGAAGAGCGGGAGAGCTGCGGGAAGCGGAGTTGGGCTTACGCCAAACCCTTGACCATCGATGACGAGCTCAAATAGCCCTGCAGGTTGGTAGATGGTGCCAGCATTCCATAAATAAATTCCATCGCCACCAAGACCGCCTTCTACAATCTCTAGCAATGACGGCTGAGATGAATCTCCAAAGAAATAACTCAAGGTGGTGGCTGTAGCCGCCAGATCGGTGAAAGACGACGGCGATGAGAAAGCCGTCGCAGCTATAGAGTTAGAACCCAGCTGACCCGGGCCGATTAGCGTTTCAGGCCCCCCTGGAACCGGTCCTCCGATGGTCTGGATTGTGAGGTTCCATGTTACAAGATCGGACAACGACAACTGCCCGATAGTGCCGCCAGTTGTAATGGTTCCGGTCACTGTATTGATACCCAGTGAAGCGGTACCCATCGTGAGATCAAAATTGTAAGTCGTCGTTGCTCCGGCGGAAGTCGTCGTCGCCGCGATGATTGTTGCGGCCATCAAAAGCCTTTTCATTGTGTACTCCCCATTCTGTTGCGCGCGGCCGACTCGAAGACGAGCTTGACCGCCGCGTTAAGCTCAGGATTGGACGCAGACAGATCGTTGGCGACGCTGGAAATTTGGGCGATCATCGCTTGCTGCTCGGCGGCCGGGAGGCTGATCAACTCGCCGCCGCTGTCGGTCCAAACCTTGCGCTGCGCGGCAAAGAAGTCGTTCACAAAGGGGACGATCTGTGTCGATATCGCCACCGCGTCATGGCGAACAACGCTCTGCAGATCCGCCGGCAAGGAGTCGAGCCATTTCCGATTCAACACGGCTATGGAGTTGACCCAGGGCTGATCAATCTCGGTGACGTATTTCGCCGCGTCCACGTAATGCAGCGTCGTGTCGATTGTGATGGACGTGAGAGCGCCGTCGATGGCGCCTTGCTGGATGGCCGGCAGCACGTCGCCCAATGACATCGCCACCGGCGAGGCTTTCATACGCTTAATCATCTCCAATTGGAACGGCGAGGCCGACATGCGAACCTTCAGTCCCTGGAACTCGACGAGATGACGGACCGGCTTGCGCGTGATGATTGATGCCGGTCCAAGGGGAAAGATTCCAACGCCAGTCAAGCCCTTGTTCGCGCCCAGTCCAAGAATCAAGGCGCGGACCGTGCGATCACTGAACACGCGCACGTCTTGCTCTTGGCTCGCGAACAGACCGGGCGCGCTCGGTACTTCGTAGCGCGCGTCGACGCCGACGAGAAATTCCGGCGGCCCAATCCAACCTTGGATCGATCCAAACTGCGCCCCCTCGATTTGCCGGGGAATAGAGCCGAGTTGGCTCCCCGGATAGACTTCGCCCTTGATTCGCCCACCGGAATCCCGCTCCACCGCCGCCACAAACCGTTTCATCCATTCGTGCTGTGTATCATTGAGCGTTGCGGTGCTGAGCTTCATCACAATCGGTGCGCCCTCGGCGTAGAGTGGAGGGACGCCCGCAGCCATGGTCGCGGCAGCGGCGACCATTGCGAATGTGGCGACGTATCGCGCTCTCATGTGAGCCTCCTGGGTGACCTAGAGGATTCCTGACGCCGGCCTAGCGATTGCGCTGATCTCTTGCTTGCTCACATCGCCTAGTTTACTGCGCACAAGCGATAGCGAGCAGCTCTAATATCCGATACCCTCATAGCTGTCCGGCTATGGAGCGAAGCCATGCGATGGACCGACCGTGTCGACCGTCATGTCAAATTGCGCGATTTACGCATCCTGCGTGCGCTGGCAGAATCCGGAAGCATGTCGCGGGCGGCCAAGCAGCTCGCCATCTCGCAACCGGTCGTGTCGAAAACAATCGCCGACCTGGAACATATACTCGGCGTCCGCCTCCTCGATCGGACCTCGCACGGCGTCGAAGCAACTGTCTATGGCCGCGCTTTGCTCAATTGCGGCACCGTGGTGCTCGATGAGCTGCAACGAGGCATGCAGGAAATCGCGTTTTTGTCCGATCCGACGATGGGAGAATTGCGGGTCGGCGGCGCTGGGCCGTTCGTCGATGGACTCATTCCTGCTGTGATCTCGCGACTCTCCCAGCGATATCGGCGGATCGAATTCCATGTCACCGAGAGCGACCCTCCAACCTTATGCAGCTTGCTGCGAGAGCGTCGACTCGATCTCGCCATTCTTCGAACATCGGGCTCAATGTACATCGAGGATTTGAATGCGGATTCTTTGTTCGAAGAACCTATGTTCGTGGTTGCCGGACTCAATAATCGCTGGTCTCGTCAGCGCAAAATCGATCTGGTCGAACTTTTGGACGAACCCTGGACCCTGCCGGAAGCAGACAATATCGCGATGACGTTGATCGCTGATTGCTTCCGTGCCGCCGGGACCATGCCTCCAACGCCGCAGGTTGTTTCCGACTCCATGGCAGCCCGCACGCGTTTGGTCGAAATGGGGCCGTTTCTCACCTTCTTGCCAGGATCAACGCTGCATTTCGGTGCCAAGCGGCTCCAGGTAAAAATATTGCCGATCGCCTTATCCATGAAGACGCCGCCCACGCAGGTCGTTACCCTAAAAAATCGGACACCAAATGCGATCGCGAAACTATTTCTCGAAGAATTGCACACTTTTGTAACGCCGCTGTCGAAAGGCCGGCGTAGCGACGCTTCGCATCCTAACAAACGCGCGGCGGACCAAAATTCGCAGTGATCGAAATCAGGGACGTGTCGGCCGGCTTGGTCATCAACGGTAATCATTTCATAGTTCTCGTTTATGATGAGCGCGATGCCGTTGGCCTTGAGCCGTCTGAACGGCCAAGCATTTGGCGGACCAGAACGATGTTCGGCGCAATGTCTTTTCCCAGGGGCAAACGATTGTACGGCCATTTTTTAGAGTGGATGAATTTGAATAGCACCGAGATTCAAGCGATCCACCCGATGTCTCGATGTCGCCTTTGGGTCAGACTTGGCCGTGCCAACCAAGAACGCGCGCGACCGCTGTTCACCCCATAGCGGACACGAAGGCCATTAGGCCGCGCGACCGTTTCGGGCCAATTCCTGCCGCACGCACCCGCAGCAAAAGTCGCGAATCTTTTGGCCGTCAGACCACCGTGAAGTTGGTCACAGACCTGCCGATCGAGGCGTGCTATTGTCCGCCGCATTCCAGTACGCGTGACCCCAATGGAGGGTCCAATGGCAATCAACATCGCAAGGCGGGAACTTATAACTGCCCTTGGCGGCGCGACATTCGCTTGGCCGCTCGCCGCGCGCGCGCAGCAGGCGGCGATGCCGGTGGTCGGGTTTATCCGCGATGGGTCGGCCGAGGCCAACGCGCGTAATGCGGCTGCGTTCCGCAAAGGTCTCAACGAAACCGGCTACATCGAAGGCCAGAACGTGACAGTCGAGTATCACTGGCTGGATGGCCAACGCGATCGCCTGCCGGCACTGATGACTGACTTGGTCCGGCGCCGTGTGGCCGTAATCGCCACGCCAGGCGCCGTGCCCTCGCTCGCAGCCAAAGTTGCAACATCGACGATCCCGATCGTCTTCGGCGTCGCGGAAGACCCGGTCCAGCTTGGTCTCGTCGCAAGCCTCGCCCGGCCCGGCGGTAACGCGACCGGCATCAATATTTTCAACCAGGAGGTCACGGCTAAGCGGCTGCGGCTCCTGCATGATCTGGTAGCCAAGGCCGTTCGTGTCGCGGTGCTCGTCAATCCGGCCGACGCTGCGCCTGCCGAGACAACGTCGCGGGACGTGCAGGAAGCCGCTCCCACGATCGGGCTGCAAATACAGATCGTCAAAGCAACGACGATCGGCGAGATCAACGCGGCCTTTGCCGCCTTTGCGCACGACCGCCCCGACGCCGTCTTTGTTGCGCCCGACGCATTCTTCGTCAGCCGCTCCGTGCAGTTTGCGACACTTGCAGCACGCGACAAGATACCGGCGGCTTATGCGAGCCGTGACACTGTCGCAGTGGGCGGACTGATGAGCTATGGAACCGACCTCGCGGACATGTTTCACCAAATCGCCGTCTATACCGGCAAAATCCTCAAAGGCGAGAAGCCGAGCGCCTTGCCGGTGCTGCAATCGACCAAATTCGAGTTCGTCATCAACCTCCAAACGGCGCGAGAGCTCGACATCGAGGTGCCGTCAGGGGTGCTCTCCATCGCCGACGAGGTGATCGAATGAGACGCCGCGAGTTCATCACGCTTGTCGGCGGAGCGGCGGTCGCATGGCCGCTCGCGGCGCGCGCGCAGCAACCTGAACAGGTGCGGCTGATCGGTGTGCTCATGAACCGGGCCGCGAGCCATCCCGAAGGTCAAGTTGAAATGGCCGCATTCCAGCAAGCCCTGCAACAATTGGGCTGGACCAATGGCGGCAATACACGGATCGACGTCCGCTGGGGCGAAAACGATGCCGACCGCGATAGCCGATACGCGGCGGAATTGATTGCGCTCACCCCGGACATTTTCCTGGCCGCTGGCACGCTCAGCGTGTCGGTACTGCAACATGTCACCCGCACCTTGCCGATCGTGTTCGTCAATGTCGCCGATCCGATCGGGGCTGGCTTGGTGAATAGCTTGGCGCGGCCGGGCGGTAACATCACAGGCTTTATGCTTTTCGAATACAGTTTGAGCGAGAAATGGCTGGAACTACTCAAGCAGATCGCGCCGAGCGTGACGCGTGTGGCAGTGCTTCGGAATCCCGCTACTCCTGCCGGGATCGGTCAGTTCGGCGCTATACAGGGCGCAGCGCAGTCGTTTGGAGTCGAGGTGAGCCCGGTCAGCGTGAGCGACGCCGGCGAGATTGAGCGCACCATCGCAGCTTTTGCTCTCTCCGCGAATGGCGGCCTAATCGTGACCGGAAGTGCGTCGGCGACGGTTCATCACGATCTGATTATTGCGCTTGCGGCTCGGCACAAGCTGCCCGCTGTCTATAATGGCAAATATATGGTCACCGACGGCGGCCTGATTTCTTATGGGCCTGATTTTGTCGATCCGTTTCGACGTGCGGCCGGCTACATCGATCGCATTCTCAAAGGCGAGAAGCCTGCCGACTTGCCAGTGCAAGCTCCGACCAAGTACGAGCTGGCGGTCAACCTCAAGACCGCCAAGGCGCTAGGGCTTACCATTCCCCCAACCGTGCTCGGCCGCGCCGACGAGGTGATTGAATGAAGGCTCGAAGACGGGAATTCATTGCGCTTGTCGCTGGCGCGGCGCTTGCACCCCTCTTTGCGCGTGCCGAGCCGCGGACGATGAAAGTCGTCGGATTTCTGCACTCTGCGTCTTTGGAGTCGAGTGGAAAGCTCGTAGCGGCATTCAAAAAGGGCCTGTTCGACGCAGGTTTCATCGACGGCGAGAACGTGGAGATCGAGTACCGCTGGGCGGAAGGGCAGATCGATCGGCTGCCCGACCTGGTCGCCGAGCTGATCGAACGCAGGGTGGCGGTGATTGCCACGCCGGGCAGCACTCCCGCAGCGCTCGCGGCCAAGGCCGCGACCACGACCATTCCCATCGTGTTCGCCGTCGGCGGCGATCCCGTCGCACTAGGTCTTGTCGCCAGCCTCAACCAGCCAGGCGGCAATGTCACGGGCATCGGCTTCGAAACGACGCAGATTGCCGCAAAAGCGCTAGGGATTTTGCACGAGGTGATGCCGCACGCCGCGCGCGTCGTGGCGATAGTCAATCCCGAACTCCCGTTTACCGACACGGTCCTGCGCAATCTTCAGGAGGGTGCGGCAACGCTCGGGCTGCAGGTGGAAGTCGTTCACGCCTCGACCGATCGCGAGATCGCGGCGGCCTTTACGGACGTCGCGCAGCAGCCCGGCACTGCACTACTCCTCGGCCCCGACCCGTTTTATACCAGCCGCCGCCTGGAAATCGTGGCCTTGGCGGCGCGTTACGCGCTGCCAACGATGTATGTAATACGCGAATTCGTCGATGCCGGCGGACTGATCAGCTACGGGCCAGACCTGACCAACGCTTATCGCGAGACCGGAACATATACGGGCCGCATTCTCAAAGGCGAAAAGCCGGCCGATTTGCCAGTCGTACTGCCGACGAAATTCCAATTGGTCATCAACCGGAATACCGCGAAGGCATTAGGACTTGCGATTCCAGACAAGCTGCTTGCGCTCGCCGATGACGTGATCGAGAACTGATCGAGCTTTTATAGTCGGGATAGCGCGCGTTGCCCGTGCTGCATTGCAGCGAATTCTATTAGCGAAGTGACGCTTCGGGTCACACTCAGCCGCGCAAGCCAAAACCGCGCGCGACCGGTGTTCACCCCATAACAGATGAGGTGGATGGCTCCCGCTCACGGCATCTGGGTGCCAAAGTGTGAAGGCCATCAGGCGTTCACGAGCAAAATGGGAGCCATCCGCTATGCAGATTACCACGGTCGGCCTCGACTTGGCCAAGAACGTTTTTCAGGTTCACGGTGTTGATTCGACCGGCCAGGTTGTGCTGCGCAAGTCACTTCGGCGGTCGCAGATGTTGCCATTTTTTGCCAAATTGCCTCCCTGCCTGGTCGGCATCGAGGCATGCGGTACGTCGCATCACTGGGCGCGCGAGCTGATCAATCTCGGTCATGAGGTGCGGCTAATGCCGCCGGCTTACGTAAAACCTTATGTGAAGCGCGGGAAGAACGACGCTGCCGATGCGGAAGCGGTTTGCGAGGCGGTAACACGACCTACGATGCGGTTCGTGCCGGTCAAGTCGCCGGAGCAGCAGGCGGCGCTGTCGATGCACCGGACGCGCGATTTGCTGGTCAAGCAGCGTACGCAGCTGATCAATATGATCCGCGGTCTACTGGCCGAATTTGGCGTCGACATCCCCAAGGGGCTGGAGCGGGCGCTACTGATGGCGCGGCAGATCGCCGATGGCAGAGGTCCTGAGGTGCCGATTGAAGCTGCCAAGATGGTCACTACGCTGTCACAGCAGGCGCTCGACATCCACGTCCGGCTTCGCGAGATCGATCGCGATCTGGCCGTTTGTTTACGTGGCAACGATGTTGCACGTCGTCTCATGACCATCCCCGGCATCGGGCCGGTCGGCGCGACGGCGCTTGCCGCATCGGTTACCGATCCGCATCAGTTCCGTTCAGGGCGGCAGTTCGCTGCCTGGTTGGGATTGACTCCACTTCAGAAGTCGAGCGGTGGCAAAGAGCGGCTCGGTCGTATCAGCAAGATGGGCGACAAATACCTGCGCAAGCTGCTCATTATTGGCATGACCTCACTTGTACGCCGTGCAAAATACAATCCTGGTAAGATCGATCCACGTCTGGCGGATCTGCTGGCGCGAAAGCCCACACGGGTCGCCACGGTCGCGATGGCTAACAAGACCGCACGGGTCATCTGGGCGATCATGGCACGTGGCGAAACCTATCGAGCGGGACACCGGCCGGCACTGGAAGCATAAAAACGGATACAGGATTTAGCTGAAGAGGAGATCAGCTTCACGAGGTTGCGAGCGCGATGCGATGTGATGGCAGACCGGTCAGACCGGGAACAGAGACAACCCAACTCGTGTCCAAGGCGTCATAGCCTGAATAACAGAATGGGACCTTGTTCGCGGACTCCATCAAGGCCAGCAGTCTCAATCGACTGCATCAACAGGCCGGACAGAAGACTGCACCCGACCAATGCCACTGCGTCAATTTATCTCTTGCAACGCGGGAGCCATCCACAGAGGACACGAAGGCGATCAAACTGCGCGACCGAACCGGGCCAGAAGGCGACATCCCCGGTCGCTCGGAAGAACCTGGATTAGGTGCAAAACTCGGTATCGAGGCGTGATATCCTTGCCCACGCGTTTCGGCGGGCAAAACTCGCCGTTGCGCCACGGATTGTGGCAGAAGGTCATGGCCGAGACCCGGAAACTCGCGGCTATCCTGGCGGCGGATGTGGTTGGATACAGCCGGCTCGCCGGTGCTGATGAAGATCGCACACTGGCGCGGCTGAGAGCGCTGCGTAGCGACCTGATTGATCCTACCATCGCGGTGCATAACGGCCGCGTGGTAAAGCGCACCGGCGACGGCATACTCATCGAGTTCCGTAGCGTCGTTGACGCCGTACGCTGCGCCATCGAGGTGCAGAACGGCATGATCGAGCGCAACGCCGGTCTGCCGCAAGAGCGTCGCATTGAGTTTCGTATCGGCATCCACCTTGGCGACGTCGTCGAGGAGAGCGACGGCGATCTCATGGGTGACGGCGTCAATATCGCGCCGCGTCTTGAAGGCATCGCGGACCCGAGCGGAATCTGCCTCTCAAACGCCGCTTATGAACAGGTGCGCGACAAGCTGAAGGAAGAACTCATCGATCTCGGAGAACAGAACCTCAAGAACATAGCACGGCCGGTGCGCGTCTATCGCGTGATGCCGAACCGGAGCGCAGCAAAATCCGAACCGGCTCTCACGCTTCCCGATAAACCGTCGATTGCTGTGCTGCCCTTCAACAATATGAGCGGGGAGCCGGATCAAGAGTATCTGGCGGACGGCATCGTCGAAGCGATCACTGGGGCGCTGTCGCGCATCCGCTCCTTTTTCGTGATCGCACGTAACTCCGCGTTCACCTACAAGGGCCGGGCGGCGAACGTACGCGACATCGGCAGGGAGTTGGGCGTTGCATACGTGCTCGAAGGCAGTATGCAGAAGGCCGGCAACCGCGTCCGGATTATCGTGCAGCTCATTGAAACCGAAGGCGGAGCGCATGTCTGGACTGGGCGTCATGACGGCACGATCGATGACATTTTTGATCTTCAGGATCGCATAACCGAGCAAGTAGCGGGGGCGCTTCAGCCTTCCATTCGCATCGCCGAGATCGAGCGTTCGCGGCGCAAGCGGCCGCAGGATTTGGGCGCCTACGACTATGCCATGCGCGCCATGCCGCATGTCTGGGCGCTTGAGAGGGAAGAGAGCGCAAAGGCGCTCGAACTGCTCGACAAAGCGCTCACGATCGATCCCGAATACCCGCTCGCCTTGTCGCTCGCCGGTTGGTGCTATGCTCAGCGCTCCGTCTACGACTGGGTGGACGACATCGCGCAGAGCCAGGCGCGAGCGCTCACGCTGGCCGAACGAGCGGCCGAGCTCAGCGGCGACGATCCGCTTATTCTCGCCGTGCTCGGAGCGGTCCACACCTTCGTGCGCAATCACGGAACGGCGCGGGTGCTGCTGGAGCGCGCGGTCGCCATCGATCCCAACGCGGCCTGGGCATGGAGCCGACTTGGATGGCTTGACACCTATTCCGACCGGCCGGAGCGTGCGATCGAGATGTTCGAGCGCGCCTTGCGCCTTAGCCCGCTCGACCCGATGAATTTCAACAACTACCTCGGCATGGGTTCCGCGCATGAAGTCGCGCAGGACTATGACAAGGCTGCCGCGCTTTACCGAAGGGGGCTCGAGGAACGGCCCCACGCCACGTGGATTTACCGCAACCTGGCATCGTCGTTGTCTGGTGCGGGCCGGATGGAGGAGGCCAAGGAGGCGTATGCGCGAATGGTGCGCAGCTATCCGGATCTAACAGCGTCGAGGCTCAGGCAGGCGATGGTCTTCTCGCCAGCATTTCTCGATCGTATGGTCGATAATCTCAGGAAGCTGGGCTTTCCGGATTGATCAAGTGAGCGTCTAGCCGGATGCAGCACTAATCCATAACCACAGCGAGGCCCGCTTTGGGTCAGGAACGACCGATTTGCCTCTCAGCACGATGTCCGCTTCTCACCCGATGGCGACCAAGTCGCTGCGGCGGACTTAGGAAACGTCGAAGTCCTTGAGGGCCGCCGCGCACAACTTGGCCGGGTCGCGCACGCCAGTTTGCGCTATCTCGATGATCCGCTTGGCAATAATTTCGGTGACCGGGTCGTCCCCTTTCGAGAGCTTGAGAACTCTCAATGCTGCTTCGTAAGCTGTGGTGAGACATTCCACGGCTTCCGGGTCGAACGCTTGCCTCTGCAATAAACGATAGATCGCCACCGTGCCCCTCACCGACACCATAACCTTTAGTTCGACGGGAGAACCGTTGCAAATGGAACGCTTGACAGAAAGAACGTAGCCTCGTCGCGGTGCAGCAAAATTGCGTGCCCCGATGTCCGTGCCGGGTCAGTCGCCACCTTACCGCCCCTGGCTTGCGCGGCAGCTATGCCCCCAATCGCGACCAAGTTGGTGCAGGCAACAAACGCCGCTCCGGGCCACAAACGGACTCCTGCACTGCAGCAAAAAGACCGCTATTCGATCACCGCGTCGGCGCGAGCAAGCAGCGACTGCGGAATGGTTAGACCGAGCGCTTTGGCAGTTTTTAGATTGATGACCAGCTCGTAACTGGTGGGCGCTTGCACTGGCAGATCGGCAGCCTTCTCGCCCTTGAGGATGCGATCGACATAACCGGCCGCTTGCCGGTACTGACCCACTGAATCGGGCCCGTAGGAGATCAGGCCACCCGCGGTGACATTAACCCGATACGCATATATCGCAGGGAATTTATGTTGAGCCGCAAACGCGATAATTAAATCGCGATGAGCCCATGCCGACGCGCTTGGTAAAACGATGAGACCACCACTCGCAGAGCGCGGGAATGCCGCGGCGACGCGCTCCATGTCACTGGTGTCACGTATATTGAACGGGCTTACCTCTACGCCGAGCGAGTGCGCTACGGCCTGGATGGCAGCGAACTCACCGCTTCCGGAAGGGACATTGGCACGCCTTAGGACAATCGCTCGCGTTAAGCTTGGCGCGACCTGCTTGAGGAGCTCCAGCCATTTGCCGCTCATACTGTATTCAAACAGCATAAAGCCGGTTGTGTTGCCGCCTGGCCGGGCCAGGGTATCGACGAAACCGCCCCCAACGGGATCACCGACTCCCGCGAACACAATCGGTAAAGTTGAGGTAACCCGCTGAACGGACGTCACGGCCAGACTGCCACCGACTACAATGACGTCTGGACTTAGTGCCACCAATTCCGCCGCGTATTTGCGCTGGCGCTCAGCATCGTCCTCGCCCCAGCGGACATCGATTCGCACATTGCGGCCGTCGCTCCAACCCAACTGCTCCAATCCTTGTTTGAGTGCTGCAAGGCGGGCCTGACCTTCCGGATCGTCTACGGCGCGGTTTATTAGCGCGCCGATCCGCCGCATCTGCTCGGTCTGCTGCGCGCGCGCTACCAGCGGCCATGCCGCTGCAGCACCGCCGACAAGCGTGACGAATTCCCGCCGCCTCATGGGCCGCCCTCAGGATGAGCTCTGTACCCTACCACATCATTGGCATCGACGGGCGCCGTTGTGCGGGACAGCAATATTGGCTCGGCAATGTCGCGTTTGGGTCATCAACCGCCGCGCCACCGAGCGCGGGCGCGACTGCGATGCCCCCAACACCGGACACGAAGGCGGACGGTTGGCGCGGCGGGTAAGGGCCGCCATGAACGGACATTCGCCGGGTGCAGCAAACAGAAAGGCCGCCCTGCGGCGGCCCTCCACATTATCTTTGCAGCGTTGCTTGTTCAGGCGGACGCTTGAGCGCGTTGCTTCCTGTGCCGGCCGAGCCGCACGGCACCAGCGAAGACGAAGCCGAGAAGGCCCCTGCGCTAATTGTTCACCCTATTCCATCCGCCCTTCTTAGCTGAAGTGGGGGTGGGCTTAGCAGTGGTCGCCGTCGAAGTATGAGTGGAGGCGCCTTGACCACCACCCCCACCGCCACCTTTGCCAGCAAGCGCTGGAGACGATAGTCCAACAAAAGCACCCAAGATGACGGCCATTGGAAAAACGATTTTCTTGGTCATAGATCGCTCCCATTTGGATGTCCGACGCGATTAGCTTCTGATCCGGTTTGCACCAGTTCAAGATGATAGCTGTTGTGCAGCGCGGTAAATCTTTGTCGCCCAATGTCAGTTCGGGTCATTTTCGACCAGTCTCGCCGGTCCGCACAATGTCGGGTCTTGTCCCGATAGATGGGGTAATCGGCCGGCGTTCTTGTGGATAGCTGAAGATTTTGGGTGCTGCGCTTCAGGCTGATGGTGAAACGAGGTTCGCGTTGAGCGGCCTCAAGCATCAGAAGGAGAAGCG
>Ga0181532_10003738_pt1 | contig 13606 bp, 13 predicted proteins | sample PEATcosm2014_Bin_33_FD_119768 | JGI IMG/M metagenome (GOLD analysis project Ga0181532, IMG submission 119768) | Peatland microbial communities from MTU Mesocosm Facility, Houghton, MI, USA - PEATcosm2014_Bin11_30_metaG | ecosystem: Environmental > Terrestrial > Soil > Wetlands > Peat | place...
CGACCGAAGCCGGCTCCCCGGACCATCGTCCCGATGAGTCTCCGACTGGCTATTCCTCGGCGGGTTGGTCTCCACCAGAGCCCGCTTCCGCTTTACCAGCCGAGGAGCATTCTGAAGGAGAAGGGGCTGTTTGAGTAGAAAAATCCATGGAACGGCAAGTGTGCCAATCGAGGATTGTCTCAACCGAGGGGTTCACCCCAAGAGAGTGTGTGTATATTGATGAACAATTTCTAAATGTCATTCTCTTTCAGCTACTGCACACACACCCTCGGATCGTTTTCAGCAAACTCGGGATATCACCAGTCGAATGGGTTACTGTGTGGGACTCCTCAGCCCCAACTGTGGATTTGAAAATTTGAATTTTGACGCGGAAAAACGCTGCACTGGAAGGGGAGTGGGTGTAACGTATGGGCGATTTCAGTGACTCACGGGCATTCCGACATTGGAGGGTCCCATGAAACTGCGTATCGCTTGGCTCGCAATTCTTTGCCTGGCGCTGGCCGCAACTCCAGCGTTGGCGGGGACATGGAGCTATGACAACGGTCCAATCAACGGTGGTACCAATGCCTGGACCATCAACTTCGGCTACGTCGTGAGTGACACCTTCACAGTACCCGGGTATAGTGACTACGTCACTGGTTTCCAGTTCGGCGTCTGGGAGTACCCAGGCGACAGCTTGGGCTCGGTGGACTGGTCCATTACCACCGCGGAGAACGGCGGAACGGTGATTGGCTCCGGTACGGCCAGCCCGCCCTACCTCACTGACACATTCCTTTCCACCAACAGCTATGGCTACGACATTGACCTGATCACCGTGACGGGCCTCAACGTCACGGTGTCTGGTGGCACCTACTGGCTCAACCTGCAGAACGCGACCGTCCCCAACGGCGATCCGGTCTACTGGGATGAGAACAGCGGCGTGGGCTGCGGTGGCAGCGGCTGCCCGTCAACGGCCTCGGAGAGTGCGGTCGGCTCGATTGCTGGAGAAGCCTTCACGATCACCGGCCATAACACTCCTGAGCCCAGCAGCATCATGCTGTTTGGTTCCGGAATCCTCGGCTTGGCTGGCTTACTGCGGCACAAGCTATTCTGACCGACCTTGCCTCTGGTCGGAGGGTAGTGCCCTGCTGAAAGCGAATCAGGGGTGTGTGCGTGTGGAGAGAGAGTGTGTGTGTAATGATGAACAATTTCTAAATGTCATTCTCTTTCAGCTAGGACGCACACACCCTCGGATTGTTTTCAGCAAACTCGGGATAGCACCAGTCGAATGGGTTACTGTGTGTGACTCCTCAGCCCCGACTCTGGATTGAATTTTTCGGCTTTGTGCCAGAAAGTCCCGCTCAATGGATGCGAATGGCTGATTCACCCGTGCAGTTTTCGCTTTACAGCTCGCTGCAAATAGAGCACACTCCACAAATCACAACAGGAGGCCGTACCTATGAAACAAGCCGTACGACTTGTATTGGGGTTGTTGTCTCTGTCTCTGCTACTGCTGGCCACGGGCGTTGCCCAGGACCAGTACACCGAAGGTCCAGTGAGCCGCGTCACGCTGGTCCACATCCTTCCCGGACACTTCAACGCGTTCATGGAGGACGTAAAGAACAACATCAAGCCGATTTGGGAGGCCGAGAAGAGCTCTGGGCTCATTGAGAGCTATAGCATTTTTCTAAACCAAACGAAAGCCAGCATTGACGACTGGGACATTGGTTTTGTCCTGACTTACAAGAACATGGCTGCTCTCGACGGGCTCGGAATGAAAGTTCTGGAGCTGCGGATGAAACAGTATGGCGACAAGAGCAAAGAGCAACAGGTGATTAACAAGCGCGTTGACAACGCGGTTGGGGTCGCCAGTTATCTGATACGAGACATTACCTTGAAGTAGCGTCACCGCGATTCGGAGATGTCTGGCGGCGCCTGCGACAGAGCGCCGCCATTTTCATTTAAGATGACGCTGCATGGGCTCTGCCGCACAACTTGTTTCGCTTCGTCGCGCTGCCGGCTTCAACGTGCTGGCGACCTCGGGCGTTGTGCTGGTAACTGTGTTTGTGGCGTGCGCACTGTTTGCGCCCTGGATCGCCCCGCAGGACCCAGCGCGAATCGATCTGCCAGCGCGGCTAATGGGACCGTCGGCCTGGCACTGGTTCGGCACTGATGAACTGGGACGCGACATCCTCTCGCGCATCATCTACGGCGCGCGTATCTCGATGCTGGTCGGCAGTTGTGTGGTCGCGGCCTCGCTCACCCTGGGGCTCATCTTCGGCTCGATCGCGGGGTACTACGGCGGCATCACCGATCGCGTGCTGAACGTGGTGGTGATGAACGCATTTATGTCATTCCCTGGAATTCTGCTGGCCATTGCGTTCGTGGCCTTTCTCGGGCCCGGCATTTTCAACCTGATTTTTGCGCTGTCGCTCGGCGGGTGGGTGGGCTACGCGCGACTGGTGCGGGCACAGGTGCTGGCGGTGCGGGAGCGTGAATTCGTAGAAGCTGCGCGCGCCCTCGGCGCCAGCGACGCACGGATCGTGGTTCGGCACATCTGGCCGAATATTATTCAGCCGATCATCGTCCAGGCCGCGATCGGCATGGCCGGGGCCATTCTGGCGGAAGCCACGATGAGCTTCCTCGGACTGGGTGTGCCGCCCCCTGCGGCAAGCTGGGGCTCGATGCTGAACGACGCGCGCTCGCACCTGTTCGATTCGCCGCACCTGGTGCTATTCCCTGCCGCCGCAGTCATGCTCGCGGTGCTCTCGTTCAACTTTATCGGTGACGGGCTGCGCGACTACCTTGATCCGCGCTCGCGGATTGAGGTAGGACTGTAGCCGATGCTGCGCTCTGTCCGGAGATGCTCGGGGATTTTCAAGGAAGCCGCAGGCCAACTCTGGAGGGAAACAGGACGTCTCGCATTGACCATGCCGAGGCGCATCGCTTTCAAACGCAACCGAGGAGGGTCCTAGACCCTCCTCGGTTGCAGAGTTGCCGGAGTTATTTCTTTGCCCAGGTCTACGGGCCGGCGCTGCAGCACGTCATGCTTCCCAATATGCCGTGGTTTTCGCCGTAGGGTCCGGCAGTGAAGTACAGCGTGGTCTTGGGACCGGACTGTGTGCCGTTGCCGAAGTTCAGCCCCCACAAACCATCAATCTGCAACTGCAGGGCGGCGGGATTAAACAGCAGCCCGACGAAATTGCCGGCAGGCGTGTACGCTGCTATTGCACCGCTCCCGAACTGTCCAACTAAGGTATCTCCGCTGAATCCGCCAAAACCCGACGCTGGAGCCACCACGACAGCCCACGGAGAGTTCAGGTAGGGAGTGTGAGGCAGACGGGACATGAGAGTCCCCGACATGTTGAACAGGGTAACGTAGCCATTTCCGGGGCCGGGAACATCGTCATGCTTGGCAGCATCCTGCTTGGCGTAGGTGACGACCAACGTATTGTTGCCGATATTGACGACATTGAAGGGTGCAAACCCAGGGGGAACGTCAGGGTCTACGAACGTGCCCGCACCGAACGAGAACGGGGTATAGTTTGTATCGAAAACGTCCACCGTGCCATTGCGGAAGTTCGCCACATAAAGGTAGTTAGCGCCGTTTGCCGATCCCAGGGCCAATCCCTTGTAAACGGCGTTGCCGCTGCCGCTGTTGTTGACCGCGATTACCGCGCTCGTGCCCGAGCTCCATCCGGAGATGGTACCGTCTTCTGTGGAGTAGATAAAGAGGGGCGTGTTGCCGTTGATCTTGAAGGCACTGGTGTTGTTGTAGATGATCCCGTCGGGCGACCCGGGGCCCGAAGTGCCGGAAGGAACGGTCACGACCAGCGCTTCAGGTTTTCCTGTTCCGTCGTACAAAGTGGACAGTCCCGTTCCGTTGTCGGAAATCCACCACGGGCCCGCAGGTGTGGCGATCAATCCCCAGGGATTGACTAGATTTGTATCGTTGTAGGTGCCGACATTGGGGATGTCGGAGGTAAGGTCGGTTGTGGTGGCCTTCTGGGCCGCGGCTGGCAGGCCCAAAAGCGCAGTCGCAACCAACAATAGCACTGCACTCAAGAGCAGCCCGGTGGTTCGCGGACAATTGAATCTCTGTGGGGTAAGCATTGTTCCTCCATCGATTTCAGAATCTTGAACTACTGACGGCAACTTCGATTCCCGGAATCTCCGCTGCCAGAAGCTTTACGCAATCTACCGAGGAGGAGTTGGGGAGTTGTCCTAGCGAGGTTACGATGTTGTCAAAACTTGTTGACAATTGCTGGATGGGAGATTTTCGCCCTTCGTTTGTCACAAAATTGTTAACACGCCGTTGACTGCCGGATTGAACTGTTATTAGCTGTATCTCAGCAGCAACGCAGACGCGATTGCGATCTGGCCGTTATGGAAAAAATCCTGGTTATCGAAGACGATCTGGCAGTACAGCGGGCCTTGCGACGGACTTTTGAATCGGCGGGGTTCGATGTGGCGATTGCCGCCGATGGGGCGGTCGCCATGGAAACATTTCGCGCCACTGTGCCGCGCATTGTCATTCTTGATTTGCGCCTCCCAGGAAAGTCGGGACAAGACATTTGCCGCGAAATCAAGCGCGAAGCCTCCAACGTTCCCATACTCGTGCTGAGTGCCGCCAGCGACGTGCTCGACAAAGTTCTGCTGCTGGAGCTTGGCGCAGATGACTACGTGACCAAGCCATTCAGCCCTCGCGAACTGTTGGCGCGCGTGCGAGCTGCGGTGCGGCGACTGAACCAGGCCTCGGACAAAGTCGAGGCTTTCAGCTTCGATGATGTGGAAGTAAATTTCTCCAGGATGGAGCTGCATCGCGACGGACAATTGGTGCCGCTCACTCCTCAGGAGTTCAAGATGCTGCGCTTCTTCCTGAATAATCAGGACCGCGTCGTCTCTCGTAGCGAACTGCTCAACGAGGTGTGGGGCTATCACAACTATCCCACCACCCGCACCGTCGATACGCACATGCTTCGCCTGCGGCAGAAGCTGGAGAAAGATCCTGCCGACCCGGTGCACTTCCGGACAGTCCACGGCACCGGCTACAAGTTTGTCAGGTAAAGCGAGGCAAGGAAGGAGGTCGCCGATGGGTCGTTTGCGGCTGCGGACCAAGTTCCTCATTGCCATGCTGCTGACCTCGGCCGGCCTCACTGCGGTGTCTCTTCTGATCGTGCAGCGCACCGTGGAGAGCCAGGTCCGGCGTGAGCTTGGGAGCGATCTCGCCAATTCCGTTGAAACTTTCCGGAATGTACAACGAGAGCGCGAGGCCGCTCTGACACGCTCGGCCAAACTGATGGCCGATCTTCCCAATCTGAAGGCGTTGATGACTTCCCATCATGCGCCCACCATTCAAGACGCATCGGACGAGATGTTCCACCTCTCGGGCGGCGATCTTTTTGCCTTGATCGATCCCTCAAACCAGTTTGCCGCCTTCCATACTAAGGAGCCGGGGATCACGCGCGAGCAAGTCCAACCGCTTCTCCAACATCGCAGCCCACTCGACCAGCCGTTACAGTGGTGGTTTGTTGACGGACATCTCTACGAGGTCGTTCTGACTCCCATCTACTTCGGCCGGCCAGCGGACAATTCCCTGCTGGGTGTGGTGGCTGTCGGGGGTGAAATGAACGCGGCCGTAGCCCGCGAAGTGAGCCAGATTGCCGCCAGCCAGGTGACAATCGTCTGCGGACAGGATGTGGTGGTGAGCACGCTCAACTCCGATCAAACCGGCGGGTTGCGTGCGCGCCTTACCGCGCAGGCCATTCCGCAGGGCCCGGCCGATTGGAAGCTGGGCAAGGAAAGCTTCATCGCGTCCTCGCTGGAGCTCAATCCGGGCGAATCGCCGTCTGTCACCATCGTGGTTATGAAGTCGTACGACGAAGCGACCGCTTTTCTGAACCGCCTCAGCCGGCTGTTACTGGCGGTCGGTTTCGGCGCGGTTTTTGTCGGCAGCGCGCTGGTGTATGTCACAGCCAGCACCTTCACGCGTCCTCTGGAGAAGCTGGTTGATGGCGTGCGGGCGTTAGGGAGCGGAGACTTCCGGTATCCCTTGCAGGCGCGCGGCGCTGGGGAGATCGCGGAGCTTACCGGCGCATTCGCTCGCATGAGAGAAAGCCTGCGTGAGGCACAGCAGCGTCTGCTTGATGCCGAACGTCTCGCCACTATCGGCAGAATGGCCAGCTCCATTTCGCATGACTTACGCCATCCGCTCACGGCGGTGCTGGCCAACGCCGAGTTTCTGGCAGAGGCCGATCTCAATCCCCAGCAACGCGAAGAGCTCTACCTGGAAATTCGGATCGCGGTCAATCGGCTGACTGACCTCATCGACTCGTTGTTGGAGCTGTCGCGTCCGGCCGAATCAATGAACGTCACCGAGACCCCTGTCGAGCCTACCATCAGCCGCGCCATCGAGTTGGTGCATGCGCATCCGCAATTCCAGAAGATCAGCGTCGGCATCGAATCGCCCGGCCTGCACCACGCGCAATTTGACGCGCGGAAGATGGAGCGCGTGTTCTACAACTTGCTGCTAAATGCCTGCCAGGCTGCACAGGGTTATGGCGGCAACGTCGCCGTCACAGTGGCCAATCACGCGGACACCCTGGAAATTCGCATCATAGACGACGGCCCCGGCGTAGAATCCTCAATCTGTGACAAACTGTTCCAGCCGTTCGTCAGCCACGGCAAGGAAAACGGCACCGGCCTGGGGCTGACGATTGCCCAGAAGATCGTGCAGGACCACAGTGGCACGTTGCAACTGGAAAGCTCGGCGCCTGGCCGCACTGTGATGCAGATCATACTTCCCCGGGTGCCCAAGAAAACCGCCGTCGGAAACGGCCAGACGGCGGATGCCTCCCGCCACTTCAGCATGTAAACGATGTAGCCACAAAGCGCGAAGGTTTTGAAGGGCCCTTCGAGTTGTTGCGCAGAGGTGCGACATGGAATTCAGATGCTCCCAGATATCCGGCACGGCGCTGGTTGTGTGTCTCGCGTTGACAGCGGGAATTTCGTGCGCCGCGCAAGTTCAGCAAGATCCGCAGACGACAGCCGCCGACCCCGGCGCGAACGCTGCTCTCGGCGAACTGCAGTCGCAGGTGCGGGAATTGAAAAACATGGTGTTGCAACTCCAACAGGAGACAACCGCCAGCCGTACCGAGATCTCGAAGCTTCGCCAGGAGCTGCAGGCACAACGCACCGAAACCTATGGCGCGTCAGCGGCGGGTCCTGTGGACGCTGACCAATCGGCGGCAAACTTTGCTCCGGGCAACGGCCAGTTGGAGCGGAGGGTGCAACATCTTGAGGAAGACGAGCAATTGCTCTCCGGCAAAGTCGATGAGCAATACCAGACGAAGGTGGAGAGCGCTTCGAAATATCGAGTGCGCTTTTCGGGAATCGTCCTCTTCAATCTGTTCGGCAACAGCGGCTATCCGGACAATCAGGACGTGCCCACTTGGGTTCTCACACCCGATCCCATGGACTCTCCGGGCTCGGTGGGAGGCACGCTTCGGCAATCGATCCTCGGTTTCGAGGTCTTTGGGCCAGAAATTTTCGGGGCCCGTTCCAGCGGCAACATCAACTTTGATTTCGGCGGCGGATTTCCCGCTACCTACAACGGCGTGGACTCAGGCTTGGTGCGATTGCGTACCGCGGCCGTTCGTCTGGATTGGAAGGATACCTCCGTGATTGCCGGGCAGGACGGGTTGTTCATTTCACCTCAAGCTCCAACTTCGTTTGCGTCACTGATCGTTCCTGCTCTTACTTACTCTGGCAATCTCTGGTCATGGACTCCGCAGTTGCGCGTCGAGCACCGCTTCGAGTTTTCGAACCATTCCAACGTGAGCTTGCAAGGGGGTGTGCTTGATCCGCTGACCGGCGAGCCTCCCAATGGCTTTAACTACGTCTGGTTCCGCGGGCCAGATGCCGGCGAAGAATCCCGTCAACCGGCTTTCGCGGCGCGCGTGGCCTACTCCCATCCGTTGCTCGGCCGCACCTTCACGGTCGGAGCCGGAGGCTATTACAGCCGCGAGTACTGGGGCTTCAACCGCAACGTAAACGGATACGCTGCCACCGCAGACTGGAACCTGCCCTTGAACCGCCAGTTCACCCTGAGCGGATTCTTCTACCGGGGACAGGCGATTGGCGGGCTCGGCGCCGCCCTTAGCCGCAGCGTCGTCTATAGCGGGCCGCTTACCGACCCAGCAACGACCGTGCTTCCTCTGAACTCCGTAGGCGGCTGGGCCCAGTTGAAGTACCAGCCGCTGCCGAAACTTGAGTTCAATGCCGCGTTCGGACAGGACAATCCGTTTGCGGCGGACGTTCGCTACTTCGGCTACGAATCACAGAGCTATGCCGATCCGCTCGTGACTCGCAACCGGGAAGGCTTCGGCAATGTGATCTATAGGCCCCGCTCCGACCTGCTGTTGTCGCTGGAATACCGGCGGCTAAGAACCTTCTCCATCTACAACAACAGCTATGATGCAGGGCAGTTGAACATGGCGATGGGGATACTGTTCTAAATGCAATCCATGACTGCCGCGAAAAAATTCATTCTGGTGGTCACGGTCGCCCTGTGTTGCTTCGCGACCGCAAGCTTGTTGGCTCAAGACGTCAACGTCACTGGTCGCGTCGTTTTGGAGGGAGCTGCCAACATTTCTCCAGCGAACTCGGCCGTAGTGTGGTTGACTCCTATGGGCACTGGCCCCAACGGTATTGCGGCTGTCTCTCCGATGCACGCCGTGCTGCAGCAGAAGAACAAGACCTTCGAACCTCATCTGCTGGTCGTCACCAAGGGATCCACGGTGGATTTCCCCAACCGTGATCCCTGGTTCCACAATGTGTTTTCGCTGTTCAACGGGAAGCGTTTCGACCTCGGACTCTATGAAGCCGGCTCGACGCGCACGGTGCATTTCGATCGCGTGGGAATTTCGTACATCTTCTGTAACATCCATCCCGAGATGAGCGCGGTCGTGGTCGTCCCGTCCAGTCAATACTTCGCAATTCCTGACAAGCAAGGCGAATTCTCAATTCTTTCGGTACCAGCTGGGCGTTACACGCTCCACGTCTGGAACGAAAACGCATTGCCTGAGGTGTTGCAGGCACAATCCCGCGCCGTGGAGATCAGCGCGGCGTCTCACGCGGTGGGATCGATTCACGTCCAGGTCACCACGGCGTCCACCTCGCATAAGAACAAGTACGGCCAGGATTACGAGCCGCCCTCACCGAATAATCCTGTCTACGTCCAGCCGCAATAGCTAGGGTGCAGCGTTGACGTATTCTCGTATTGCTCGAAGCCGCCGAACGGTCTCGAAGACATCACCCCGCTGAAATAGCCGGATGCCCGCGACACCAACGGCTCCAGCCTCAATGCAGGATCGAGCATTCGGGAGCGTCACCCCGCCCAGCGCTAACACGGCAAAGCCTCGCACTTCCGCACACGCCACACGCAACGCCTCGAGGCCGATTCCCAGCGTTCCGGTTTGCACCTTCTCGAAGATCGGCGCGAACACGACGAAGTCGGCTCCGTGCGCTTGCGCGTAGCGAACATCGGCGGTCGAATGAGTTGACACGCCGATCAAAGGCTTGTGGTTGCTGCATCGGATCCACAACGCGCGCACTTCTGACGCATCAGATTCTCCTGCGGGCAGATGAACTCCGTCGGCACCGGCCGCGAGCGCGACATCGGTGCGGCTGTTGATGAGCAGCTTCGTGGCCGTCGAATGGTCGCGAACAGCACGCACAGCTTCACATGCCAAGCGTTCCAGATCGTGTGGCGAACGGTCTTTCTCGCGGAGTTGGATATAATCCACACCCGCGCAGGCAGCGTCTTCGATCCTGCCGAGCAACGCCTTGCGCTGCTGTGCGTTTGTTCCCTCGAAGCTCTTGCGATCGGTGATGTAGTAGAGGAGCATCGCCGAAGTGATTGTATTCCGGCGCACGCCGGAGTTTGCGCTCTGAACATTCGCTAGAATGGAACGGTGTCGCCACCCGCCCGAACCCGCACGAAAACCTTGGCTGCCCCAATGCGTCGCTCGCCAGCTCGACCGGGTAAACCTATTGAGATTCTGCGCGCGCAAAGTCTGACGCTACTGTCGTGGCTAGTTCACGGATTCAGCACGCGGCAGGGCGGTATCTCGACCTGTTACGGCGGCAGTACCCTTAACCTCGGCCTGACCCAGCACGATACAAAAGAGAACGTCGAGCGCAACCGCGCGCTCTTTCTGGAAAAACTTGGAGCGACAAACGAAGACGACCGTGTATGGCCGCTGGTGCCGATGAAGCAGGTCCACTCTTCCATCGTGCGTTGTGTGAATATGGTGCCCGGAGAGCCACTCGCAGGCGACGGCCTCACCACGGCCACGCCCGGCTTGCTGCTGACCATTAAGACCGCCGATTGCGTTCCCGTGCTGGCCGTGGACGTGAAACGCCGCGCAGTTGGCGCATTTCATGCCGGGTGGCGCGGGACTGTTGCCCGCGTGGTCGAGAAGGGCATCGGCGAAATGCGGCATCAATTCGGCAGTGTGCCGCGCGATCTGTGGGCCGCGATCGGGCCGCCTATCCGGCGCTGCTGTTACCAGGTTGGGCCCGAAGTCCGCGCGGAGTTCGAATCACAGTTCTCTTATGCTGACGAGCTCTTCGAAGAAGTGTTCGATGCTGAAGCAATTCACGTGCGCTATCCGATGTTGTTCCTGAACCAGCGAGCGCCCGGGCATGGCGAACTCGGTCCCGAAATCCATCTCGACCTGGTGGAAGCCAACAGACGCCAGTTGGAGGACGCCGGAATCCGCGAGGAACATATCAGCATCATCCAGGGATGCACCGCGTGTGACACGACGCGCTTCTTCTCCCATCGTGCGGAATTCGGGAAGACCGGGCGCATGATGGCGGTCATCGGCATCCGGGCGGAATAGCGTCTCCAGAGGAAAAGAAAACCCAGCCTTCGCGGCTGGGTCATCTCTGCAAAATCTGCGGGCGACTACGCGTGCGGTTCGGCGGTTCCTTCCCCAGCGGCCTTTGGCTCTTCGACGTAGTTGTTGACCATGTCTTTCAGCTCTTTACTGGGCTTGAAGAAGGGAATCTTCTTGGCCGGCACCTCGACGCGGTCGCCGGTCTTGGGATTGCGTCCCACGCGGGGCTTGCGCTGGCGGGTGCGGAAACTGCCGAAGCCGCGAATCTCGATCTTATCGCCGGCGCGCAGCGAGCGCACCACGCTTTCGAAGATGGTTTCGACGATGACTTCGCTGTCCTTCCGGGTGAGCTCCGCCAGCCCGGAAACTTCGTCGATCAAGTCTGCTTTGGTCATCTCGCACGCCCCTTCTCAGAAAACCAATGGCTTTGGCACATCGGCACAACCGGATACTCTCAAATTACAGCAAGCTTGGCAAGTCTAAGTTTTCGTTAGACTTCCAATCCTCCGGGCAAAAGAAGAACTATTTCCACAGGTAGTAGAACCCAACGTTGGTTTCCATCAGCTTGGCGCGGCTGGGCAGGTACTCAGAGACATCGCCGAACAGCAGGTCGAGCAGGCTTTTGCGCTCCTTCTCAGGATGCACCAATGTCGGCTCGCCTTTAATTCCTACCGATTTAGCCGTGTCTTCAACTGCCGCGCGAAAGTCCCCGATCTGGTCCACCAGCTTCAACGGAACCGCCTGCTCGCCCGTCCACACCTTGCCATTCGCCAGCGCGCGCACATCGTCGTCTTTCATGTGGCGTCCGCTGGCGACACTGTGAATGAATTGCCCGTGCATGTCGTCAATCAGACCCTGCATATAGGCGCGCTCGGCCGGCGTCATGTCGCGCGTGGGCGAACCTGTGTCCTTAAACTCACCCGCTTTCAGGGTGATGGCCTTCAATTTGGCCCACTTGATCAGCTCTTCGTAGTTGTACCATTGCGCGATCACGCCAATGGAGCCCACAATGCTGGCGTCGTCGGCGAAGATCTTATTCGTCGCCGAGGAAACGTAGTACGCGCCGCTGGCGCCGACGGTCTCGATGGACGCCACAATGCGCTTCTTCTTCTGATCGCGGATGCGCAGCACCTCGCGATAGATCTCCTCAGAAGCTGCAGCACCGCCTCCCGGCGAGTTCACGTGCAAAACGATCGCCTTGATGGAGCTGTCATCGGCGTACTTCCTAAGCTGCTCGACCACCTCTTTTGGCGTGACAATCACGCCTTCCAGGTCAACGATTGCTATCTTGTCGCCGAAGCCGCTGAACGTGTCCTTCTGCTGTGAGCGCACGGTGAAGTAAACCAGCGCAAAGATAGCTACCAGGAAGAGAAAGAAGGCTCCGCCGCCCAGCAATACCCAGAGAAATACACGGGACCGAGACTGTTCTGGCATAAACGAAACGTAAGTTTAGCAGAAGTAGCAATTGGCACTTAGCATTTAGCACTTAGTCATCACGGCTTGGGAATGTTGTGACTTCTACCGATCGCCAAATACTGATTACCAAATGCTAAGTGCCAACTGCTAAGTACTGAGCCATGAATGCCGATTGCTCCCACTCAGTGGAATATGGCGGCGAAGAACGCTCCGATCCTGCTAAAGAAGCTGTGCTTCTGTGCCTTGCCGGCAGTTTCCGTGGCTTTGGGCCGTGCGCTCCTCTTCATCTCTGGCGGAGGCAGAACCACTGGATCGAGCTGCACGACTTTGTTGTTCTCCAGCTTCAGGGTGAAAACCGTTTTAGCGAGATCAGGCTCCGGATCATTGGCGCGAAAAACCAACGGCGCGTCGACGGCAATGTGTTCGTCTGGAGAAAGCGTCGGAAGAGGCTTGGCAGTTGGCTGCACCGGTTTGGACTCCACAGGCGGAGGCGGCGCGGCTTTCGCCACCTGGATCGGCGGAGACACAGGACATCCACAGTTCTGCTTCGAGCGCACTGCCTCGCCGAGATGTCCGCCTTTAAAAAACACGGCTTCGTCGGGCTTCACCTGGTAGGTGGCATCGCCCATCGTCTCGGAAACCACGATCGCCGCGGCGTTCCCGGGCAACGACTGCACGCAGGTATCGCCTTGCGGCGTGACGTGCAACGCAACATGCACGCTTCCAGGACCTGGCATCAGCAGGCGCAAATCAGGCGTGAGCACCGTGTCGGCGGAAGCACCCAGGGGATAATTCATCTCCAGATTGCCGCTGTTCAGGCTGAACATCAGCTCGCGTCCGCTCTGCGACGCTGTCACCGAAAGTCCGGTTCGTGGACAAACCAACAGGTTGCCACCACGCTCCAGTTTCAGGGTCGCAGTTTGCGCTCCAGCCTCAATGGAAGAGCCGCTCAGCACGCTGGTCCCCGAACCTGCCAGAATCACCGAGCCTTTCACGCTGGCGTCGGTCGCGTAAAGTTCGCCGACGGTTTGCTGCGCCGCAGTTGCGCCATGTATCCCGAGGAGGAGCAAAACCAGCAAAAAAATGCGTTGGAGAGGAGACAACATGAGTTGCAGACTGCAATGAAATGGGGCGCTTACGACCATACCACCGAAGGCGACGGTTCACAACGAAAGCTTCGCAGTCTGTCGTTAGCACATGATATGTCCGGTTGAGATAGCACGTGATATGTCCGCTTTGCGGGCGGCGAGAGTAAGAGACCATAGGAGACATGGATTCTTACTCGAAGGCCGCAGTGGAGCGGGCGA
>Ga0181532_10003740_pt1 | contig 13604 bp, 9 predicted proteins | sample PEATcosm2014_Bin_33_FD_119768 | JGI IMG/M metagenome (GOLD analysis project Ga0181532, IMG submission 119768) | Peatland microbial communities from MTU Mesocosm Facility, Houghton, MI, USA - PEATcosm2014_Bin11_30_metaG | ecosystem: Environmental > Terrestrial > Soil > Wetlands > Peat | place...
CGACGATCCTCGGGGGGAGCGGAGGGCCCAGCCTGAACTCCTTGTACGGAAAATCGTCCTTCGCCAGCTCCTCGCGCCTCAGCTTGCCGTCCTTGCGGAACCCGTCGTCCGCCTGCTTCTGCTTGCGGCGCTCCTCCAGGTTTAGTGAGATCAGCTTCTGTGCCTGGCGGTCCTTGAACCAGTCGACGTACTTGCGCACGAATGCGAATTCCGGGAGGCTCTCCTGGCGCTGGGTGCTCAGGAGCTGCAGGCGGGCGAGGACCCTGTGGTCGATGGGCCCCCCGCGGAAGGAGCTCGTCCTGATCTTGTCCCAGACCAGCGCGTGGGGAAGGTCGGATTCGCCGATCGGTAGGAACTCGTCCACCGAGGGCAGGACGATGTCCGACACGACGCCGCGGAGCTGCGTCGACGATCCGTCCGGCAGGTAGAACTTCTGGATCGTGATCTTGGCCGCGCCCGTCTTGACGGGCGAGGTCGCGAGCTGGGGGGCGAATCTCCTCATTTCAACGACGGTCTGGACGCTGCCCTTGCCGTGCGTCGAGTTGTCGCCGATCACGACCGCCCTGCCGTAGTCCTGGAGGGCGCCCGCTACGATCTCCGAGGCCGACGCGCTGAACCGGTCCACGAGGACCGCCATTGGACCGTCGTAGGTCAGGTTCTCGGCCCGGTCGCTGTCGACCTGAATGTCGCCCTCGTAGTCCTTCACCTGGACGACGGGCCCTTTGTGGATGAACAGCCCCGCAAGCTCGATCGCCTCGCTGAGGAATCCGCCACCGTTGTGCCGGAGGTCGAGGACGAGGCCCTTGATGCCGGCGCCCTTGAGCTGCCCGATGAGCTTGGCGACATCCTCGCTCGCGCTCGAGTTGTCGCTGTCCGTGTTGCCCTCGTCGCCGGCCCCGTAGAAGGCAGGAAGCGTCACGACGCCGATCGGCAGGCTCTTTCCGCCGTCGCCGGGCACCTGGAAGACTGCCGCGCGGGCGCGCGCCGAGTTGAGCTTCACGACCTCGCGCGTGATGACGATCTCCTTGCGAACTGACGAGTCCGTCGCGCTGGCAGGCTGGACGATCAGGCGCACTTGCGAGCCCTTGGAGCCGCGGATCAGGTCCACGATCTTGCGCAGCTTCAAGCCGATGATGTCGACCGGCTCGCCGCTGCCCTGCGCGACGGCGATTATCTTGTCGTTGGGCTTGAGCTGGCGGTTGAGGTCGGCTGGCCCGCCCGGGACTATCTCCCTGACGACGCAGGTCTCGTCCTCCGTGCCGAGTATGGCGCCGATGCCGACGAGCTCGAGCTTCATCTGGATACCGAAGTCCTCGTAGGTCTCTGCCGAGAAGTAGGTCGAGTGCGGGTCGTACAGGCCCGCTATCGTGGTGAGGAAGAGCTCCGCGAGCTCGTTCCCCTCCGTCTCGCCGACGCTCTTGAGCATGCGCTCGTAGCGCTTGCGGACGACCTCGCGGGCCTGGTCGAGCGTCTTGTCGTTGAGCAGTTCCTCCAGAAGCTCGAACTTGAGGCGCTTGTGCCACAGCTCGTCGGCCTCCAGGGAGCTGGCCGGCCACGGCGACTTGGAGCGGTCCAAGCGGTACGTGTCGGTCGAGGTGAAGTCGAAGTCCTTCTTGAGCTCCCCGAACACCCAGCCGATCCTCGAGGTTACCCGGTCGTCGTAGACGTAGAAGATGTCGTAGGCCGCGTCGATCTTGCCGAGGTAGTCGACATTGTAGTAGACGTTGGTGCCATAGCGCTTCGCGAACTGGGCCTCGTCCGACTCGAGGAAGAAGAGGTGCTGGTTGTCCAGCGCCTTCATGTACTCGGGCACGACCTCCTTGAAATCCTCGCTGCGCACGGCGCCGCGGTTGTAATGGGCGTTTTCAAGGAGCGTCACCAGGGCCTGGGCCTCCGTCGAAAGCGTCGGGGGTGTCGTGAAATGCAGGTCCGCCGCCGGGAGACCGGCGGCCGACGCAAGGCCCAGAATCCAAGGCGCCAGCGACCTGCGAATATAGCCGGGACGGAAGGTCATGCGTTGATTGCCATAAGCTTCGATAATGGAAGATCCAATTGCGTTTACTGTCTCACGCCGGGGCGCGGAATTCAAGAAGGGAGGGCATATTGTCGTAGATTCGCCGGGTCTCCCCGAGTCGGTTAAGGTGCTCGGCCATGAAATGACCCGCGCCCGTGAAGCCCAGCCATCGCGCAAGCGCCTCACGGTCATCGGCATCCGGCGGAAGGTTGCTCACCGAGCGATTTGCGTCGAGGCGCAGCGCCGTCTCGATCCGGCGCAGGAAGCCGTAGTTCTGGCCGAGGACGGAGGAATCGCCGGCTTGGATCAGGCCGGCGGCCGCGAGAGCCCGCAGGGCGGGCCGCGTTCCCGTGGCCCGCAACTGCAGATTCGTCCAGCCTTGGCGCAGCTGGAGGGCCTGGACGAGGAACTCGATGTCGACGAGCCCGCCCGCGCCGGCCTTGAACGCCGCGCCGGGCGGGCCGGCCCCGAGTTCCTTCTCGATGCGCGCGCGCATTGCGCGGATCTCCTCGATCTGCGCGTCGGTGGCGGGCGCGCCGTAGAGCAAGCGGTCCCGCCAGGCGCGGAAGGACTCGGCCAGCGCCGCGGGGCCCGCCACCACGCGGGCCCTGATGAGCGACTGCCTTTCCCACATCTGCCCGCCGCCCCCGGCCATGTGGTAGGCGTCGAGCGCCGCGACGGAGGTCGCTTCCGGGCCGGACTGCCCGTGGGGGCGGAGGCGCAGGTCCAGCGCGAATGCGGGCCCGAGGGGTCCGCTCCCCCCGAGGGCCGCGCGGACCGCCGCGACGACGGCCGCCGCTTCGGTCTCGCGCCCGTCCTCCGCGACGAACAGGAGGTCCAGGTCCGAGCCGAACGCGATCTCGCCGCCCCCGTACTTGCCGAGGGCGACGGCGAGGACGCCCGAGCCGCGGGTCAGCTGCCGAAGCGCCGCGTCGGCGAGCTCCGTCATCGCGGCCTCTATCTCCTCCGGCGCGAGACTTCCCAGAATCCCCCTGATGGCATGGCGCACCTGCTCCGCCCGCACGAAGAGCCACAGCCAGTCGTGGAATCCGGGCGAGCCGGCGGCGCCCGAGATGTCGTCGTCCAGGTCACGGGCGCCCCTGCGCCTGAGCAGGTTCTCCGGGCGCAGCACCTCCTCGATGATCTCCGGGTGGGCGCAGAGCAGCTCCACGACCGCCTCGCTCCGGTCGCATAGGATCGAAAAGACGCGGAACAGCCCCGGGTTCCCCGCGCAGAATTCGAGGAACTGCCGGCGGGTGCCGTAGCGCTCGGCGAACCGCGCGAGCCTGGCCAGCGTACCGAGCGGGCGGGCGAGCTCGCGCAGGAAGCCGTCGAAGGCGCCGGCCACGTGCTGGAAGCGGACGACGAGCTCGCGGGTGATAAGGACGTGGCGGCCGCCGCAGGCGAACATCCGCAGCTCGTCGGCGGCCTTCGGGTTCGCGCCGAACCAGCGGCTGATTCGTGCTGCGACGGGTGCCGGGACGGAATCGGTGGTGAAGAAGGTCCACCATGCCTCGAATTCAACGTCTATGCCGCGGTCCGCAAAAAGGTCCGCGTAGATAGCGTGGGCGTGGTCGCACCTGGAGGCGAGGGTGGCCCTGAGGTCCACCGCCGAGGCGAAACCCAGCGAGACCGCGATCGCCGCCAGGTCAGCGGGATCGTCCGGCAGAAGGTGCGTCTGGTCCTCCTCGCGGATCTGCAGCCGGTGCTCGATCTTGCGCAGGAACCAGTACGTCTCGACCAGCCTCGCGGCGTCGGAGGCGTCCAAGAGGCCGTAGCGGGAGAGGAGCCCCAGCGCCTGCTCCGTGGAGTTGGTCTGCAGGAAGGGATACCGCCCCGCGTTTAGCAGCTGGAGCGACTGGACCACGAACTCGATCTCGCGAATGCCGCCCGTCCCGAGCTTCACGTCCCGGTCGAGCGCGCCCGCCCCGACGATCTCGGCGTCGCTGCGCGCCTTCATCGCCGCGATTTCCTCGAGAAGGCTCGGCGGCGGGTGGCGCGGGTACCGGAACCCGTGAAGGCTCTCGAGGAGCTCCGCGCCGAGCTCGAGGCTGCCTGCCACGGGACGAGCCTTGATCATCGCCAGGCGCTCCCAGGTCTGCCCCGCCGTCGAGTAGTAGTACTCGAGGTCGGTGGCGGAGCGCACGAGGGGGCCGATCGCCCCCTCGGGGCGCAGGCGCACGTCCGCGCGGAAGAGGAATCCGTCCTCAGTGCGCTCGTTGAGGGCGCGGGTGACCGTCTCGGCGACCTTCGTGAAGAACTCCCCGTTGGACACGGAGGACTCGGCGCCGCCCCTGACGCACGCCCCCTCGCCATCGTAGAGGTAAAGGAGATCGATGTCCGAGGAGAAGTTGAGCTCGCGCCCGCCGAGCTTGCCGAGCGCTAGGACGCAGAACCGGGCCTTCTCGCCCCGGTTGCCCTCCATGGGCATCCCGAGGCGCTCCTGCCAGCGCCGCGTCGCCAGGTTGAGGCACTCACTGAGGCAGAACTCCGCCAGGATCGTGAGCTCCTCGACCGTCGTCCGCTCGTCGGCAATGTCGTTGACGCTCCGGTGGGCTATGCGCATCGACATCAGGCGGCGCCACCTGCGGAGCGCCCCGAGGAGGGCGCCGTCGTCCATGTCGCCGGCGCCCGGCGCGAACTCGATCCACGTGTCTAGGAACGCCTGGAAGCGGAAGGACTCCCAAAGGTTGCGAGGCTCCTCCAGCCAGCGCGCGGTCGCCGGGTTCCGCAGAAGCTCCTGCGCATACAGCGGACTCGCGGCGGCCAGGCGCTCGATCCGTCCCGAGGATTCGAAGCTCAGGGGGCCCTCGTTCACGGTGCGCCGCAGGGCGCTAGCGCCGGCTCAGCAGATCCCGGGCCTCGTCGAGGACTCGCTTTTCGTCGGCGGACAGGGATCCGAACCCGTGGCTGTTGATCTTGTCGAGGATCCGGTCGACCTCGGCGCGCAGGTGCCCGCGGTCGCCGACATTGACACTGTAGGCCTGGGGAGGAGCCGAATTCGCGGCCCGGTTCCTCATCCACCGCGGGAGCTCAATCTGGGCGCGCCCCGAGGCGAGGCTCCAGTCGGACGCGTGCATGAACCGGTAGTAGATCCAGCCGGCGGCCATGCCGCCGAGGTGCGCCGAGTGGGCCGCGCCTACAGGCGATGCGGCGCCCAGCAGCTCGTAGAACACGAAGCCGAAAAGGTCGACCGCGACCAGGGTGTATGCGAGGTACTTGGGCTTTATCGTGACGGGCAGGACGAAGAAAAGGAGGAGGGTGATCTCGCGGTTGGGAAAGAAGCAGGCGTACAGGATCACAAGCGCGGCCACGGCCGCGGAGGCGCCGAGGAGAAGCTCGGGATGGCGCCAGTGCACCGCGGTCCAGAGGGCCCCGCCCGCGCTGAGGGACGCGGCGTAAAAGCCTACGAAGCGCCGGTTACCCAGAATCGGAAGCACCTCCCTGCCGAAGAAGTAGACGGCGAGGAGGTAGGCTACGACCTGGAGCAGGTTGCTCGTGCTGTGCAGGAAGCCGTAGGTGAGGAGGGTCCAGACGTGGCCCGCCCTGAGGCCGGCGGGCGAGAGGCCGAACTCCCACTCGAGCCCGATCGGCAGCCAGTGGGAGAAGACGTTCTGGATGACGAACACCCCCGCGATGGAGCACAGGATCCAAGTGACGATGCTCGTCTGGCGTCTCTCGTAGCCGTCGCGCATGTAGGGGCGATCCTGAAGCATCGCCGCACCTTAACCGTAGCGTTGGCAAACACAAGCCGCCTAAGCGGCGCCGGCCGGGGCCCGGCGCCGCGGCCGCCCAGGAGGGCGCCGGTGGGTGTTTCCCGCCTCCGTCCTCACTTGACAGCGCGCCCTCCAAGCGGTCCCTTCTTATGCACCTATATCTATGGCCAATAAAGCTGACAAATGGGCGCAGAACGCATCGGGCAAATTCTACGTCGACCAACAGTGCATCGACTGCGATCTGTGCCGCGAGACCGCTCCCAACTTCTTCACTCGCAATGACGAGGGCGGCTATTCATTCGTCCACAAGCAGCCCGAGAGCGAGGAGGACATCGCCCGCTGCATGGAGGCGCTCGAGGGCTGCCCCGTCGAGGCCATAGGCGACGACGGCGACAAGGAGTAGGGGAGGCGCCGCCAGGGGCGACGGACCGTTCGTTAACGGATTCGCGAGCCAGCGTTAACGAGAGGCTTGTTTTTTCGCGCGCGGCTGTTAGCCGTCGGCCCCTCATGAGGGCCGTTTTGATTGCGTCCGTCAGTTGGCTTGCGGCGATGGCCGGCGCCGCGCCGCCCCTCTGGGCGCAGGACGCGGCGACAAGCCTGCCCGCCGTGACGGTGTATTCGCCGAGCGTCGCGAACCAGTCGCCCGCGGCGGCGTTCGCGATGCCGGTGTCGGCGCTGCGCTACGAGCCGATGGTGGACATCGAGCCCCGGAACATGGCGGAGGCCCAGGCCGACGTGACGATCCAGGGAGACACGTTCGAGAGCACGGGGCTCGAGCTCGGCGCCCTTTCGATATCCGACCCCCAAACGGGGCACTACCTGATGGAGCTTCCCGTCGCGCCGGCCATGCTCGGGGCCCCGCGGATCCTCACCGGCGCCGCCCAGGCGACCGAGGCGATGAACTCGACCGGAGGCTCTGTCGCCTACGGATGGCGGCCGATCAGCGGCACCGGGTTCGCAACCGGGTCGATCGGCGACGACGGGCTGTCCCGGGAGGAGGTCTACGGGGGTTGGTCGGGGCCGGGGGCCAGGCACTTGGCGGCGGACGCCGATTGGTCGCACGCCGAGGGGAACGGGACCGTGCCCTTCGGGGACTTCCACTTCGATAGGGCGGACGCCCGGGTGGAATGGGTCGCGCCCGGGTCAAGGACCGACCTCTTTGCCGGATACCAGGCGAGCTTCTTCGGCTGGCCTGACCTCTACACGCCCTTCGATTCGGACGAGACCGAGAACCTCCAGACCGTGCTCGTTGCGGTCAACAACCGGGAGAACCTTGGCGACGGACAGTACTTCGAGGGCGGCGCCTTCTACCGCCGCAACAAGGACGACTACGCCTTCGACCGCTTCGCCCCGCTGGGGCCGGTCCACCCGTACCAGCACACGACATGGGAATACGGCGCCGGCTTCGGGGGCCGCGCCGCGATCGCAGGCATCATCCTGAACTATCACGCCGAGGAGACGAGCGACTCCCTTATGTCGACCTCGCTCATCTACGGCCCCTACCACAGCCGCACGCTCGACAAGGTCGCGCTCGTTCCCGAGGTGTCCTGGGCGGCGTCCGGAGGAGCGGTGTCCCTCAAGGCCGGCGCGACCTACGACGGATCCGACCGCGCGAGCGGGACCGTCTCGCCGGTGGCCGAGTTCGCGCGCACGTGGGACTCGGGGGAACTGCAGAGGATATACGCGAGCTTCTCGACGGCGACCGAGATGCCGTCCTACACGGCGCTCGATTCGAGCCCAAACTCGGGCCTCTTCCTCGGCAACCCGCACGTCGGCCGCGAGACGAGCCGCGACGCGGAGGCCGGGGTCAGCGGAACGTGGGAGGCTGGACGGGCCAGGCGGCCGTCTTCTACAGGCGCGACGACAGCCTCGTCGACTGGACCTACACCGCCGGCGTATTCGGGCGCTCGGCCAACCCGGTCGACATAGGGACGGAAGGACTCGAGCTCGTCGCCCGGCACTCGTGGAGCAGGTGTAGCGTCGTCCTGGGCTACACGGCGCTCGCAAAGAGCGCCGACTATCTGGGCGCCCCGGTGACCGCGAGCTTCTATGCGCTCAACTACGCCCGCCAGCGCCTCACGGCGGCGCTGCTGCTGCGCCTCACGCGGACAGTCGAGCTGCGACTGGACAACGTCGGGAGAATTCAGGAGCCCGACAGCCTGCGGACGGCCGGCGGCAACGACGCGTTGACGAGCTCGGCCGGCCTCGACTGGCACCCGCAGCGGACCCCGCAGCTGGAGATTTCGGCGCAGGTGGACAACCTTTGGAACAGCGCATTCCAGTCGGTGCCCGGCGTGCCCGCCTCGCGCCGGCAGTTGTCTTTTGGGGCAACCTACGGTTGGTAAGCTTGATGCCGGACAACCCCGTTCTCGATCCCTCGTTTCACATCCGCTGGGCGGCCCTGAGCCCCGGCCTCGTCGGGCCCTCGATCGACGAGGCCATCTCCCGGGCGGAGGCCGCGCTTTGCAGGATCGAGGGCGATCGGGAGCCGCCGACGTTCGAGAGCACGTTCCTCGCCCTGGACAGGGCGACGGACGGGCTGAACCGTGCCTGGAACAGGGTGACCCACCTCCAGTCGGTGGCGGACTCGCCCGACCTGCGGGAGGCCCACAACCAGGCCCTGCCGAAGGTGTCTGCGTTCGTGGCGCGCATTCCGCTCAGGGCCGCGCTGTGGGAAAGGCTCAGGGCCTTTGCGGACTCGCCAGGGGCCGCGGGCCTCTCGGCGGTGCGCGCGCGGTGCGTGGGCGAGACCGTCTCCGAGTTCCGCGACGCCGGCGCCGACCTGCCGTCCGACAGGCGAGAGAGGCTCGAGGCCCTCCAGACCGAGCTTGCGCAGCTGACGCAGCGATTCTCGGAGAACGTGCTCGATGCCACGAACGCTTGGCAGCTCGTCGTCGACGACGAGCGCAGGCTTTCCGGACTCCCTGCGCACGCAAAGGCCCGAGCCTGCGCCGACGCGGCCGCGAAGGGGATCGGGGCGCCGGAGCGGCCCCGCTGGCGCTTCACCCTCCACATGCCCTCGCTCGAGCCCTTCATGACCTACGCGGACGACGATGGGCTCCGCGCCGAGATGTGGCGCGCCTCGTCCTCGGTGGGCTCGGGGCCGCCCCGCGACAACACCGGGCTGATCTCGAGGATACTGGCGCTGCGCTCCGAGAGGGCGGAGCTCCTCGGGAGGGACAACTTCGCGGACCTCGTGCTGTGCCGCCGGATGGCAAAGTCGGGCGCGCGGGCCCTCGAGTTCGTCGAGGACTTCCGCCGGCGGTGCGCGGCCGCATTTGCGCGCGAGTGCCGCGAACTCGAGGAGTCGAAGGCCCGGGAGACCTCCGGAACGGCCGCGCCGCTGGCGCCGTGGGAGATCGCCTACAGGGCGGAGCGCCTGCGCAGGGCGCGCTACGATTTCGACGAGGAGGAGCTGCGGCCCTTCTTCCCGATGGACCGCGTGGTGGCCGGGCTCTTCGACATCGCCTCGCGGGTGTTCGGCATCCGCGTCGTCGAGGCCCCGCGCGGACAGGTCGAGACGTGGCACCCGGACGTGGGCTTCTACGACGTCTTCGATTCGCGCTCGCGCCACATCGGCTCGTTCTACACGGACTGGCATCCCCGGGAGTCGAAGCGCGGAGGGGCATGGATGAACGCCCTGATGACGGGCGGCCCGCTGCAGGACGGATCGCGCGAGCCCCACCTGTGCGTCATGTGCGGGAACCTGACGCCCCCCGCGCCCGGCCGGCCGGCGCTCCTCTCCCATCGCGAGGTCGAGACGATCTTCCACGAATTCGGGCACCTGATCCACCACCTCATGGGCGAGGTGGAGATCAAGTCGCTGAACGGGTCCAACGTGGCGTGGGATTTCGTCGAGCTTCCCTCACAGATCATGGAGAACTGGTGCTGGGAGCGCGAGGGCCTCGACGTCTTCGCCCGGCATTACCAGACCGGCGCGCTGGTGCCGGAGGCCCTCTTCCGCAAGATGACGGCCGCGAGGAACTTCAGGTCGGCGTGCGCCGCGATGCGCCAAGTCTCGTATGCGAAGATGGACCTGCTCATGCACATGCGCCCGTCGGAGTTCGCAGGGGAGGGGGACCCGGAACCGCGGGTGCGCGCATTCATCGCCGACTGCCTCGTGCCGACCGATCCGCCGGCGCCAACGGTCCTGAAGCGATTCACGCATGTCTTCGCCGACCCGGTGGGCTACGCGGCGGGATATTACTCGTACAAATGGGCGGAAGTGCTCGACGCGGACGCATTCACGCGCTTTCGGCGCGAGGGGATATTCAACCCCCGGGTCGGCGCCGAGTTTGCCGCGAAGATACTGAGCCGGGGCAACTCCGCCGACCCGTCCCAGCTCTTCAGGGACTTCATGGGCCGCGACCCGGACCTTGGGGCGCTTCTCGCCCGCAGCGGACTCGCCGCTTGATAATTCGGCCTTCATGGGGGATGCTTGTAGGCCAAACTTCCATGCCCGCACTCCTCGCCTATTTCTACATTCCCCAGGGTCTATTCTGGGGCCTTTTCATCTTCGTGCTCGCGTTCTCCTTGTACGCGCAGGTGCGCGTCTCGAGCGCCTACGCCAAGAATTCGAAGATCCCGTCCCGCGGCGGCATAACGGGGCGCGAGGCGGCTGCGGCCGTTATGGCCCGGGCAGGCATAGACGACGTGGAGATCGTGGAGACGGGCGGCCACCTCACGGACCACTACGACCCCGTGCACAAGACGCTCGTGCTCTCGTCCGAGGACTACAGGGGAACGAGTCTGGCCGCGATAGGGGTGGCGGCCCACGAGGCCGGCCACGCCCTCCAGCACAAGGAGGGCTTCCAGCTGCTCAACTTCAGGATGGCGCTCGTGCCGGCGACGCGCATAGCCGCGGGCGTGATCCCATTCATCTACGTCGCGAGCTTCATGTTCTTGCGCGGGCTGAGCGGCACCGTCCTCGATGTCGCGATACTCTGTTACGCCGTCCTGACGCTCTTCCAGTTGGTGACGCTGCCGGTCGAGTACGATGCGAGCCGCAGGGCGAAGGTTCAGCTGGTGTCGCTCGGGATCCTCGACCAGGACGAGATGCCCGGAGTCAACCAGACCCTGAACGCGGCCGCGCTGACCTACCTTGCGGCGTTCATCGGCTCCCTGCTCACCCTTCTCCAGCTCCTCTCGTCGCGTCGCAACTGACCTGGCTGCGCTCGGCACTCGGCCATAATGGCTAGGCCTCGAGCACTGCGCGAAGCTCGGACACCAGCCCGCTCAGGGTGAACGGCTTTTGCAGGAACCCCGCGGCGTCCTGCCCCATGAACTCGTCCGTGGCCTCTTCCCGGCTCACGCCGCTCATGAGGATCAGGCGGACACCGGGCCTTGTGTCCCGCATCCGGGACGCGACCTCGCTTCCATCCATCCCCGGGAGCTTTAGGTCCAGGACCACGAGTGCGTAGCGCGAGGGATCGGACTCGAACTTCGAGACTGCCTGCTGGCCGTCGGAGGCCTGGTCAACGGTGAAGCCGAGCTTTGCGAGCGCGCGCGCGACCATGGTCCTGATAGAGTCATCGTCGTCGATGACCAGGATGCACCCCGAGCCACGCCACCCGAGCCACGAGGGCGGGTTTGAGGCCGCCGCGCGCTGGCCCGACATGGGCTGGCAGGCCTCTCTCATGCGGCCGCGCCGGACCCACCACCCGGAGTTGCACCGATTCTCATGCGGCGTAGTCTCGGGGTGCCGCCCCGAGGTGGCTACTGGGGAGACTACGTAACGAGGGACGCGTTCGCCGTTGCTCCGCGAGCCAGGCTCCCGGCACCAGGGCTATCGCCGCGCCGCCCACGCCGGCATCCGCCGCCTAAGCGATTGACCTTCATGGCCGGTGCGACAGCGTTGGGGGACCATTCGGAGGAGTGGCTGAGCTGGTTTAAGGCACCTGACTTGAAATCAGACGTGGGCGCAAGCTCACCGGGGGTTCGAATCCCTCCTCCTCCGCCAATTTCCCGCGCGGCCGCTGCGCGCGGGTGTTTGCGCGCCAGGCGCCGGCGTGTTCTCGCCGTCCGGGTCGCTCGCGAGACTGGCGCAGAAGGCGTTGACGCGGCCATCGAGCGCCTCCATCGCGCCCCGAGGGAATCCCTACAGGATCTTCCAATTGAAGCGAAGCACCTCGGTCCACGAGCTCCGGCCGGGTCCGAGGACCTTGGAGGCCTCGAAGTCCCAGGTGAAGGTCTTTGATACGGAAAGCGTCACTCCCCCGCCGACAGTCCCCGCGAAGGTCGAGGATCCCGCCGTTGAGTCGCTGAGCGTCGTCTCGGCATAGGCCCCAATCGTCTTTCCGAGGTCCCACTTGATGTAGGCGCTCCCGTACCAGCGCGTGTCGTAGCGCGTGTTCGCAACGTTTCGAAGCTCGTCCCACTCCACCATGGCGGCCGCCTTCGTTCCCGCGGCAACGTCCATGGACCATGGCAGGATCACGCCCCCCTGGATGGAATCATTGCCCACCGCCTTCGAATCCGTCGGCAGCATGACGTAGGGGACTATCGCGGCCTCCTGGCCGGTGGACGGGTCGCGCAAGAACATCCATTTGGGCCGCAGCGTGATGTCGCCTATTCCGCTTTCGGTGTGGTTGGTCCCCTCCGTCGAATAGGTGTCCTGGAGGAAGAGCTGGGTGCCGAACTCGAGGTCCACGGTGCTCGTGAGCCCCGTGGAGACGATCGTGGTGCCCACGGCAAGGGACTTGTACTGGTTCGGCGCATCCGAATCCGGCCTAATCCCGAGCGAGATCGCATCCATGCGGATGAGGATCGCGCCGGGATCGATCGTTTGGGTCGGCTCCGTCACCTGTGCCCTCAGTCGGGGCGCGAAAGCCACGGCCGTCAGGAGGGCCGTCGCGATCGAGGCTGGAATCAGCCGGTGCGAGGTTGGCATCGGCCCGAGCGTCGACGCGGCAGCGGGTCCTGTCACCAAAAAAGGGCCGGCCCGCGGGGACGCCTCATCGTCGTTGACTTAGAGCCGGACCATATTGGCGCGCCATAGCGGGGTTGTGTTCTTCCGACAGGATGATACCCCTTTGTTCTTGAGCTCGGTTATGCCGCTTGGACCCGACTCCGGCGCGTGTCATGCATCCTTTCCGTGCAGGAGGCGCGCCATCCGCCGCTGCCAGCCTTTCGTACGTTCAGAGCACCCAAACAGCCCCCAAAAAGCACATGACCTCAACCCCGCCGCCGCTAGCCACCACTCGCAGGATTAGGCGTATCGCACCTCTGCAACTCGGAAAGATATTCTGCATAGGATACGGCATAATGGGCGTCCTCTTTTGCCCCATATTCCTGCTCATGTCGCTAATTGCCTCCCACGCTCCCGCCCAGCAGCGAGTGGGCATAATGGCGATCGGCACCGGCTTCGCCCTCATGATGCCCTTTTTCTATGCCGCCATGGGCTTTGTTGCAGGCGTGGTCAGCGCGTGGGTGTACAACCTAATCGCGGGGTGGATCGGTGGAATCGAGGTCGACGTGGAGTAGGCTACCCCGGGACCCAACCAATGCCGGGATCCGGAGCCTGCGTCCGCCGCGGCGGACGTAGGCGGGGGAACACCGGCAAGTTTTATGGCAGCCCATTCCACGCGTACGAACGAAACACACGGCACTTTCTCCGAGGTGCGTCTGGCGGCCCCCCCAGCGCTACGTCCCGTCGCGGATCTCCTGCGCGACCTGATAATGTCACTCGACAAGGCGTGCGTGGAGGTCGATTGGCCCCGCCAGGGGATCGCCAGCTTCGGCGTTGGCCCAAAGAAGATGACCCAGCACTATGCCTACATCGGGTTTCATAGGTCCCACTTGAACCTCGGCTTCTATCACGGAGCGTCGCTCAGGGATCCGTCAGGACTCCTGGAGGGCACCGGGAAAAGTCTGCG
>Ga0181532_10003741_pt1 | contig 13595 bp, 7 predicted proteins | sample PEATcosm2014_Bin_33_FD_119768 | JGI IMG/M metagenome (GOLD analysis project Ga0181532, IMG submission 119768) | Peatland microbial communities from MTU Mesocosm Facility, Houghton, MI, USA - PEATcosm2014_Bin11_30_metaG | ecosystem: Environmental > Terrestrial > Soil > Wetlands > Peat | place...
ATCGGCCAAGTCCGTAGACGCTAACGCCGCCCTTGTCGCTCACTTTAAAGGTAAGGCCGTGTTGTTGTTGTTTGGCTTCCAGTTCGGCGATTTTTGCTTTCAGTTGTTCGTAGGTTGGTTCGGGCATGTGGTTCACCTTGGGTGAGTGTGTCTTATCCTTGGACTGGAACAACTCTCGCAATCGGTCGATTCTGTAACGGCATCTCAGCCGATAGCCCTCACTATGAAGAATGTCATCCGACACCGCCTGAGTGCACAGCGGACAAATCGCATAATCTTCTGCTCCAAAGATTATGGCTGTGATTCGGTCTTCCCATGCCTTGTTTGGATAATAGGGCTGTCCGCAGCAGGTGCAGATTAGCTGTATTTCCTGTGTATCTGCGGGACGCATCTCCAGTGCCAAATTCGGCTTCATAAATCCTTCCGATTCGAAAGGTACAATTACAAGGAGGAATTAACATTGTCCGCTTTACTCCTCACGCCGCGCAAGCCCTCACACGTAACGCTCTCATCTCGCGTTTTTTTGTTTTACCTTCTCACGTCGGAGTATGATTTGTAGAGTTCCCGAAAATCCACTTCTACGGGGGCGAATCCAGTGGCAAAAAAAACGAATGTGTTGGGTCTGAGGGCCAGACGTGGAGAGAAGATGACAAAAGGAAAGGGATGGAAGCTCGCGATGGAACGCGGACGCAAGCGGGTATTCCCCGGTACTCTTCTGGAGACCATCAATATAGGCAGAAAGCGTTTGGCGATATTCAGCGTACCAAAATAGCTATACTTTGGGGGTTGTTGGCGCGAGTAGCGTGGGGTTGGAGAAACCCCTAACCTTTCAAATGTGACAAACATCACCTTCAGTTCCCCACCTGATGGCGCACAATATTTAAGGTTCCTATCACCGATGTCCGTTGTTTCAGGAGAAGGCCAAAATGCCGGAAACAGGGACGAAGCCACTTCAATCTGCTCTCCCGCTGGTTGAGGGCCAAGTTGTAACTGGTACACTTTTCAGCGAACCGATGCGGGTCGAAACAGTTCGGGAGAGCAGTTCTGGCGCATGGGTCGTCGGGCTCTGCGGCCTCAACACCGAGCGGTTCCGCAGGGTCACTCTCACCAAAGCAGACATCCAGCAACTTCAAATTCAGAAGCCCCAGTTCACCTATCAGGGCAACGGCCAAGTCCTTCGTATCGGGATTCAGGCTTACTCTCTCGGCATCGCTTACGAGTTCGACCCGTATTTCGGCCTGTCAATCTCCCGCGTAGACCCCCTTCCCCATCAGCTTGAGGCGGTTTACGACTATTTTCTGAAACTCGCTCGTGTTCGATTCTTACTCGCGGACGACGCTGGGGCTGGAAAGACCATCATGGCTGGACTCCTCATCCGTGAGCTTAAGCTGCGAGGGTTGGCCGACCGTGTTCTGATTATTTGCCCCGCAAATCTCACGTTCCAGTGGCAGCGCGAACTCAAGGAGAAGTTTGAAGAAAAATTTACGGTGCTGAAAGGCGACCAGATTCGCGACCAGTTTGGCATCAATCAGTGGATTGAAACGCCGCAGGTCATCACGTCGCTGGATTTGGCAAAGCGGGAAAACATCCTGCCGGGGCTGAAGCAGGTTCACTGGGATATGGTCATCGTGGACGAGGCGCACCGTATGTCGTGGACGCCCCCGTCCCGCAAAACGGCACGGTATGCGCTCGGCGAACTTCTCCGAGACTCATCCGACCATTTTCTGTTGTTGACAGCCACACCACACAAAGGCGACCCAAAGAACTTCAGCCTGTTTCTTCAACTCCTCGATGAAGACGCCTACGCTGACGTGAAGTCTATTCGGGAGGCTATGGAACGCCGTCATGCCCCGTTTTACCTGCGACGAACGAAAGAGGCGATGGTCTACTTTCCGCAGCGCAAGCCCGATGGGACGTGGGAAGCGAAGAAGATTTTCACAAAACGTATCCCGACCACGGTGGACTTCCATATTGACGGTGCAGAAGACGAGCTTTATCGAGAGGTGACGGCGTTTGTCAAAGCGCAGTCGCATCGGGCAGCGGCCAACGGTGATGACCCGCGTGCGAGAGCAATCGGATTCTTGATGGCGTTGTACCAGAGACGGCTCTCTTCAAGTACCTATTCGCTTCGCCGCTCGCTGGAGAACCGGGCAAAGCGTCTCGGAGAAATGCTGAAGAAGGCGCACGAGATTGCGCGGTTCGCGCCTCCCGACTTGCCGGACATGGAGGAATTGGACGAGATGGAGGATTCCGAGCGAGAGCGACTGGAAGACATGATTGCCGCAGTCAGCCTCGCCCGTAATCCCGAGCAGGTCAAAGAGGAAATCGCCGAACTCAATGAATTGGTGAAACACGCCATCCGGGTCGAAGACGCCAACTGCGAGGCCAAGCTCTCGAAGCTGCAGGATGTGCTCAAACAGCAAGGCTTTTTCGACAATCCTCAGCAACGGCTCCTCATTTTCACCGAGTTCAAAGACACCCTCGACTACCTCGTGAAGAAGCTTAAGGATTGGGGCTTCACGGTGGGCACGATTCACGGTGGCATGCACATCGGCTCCCGTGATGACGCTGGAACTCGCCTGTACGCCGAACAGCAGTTCCGTGAAGGCGGAACGCAAGTGCTGGTGGCGACGGAAGCGGCAGGGGAAGGCATTAACCTCCAGTGCTGCCACATCCTATTCAATTACGACATCCCGTGGAATCCGAATCGACTGGAACAGCGCATGGGACGCATCCACCGTTATGGTCAAACGAAGGATTGCCTCATCTTCAACTTCGTCGCAACGAACACCATCGAAGGACACGTTCTTCAGAAACTCCTCGATAAACTACAGGAGATTCGAGACGCGCTGGAAGACGACTCCGTCTTCAACGTCATCGGCGAACTGCTCCCGCCCAACGAGATTGAGCGCATCCTGCGCGATTACTACGCCGGAAAGATGGGCAATGCCGACCTCGAAGAACGACTGCTCCGCGATGTAAAGGAAGAACATTTCCGCGCCATTTGCCAGAACGCGCTGGAGGGGCTGGCGACCAAGAAGCTCAACCTCGAAATGCTTGTTGAGCGGCGGGCCCGAGCACAGGAACGTCGCGTAGTCCCCGAAACCATCGCCCGGTTCATCAAGGACGCGGCTCCGCTGGTGCCACTGACCCTCAAGACCTTCGCCACCTTGCCTTACACTTTTGAGCCAACTGCTACGCCCGGCCTTCTGCGCCAGTACGACAAACACCCTGACTGGAAAGGACAGCCCATCGCAGCGAGATACCCGCGATTTTCGACCGACCGCGAAGTCGCCGACGACAACAATCTCGAATGGGTCACGCCGGGTCACCCGCTGTTCGAGGCGCTACGTCGGCACGCTGTGGCTCGTTCACAAGAAGTCCTGTCCGAGGGCGCGTGCTTCCATTCGCTTGAAGCGAACAGCCCCAAGCGTGTCGATTTTTACCGCGCACGAATCGTCGATGGACTTGGCCACATCGTGCATGAACGACTATTTGCCGTCCAAATCAGCAGTGACGGTACGACTCAACTCTCTGGCCCGGCTGTTCTTGGCAATTTGCAACCCACAACTAGCGATGATGTCCCGAACGAGTTAGTCGCGGTGCAGGAGCCTTCGGCATGGCTACATGAAATGGCTTTGTTGCCTTTCTTGGAAGATGTGCGGAAAGAACGTATGGCCGAGGTCGAGCGTATCGCTGCTCATATCGAGATGTCCCTGACTGAACTGATTGCCAAAGAGGACGCCGCAATCGGTCGGTGGGAGGAGGAAGCAGAGCGTGGCGTGGAAGGTGCTGCCGGGAACTTAAAACAGGCGGAAGACCGTCATTCTCTGCTGCTGGAACGGCGGGAGAATCGACGCCGCGAGATGGAGCGTCAAAAGTCGCTTACGCTTCAGGCGGTTGACCGCCTGACCAGCATCATCATTCTGCCGCATCCTGACCGAAACCGTCCTGACATTGCCAACCTCCGTCCTGACCCGGAAACCGAGGCGATTGCCATGCGGGTCGCCATGGAATACGAACGAAATCAAGGCCGGGCTGTGCAGGACGTTTCTGCCAAGAACCTCGGTTACGACCTAACCAGCATTGACACAAATTCGGGCGAGCTACGCCTCATCGAAGTCAAGGGCATCGGTGCGAGCACTGGGACGGTGGTCTTGACGCCGAACGAAAAGCGCGTGGCGGAGGACAGACCCGATTGCTACTGGCTGTACGTCGTCTCTGATTGCAAGAGCGAGTTGCCAGTGCTGAATGAGCCGATTCTGAACCCGGCAAAGATGCCTTGGATTGAGGTCAAGAAGATTGACCACTTTTACCTGACGTTGTCGGCCATCAACATTGCCTCGACCGACCCACACTTGTATCCGGATAGCGGCAAGAAAAACTAGAACACAGAGGGAACTGGGCCAAGGATGATACCGAAAGAATGCAAGCGATTGGCAGAGGTTGATTTCCCAATAGCAGTTGTCAGCCGCCATTCAGCGAAAGAAAAGTCAATTCGGTATGGCCATCCGAGCACGCTGCACTTGTGGTGGGCACGGCGACCGCTGGCAGCATGTCGGGCAATGCTGATGGCGCTTTTGCTGCCTGACCCATGCGACCCGAACTGCCCGGAGGAATTCAAGAAACGTGCTCGCAATATCCTGCCGCGAGTGCAGGGACATCCGGGCGCAAAGGATACTGACCTTCGCAAGGAGGTGCTGCGCTTCATTGGCGACTTCGCAGATTGGGACAATGCAAATAACCCTGCGTTTCTGGACGCTGCCCGTGGTCTAGTCCGGGCTGCACAGGGCGACGATACGCCCCTCGTCGCTGACCCATTCAGCGGGGGCGGCTCGATTCCGTTCGAGGCACTGCGAGTCGGCTGCGATGCGTTTGCAAGCGACTTGAACCCGGTCGCGTGCCTGATTCTCAAGACCTTGCTGGAGGATATCCCACGTCTCGGCCCGAACCTCGCTGATGACCTGCGGGGGTTGGGAAAACAGATTAAAGCGTCAGTAGAGAAGGAAATCGCGGAATTCTATCCTCCCGACAAAGACGGCTCGAAAGCGATTGCCTATCTTTGGGCAAGAACGGTTACCTGCGACGGTTGCGGGGCGGAGGTTCCCCTCATTCGTTCATTCTGGCTGTCGAAGAAAGCGGAACGGAAGAGAGCACTTCGCTACTCCGTCAACCGACCAAAGAAGGGCGTGCCGGAAGTTACGTTTGAGGTGTTTACGCCGAAGCGGGACACCGCGGTGCCAGCGGGTACAGTAAGCCGGGCAAAAGCATCATGCCCGTGCTGCAATGTCGTAATGCCACCAGACCGCGTTCGAACGCAGTTGTCGGCACAGCGTGGTGGTGCGAACGTCATCTTCGACAAACACGGCACGCGAATTGGTGGCGCTCGGCTGCTCGTGGTTGTCATAGCAAATAAGGGTGGGGAGGGACGCCAATACCGAACTAGCAATGTGTCGGACTATTCGAATGTCTGGAGAGCGCAGAAGCATTTACAAGCGATGACGCAGTCCCTGAGGTTGCCGGACGAAATCGCAAGCATCCCAAACGAACCGTTGCCACTCATGAGCGGCACGTTCAACGTACCTCTGTACGGAATGACAAGCTGGGGCGACCTTTTCAGTACCCGACAGCTTGTCACGATGCTTAGCCTCGTCAAGGCAGTGCGCTCTCATCGCGACTCGGGCCCAGCATCACGCATCGCATCGCTCGCAGTTAGCCGCTTCGCTGACATTTTCAATGCGCTGTGCCAATGGGAGAACACGAAAACGCAGGTGCGACATCTTTTCACCCGACAGGCCATTCCGATGTTGTGGGACTTTGCGGAACCGAATCCCTTGGGCGGGCAGGCGGGTGATTATGCGGTTACTCTAGAAACAATGGCGAGGGTCATTGAAGCTTCGCCGCAGGGCTGCAAACCCGGTCATGTGCAACTGAGTGATGCTTGCGACCTTCCGCTGCCTGATGATACATGCGACGTTTGGTTCACTGACCCTCCGTATTACTTTGCCGTTCCCTATGCCGACCTGTCGGACTTTTTCTTCGTGTGGTTGCGCCGATGCCTTGCTGAGGATTCCAACATTCGCGACCCATTCGACCCGAGTAATCCCTTGACGCCGAAGGCACGCGAACTTTGTGAAATGTTGCATTGGGACAGCGTTCGATATCCCGAAAAAGACAAGGCATTCTTCGAGCACGGCATGGCGAAGGCTTTTACAACGAGCCGACGTGTCCTGAAAGATGACGGTATCGGCGCAGTCGTTTTCGCGCACAAGACAACCGAGGGGTGGGAGGCGTTGCTGTCGGGCATGGTTCAGGGCCGGTGGGTAATTACGGCTTCGTGGCCCATTGCGACTGAATTAGCGAATCGACTCCGTGCCAAAGACTCAGCCGCTCTTGCCACCAGTGTCCATCTCGTCTGTCGTCCACGCCCGGAGGAAGCGCCCGTTGGAGACTGGACGGAGGTGCTGCGCGAGCTTCCTCGACGAGTGGGCGATTGGATTGAGAAACTCCAGTGTGAAGGCGTACGGGGCGCAGACCTCGTCTTTGCGTGCATCGGCCCTGCAATGGAAATCTATAGTCGTTATCCCAGAGTGGAGGACGCCGAGGGTCGCGAGATTCCTATGGGCGGTGACCCAACCGCCGCTGAGCCGTATAAACGCGGATTCCTCGCTTACGTGTGGGAGACGGTTGGTAGGCTCGCCCTCGAACAAGTGTTGGGAACAGCAGAAGCCAAGGCTCGGAACGGTGGGGCTGGCGCGTTAGAGGAGGATTCTCGACTTACCGCTCTGTTCCTCTGGACGTTGCAGACCACCGAACTGGTATCGAACGGCACTGAGCAGGATGACGATGACGAAGCGGATGACGATGAAGAGGAGAAACCGAAGAAGAAGAAGGCGGGTTTGACGTTGATTTACGACGTAGCCCGTCGCTTCGCCCAGCCCCTAGGAATCCACCTCGATAAGTGGGAAGGGCGAATCATCGAGACAGAGAAAGGCGTCGTCCGACTGCTTCCAGTTGCCGAACGAGCGGAGCAATTGTTCGGCGATGCGGATGCGTCCGCCATCTCTCACAGGATTGTGCAAGATGTGAATGCAAGTCGCAATTACACGTTTGCCTTCATGCAGGATGATGCCGCGCCTCCCGACATCAAGCCACGTGGACGTCGCAAGGGGAAGGCGACAACTTCCACGGCCACAGCGGTTGCGGAAGCACCTTCGCCCCAACCCGTCACAACGCTCGACCGCGTGCATGCGGCGATGCTGCTTCAATCGAGCGGACAAGCAAACGGTCTTCGAGCAATGTTGAAAGAGGAACAGCAGCGTGGCCCTGACTTCTTGCGGTTGGCGAACGCGCTATCTGCACTGTACCCGAAAGACAGCGAAGAAAAACGGCTGCTCGATGCAATGCTGCTGGCGGTGCCTCGATAAACGATGCGGAATGTATGGCAAATCGGTGGAGGAATGTCAGTGAGCCCATATGATGGGCTTCTCATCAAGTACGGCCTCGCCTTGATTGGGCCGGGTGACCCCGGCAAATGGAGTCCTGACCGAAGCGATAAGGATTACGAGGGTAGCTGGGTTCGACGCTTTGCTACTCAGCCGGGAGTCGGCGACGTGGTGCTGCTTAGAATTGGATGTGACCGAGTGGTAGCGGTAGGGCTTATCGCCAGCGAGTACCAGCACCTAGAACAGTTTGACGACGTGAACGGATGGGATTTGCAGCATGCACGGAGAGTCCGCTGGCGAGTGCTCCCCAGCCCTCAAGTTTTTCCGAACCGAGTTTTCGGGGCTAATCCGTCACGTTTTTCAAGGGTGCACTCCGACGAGGTGGCTCGGTTCGCCGCTGAAGTTATGGCAAGTGAACTTGACTCTTGGCAGAGTGCGCCGTTGCCTAGCTTGCCTCCTCCCGAAGCAGTTTGGCACAACCCTCCTCAATGGGTGAATAGCCTCATCGGGCTCGCTCAGGACTGGTCGCGGATGATGTGGCGGGAGCAGAGCTTTGGCGTCCCTCCCAGCGAAGACGAAATGTTGGTGCACTTCGTTGTACCGCTGTTTCGCAGCATGGGCTGGCCACAGGAATTGTTGGCGGTTCAGTGGAATCATGTGGACTTGGCAGTCTTTCGCTCCCTTCCACGGGTTCCGCAGAATTGTTGCCTTGTGGTGGAAGCAAAGAGGCTCGGGGTAGGAGCCGAGAGCGCACTCAAACAGGCGGTCGATTATTCGAACGGACTGCACAACGACTGCGATGTTCTGCTGACGGATGGCTTCCGTTATCGGCTATATGGTGCGACTGAGGATTTCCGACCCGTTGCGTATGCCAATCTGCTGGCGTTGAAGGCGAGTGCAGCCAGCCTGTTGGAGCGGTTGGGATATCGACGTGCGATGAAAGTGGAACCAGCGGTCGCCACTAACTAATTTCAGTACCCGTTTAAGAGAGAGATGAGGTCATGGAACCTTGGTACAAGAACACCCTACCTCGCGCTGAAGTGCGTCAAGGCCGCTCATTCAATCCTGACGAGTTTGCCATTGCGCTGGAACAGGTGGCGGCAAACAAAGGGCCAGACGACTACCGCGACCCGGTGAAGTTTTTCTCACGCACCTACTTTACCCGCGCTCTGCGAGAGCACATGGGGATGGTACTGCGGCGTCTTGCTGGGCGAACGGAGAACTCCGCCCCAGTGATGACGCTTGTCACCCAGTTTGGCGGCGGTAAGACCCATACACTTACCGCGCTTTACCACCTCGCGAAATCGGGCAACACGGTGAAGCGTGACCCCGGAGTGGCGCAACTGCTCTCTGACGCAGGTTTGAGCGATGTTCCGACCGCGAAAGTAGGCGTCTTCGTCGGCAATGCTTGGGACTGCGGAAAAGGACGAGAAACGCCGTGGATTGACATCGCCCGGCAGCTTGCTGGGGACGATGGTGTGAATGCGCTCGGCCCGTCCGCTACAGAGAGGCCTCCGGGCACGGCCAACATCGGCAAGCTTGTCGAAGCGGCGGGTGGTTCCGTGCTTATTCTCTGTGACGAAGTGCTGAACTTCATCAACCGCTATCGCGGAGAAGATGTTGAGAAATTTTACGCATTCATCCAGAACATGACAGTCGCGATGACCGGGACAGAACGGTCGGCTGCGGTCATCAGCTTACCTCGCAGTCAGGTCGAAATGTCCGATTACGACTTCCAATGGCAGACAAAAATAAATAAGGTCGTCCGCCGTGTCGCCAAAGACCTCATTGCGAACGACGAGGCCGAAATCAGTGAGGTCGTTCGCAAGCGGCTGTTCGAGGACATAGGCTCGGGGAAAATTCGAAACAATGTGGCCAAGGCATACGCGGACTGGTGCTTTAAGCATAGCCACCAGCTACCCCTTGAGTGGACGGCTGTGGATACGGCCACTACCGATGCGAAAGCACGAGATTTCCTCCGCAATCGCTTCGAGGCTTGCTATCCGTTCCACCCAGCTACACTCTCCGTCTTTCATCGCAAATGGGCTGGGTTGCCTCAATTTCAAAAAACCCGTGGCGCACTAGCGATGTTCGCGCAGTGGATTTCTCACGCGGATGCAGAGGGACAACGGACGAGGCGCAACGAAGCACTGATTACACTTGGTTCTGCTCCGTTGGAATCGTCAAGCTTCTGTGCCGCCGTCCTCGGGCAGCTTGGCGAAAACCGTCTGCTGAACGCAATTGAAGCTGATATTGCAGGCCAGAACAGCCGTGCTCGTGCACTCGATGCCGACACGTCCGGCGCACTGCGGGACATCCACCGCCGCGTGGCAACCGCAATCCTGTTTGAGTCATCCGGAGGACAGACGGACAAGTTCGCCCACTTGCCCGAGCTTCGGTTCGCACTTGGCGAGCCGGGTATTGAAACGACCTCTATCGACAACGCTGCGACCCAAATAGAAGCGCATGGGTTTTACGTTCGAAAGAAAGGCTCTGACGGGTATCAATTTGGGTTTAAGCCTACGCTTAAGAAGGTTGTCAACGACCGTCGCGCTTCTTTGGACGAAGATGACATTATGGCGGAGACTCGGAAAATCGTTAAGAACGAGTTCGAACGGGGCAAGGCGCTTCCGATTATTCCATTCCCTGAGGATGGCAACGCCGCTCAGGACACCACGAGGCTTTCACTGGTCATACTTAGCCCGGAACAAGAGTGGACGGAGAAAGGAACGCTGCACGAGACTATTGCTGACTGGGCCAAGAATCGTCGTAAGAACGAGGGCAGACTGTACCCCAGCGCATTGATTTGGTGCATAAGGAAAGAAGGGCGAGACCTCAGAAATAAAGTCGAGAGCCTACTAGCGTGGCGCATCGTGGAACACGAATATTACGGCGGGTTGTTGGCTGGGGATTTCGATGCGTCCGATAAGAGTGAGATTAAAACCAAGCGCGAAGAAGCGGAGGATACGGTACTCGATGAGGTTTGGGCGAGTTACCGCTACGTCGCGCTATATGATACGAACGCAAAGACAGGCCTGACCGTTATCGACTTGGGTGCCGGACATGCCCACTCCGGGGAGACGCTGACGGGCCGCATTATCAGCTTGCTGAAATCGCGTTCATTGCTCAACGAGTCGCCGGGAGCAGAGTATCTCAAGCGGCGATGGCCGGAACCGTTCAAGAAGTCAGGCGCATGGCCGATTCCCGCATTTCGACAGGCATTCCTCAACGGCACCTTGGAGCGTCTCCTTGAACCCGACACTTACATCAAGAAGAAGCTCCCGGAGTTTGTGTTGAACGGCGAATTTGGGTACGCATCCGGAGCGCAGGGCAACGGCTATTCGAGAGTCTGGTTCAAAGAACTTCTGCCGCAAGAAGAAATCAGTTTCGACTCGGATGTTTATCTTCTGCTGCCCAAAGTCGCGCAAGAGCTAAAAGCAGGAGCCGCCCAGCATGTCACTGTCGTGACCGAGAAACCCACTGAAGGGGAGGTAGATAAGCCGGAAGGCTGGTTCTGTGGCCTCCCACCCGGAGAGCCGGGAACAGGCAAACCAGCCCAGCGCACCGTTACGATTCAAGGAGCGATTCCGACTGAGGTGTGGAACAGACTGGGGCGAACGCTCATTCCTAAATTGAAAGCTGGAAGTGAATTGTCGGTGGCACTCAATGTGTCGGTGCAGGTCGAAAACGATGCGGCACAGGGTTTTCGGCAGGAGCTTCTGCAAATTCTGCGCGATTTGAATCTCGCTGAGGCAGTCAAAGTGGAAATCAAGTAAACCGCAGGGGCAAGAGAGTGATGAGCCGTTGGGCTCTACTCGGATGAGAAAGGGACGATATGCCGATTGACCCGGTGACAGGTTGGACTGTCGTTAAGAACATTGCGGATGCAACAAAAAAGCTGTACGAAGTTGCAAGGGGCCTAAAGGACTACGAGACAAAGCAAAAACTGGACGAGGTTCTCGACGAGCTTCGAGACCTAAAACAGCAAGCCTCGGACTTAGAGGATGAAAACCGCGAACTGCGAGAGAGTCTTCGCTTCAAGAGCGACGATTTCGAATTCAAGAATCCATTCTATTTCGAGAAGAAACACCCTGACCGGGCATTGTGCCCGAAGTGTTTCTCGAAGCACATCATCGCTCCAGTCGCAGCACCTTACGACAATGGACAAGGGGTATGGCGTCGATGCTTGTCATGTGAAACACCGATTGAAGAGAAACGGGGTGGAGGATATGATTCCGCAGCCTATGGAATGAACGGTGGCCCTGATGGATGGATGGGGCGTTAGCACCTAGGCACCCATGTTCCCGGCCTATGATTATGTGCGGTTCAAATCGACGCTAATTCCCGCTGCTCTTATCTCATGCGCCAACTTCAAACGCCAACCGTTGCTTGCCTCATAAGGCACGTATGCCACGCCATGAATGTCCGAAGGAATTTCAACTCCCTCGACGTAGAGGGCGCAGACCTTTGCACGGCCCAGTTTTCCGATGAAGTACCCCAACGATTAGCCCTTCGCCCATCCTTGCCATGGAGTGGTTTCCTGCCCACTCCGCGGCTTCAAACTGACTGGTGTTGTTGCTATTTTCACCAAAACCGTGCGTGAGAATGTTGAGGGTAAGATTTCTCCAACCCGTCTCTTCGTGCTCGACTTCTCGCCAGTTTCGGCCACGAAACTGGTCGAGTTCGGTAAGTTGCTTCTGCAAAGCGGTGTAGGTTCTGTGTGGAGACCAATCAGGAGCCTTTGGCGGGGGTGGACTGGGACGGCGTGGCATTTTCGTGGTTACCAGCGGCTCGAATGCTAGCAGGGGGCCGAAGCCTAACGCAAGACCGTCACACGGGCGAGGAGACCGAACAGTGGCGGGGCCCGACTACCTGTCCTCCTAGTCTGTAACCCTCATCTGCAGATGCTCTTCGCTCTGACCCTGCTACACTATTTCCCATGAATATCACTCAAATACTCTCTGAACTTACCGCAGAACGTAATCTGCTCAACCAAGCTATCTCTGCCCTTGTGGGACTCGGTTCCCAACCTGCACGTCGTGGCCGTCCTCCTAAAGCGAAACAGGCGGCACAGCCAGCACCACCTAAAGCGAAGTTGGCGGCAGCAGCACCAGCCAAGCGCAAAATGAGCACAGCCGCTCGCAAGCGCATCTCTGCCGCGATGAAGAAACGCTGGGCAAAATGGGGAGGCAAGTCTGCCCCCGCAAAGCCTGCAGCGCCAGCCAAGCCAGCCAAGAAATCGACCGGTCGCCGCCCTATGAGTCCAGCCATGAAGAAGAAGTTGTCGAGGATGATGAAAGCGCGATGGGCCGCGTTGAAGACGGCTGCTTAATAGCGACGTCTTGACCGAGATTGGTGGCTGAATACCTCGCGTTCCGTCTCAGCCGCGAGTCTGGCATTCAGGCTCTGGCCGAGGCGCAATGCAAAGTTCAGACGGCTGTCAAAAGCTAAGGCAGCGTCTTTCAAATCTTTAAGTGAACCGGCGGGAGAACGATATGACTGTCATGGATACTCTCAAGAACGCCGCCAGTGTGCTACGAGCGGCCGACAAAATCCCAGAATACGAAGCGGTGCTCGATGCTTACAGCAAGATTAGTGAATTGCAAGCAGCTAACTACGAGCAGCAGCTGAAAATCCAAGAACTAACAGCCGAGTTGGAGTCGATATGGCGCGACCAAAAATCCGCTGAAGGTGCTCAGATTTCGGCCAACGTGTTGTGGATTCGAAACGATGACAACCCTTACTGTATTCACTGTTTTGACAAGCAGAAGCGCTTATTCCACGTACTCGAAATCAGGGGAACTAGAGGTGGAAGAGTAGGACACTGTCCAGAATGTATGGCGGAGATTTCTAATTTCCCTCACACCTCTTATTGGAAACGCGATACGCGGTAACAGAGGCTGTTGCACCATCGCCCCTGTGGAATCTCCTCAGGCTGGCCGCAATTTCCTCCACCGCATTGGCAAGACTGGAATCGTCGCATCCGTCTGGATGAATTGCGTTACAACGGTCACCCACACGTGGGGTAATTTCTGGTAGTGGGGTAATTCCGTGTTGCGCTATAAAAGTGTACCCTCTTACAAGGAGAAAACGCTGCCATGATTACCAAGGCACACCTACCCGGCAAGAAGGTTGTATTCAAGCTGAAGA
>Ga0181532_10003744_pt1 | contig 13592 bp, 11 predicted proteins | sample PEATcosm2014_Bin_33_FD_119768 | JGI IMG/M metagenome (GOLD analysis project Ga0181532, IMG submission 119768) | Peatland microbial communities from MTU Mesocosm Facility, Houghton, MI, USA - PEATcosm2014_Bin11_30_metaG | ecosystem: Environmental > Terrestrial > Soil > Wetlands > Peat | place...
CAGGAAGAGCGGTTCACGAGACGCACGCCGGGGCTTGTCCATCGAGAATACGAAGGCAGCGACGGAAAGCAGTCCAAACAGATTGCTGTCCATGTGATGGCTGTGGGCGTATGGTAGGAGAGACCGAGGGGCCTCGTGGCCGGGGAGCCTCCGCCGAGGAAAAGAAGCGTGTGATGCCCAGGGTTGTGACCAGGAGATCAGATGTGGCGGGCTAGAAACGCCGTACCGAGCAGCTTGAAGACCAGTGCCAGCCAGTTAAAGGTCCCATCGCTTCTTAGAAATCGCGGAACGGAAGTTGTTCTTCTACGACCTCGCCCGATTTAGCGTGCCCTCGTGCCGGCGGCCTGCGTCAGTACCCTCAGAAATAGGGGGAAATACAAATTCGAGCAAACCGCCGCGAAGCTGAAAGCTGCATGGGGCCCCCGACTGAGCTCATCTTCGGATCCCAACAGTCTGCGGCAGGCTGACCGCCTTTGCTAGGGGCAGGGGCGGTTCCAGGATCACACCGCGCTCCGGACCCGCTATCGCAATCGGTAGGTTCTGCAGGTCGGAAACCACATAGAGGGGCCGCTGTTTGGACTCTTCGAAGATTCTTGCGACATAGTTTCCCACAACCCCCACCGCCATCAGAATCGCCCCTGAAAAAATGATCTGCAAGCAAACCAGGGAAGTCCAACCGTGGATGGTGGTTTTCGCGATGAATGCCCCGAAAAGGCTGTACGCCAGATACCCGACACCGAACAGGACCACTAGGAAGCCCAGATTGGTGCTCAGGCGCAAGGGAAGCGCGGAGAAAGAGGTGACGGCAGTCCACGCAAATTGCAACATCTTGAAAAGGGGATACTTGGTCGTGCCGTGCGCGCGTTCCTCCCGTTCAAAGGGAATAATTACTTCTTTCAGGCCCAACCAGGCGACCAATCCCCGCATGAAACGATGTTGTTCCCGGAACCGGCGAATCGCCAGGATCGCGCTTCGGCTGAAGAGACGGAAGTCGCCGACTTCGGGAAGCAGCCGCCGATCCACAAAACGGCGCATAAACCAATAGAACATGACCGCCGTGCCGCGCTTCCAGAGACTGTCTCCGGGCCGAGCCTGCCGCTGCGCGGATACCACGTCGTACCCCTGTTGCATTAGGTTCAGCATCTCCGGCAGGAGTTCGGGGGGATCCTGGAGGTCTGCGTCCATCACTGCGGCGGCGTCCCCGTTGGCGAAGTCCAGACCGGCGGTGATTGCGGTTTGATGGCCGAAGTTCCGGCTGAAGCTCAAGACCTTCAGGCGGCGATCGGCCGCACTCATTTCAGACAGAATGCGACCGCTTGCGTCGGTGCTTCCGTCGTTGACGAAAATCACTTCGTAGTCGGCTTCCAAACGCTGAACTACTGGACGGAGGCGGGCCATCATGGCTGGGAGACTCTCCGCCTCGTTATACACCGGAATGATGATCGATATCAGCACTGCCGACCTTCCGGACGAGCGTCCGGTTCCGCGAAAAGGGCAATCCCCGGACCAATTGTGCAACTACTTTTAACAGCAATAGGATAGACAGTCGTGTCTCCGTTTGGCGTCGCTTTCCTGGAGCCACTGTAAACAGCAGTAGTCAGTCGGCCTTTCGGCCAAGCGAGATCTTTCCGGTTAACGATGCTCTGTTTCAGGTCCCCGTCGATCGTCTTCGTGTCCCTGTCGGTCGTACGCGGCGAACAACGATCTTCGCGGTTGTGGATTTCAACAGGGACTCGAACTCGATCCACGAGGCACCCTCGGCACAGATGTGAAGGAGCGGAGATTTAGACCCGGATGGGCATCGTTGGCGAGTTGGGTTCTAAGATCCTAGTCTAATCCGCTGCGCGCAGTTCGTCGGCATAAAGCAGCCTAAGATGCAAAAACTCGGTCCATTCGGGTGTGTGAAGCCGCACCCGCTGGACCGCGGCCGCGCCACGTTGAGTGGAACGGAGGCCAACCTGCCTGGGTGCTTCGTCGGTGCCGCCCGCTACTTCTCAGAATCCCATCGGTTCCTTCGTCGGCTGGAAAGCCGTAACGGCCGCCCTGCTGGCGGCCGTGGTTCTTTTTGCCGGATATCACTACTTCCTCCATCTGCAGAACCACCGCCCGCCCGATTTCGTTCACTTCTACATCGGTGGGGAAATGGTAGCCTCGGGTCATGTCGCCCAGATTTATAACAAACAGGCCTACGCACCCTTCATCGACCGGGCCCTGCGCGCGGGAGCGCCGGCGCCGAAATTCGGGAATTACTATTTCAATCGCCCTGTGTACCAGGCGTTGTTTTATGTACCGTTTTCCTGGTTTTCGTATCCGACAGCGTCCGATCTGGATGTCTTAGTGAACTTCGTGTTGTTGGGGTCACTTGTCTGGAAGCTGCCGATTTGGTGCGCCGTCCGGCCGCAATTGCGCCCAATGATTCGCGTTGGTCTGGTATGCTTTTTCCCCTTTCATTGGTCGATACTCGCAGGACACGATACCCTCATGCTGGCCCTTCTGGTAGCTTATGCCCTCCGTTCGGCTGAGCGAGGCCGGCACTGGATGGCCGGCCTGCTGTTGTCGCTGTGTTCTTGCAAGCCACATCTGATGTGGGCTTACCCACTGCTGTTCGTTGTCCAGCGGCGCTGGAAGGCTGCCGGAGCTTTGTTTATCTGCGGCACTGCACTAGCGCTCCTGTCCTTTTTGCCCGTCGGGTGGCCGGGCTTGCGCGAGTACATCGTCCTCATGCAGGATCCCACCACCGACATCGCGCCGGGATTAATGGGGAATATCCGGGCGGTCGCGCTGCATTTCGGTACTCCAGCCGGAGTGATCGCGGCCGTTGCAGTTGTTCTATGCTTGGGAATCGCTCTGTGGAAGGGAACGTGGTACGGGAAGGTTACTTCTACCTCCTTGGCCCCGCTTCTTTTGAGTCCGCATACTTATTGGCAGGATTACTCCCTGATCGCGCTGCCTATCGCCATGACGTCCAACCCGGCGGCACAGCTGCTCCTGCTGGTTCCCTGGCAGTTTTTTTACCCCGGAATCGATGAACTCCCGATGGTGTTCATCTGCTTAAGTTGGCTGGTGATAGTGGCGGTTGCTGCCGCTACACGACAAGCACAGAAGATCGAGCCGATTTCTAATTGAGTCACCGCGGTTGTGACATCGCCCAGACGGATTTCGCCGACACTCCCCCTCAATTCCTAGCGGGCGAGAGCGCTCTTCCCCTCAGCCCCCGATCAGAAGCGCCGGCAGGATAAGGCGAGACTTTCGGAGGGGTTTGATCCGGCTCCACCAGCCAGGCCTGCCGGTCCTTGTAGTAATCGAGCAGCTCCCGATTTTCGGCGTTGCTCATATCGCGAGCCCAGATCACCTGAGAGCTATCGATGTCGGCGGCATTGTAGACCCACTCTCTGAAAATGTCGTGCCCGGAATGGTACCTTACAATAGCCAGTTGCCGGCCGGGCTGGCCTTCGAGGAAATGCTGCACCTGCACCTTGGGTAGATCCGGGGTTGGGCTGGCTGATTTCCAAGCCGCCTGTATCAGGAACAGCGACAGGCACATGACAGGGATGGCGCGCACCAGAAAGGCGCCCACTGCCTGACCTCCCGGACGCCATACGCGCAGGTGGCGCGAGGCTGCCACCACGATGGCAAAGATCAGAGCAGTCGCCGGAGCCAGATAATGGGCCCTCACAAAGGCGCAGGGAAGCAGCGCGACAAAGAAGATAGCGGCTGCCACAGGCAGTAAGCGCCGGCGGCGATCGCGCCAGATGGAGGGAAGCACCATCAGGGGCAACATCAGCACTGGACCCAGGAAGAAGAAAAGCACCGTCAGGATTTTGGCGGCTACTAAGTCCAGAAAACCGCGAAGCGTTTGCGCCTTTTGAAACAGAGGGAGCTCGTACGAGAGGTAAAAATCCCGAAAGACCTGGTGGCGGTACACCGGCGCCGGCCGCGGCGATTGCCAAAGGTAATACGGAGCCACGGCGTAAGTGGTCCGGTTGATTTGATAGGGGAGCGTCGTGGGATTGCCGAAAACACGCCAATTGTAATAGCTCATAGCTGCAGCCGCGACCAGCAGCACACCGAGAACCGGGAATACCAACCGCTTGCACAGGGTCCATGTCGACGGATGCCCCTTCCCGAACGCCCAAAGCAGTAACGCCCCCGCCACCACGAGACTGAGTACAAACCCTTCGAACGGGCGGCTGTTGGCGAGTACCGCCATACCTAGTCCGAGCGCCAGCGCCGTTGGCACACGGACTCGACGCATGAGGCGAGGCATTGCTCCCAACACCAGCGCTCCGCCGGTAGCTGCCACGGCGCCGCCCCAATAGCTGTTCATCCAATAACTGAAGACGCCGAGCCGGAAAACGGCCAGTACCGCGCCATAAAGCGCCCATCCTGGCGGGAACCAGCCTTGCAACATCCAACAAATGGCGGCACACATCGCACCCACGCTGAGGCAGACACCAAACCAGGGATGTCCGAGCAGGATCCTGCCAGCGGCCAGCACCAGGCCTTGCGCGGGCGGGTACATGGACATGTACGTCGGCTGAAATTCTTCGTGGAAGGTTTCGAAGTGGACCCACATCGCCGGGGTCGGGTTTGTGAGCCGGTGAGAAGCGTATGTCTCCCCTGCGAGCCAGAAGCTCAATTCGTCGTGTAGGGCGGGCGGGGGGATGGGCGCAATCGGCAAGAGCGCCAACCGGATCAACGGAGCGGAGATGCCAACCAGAAGAACGGCCAACGCCTGCCTTCTCGCGAGGCGTCCTAACCACCGTTCTATGCGCCCCGCCACTCTGCTGCCCAGGCCCGGCAACGCAAACGCCAGCAGCAAGGCCAACAACGCGATAGCGCCATTCAGGATAAGCAGCCGGATGTCGTCGACGGTCGCGCCCAGGTTCATGAATCCGGTTCCACCACGCACCGGGCTGCAATCAACCTACCAAACGGCCCCGTCGCGAGTGCTTCGTGGAAAATGCGTCCGGCCACTACGTAGCGATGCGATAATTGGACCTTTGGAGGCACCCAACCGCTCACTCATGAGCGGAAGTCGGTGAATTGACGAGCACTTTGCCGAGCCGCGCACGATCGAGAAGCGGTCTCCAAATGCGGTTTATACTCTAGACATCCGTGCGAGACCGTTCTCCGTTCTATGCCCCATTGGGGATCGCCGCGGTTGCGATGACCCGGTTTCTTTGCCGAAGTCATCTGTTATATGACCTGGATTCGGTCAATTTCGCGCTGGCCATGGCGCGCTTCGATCCGGCGGCCCATCAGCCGCATCCCCCAGGCTATTTCCTGTACGTGTGCCTGGGCCGCCTGGTGCACCTGGTCCTGCCGGACGCGAACTCCGCGCTGGTTGCCATCGACATCGCTGCCAGTTGCGGGGCGGCATGGGTGATTTACCTGCTGACACAGCAGTGGTTTGGCCAAAGAGCGGCCCGCCTGTCGATTCTGCTGTTCCTGGTGTCGCCGCTATGCTGGTTTCACGGGATTGTCGCCCTGACTTACATCGTGGAGGCCTTCTTTTCGGCTCTGATCGGGTATTTCTGTTGGGGGGTTTACACCGGCGGGAAGTCGTTTGTCCTGCCAGCTTCGATCACGTTTGCCCTGGCGGCGGGATTTCGGCCCTCTACCGCTCTGCTTCTGGCTCCGTTGTGGCTGTTGACTATGTGGCGCTCGGGCCGCGGACGGCGATGGTTGGCATTCCTGGCCGTGCTGGCCGTCACCCTTGCCTGGTTCCTTCCGATGACGGCGGCGGCCGGCGGATTCCACGCTTATTTCGAAGCTCTCGCCCAATTGTGGAGAACCGTTCCGGGACGCAGGACTACGCTCTCTTCGCCGTGGCTGGTGGTCGCCCGCATTCTGGCGATGGCCTGGATTTTCGTGATGTGTTTTGGTACAGCCAGCATTTTCGCTGTCTGGCCTAGGGCCAAAGCAGAACCCCGGCAAACCGATCGAGCCGTGTTTGTCTGGGCCTGGGTCGCGCCTGGCACGCTCTTCTTCGCGCTCGTGTTCTTCAACTTCGTGAATAGCGGCTACCTCTTGGTAATGTTCCCACCGGGGTTTGCGTTCCTGGCGGACCGGCTGTCCACTTTCATATCCTCTGGCGGCCGCCGCCCTCTGCGCTGGGCAGCTGTCACCGCCGGGATCGCGGTCAACGTCCTGTTCTTCTTCTATGCTCCGGTTTACTGTTCCTACCGCAGCGTGCGCGAGTTAGACAAAAGTCTGACAGCGCTAACTCAGGATTTCGAAACCAACCTCACCCCTGAAACAACACTGATCGTGGGCTTCGACTCGCACTTTCTCGGCTATCGCCACGCCGGCTACTATCTGCCTCGCTTCGTCACCGTGCAATACCCCGAGGTAGCCTACCCTGACGGGAAGCGGGTATTTGCCATGCACGACCGGAATACGCAGGTGGTCCGGCACTTGCCAGCCGGTAGCCTCGAGCGGTTCGTCTTCTTCCCTCTGCCTGACCACCGCGAGTACGCAGTCTACCTGGACAGGGTACTGGCAAAACTTCCGCCGGGATCTCTGAAAACCGCGATGGTTGGCCACCAGAAAGTGCTGGTGGGACCGATTTCCCTGCTTCCCGTACTCTTCCCGGAGACCACCAGGTAAAGCCGTCCGTTACTTGGCGCAACCGCATCGTTGGCAAGCAACATGCACCAGCTTAGGAGATGGGTTTGAGGTAGTCCGAGTGCGATCAAGACAAGCCATAGCGGCACTTACACGGCGAACTTGGGCGCTGCAGCTTTGCGATCCGCATTCGACGATTCACATTTGCCTGCGCGTGATATAAATGGAAGCACTCTGTAGCGGAGCAAAGGACTAAGGTGGAGAGCCAACTGACGGCGGCAACCGCGGGCACAGATTCAGGTTCGCTTCCACCTTTGGGGTGGCGTTCCCGATTCGCCTGGCTCCTCAATCATCTCTTCTCTTATCCGGCGGCCCTCGCGACCGGCCTGGTTGCCATCACCTCACTCACCGCCTTTACGCGTTTGGAAGACCCCGACCTCTGGTGGCACCTGCGGATCGGCGAGGCGATGTGGAACACCCACAAAATCCCTGTCTTTGACACATTTTCCTTCACCGCGCAGGGGCATCCGTGGATAGACCATGAATGGCTCTCGGAGTTGAGCCTGTTCGCTGCCTATCGCCTCGCCGGTTACTCCGGGCTGGTGGTTTGGGTGGCCCTATTCGGGTCCCTCACCTACCTTGCCATCTATCTGCTCTGCTGGAGAACGTCAAGGAATGCGCTGGTGTCTCTCCGCGGGGGAATTATCGCCTTCTGTTTTGGCAGCGTGGGGCTGAGCACCCGGCCCCTGCTCATCGGGCACCTTCTTCTGGCCGCTGAAATGGTTGTTCTGGAGCTCGCCCGAACCGGGCGAACCCGCTGGTTATGGCTCCTGCCGCCGATGTTCGCGGTGTGGATCAACTGTCATGGCACGTGGCCCTTCGGGTTGGCTGTATTAGGCATCTATTTCATCTGTTCTTTTTTCAAGAGCGGCTTCGGCAGACTCGTCCAAGAAAACGTTGGGGTCGGTTTGCAGAGATCACTCGGACTGGTCCTGGCGGCTTGCGCGGCAGCGGTTTTTCTGAATCCCTTCGGGTACCGGCTGGTACTTTATCCTTTCAATCTTCTGCTCACGCAAAGGGCGAACCTCAACAATGTCCAAGAATGGTTTCCGCCCAGCCTGACGGAAGGCAACACCTTTGTGATGCTCGCCGTGATGGGCGGCGTGTTGCTGCTGGCCGCGCACGGCCGGTTGTCACTTCGCGAGGTGGTGCTCGTCTGCCTTGTCTCGGTGATGGTCCTGCAACATCGGCGGATGTTATTTGTATTCGGACTGCTGACGGCCCCGGTACTCTCGCACTACGGCTGGGGAAGAGAGCGGAAGCGCGCCAATCCCCTGGCGAACGCCGTCGTCATTATTGGCTGCGTGGCCGCGATTATCTGGTTCTTCCCGAGCAAACGAAATCTGCAGGCACAAGTGGAAGGCCGAAACCCCGTGGAAGCCGTTCGCTACATCCGCCAGACGCGCCCCGAGGGCCGGATGTTGAACGAGTACCGGTTTGGCGGCTATTTGATCTGGACACTGCCGGAAACCAAGGTGTTCCTCGATGGCCGAACGGATATCTACGATTGGACGGGGGTTCTGGACGAATACGTTCGCTGGGCAAACCTGACGGACGATCCAACGGCGCTGCTGAACAAGTACCATATTGAATTCTGTCTGTTGTACCGCACTTCGGCGGCCGCCCGGATGATGCCTTACCTGCCCGGCTGGAAGAAAGCCCATGAAGATGCTCTCTCCGTCTTGTTCATACGCGACAACCGGGTCAACACGAGCCCCGCAAGTATCCAATGAGCATCGGGGCCGGTCATTTCAGCTCTCGATACGCTAGCAGCCTGGGACCCGCCAGGAAAAGATGCGTCGTCAGGCGCGATTCGTTGTACTAGCTAGCTTAGAGAGCGGCTCCCGCTTCCAGATTCCCGAGTCGCGAGGGTTCGGCACGCGGTCAGCCGGCGTCTCCACCCGGCATCAGCCCGCGACGTCAGGCGCGAGTTTGCTTCCAGTGAACAAGCTGGGGCGCTCCGGCCCGAAGGTCTGGCGGGCGGCGGCGAGCTGCAGTGCCCCCAGAGCAGTGAACATGAAGGTAATGATTTGAACTCGCGAGGCTTCCGCGACGGTGACCGTAATCCACGAAGATCCCAGGGTCAGAATCCAGAGCACGGTAAACCATCGGTAGTGCCGTTCGGAAACGGCTTTCAACACTCCTGCCGTCGCGATGGCGCCAATGATAAAGAGCATGGAGTCGTAGATGGGGACATAGACGTTCAGGACCAAGGTCCAGGTTACGGTCGTCGCCCATACCAACGTGCTGGCCGGTTTTCGAGCGCCTGTCGACCTCCGCCAAAACCGAATCAGCGAAAAGGCCGCCCACAAAGCGCAGCTAACCAGGACGATGCGTCCCAAGGCTGTACCGCCACCGGGAAAAAGGGACGCAAACGAATCGAAATCGACGTACTTCCAGGGCTCTTTGAACGGATGCGAATCCAATCCTCCGGCGCCTTTCCCAAAATTGAGCAGCGCCCTAAAATAACCGGGCCAAACGTGCACCCCCTCGACTACGGTGGCGAATAGCGCAAGGAGACTTCCGCCAGCTGCGAAGCCGAGCAGCGTCCGAAACCTCCTCGTGACCACTAGCATCGGCAGGAGCAGCACCAGCAGCGTCGGTTTGTAACAGCAAATCGATAGGGCAAGGCCGCTGCGGAAGGGACGTTCCAGATCTTCTTCCCGAAATGCCAAAGCCACAGCGAAGAACCCGATGATGGAAATGTCCCCGTTAAGCAGTGTCCAGCCGATGAATGGGTAAAAGCAAAGGGCGAAGCAGAAGACCAGGGAGCGTGGGAGCGGGTCGAGCGGAAGAAAACGAGCCGTTAAAAGGGCAATTCCCGCCATGTAGAAGCTGAAAGTTATTGCCAGCCAGAGAAGGTACGCTTCAAAGAAGGGTATGCGGGAGAATGGCCGAAAAAACACACCCAAGAATGGCGCATAGGCAACGGGGCCATACCTGCGCCCATCGAGCGGGTGCACTTCTGTCAGGATTCGCTCTTGCAGGTTGTAGTCGTAGACCTCGGCAGCCGGGTATTTGTCAAAAATGCGGCCGAAGCCGTAAAAGTAAACAAAATCCACCTCGGCGAACGTCCGTGCCAATTGGCCCCTTGCAATCCGGTGTTCCACTGCCACACCGGCCGGCAGGACGAGCAGAGCAAAGAAGAGACCCCAACAGATAAGGCTCAATTCCAGCGAATTTGGGGGAGGGCCAAGGACGCGTAACAACGGGGATCTAGAGCTCAGCGCAGATGTCCCGCTGGCATTCGCAACTCGGGCTACCTGCTGGGATTCAATGCGCACTTAGCCGCCATCCATAGTCCGCTTCCTCGCAAGGCGTGCTCCACGCGGAGTAGTGGCGGGGCCAGGAGAGAGGCGCGGGGCCACGGCGGCCCCGCATTTTCGCCTGTTGGCAAGAAAGACGGTTGATCGCATTGCTTCCAAGAGGGACTGAGTAGCACGGCGAGTGCCGCAGCCGCGCGAAGGAGTTTAAATCACCATTTCATGGGCTCTGTTCGCTATTGCGAATCGCTCAATCGCGATTCGATCACCGGGAACGCGACCAAAACTAACGGAGGGTCAGCGTCCGGGACGGTCTTGAAACGAAAAGAGGCATTTGGGACTAGAGCTTAATTCCTATTTCCGTGCATTTGTGTGCCGGCGACTAGCGCAGGACCATCCGGGAAGCCAACGGCCTCGCCAATCGCCGGGCCGGTGTATACGGCTCCGCACCTATGCCAGCGGATCTGTAAACTGACGTTGACACCGCGCCCATCCTGCCGTCGTAAGGCGTTGCGGCTGCTACACATCGAGAATTGGGCAATCAATTGCCATTCATCCGCGACGCGTCCTACGCGACTAACATGAGGAGACAACCAATGAAAGATTTTCTGATGAAACTTTACGTGAAAGCCCAGCTCTTTCGCGAAGACAATGGCCAGGACCTGATCGAATACGCCTTGGTGGCAGCGTTGATTGCGCTCGCGGCAACCGCCGGGATGAGCACGGTAGCCAGCGATATCAGCGCGGCTTTCACCCAGATCGGCGGCAAGCTGACTAGCTACACTTAAATTGCGTGGCTCCGCGCCGCCTTGGTCTTAGGGGTTTCCTACCTTCGTACCGGTTGTTTTAGCATCGGCTGATCGTCCAGTTCTCGGTGGCTTTGTTTGCCGCCGGGAACCGGGCGTTGCCGGGGCGACAGGACTCGTGTGACTTACGGCGACCAGAGGGGTCTCAAATCGAAAGGGGAATCTACGAATATGCAACGCTTACTGCTGAAATTCTACTTGAAAGCGCAGGTCCTCCGCGAAAACGATGGCCAGGACCTGATCGAATACGCTCTGGTAGCGGCCTTGATTGCGCTGGCGGCCACTGCCGGGATGAGCACCATCGCCAGCGATATCAACACCGCATTTGGCTCAATCGGGGGCACCATCACGAGCTACACTTAGCCTCGGGATATAGATGCCAGCTTTAGTTTGGTGGACAAACGCGGCAGTACTCGTCGCGGCAGCTTGCTTCGATCTCCGGACATGGCGCGTGCCAAACTGGTTGTCCATCCCATTCCTGATAGCTGGAGTTTTGTTCCAGTCGATCGGCGGCAGGCTGCCAGGCTTCGGGCGCAGTATGGCCGGGATCGCTTTGGCATGCCTGCTGTTCGGGATTCCATGGTTCATCGGTGCGATGGGAATGGGCGATCTCAAACTAGCGGCTGGTGTGGGAGCGTGGGTTGGCCCAGCGCAACTGGTCACCGCGGCCGTCTTCACCGCGCTGGTCGGAGGTGCATTTGCGGTAGGATGGGCGCTGTGGCACGGCTCGTTGGGTGCCAATCTGGATTCCGCGGGAGATCTGCTCGCACCCTGGCGAGCGCGCCCGTCAGGGTTGGTGAGGAAAGCGGGGGATCGGAAGGCCTCGATTCCGTACGCGCCTGCAATAGCGTTGGGCACCTTGCTGTCGTTTCTGGCGCGATAAGACTGCTATGGAGCGACGCAATGCCATCTTCGGAAGTGACAGGAGCACAAGGAAAAATGCCTGACGAAACCGAGGCGCGGCGGCAACCCGAAGCCAAAATCAGCCCGCGCATGCAATCCACCTCGGACGTCATTCTCATCTGCCCGAACGAAGGGCACCGCCGCGCACTCATTCGCGGGCTCGCCAACCAGTCGGCGACGGTAGTCAGCAGTTTATCTTTATACCCTGCCTACAACCATCTGCTCTCCGTAATCGAACAGGATTGTGACGCTTTCATCATCGAAATCGACAGCGATAACAATGCGGCGATGAACTTAGTGGAGACGATCTGCGATCGCAAGCCTTCCGCCACGGTAATGGTCTACTCCGCCAGTCAACAGCCCGAACTCTTGGTCAGCAGCATGCGCGCCGGAGCCCGGGAGTTCCTCTACGGCAGCGTGATGTCATCTGCGCTTGGCGAAGCCCTGCTGCGCGCATCCGCGCGCCGTCTGGAAATGGCTGACCGGAGAGTGCGCGGCAAGGTACTGATGTTCTGGGGCGCCAAAGGCGGCAGCGGAGTTACCACGCTGGCTACCAACTTTGCCATCGCCCTTCGCCAGGAGACGGGCGGCGAGGTGGCCCTGCTCGACCTGAATCCTCATCTTGGAGACGTCGCCGTGCTTTTGGGGATCACACCCCGCTTCACGATCACGGAGGCCCTTGCCAACCCGGAACGCATGGACAAGGACTTCGTCGCCACCCTGATGACTCCCCACCGCTCGGGCGTGTCCGTCCTGGCGGCGCCGGATGCGTACAACTCGCTGCGGGCGGATGCCACAAGCGTGGGAAAGTTAGTGGACTTACTCTCCGCGCAATTTCCCTTCGTGGTGATCGATGCCGGATTGAGTCTGGGTGACGGAGCGGGTCCATTATTTCAACTGGCCAGTACGATCTATCTGGTCACCCAAGCGGATATTCCTTCTTTGCGCAGCAGCCAGCGTTTCGTCTCGTATTTGAGAGCGTATGGCGAGCCGAACGTCGAACTGGTCCTGAACCGGCATGAGGGACGGAAGGCGCAGTTCGATGACGACCAATTGACCAAAACATTGGGCATCGCCCCGAAATGGAAGGTGCCGAACGATTATCAGGCGACGCGCCGCGCCGCGGATTCCGGAGCACCGGTGATATCTGACAGCGGCGGCATCGCCGAACGCTTGCGCCAGATGGCGCGCGCCGCGTGCGGTAAGCCTGCTGAGGCCGCAAAGAAAAAGAGCTTCCTTTTCGGTAATTGATCGGGAACGAAATGGATAACAGAGCTTTCGAACATGTCAAGAATGACGTCCACCGTAGCCTCCTCACCCAGTTGGATTTGGAGAAACTGTCGACGGCCGGCAATGGCCGCGGCAAACAAGCGGTGGCGGCGCTGATTCTGGAAATCGCGGCTAAAGAGAAGCTCCTGCTGAATGCGTCGGAGAAGGACCGGCTGCAGGCCGAACTGCTCGATGAGGTATTTGGCTACGGGCCGCTCGAACCGCTGCTGGCCGACCCCACCATTTCCGATATCCTGGTAAACAGCAAAGACTTGGTCTATATCGAGCGGTTTGGCATCCTGCATAAGGTCGACGTCAAGTTCCGCGACGATCGGCACCTGCTGCAAATCATCGACCGGATCGTGGGAGCTGTTGGCCGGCGTGTCGACGAGTCGTCACCCATGGTGGACGCCCGGCTTCCCGACGGCTCGCGCGTGAATGCCATTATCCCGCCGCTCGCGCTCGATGGGCCGGCTGTCTCGATCCGCCGATTTGGAGCAAGTCCGCTGACGGCCGAACGGCTATTGGAACTGAAGAGCATTTCCCACGAAATGCTCCAGGTCCTGTCGGCAGCCGTGCGCGCCAGAATCAGCGTTCTCATCTCGGGTGGTACCGGAGCCGGTAAGACCACCTTCCTGAACATGCTGTCGCATTACATTCCCGAGACCGAACGCCTGGTGACCATCGAGGATGCCGCGGAGTTGCAGTTGCAGCAGGAAAA
>Ga0181532_10003745_pt1 | contig 13591 bp, 12 predicted proteins | sample PEATcosm2014_Bin_33_FD_119768 | JGI IMG/M metagenome (GOLD analysis project Ga0181532, IMG submission 119768) | Peatland microbial communities from MTU Mesocosm Facility, Houghton, MI, USA - PEATcosm2014_Bin11_30_metaG | ecosystem: Environmental > Terrestrial > Soil > Wetlands > Peat | place...
CGCGCGCTTGACCTTTGCCTCACGGGCCGTTGGATTGACGCCCAAAACGCGTTACTTGTAGGTTTGGTCGCCGAAGTAGTTCCCTTGGCGGATTTGGATCGCCGCGCGCTCACGATCGCCCGCGCCTTTGGACGCGTCGCCCGCGAGCGGTCCGCGATACTAAAGCTGGCGGTCTGGGGAGGCCTCGATTTGCCGCTTCGACAGGGACTCGAACTCGAACGCCGGCTTTGGCAGCGGCTCGCGCTGATCGAAACTGACCGCAGCCCCGCGCCGGTCCGCGGCGGAAAAAATGCCAATATTTGATTTGCACATTCGCTGGAGGAATCGCGCGCTGTGAACACGGTTAACTTCGTCACGATCCCATCGTCGATCGTGCCCGACCAGGAAATCCTGGTCTTCGGCTCGCGGCGCCTTACCTACGCGGATCTGAACGACCAGGTCGCGCGCCTGTGCGCGGTCTTCAAACAATTCGGCTTGGCGCATGGCGACGTCGTTGCCCTGCTCGACACTAATTCCGATCTCTACATCGAATGCTACTACGCTGCCGCCAAGGCCGGGCTGGTATTCCTGCCGCTCAACTATCGCGCCAAGGATGCCGAGCTCGAATACATGATCAACACCGCACAGGCGAAGGCGCTGCTCGTCGGCGATCGCTACCTCGAACTGGTAAACAAGATTCGGTCCCGGCTCAGCGCGAACACGATTGTCGCGATCGGCGACGCTGCCCGCGGATTGCCGCGGCTCGCCGATCTGATCGCCAAGGCCGACCCCGATGAATCCGAAGCCGAAGTCGAAGACGAGGATATTTCGATCCTGATGTACACCAGCGGCACCACCTCGCTGCCCAAGGGTGTGCAGTTGCGCTTTCGCGATTTCACCGCCTACGTGACCGCCAACGTCGAGATGGCCGACGGCAGCGATCGCGGCGTCTCGCTGGTGTGCGTGCCTTTTTATCACATCGCCGGAACCACCTCGTACATGACCAACCTCTGGACCGGCCGCAAGCTGATCGTGATGCCGCAATTCGACGCCCGCACCTGGCTCGATCTCGTCCAGCGCGAGCGCGTCACCCATGCCTTCGTCGTGCCCACGATGATGAAGCAGATCATCGACGAGCCGTCATTTGCGGCCGCCGATCTCTCCAGCCTGACCAACCTCGCCTACGGCGGTGCGGCGATGCCGGTGCAGGTGATTCGCCGCGCGATTGAAGTCTTCCCCAAACGAGTCGGCTTCGTGAACGCGTACGGACAGACTGAAACGACTTCGTCGCTGACAGTGCTCGGCCCCGACGATCATAGACTTGAGGGCACGCCCGAGCAGATCGAGCTGAAACTCAAACGCCTCAATTCCGTGGGCTTGCCGCTCCCCGATGTCGAGATTCGCGTCCGCGACGAGGAGGGCAACTTGCTCCCCGCCGGCCAGGTCGGCGAAATAATTATCCGCACCCCGCGAATCATGAAGGGCTACGCCGGCCGCGACGACAACGCGCGATTGCTCGACGGATGGCGCGCCACGGGCGATCTCGGATGGCTCGACAGCGGCGGCTACGTCTTCTTCGCCGGCCGCAAGGACGACATGATCATCCGCGGCGGCGAAAATATTGCTCCCGCGGAAATCGAAACCGTCCTCATGAGCCATCCGGCCGTCGATGAATGCGCCGTTATCGGCGTGCCCTCCGTCGAGTGGGGACAGACCGTCAAAGCCTTCGTCGTCGTGCGCAAGGGGAAGACCGCGACCGAGCAAGAGCTCGCCGAGTTCTGCCGCTCGCGCCTGGCCAGCTTCAAGCGTCCCGAGCGCATCGAGTTCATCGACGTGATGCCCAAAAATCCGCTCGGCAAAATCCTGCGCAAAGATCTGCGCGCGCCCGAGGGAGACGTCTGACGCCGCGCCCCGCCAAAAAAACCCCAACCCGGGCCGCGCGCCCCCGTGGCGCCGGCGCGATCGACGTTGCCTTCGCCAGCGGATGCGTCAGCGCGACGCTTTGCTACGCCGGTCCGCGCCCCCGGCTCACGCCCGCGATGGCGGTGCGGATGCTCGAGCTGATCGAGCACGTCGAGGACGACGACGGCGCCCGCATGCTCGCGATCACCGGCGCCGGCTCCATGTTCTGCACCGGTTTCGACGACGGCGTGGATCCGCGCCTGGTCGAATCGCTCGCCGTGCTCTCCAAGCCCACCATGGCGATCATCAACGGCGACGCATTCGATGAAGGATTGGAACTTGCGATGGCCGCCGACATTCGGGTCGCCATTTCGTCGGCTCGATTCGCGATCACGCAGATGAAGCGCGGCGCGATGCCCCACTTCGGCGCGACCCAGCGGCTCCCGCGGCTCGTCGGCGCCGGCATCGCTCTGCGCATGATGCTCACTGGAACGGCTCTGGGAGCCGACGAGGCGATGCGCATCGGCCTTATCGCTTATCTCGCCGACAGCCGGATCGAGCTCGCCGCATTAAGCGGCCGCGTCGCCGAGGCGATCCTGAGCCGCGCTCCGCTGGCCGCGCGGCTGGTCAAGGACGCCGTGCTCAAGGGCTACGACATGACATTGGAGCAGGGCATAAGGCTTGAGGAAGATCTATACGCCCTGCTACAAACGACTGCCGACCGCGCCGAAGGCGTGCGCGCCTTTCTCGAGAAGCGCAGACCGTTGTTCAGGGGCGCGTGAATGTTCGGCGCAAATTTTTAAGACAAAATCGTCCGAAAGGATCGGGATCCAAGAATGGCAAATCAGCTCGGCAAAGTTTACATCTGCGCCAATTGCAAATCGCAGGTTATCGTCACCAAGGGCGGTTCCGGACAACTCAAGTGCTGCGGCGCTGCGATGGAACAGAAAAAGTAGCGGTCTCGCTCCGTCGTTCGAGCGTCATCGCGACAACGGAAATGAGGTCCCCAAAATGATTGGTGCGATCATAGTCGGAATAATCGCGGGATGGCTGGCCGGCAAGCTGATCCGCGGCGAAGGCTTCGGATTGCTCGGCGACCTCGTGCTCGGTCTGCTCGGAGGCATCATCGGCGGATTTATTTTCGGCTCACCCAACGGCATGATCGGTGCGATCGTCGTCGCGACCATCGGCGCCGTCATCCTGGTCTGGATCTCGCACGTGATTCGCGAGGTCTGACTAAAAACCCGGCGCGCGCCGGCTCTCAGCCGATCGCCCGGATGCGCAAGCCCTCGGCCTGCGTCCGAATCGGCTCCGGCAACTTCACTTCGTGCGCGTCGATCCAGTTGGTCTCGAGCCGGTAGAACTCACGCGCCGGTTCGTAGAACAGGTGGATAACGACGTCGTCGTAGTCGAGCACGACCCAGTGCGCATGATGCATCCCTTCGACCGCCAGCGCCCGCTGCCCCGCCTTGTCCATCGCGTCCTCGATCCCGCGCGCGATCGCCTGCACCTGCACGTCGGAGCGCCCGGTCGCCACGATAAAATAATCCGCGACTGACTTCAGATGCTCGACATCGAGCACCACCAGGTCGTAGGCCTTTTTTTCCAGCGCCGCTTCGGCGGCAACGTATGCCTTCTTCAGCGCCGTCAAGAAATGTGTCCGCGACGCGGCAACTGGCTGGCCGCTGGTGGCTGGTTCGATTGGAATGAACGCGAAAGTTTAAGCAGAGCGAACCTCAATAGAGCGCGTGGTACTGGATGTAATCGACGACGTCGATCGGCACCAGGTACCTGATCGATTCACCGCGCTGGAGTTTGCCGCGAATTTCAGTCGCTGAAATGGGGAAGAACGTGGTTTCGACGAAAGATAGCGTTTGTCCGCTCGAATGCACGTAGTGATCGTCTGCCTGAGTGTAGCCAAATCGTTTGAGCGCGGCAACTGAAATTCGCGGCGGACCCGCCTCGCCTTCGATTAACCTTGTATGAACGGCGAAGTTGCACAGGCGCGCCAGTTCGTCCGGCTCTTTCCACGATTCCAGCTCCGCAAACTGATCCGCGCCCATCAGCAGGTACAGCGTCGCCGGCTGGCGCAGCGTCGCCAGGAAGTAGCGCACCGTTTCGATCGTGTACGAGTGCCCGGCCCGCCGAATCTCCACGTCCGACGCCATGAAATGCCGGTTGCCCTTGGTCGCCAGCCGAACCATCGCGAGCCGATGCTCCGCAGCCGCCAGTTCGCTCTTCGCCTTATGCGGCGGCGAGGCGGCCGGAATGAAATATACCAGGTCGAGCTGGATTCTCTCGCGGACTTCCTCGGCCGCGCGCAGATGCCCGAGATGAATCGGATTGAAACTGCCGCCGAACAATCCTACTCGCATGCGATTTCAGCTTCCCGGCTCACGCGCGAATTTGCCCGCTCCCGCCAATGACGTACTTGTACGTGGTCAACTCGTTGAGTCCCATCGGCCCGCGCGCGTGCAGCCGGTTGGTCGAGATTCCGGTCTCGGCGCCGAATCCAAATTCGAAACCGTCGGTAAAACGCGTTGACGCATTGACGTAAACCGTAGCCGAATCGACCTCGCGTTCAAAGCGCGCCGCCGCTGCCGCGTCGCTGGTGACGATCGCGTCCGCAAGATGAGACCCGTGACGCGCGATAAACTCGATCGCCTCGTCAAGCGAATCCACCACTTTCACCGCCAGTATCAGGTCCAGATATTCCGCGTCCCAGTCTTCGTCAGTCGCCGCGCGCACTGCCGGCACGATTTTTCGGGTCGCGTCGTCGCCGCGAAGTTCGACGCCGGCCGCCGTCATCCGCGCAGCAAGCGACGGCAGAAATTTTTCCGCGACCTCGCGATGCACCAACAATTTTTCCATCGAATTGCAGACCGAAGGCCGCGAGCATTTCGCGTTCACGCAGATTTCCTCGGCCATCTTCAGATCCGCCGCCCGATCGACGTAGGTGTGGCAGATGCCGTCGAAATGCGGCAGCAGCGGCACGGCAGATCCGTCCAACGCGTCTTTCAACGACTTGCCGCCGCGCGGGATTATCAGGTCGATCAGCTCGCGGCTGCGTTTCATTATCTGGATTACTTCGCGATCCGGATCGCGGATAAAGGTCGCCGCGTCGGGATTGAGCCCGGCGCCCCGCAACGCGTGCGAGATCAGGCCCGCCAGAAATCCGTTGCTGCTAAGCGCCTCGCTGCCGCCTCGCAACACCACCGCGTTGCCGGCTTTCAGGGTCAGTGCGGCCGCATCCACCGTGACGTTGGGCCGCGATTCGTAAATCATTGCGATCAGGCCGATCGGCACGCGGCGCTTTTCGATCTTCAGCCCGTTGGGCCGCGTCCACTTCTCGATCGCAGTCCCGACCGGATCGGCGAGCGCCTCGACTTGCAGCACCCCCGCCGCCATCGCTTCGATTCGCTTGTCGTTGAGCGTCAGCCGCTCGACGAACGCTCCGCCGCGTCCGCTCTTGCGCGCGCGCTCCAGGTCGATTGCGTTGGCGCGGATAATTTCGGCGCGCGAATCGCGAATCGAACTCGCCAGCCGGCGTAGAAAATCGTTCTTCGCCGCCGTCGTCGCCAGCGCCATCCCTGGCGCCGCCGCCCGCGCCCGCGCCAGCGCGGCCGTCGTATCCGCTTCGACCGTCATCCGATTCCGTTTCTCATTCTGCCTCGGTCCGCTGCCATCGAGGATATATATCGAACTCGCTCAAATAAACTGTGCAGTACTGTCTCGCAGGTTACCGTCCGGGCTCGCTATCCGCGGTTGCTAGCCGCGCGATTCAGGATTCAAAATGCATCTAACGACAAAACAAGGAGATAACCATGGCCAACAAAAATCCTCCTGTTAAAAAATCTCCCATAACGACCACCGATGCCGGCATTCCGGCTGCAAGCGACGAAAATTCACTGACCGCCGGCCCCAACGGTCCCATCCTGCTGCAGGACCATTACCTGATCCAGAAGATGGCGCAGTTCAACCGCGAACGGGTCCCCGAGCGCGTGGTCCACGCCAAGGGCGGCGGCGCTCACGGCTTCTTCGAAGTCACCGAGGACGTCACACCCTGGTGCAAGGCAAATTTCCTGAGCAAGAAAGGCCTGCGTACTCCAATCCTGGCGCGGTTTTCCACCGTCGCCCAAGAAGCAGGCTCCGCCGATACCGTCCGCGATCCCCGCGGCTTCGCACTGAAGTTCTACACGCAGGAAGGCAACTACGATCTGGTCGGCAACAACACCCCGATTTTCTTCATCCGCGATCCGCAAAAATTCCAGGACTTCATCCATTCGCAAAAGCGCCGCGCCGATAACCACCTGCGCGACAACAATATCCAGTGGGACTTCTGGACCTTGTCGCCGGAATCCGCGCACCAGGTGACATTCCTGATGACCGATCGCGGCATTCCGCGAACCTGGCGGCACATGAACGGCTACGGCAGCCACACCTTTCTGTGGGAGAACGCAGGCGGCGAAAAGTTCTGGGTCAAGTACCACTTCAAGACCGTGCAGGGCGTCGAGAATTTCACCGACGCCGACGCCAAGGCGATGGCCGCGGAGGACCAGGACTTCCACCTGCGCGATCTGTACAACTCGATCGCCAAGGGCGACGCACCCCAGTGGCGGCTCGAGATGCAGATCATGCCCTTCAACGATGCGGCCGACTATCGCTTCAATCCCTTCGACCTGACCAAGGTCTGGCCGCACAAGGACTATCCGCAAATTCCGATCGGCCGCATCGTCCTCGATCGCAATCCGGAAAATTATTTTGCCGAGATCGAACAAGCCTCCTTCGAGCCGGCCAATATGGTCCGCGGTATCGGACCGAGTCCCGACAAGATGCTCCTGGGACGGCTCTTCAGTTATCCCGACACCCATCGTCACCGCATCGGCACCAACTATCTCGAGTTGCCGGTCAACCGGCCCCTGGCTCCCGTGCAGAGCTACAACCGCGACGGCGCGATGCGTCATAGCAATCCACCCGATCCGGTCTATGCGCCCAACTCGTTTGACGGCCCCAAGGCAGACCCGGCCTGGGAACTCCCCAGTTGGCAGATCGAAGCGGGCGAGATTGCGCGAACCGCGTACGTGAAGCACGCCCAGGACGACGACTTCGGGCAGCCCGGCACGCTGTACCGCGAAGTGTTGTCCGCCACCGACCGCGACCACCTGGTCACGAATATCGTCGGGCACTTGAAGGGCGGAGTGAAACCCGAGATGCAGCAGCGCGCGGTCCAATACTGGACCAAGGTCGATGCTGCTTTAGGCGCGCGAATCCGCGCCGCACGTTGAGCCGATTCTTCGACGGCAGCGCAGTATCAAGCCGTTGGCAGGGGCCGCGCCCGCCAACGGGCAGGGCTGAGCCCTGCACCCAGTGTTAAGACCGCGCTCCGTTGTCGCGCGCCTAGGCTCTGCCATCGCGTAGTCGCGAAAAGATGCGCTGCGCAGATTTTCGCGTCTTCTTAACATTGGGTGCAGGGGTCACCCCTGCCCAAGGAGGTGCGGAACCCACGGTGGGTTCCGCATTCAATAAAGTGATTTCCCCTGGCTATGCGAGCTCCTTGATCAGCACGAAATTGTCGCGATGGATAATCTCGTCGGCCACTTTGTAGCCGAGCAGAGCCGAAATTTCAGTCGAACGCCGCCCGGCCACTTTCGACACGTCGGACGCCGGATAGTTCACCAATCCGCGCCCGAACTCGACGCCGTCGGGATCGAACAGGCTCACGCAATCGCCGCCGCCGAAGTCTCCGCGCACCTCGCGCACGCCCGAGGGCAGCAGAGAACGCCCCCGGTTGCACAGCGCGTCGGCCGCGCCCTTATCGACCGCGATTGAGCCCGCCGGCCGCAGCGCGAACGCTATCCAATGCTTTCGGCTCTTGAGCCGCACGCCGGCCGGCACGATCAGTGTGCCCGCCTGGCGCGCCGGGTCCAGCGCGATTGTCACGATACCGGCTTCGCGCCCGCGCGCGATAATCACGGTGATCCCGGCTTGCGCCGCCTGCCGCGCCGCCTTCAACTTAGTCGCCATCCCGCCGCTCCCCAGCGGTCCCGCATGCTCGGCCACCAGCCCGCGCATCTCGGCCTCCGGATCGCTGATCACGGGAATCAGCCGCGCGTCGCTACGCTCGCGAGGGTCGGCGGTCAGGACGCCATCGACGTCGCTCAAAATAATCAGGAGCTGCGCCTGCACGAGGCTTGCGACCAGCGACGACAGCACGTCGTTGTCGCCAAGCCGAATTTCCTCGACTGCGACCGTGTCGTTCTCGTTGACGATTGGAATCACGCCCGCGCCGAGCAGTTGCGCAATAGTCTGATTCGCATTGAGGCGCCGGCGGCGCTCGGCCAAATCCTGATGGGTGAGCAAAATCTGCGCGACGGTCCGATCGTGGAGGGCGAATGCGCGCGCCCACGCCGACATCAGCTCGATTTGCCCGGTGGCGGCAGCGGCTTGCCGCGCCGCGATCGTTGCGCCGTGAAGTTTCGAGAGTCGCGCGCGTCCCGCAGCCACCGCGCCCGAGGTGACGATCACGACTTCATAGCCGGCCCGCACCGCCGACTCGATCTGCGCCGCGAGCTGATCGATCACGTCGACGCACAACCCTTCGACGTCGGACAACACCGCGCTGCCGACCTTGATCACGACGCGCCGCGCGCGTGCGACCGTCGATTCCTTGTAGTTCAGCTGGGACATGCGGCCGGTTGATCCATACCATGAAGCATCCGCGCGATCGCCGCGACCAGCGGCGCCAGATTTTCGCTCTTGTCCGCCGAAATCGGAAAGACTTCAAGACCGGTGAGCTTGCGAAGCTTGCGCGCGATCTTATTCACTTCGGCCGCGCCGATCAGATCGATCTTGTTGAGCGCGACGACCGCTGGCCGCTCCGCGAGCATCGGATCGAACGCCGCGATCTCGCCGCGCACGGTCTTGAACGCGGCGTCGGGATTGTCCGCGCCGTCGAGCACGTAAACGACGAGCCGCGTGCGCGCCAGATGGCGCAAAAAACGGATGCCGAGTCCGAGCCCGCGATGCGCTCCTTCGATCAGCCCGGGGATATCGGCCAGCGTGAAACTTTCCTCGCCGGAGATCGACACGCGGCCGATGTTGGGCGCCAGCGTCGTGAACGGGTAGGCCGCGATCTTGGGCCGCGCCGCGCTGAGCGCGGTCAGCAACGTCGACTTGCCCGCGTTGGGAAGTCCTACCAGCCCGGCGTCGGCAACCAGCCGCAGCTCCATCCGGATCCATCGCTGCTCGCCGGCGGTTCCGGGAGTCGCGATTCGCGGCGAGCGCCGCGTCGAGGACGCGAAATGCATGTTGCCGCGGCCGCCCTCGCCGCCCTGCGCGATAACTGCCGTGTCACCCGGCATCACCAGGTCCGCGAGCGTCTTGCCGCTTTCCTCGTCGAAGACGATTGTCCCGGGCGGCACTCGCACGATGACGTCGTCGGCGCCGTGGCCATATTGTTCTTTGCCGCGGCCGGATTCGCCGTCTTTGGCGATCAGACGCGGCTGATATTTGAAATCGAGCAGCGTCGAGAGGCCTTCATCGACCTGGAAGATTACGCTGCCGCCGCGCCCGCCGTTGCCGCCCGCGGGTCCGCCGAACGGCCGGAATTTTTCGCGCAGAAACGCGATAGCACCGTCGCCGCCCTTCCCGGCGTGCACGAATACCCTGGCTTCATCGATGAATCGCATGGCAGCGCAACGGCCATAGTATCAGCATCGCGCCGGCCCGGTCACTCTCGGTCCGCCGCGCAAGCGGCTCTCCCTTACGTGGCACTAGCGGATTTCGTAAACTTTAGCTTCGTAGCCGGCAAACTCGTCCTCGAAAGTTTTGCCATCCTTAATTTCAATTTTTACCATTCCGCGGCGGACCGTCACCGATTGCGCGGGGGATTGCAGGACGAACCGGGCCAGCGCGGCAGCGCTGCCATGATTGTACGCAATCACATAACGGGCACCGTCCGCCCCGCTTTTCTCGCGTGTGACGATGTCCTGGGATGGCTTGGCGGTCAGGACCTGCGTATCGGGCCGCAGCAGTACTGGCTCGAGATCCTTGATCTCTTTCGTCACCCGGACCAGCGACCCCAAAAGTGCCGCCCTTTCCGCCGGATCCCTCACCCACCCGAGCGCACGCATCCCATGCGACCAGTAGAAAACTCCGCTTGCGCCCTCCGCGATCGCCATCCAGCTCATATCATGCAGCTGCTGTTCCGTGGGCCAGGAGGCTATGGCGGTCGCCTGGTAAAACTGGATGATCGTCCAGACCGGTCTGGAACCATGTACCGCCTGCACCGCCATCCTGGTCCAATCGCCCACTTCAGCGATGTAGTTTTCGACGGGTAGCCACACCGGATAGGGGTCAACTCCGACGACGTCAACCGCGTCCTTCCAAAACTGGACATCGCGCGGGCGGTCGAGAACCGCCAAATTGAATCCGGCCGGATCGTTGGCCTTGATGATCTGATATTGATGGAAGGTACGCGCCACCTCGTCAACTGTCGGCTCATCCTGGACATAGTAGCCGACAATCGCCCGGTTCTCCTCGAGAGCGCTGGCATATCGCGCGGTAAAGTCGTCTTGTGTCGAAGCGCCCAGCTTGCCCGCCAAGCCCCTTGGGTACCACCTGGCGTCCTCATAGAAGTTATTGACGCTCGGCAAAAAGAAGATGCCGTGCTCTTGCAATGCATCCGTGTACGCATTGATGGCGCTGATCGGCGCATTGGTTATCATATAATTTATCAGCATGTTGATCGGCGCTTGGGAAATCTCGTTGATCGCGCGGGCGTAATATTCTGGAGAGTTGGAATAGCCCGACGTGTCGTAGATTCCAATTACAAAATGGGGCGCGCCATTACCGAAGTGGGCGAGATTGCGATCGTCGATCCACGCCTTCAAAAGGGCGCCGGGCTCTGAATTAACCTTCACGACCCGGTAGGGCGGCTGCTCGAAAAGAACCTCTCCATTCCTGCCCAAAAGCGTTGCGCGCACCTGGTAAGCGCCAGCGGGCAGCGGGCCAAAATCCAGCGTTGCCGTGAAATCATCGGGGGGCGACTGGTAGGTGCGATCGGTTTTTGCTCCTGAATCGGAACGCACCGCCTCGAGCTGAAAGACGAGGTCTTCGCGGCGCAAGTTAGGGCCCGGATTGAGCGTCACTGCCACTCGCACTTCCTGAGCCTGGTCAGCAAAGAGGTATCCGCGATGATTCGGATACAGCATGAAAGTCTGGAAGAGAGGGCCGATTTCCTTTCGCACGTACATGTTGGCGAACCAGGCGGAGCCGGATGTTGTGCCATTGATTGCGATCCGAAACGGAGAATTGGTGCCAGGCGCAACGATGCAGTGCTTGGCGGCGAACTCTAGCCATTCGCTGCTGCCGTTCACCAGTTGTGTCTCGCAGTCCGTGAACAAATCCATTTGCGCTCCGGCGATCGGCATCTTCGGGTCGATCAGATCTGGGGCTTTGATCTCCCCTCCAATCGAATAGACGCCGGGCGGAGCCACGAACTCGTTCACCGCCAGCTTCGCGAACGGCCCGCACGAGTAGGTGTTCTCCATCTTCAGGCTTGGTTTTCCGTTGGGAGCGCGAGTTAAGAAGTCTGGATGGAAACAGCGCGCCGAAGTACGCCAACCCTCCAAACCCTTGGAGAAGTCTCCATTGACGAGCAGGTTTTCCCCTAAGCTCCAACCGGTTTCGGGAGCTTCAAGCCCGCCCGCCGAAATGTTCGCGCGCTTGCGCCGGCTGAGGTTCTCGAAATTAGCTGATGCTTCCTGTGCGGTATTCTCTCCACGCCGCTCGTTCGAGGCTCTGAGCGGCGCCGGTGTGCCCAACCAACTTCCTGCCAGCAGCAATGATCCAAATATGCCGATTCCGGCAACCCGAAAGATGCCTCGCTTGCGCCAGTTCATCGGTGACTATTCCTCGGCGACCAAATGCTGGATTCGGTTGCTTCACCGTTAGTTTCCCGCTGCCGGTTGGTAGTGGGCTGACACCAGACCGAGACAGATCTCTCCGTTACCGGGTTGGTTCCGGCGCCGGTTCCGGATGCCAAGGCGGCGTGGGTCTGGGGTTTGGAGGGGGATGCGGCGCCCCCGTGGGTCTGGGGGTTGGATGGTGATGCCGCGGCGGCGTGGGTTCGGGGGTTGGATGATGATGCCGCGTCGGCGTGGGTTCGGGGGTTGGATGATGATGCCGCGTCGGCGTGGGTTCGGGGGTTGGGTGATGCCGCACCCCCGTGGGTTTGCATTCACCGTGGTGGCTATCGCGGTATCGGTCGCAGTCTCGGTGGCAGTCTCGCTCGCGGTCGCGGTCGTGGCCGTGGTATCGGTCGCAGTCTCGGTCGCAGGGGCAGGGGGTCGGGGTTGGGGTCGGATATCTTCGTCGATGGTGCCACGGCGGTCTATCACCCGCCACCGTCCCCGAAGTTCCCGCCTCAACGTCAACGCCGCTGTCGGGCGCCGCAGCCTGCGCCAAGTTGACGGTGCCATCGATCACGGCCACCTCCGTGTAGTGGGAGATTCCGGGGAGCTTGCCGAGTTGAGGCGAGCTTTCGGTGTAGGCGGTGTAAAAATCCGTGCCGCGCGCTGTCACGATCGCGTTGGGCGTATGCACTTGGTAGTTGTTCGGAGCGTCGGGGGTCCCGTTCACAGCCGATCTCAATGTGCCGGAATCCAGGGCGACTCGCGTCGGCGTGGCGCCGCCAGTGGTGTACTGGTCGAGCGCGATCGTGGTCGAAGGCCTGAGGGTGAGCTCACTCTCGTCGGTCAGGATGATGACGGCGTTCCCATCCGCGCCGGAAACTATCCTATCGCCCTGGTTAACCGGCGTGCCCGGTTTGGCAGCTAATGTGGCGCCTCCGCGCTCGATCTGGACCTGTCCGCTTGAGCTGTAAACGGTCCCGGCGGCGCTCTGCGCTCTGGCTGTGCGTGCACCAGCCAGCAAAAATACCGCGAGGGCTGCAATTATCGTGCGCGCGCCAATTCGTACCGTTGGCCCAGAGTTACGCATCGGTCGTCCTCCCCTTGGTTGGACCAAGCCCTTAGACCGGACTATCCGCTTTGACAACATCGATATGGATGTCGATAGCCCAACTCCGCGTTGGGCACAAGCTGTCGGGGCTTTCCCTTGGTTTTGGCCGAAGCTGGTCCACGAAAGCGACCCCATTTGCGACGACCTAGAGTTTTGGCCTTCGGCCTCACCGAAGACGCCGTTGTCAGTGCCTACAAACAAATCTCCGCCAGTGCGCGCACCGCGTTGATATCCGCCGTGCCAATCAGCATCGTCTTGACCGGCGACGCCTTCCAGGCCTTGAGCCGGTCCGCGATTCGCTCGCGACTGCCGACCAGCGCGACTTCATCGACCAGCTTGTCCGGCACCATCGCCATCGCCTCGGCCTTCTTGCCGGCCAGGTACAGGTCCTGGATTTTCACCGCGACCTCCTCGTAGCCGAGCCGCTTGGCGTAGTCGTTGTAGAAATTTTTCGCGCGCGCGCCCATCCCTCCGATGTACAGCGCGAGCATCCCCTTCACCGGCATCCGGCATCCCACCAGGTCCGAGCCCATGATACAGGTGACGAACGGCGCGACGTCGAAATTGGCGAGGCTCTTCTTGCCGCCGGTTTTCGCGAAACCTTGCTTGAGCGGCGCGTCATAGATGTCCCATCGCTCCGGATTCATCCAGACCGGAATCACCCCGTCGGCAATTTCCGCCGCGAGCG
>Ga0181532_10003746_pt1 | contig 13588 bp, 10 predicted proteins | sample PEATcosm2014_Bin_33_FD_119768 | JGI IMG/M metagenome (GOLD analysis project Ga0181532, IMG submission 119768) | Peatland microbial communities from MTU Mesocosm Facility, Houghton, MI, USA - PEATcosm2014_Bin11_30_metaG | ecosystem: Environmental > Terrestrial > Soil > Wetlands > Peat | place...
CAGCATTCCCTAAGCCGAGCATCCATTGCCCAGCCCGCTACTTATATCGCGAACGCCTCGATCCGAGCCGCGGCGATTTCTGACGCCACACGGTTGGCTGACGACGAGAACTCAGCGCAGCGCGTCTCCGGGACGCTGATCCCGGACTCGAATCCCTATCTGCCTACTGTCGAAGAATTAGCGCTGACCCCGCCGAATCCGGCGCTCAACATTATCAAGACCACGCTGGCGGTGCGCTTTCAGGACTCAGTCGTCGCCAAGCTAGGATCGCAGATCCCGATGACGTTGGGTGGTCAGCGTGTAGTTCTGCGGCGGTCGGCTGATGATAACAACGTGTTCTCCACCCAGGTTGACTTCGATTGGACGGCGTTCGTAAAGCAACAGCAGCATCGTAAGGATCTGGCAAGAGTGGGCACTGTCGTCCCGGTTTACAAGGGGCGCATTTTCCTCCGCAGGGAGAAGATGCAATTCCTCGATCCGGCGAAGATACAAGCCGCTCTGCAATCGCACCAAACAGTTCGATTTTCACCCCAAATTCTCGCCGGGGGGGACAACACCCCGGTCGTGCCGGGCGCTGAGTTGATGATCATCAACACCAACGTAGTAGAGGACGGAAGCGTGGAGAGTCAAGGGGGCGGACAATTAGGACGTACCTACGACGCCTGCCTGAGCGTTCCGGGCAATCCCCTGGGGGCATGGACATTCAGGAAGTTGTGGATGTCCGTTGTAAACACCACAAGTGTTCCAGTAGCGGAGCAGGCGTTGCAGTCTTTCCTCGGTAACTGGCAAAGCAATCAGACGATAAACACCAACTTTGTAGTCATTCCAAGGAATAGTTCGTCGGACCCGTCGTTAGGCATGTCTGGACTCTTACAAAACTGGCCTAAGGACCCCGCATTCAATAGCAACTGTACCGGCGGGCACTGCCCTTCGCTTGAGGCGCCTGTGCGATTGAATGCAATCGTAAATCGCATCGACTTGTCAGGCCAGCCCAGCCAAACCGCGGGCGGGGAGCTCAGGTTCGTTTTTGGCGTCACCGCGGGTGTAGGCTCTGAGGGACAGTGCTTCGTGGACAAGGGGAACGGACAAGGCCCTCCCAGTGTCTTCTTCAACATCATCTTCGAGTTCCACGTCCCATCTTCCTACACTTTGTCGCAATGGGCCGCCGCGTGGGACAGCCTCCCAAAAGACAATTTTGACTATGAAAATTGCCCCTCCGACGGCTGCTACGTCCCGCTGCTCGAATCGACGATAACGGACAAGGTCGTGCAAGCAACCTCCTGCACCGATCCCAACGGTAACCCAAATACTTGCCTGTTTCACATCAGGACCAATGAATTCGAACTTCGCGACGAGAACCTGCAGAACGGCAATTTCTGGGAACAGAGGGAGTTTTACATCCAGACGTATGGTCCGCCGAATATCATCGCCGAGAAAGACGTAGCCCAAACTCCCGACGGCAGCTTTAACACCGCCGGCCAACTCAACTCCGGTAATCAACCTCAGTGTCAGGGCAATTTTACCGTGGTTGACGGTAACCTGGTGCCTCCACAATGTAGTTCGCTGAGTCCTGCGACCCTCGCAACCTACATCTCCGCCTTTCAATCCGAAATCGTTGAGACCCAGGGAACTCTCAAGGTGCCCGACGACTACCCGTCAGGGCAGCCCTTCCTTGGCGGTTCGGCTTTCAATGGCTTCAACAATGTTGGCCTTTCCAATGGGTTTTGGAATGCCACCGGAATCAGCGGCAATGAGGCTGCCGCGAGAAGGTTCTTTTCCCTGAACACCTGCCAGGGATGCCATGGGGTGGAGACCCATACCCAAGAGTTCCAGCAGGTAATGAACCGCAGAGCCGGAAATCCATCTTTTCTCTCCGCCTTCCTTCTTGGCTGTGTACCTCCCGGTGGCGGGGGGATCTGCACCACCTCGGGAAACCCTGGCGGAGATAGCTGCGTACCGGGAAGCGTTGCAGAATGCCAACTGAACACACCGGGACAGGAATTGGTTCCAGACCCGTCGGGACTGAGCCATACAGGTTATGCGTTCGGCGACATCGCCCGTCGCATGGTGAACCTGCAGACCATTCTGAGCCCATCGAACGAGCTTTTCCTGCCGTTTATTCGTCCAACGGTCGGGGTTCACTAATGCCCGATTGACGACTAGCGAACCGGATACAGTTGCTCTGCCGTTGAAGAACCGAATCGATTACCCCACCAAGCGTAAGCTTGGGTGGTTTTTTTGAGCGCTGATGCTGGGAGGATTCGAGGGTCCTGAATTCCGTATTCGGCGTGAGCGAATCCATATCGGCGGCCAGTTGGGATCAACGCGGGGGTTCTACGTCAAATCCCTATGGCCTGCTGTATCGCCGATGCTATGGCGTCCGTATGGCGTCGCATCTGGTTTTCTGACTCAGCTTCGATCATCACCCGCGCCAACTTCTCCGTCCCGGAGTAACGCACGACCACGCGGCCGTTGCCTTCCAGTTCGCTTTCGGCTTTGCGGATGGATTCCATCACTGTGGGCAGTTGTTCGAAGGGCCGTTTCTCACGCACGTGGATGTTCTTAATCTCCTGGGGGAAAACCTTCATGTCGGCGACCAGTTCGGCCAGTGGCTTACCCGTGCGCGCCATCACTTCCAGAACGCGCAGCGCGGTCAGGATGCCGTCGCCGGTGGTGGTGTCGATATCCCGGAACAGGATGTGACCCGACTGCTCGCCGCCGAGCGTCGCGCCCGTCTTGAGCATCTGTTCCAACACGTACTTGTCTCCCACTGGAGCGCGCAACATACTGATGCCGCTGCGTTTCAGAGCGGCCTCCAGTCCCATGTTCGACATCGTGGTCGCCACCACCATGTCGTTGTGCAACCGGACATGGGTCTTCATGTCGCGGGCGGCCAGCAGCAACACAGCATCGCCGTTAACGACCTGCCCGCCGGCATCGGAAAATAAAGCCCGGTCGGCATCACCATCGAAGGTGATACCGAGGTTATGTTTTCCCTTCGCTGCCGCGACGGCTTGAGCGGCGTGTTCAGGATGGAGCGCGCCGCAACCGGCATTGATGTTGCGGCCGTTAGGTTGGATGTTGAGGAAGTCGGCGGCAATTCCGCAGTCACGAAATACCAGCGGAGCGATGGTGCTGGCTGCGCCGTTGGCGCAATCCACCAGCACTCGCAAGTTGCTGAAATCCGTTCCCGTGACGAACTGCGCCAGCCCCTCGGCGTACTGCTCACGCAGCTTGTCATCCCCCGGAAGCATCTCCGTAGCAGATACCACATTGTGGGAGGCAGCCGCAGCCAGTTGCTCGATGTGGGCGAAGATGTCCGCTTCGATGGCGTGCTCCAGTTCGTCGGAGAGCTTATAGCCATCGGCGCCGAAGATCTTGATGCCGTTGTCCTGCCAGGGATTATGCGAGGCCGAAATCACGATCCCGGCCGCGAATTGATTGGTGCGGGTGAGATATGCGATTCCCGGCGTAGTAATAATTCCTGCGCTGACAACGGGAACTTGAGCGGACTCCAGGGCCGCCGCGAGGACCACGCTGATCCAGCAACTCGACTCGCGCGTGTCCTGGCCGACCACCACGCGAGCAGCCTGGTCGCGAGCTGCCAGTCGCTGTCCGAGGGCGCGTCCAATCGCAAAGATGGTCTTCTGGTCGAGCGGATACTCTCCTGCGACTCCCCGAATTCCATCGGTTCCGAATAATTGCCGCATGAATCCCGTCTGTGCGCCGCTCAAGGCTGGCCTGCTCTGCTGGAAACACTTCCTGTGCTAACGCTCACGTGGATCGGCTGAGGCATTCGCACGCGCACCAGCGGATCGGATACGTAAGCATGGGTAGTGAAGGTTGCCTCTCCCACCACGCCGGTAGCATCTACGGGATCCGTCATCGCCGTTTGTATGGCTTGTACCCTGCGCTCCGGCCCCACAATGGTAATCGTAGATGGAGTCGCCGTCACTTTTGTTATTCCATATCCGCTCAACAAGGTGCCAATCACCCGCGGCTGCACCGGAACTGTCCGGGCCACGCTTTGGTCAAAGCTGATGTGAAACTGCGCGGGCACAACCTGTACCACGCTTACATTGCGGGGAACGTGGATGTCTTTGCGAGAAAGATCGAAGGTGCTCTCGCCGGGGCCAGCCCCCTGGAGATCGAGAACGGCATGAACCTCCGAAGGGTTCAATCGCTGCAGCAACCCCTGGGGCCCACGCAAAGTGAGCCGCGCCTGGAACGGGTAGTCGGAATTGATTTCCAGGTTCTGCGGCGCATTCTGGAACTCCACCGGCACGGTCATGGGGATCTCGATGGGCTGATCGCGGCCCACCGACCACCACAGCAGAATGGCAATTGCCAGCGAGACCAGCTTGAACGGCAGGTTCTTGAGCACATACTTACGAAACAAATTGCCGGCCGATGGGCTCATAGCTAACGCTCCGCTCCGTCGGCAAGGTCCTTCTCATGGCTCAGGCGTTCGAGCTTGCGATCTTCGCTGGCCAACTCGCGGTCGGTCACGGTAGTAGGCAGCGCCGCCGTCGGAACGTAGCGGCGCAGGAGCTCGCTAAGCCGCTCGCGCAGGTACTCCACAGTGATATCGCGCTCGATAGCGCCGCCTACGGCGATGCTGATCGCGGCCGTCTCTTCGGAGACGACGACGGAAATAGCGTCGGTCTCTTCGGTGATGCCGATGGCCGCCCGGTGCCGCGTTCCGAACTGCGTGGAGAGAACGGGATTCATCGACAGCGGCAGGAAGCAGGCTGCGGCGGCAATGCGTCCTTTCTGCACGATGACGGCGCCGTCATGCAAGGGCGCGCTGGGCCGGAAGATGGTGATCAGCAAGTCGTAAGAAAGGTTCGCGTCCAGCGGCACACCGCTTTCGATAAAGGTCCGCAGACCGATCTCGCGCTCGATGACGATCAGCGCGCCGGTGCCGGCCTGTGCGAAGTGGTCGGCGGCCAGCACGATGTCTTCGTAGCTGTCGGTGCCGTCGAACACACCTCCGCGAGCGGCCGAGAGGCGGCGGCCCAAACGAGCCAGGGCGTGGCGAATCTCGGCGCCGAAGACCACGATGAGCGCGAAAATGGCGTATGGGAAGAGCGTGGTGATGAGCCAGTCGACGGTACGCAGCTGTTCGATGTGCGCCAGCCAGAATGCCACGATCAGCAACACCACCGCGACCAGCATCGGAATCGCGCGCGTGCCCTTGATGAGCTTAAGAAACTCGTAAATAAGGAATGCTACAACCAGGATGTCGATGACGGAGATCATCGAGAATTGCGGAATGTGGCCAACCCGCTGCAGCATCCTGGTACCTTTGGCGGCGGCAAGAGTGACGCGCCGTGATTCGAAAAAATAAACTCAGAATAGTTTCCTGCTGGACAACTAACTAATGGTTCTCTTTGATTCTAATGCAGCGGGAAGCCCAGATTGGTAGAAATCGGTGTAGTCTGCTGGAACTCATACTTTAAGTTCTATGAGGGTCGCTGTAACTTAGGCAGAGCTTTCCTGCCGTGTTTTGAGACGTAGAGGAGGGTCTCTATGGAGAAGCCGACACTCGACAAGTTCCCCAAGGCAGTACTCGCCAGCATCGACATTCAGAAGGCCTTCGTCGCCTCGCGTCTGATCGTCGCCGCGGAGAGGTTGCAAGTCTTCCGCTTGCTCCATCAAAAGCGCATGAAAGCGGACGCAATTGGACGCGCGCTCAAGATCCACAAGTACTACCTTCAGGCATTTCTGAACTCGCTCGTCGCGCTCCGCCTGCTCGACAAAGGGAATGACGGGTACGGAAACACGGCTCTCGCGGAGAAATACTTCATCGACGAACGCTCGATCTACTGGACGCGGCAATACTCCAACGAATGCGTGGAGGCCTTCGAAGCGCTCACGGTGCTGGAGAAGGCGCTGGTGTCGGGAAGACGTTACAAGTCGATCTTGCAGCTGAAGAGGCCGAGCTATACCGAGGCGATGAAGCGCGACCACAGCCAGGCCGAAAACTTCACCCAGATGCTGTATCACTTTCATAAGGACGATGCCGAAGCGCTGGCGAAATACCTGGACGTGTCGCGGCATAGCGCGGTGCTGGATGTGGGCGGCGGCTCTGGCGTGATGTCCATCGCACTGGCAAAACGGAACCCGCACCTGCACGCCACCATACTCGACATCGCTCCCGTGTGCGAAGTTGCTGCCGGAAATATCCGGCGCGCCGGGCTCGCCAGGCGCGTCCGAACGCTGGGAGGAGATATTCACGGCCGGCTGCCCGCAGGCCACGACGTAATCATGTTCTGCGATATCGGCCCCATATCGAAGCAGCTGTTGCGCAGCGCCTACAAGTGTCTGCCCGCGAACGGGCTGGTCGTCCTGGTGGATCGCTACTTCTCTGAGGACGGCACCAAGCCACTGGACCGGCTAGTCGAACACTTTGCGGGATCGTCGTTTGGCCTGGCCACATGGAAAGACATGGTGGAAGCGGTGAAGTCCTGTGGCTTCCAGGGGGTCAAGGCTGCGAATGTGTATCGCGACGTGTGGTTCATCACCGGCCGCAAGGCCGCCCGTCGAGCGCAACCATAGCTGCGCCGGGCACTGGAGAAGCAAATTCAGAGTAGCTTACTAGGAGAGCAAACCGGCAATTCTGCAATCATCAAGCAATTACTTGGGATTGCTGTCGTCGTCAACTCCGTCCACCTGCGAAGTGAATTCGCCGCGGCCAAGCTGGGTGCGAACGTGTTCGCCCGGCGCGAGCTGGGAAGCTTGCTTCACCAGGCGGCCATCGGCATCAAAAACCAGCGCGTAGCCGCGAGCAAGGATGGCCTTCGGGGAAAGCGCTTCCAGGCTGCCATGCGCTCGCTCCCAGCGGGAGCTGCGTCGCAGCAGAATCATCTCAGGTGTGCCGCGCAGGGCAACGGTAAAACGATCAAGATCAGTTTGGCGCGCGACCAGCAGCCGCAAGATAGCAGCGTTCAACTCGCCTGCACGCGTGTCGAGCCGGCGGCGCATGACGGCGGTGCGCACCCGCAAGTCATGGCGACGGAGTTGGGCTTCGAGTGCATCGACGCGGCGAGTTTGGTTCTTCAGCAGGCGCGACTGCGATTGCGCCAGCCGGTACACCAACTCGTCAACCCGCTGCTGGCGGCGGGCAATGCTGTCCTGCATGCGCGCGAAGACGGCGTGCTGCGCCATGGCGGACAAAGCGTTGTTGGCCAGCAGCAATTTGTAGTTGATGGCCTGCGTCATGCGCTTGTGGAAGCCTTGCAGCTTCTCCGAGAGTTCGAGTTTGGAGCGGATGACCAGCTCTGCGGCAGCGGACGGAGTGGGCGCGCGCAAGTCGGCGACAAAGTCGCAGATGGTGAAATCGGTCTCGTGACCGATGGCCGAGATCACTGGAATGTCCGAGGCGGCAATCGTGCGGGCCAGGCCTTCATCGTTGAAGGCGAAAAGGTCTTCGAACGAGCCGCCGCCGCGAGCGACGACGATCACGTCAACGTGGCCGTGCCGGCTGAAGTAGCGCACCCCGGCGCTCACCTCGGAGGCCGCAACCTCGCCTTGCACCTGCGCCGGATAGATGAGCACGTTCACCGACTCGTGCCGGCGACGAAGGATATTCAGGATGTCTTGCACCGCGGCTCCACGCGGCGAAGTGACCAGGCCGATGCGCCGGGGAAGCACCGGAACAGGCTTCTTGCGTGCTTGATCGAACAGCCCTTCGGCAGCCAACTTGGCCTTCAATTGCTCAAACGCGATCTGCAGCGCGCCAGTCCCTTTGGGTTCGAGATGCTCGCTTTGAAATTGCAGATCACCGCGTTCGTCGTAGACGGTGACACGGCCACGCGCGATCACTTGCATCCCGTTCTCCGGACGAAAGCGCAGCAGCCGCGCCTGGGTTCGCCACATCACCACGCGGAGCTGGGCTGAGCCGTCCTTCAGGGTGAAGTAGAGATGGCCGGATTCGGCGGGCCTATAGTTGGAGATTTCGCCCTCCACGTAAACGTCGGTGAAGGAGCGCTCCACTTGCGTGCGCACGGCGGCGACCAGCTCGCGAACGGGATAAATCTTGCGCGCCGGCGCCTGAAACATCAGCCCGAGTTGTTCCGTGCCGGACATGGAGGAAGTGTATCAAGGCAGCCGTCAGCTATCAGCCGTCAGCCGTCAGCCGAACCTCAGGATCGGAAAATCATCCGGAAGGTCGCAAATTCAGCTCGGAGGAAGTTGCCCTAACTGAAAGCTGATGGCTGAAAGCTGACAGCTTCTTCACCTCATCCGATTCACGAAGTACAGCACCAGCGACAGGATGATGCTGAGCAGAATCGACGTCATCAGCGGGAAGTAGAAGGTGGTGTTCTTGCCGCGATAGACGATATCGCCCGGGAGACGCCCGATAGGCAGGTTAACCTTGCCCGCGAAAATCAGGACTACGCCGATGACCAGCAGCAGTCCGCCGACAAACACCAGCATGCGGCCAATGTCGCCCATGGTTCCAGTTTAGATCACCAACAACCGTTACGGCGTAATCGCTCCGCAGGCGATGCGGTCGCCGGAGTTGCCGGAAGGATCGGTCTTGTAATCGTCGGCCTTGGCGTGAACCATGATCGAACTGCCTCCATTCGACAATAGCGAATTCGGCTCGCTGCCTGTGCCCAGCACAACTTCCTCGTCCTTGACCGTCGCCTTTGCCGTGCCATTTTCCTTGACGGTGAAGTTCATCATGTCGCCCGCGTGATGGCCCTGCGGATTGTCAAAGCCGTGCTGTTTGCTGGTCGGATTGAAGTGTCCGCCGGCGGACTTGAAGTCCGGCGCATCGCACATGGCCTTCTGATGAAAGTGCACCGCGTGGACTCCAGGCGGGAGGTCCTTCAGGTCGAGCTTCACTTCCACGCCCGGTCCCTTCGAAACGATAGTCGCCGTGCCGACGTCGTTGCCTTTGGCGTCTTTCAACTCGACGGTTTTCTTCTTCGCCGCCTTGGTTTGCGCAGACCCGGAAACGATGCAAACACTGAAGGCGGCCATAACGGCCAGTGCGCGAATTGCAGCTGAGTAGCTCATAATTTGCGAGTTTTATCACAACTAGGCTTTCCGTGCTCTTGTTTTTATAGTGATGTAACAAATGATTAGCGGAGCTTTGGCCACAAGCGCTGTGCCGCTCATCTGGTATGCTGACGGGTTTGCCTCTCGGCACAGAGGCCACTCTTTTTTGCGAAAGGTGGGGAATTGGCGGTCGATCCTGTAATTCTGGTCCACGGTGGTGCGTGGGCCATTCCTGAAGACATGCTTGAACCGCATCTGCGCGGCGTGAAGGCCGCGGCGGACGAGGGCTGGCAGGTGATGCGGCGCGGTGGGAGCTCGCTCGACGCCACCGAAGCTGCCGTGGTGGCGATGGAAGAAGACGAGACCTTCGACGCCGGCCGCGGCTCGTTCCTTAACATGGATGGCCGCGTGCAACTCGACGCGCTCATCATGGACGGAGCGACCTTACGCGCGGGCGGCGTGGGTTGCGTTGAGCACATTCGCAATCCTATCCGCGCGGCCAAGAAGATTCTCACCGAGAGCCCGCATGTCTACTTCGTCGGCAGTGGCGCTGAGCGCTTCGCGCAGGAGCACGGCATCGAACTGTGCTCAAATGACGAACTGGTAATCGAGCGCGAAGTGGAGCGCCTGCGCGAGGCCAAGAAGCAGGCTTATCTGAAGATGCCGGACGAGTTTGGGCCGACGCGCTCGCACGACACCGTGGGCGCCGTGGCGCTGGATGCTGAGGGCAACATCGCCTCGGCAACTTCGACGGGTGGCACGCTGAACAAAGCCCCGGGGCGCGTGGGGGATTCGTCGCTGATCGGCTGCGGCTGCTACGCGGACAATCGCAGCGCCGCGGTCTCGACCACGGGATGGGGCGAGCCGATGATGAAGCTGGTGCTGGCCAAGTGGACTGCCGACCGTGTGGAGCAGGGCCAGGCACCGCAGGAGGCCGCACAGCAAGCGCTCTTCTACCTGAAGAAGCGTCTCAACGGACACGGAGGAATCATCATCGTGGACACGCTCGGGCGGATTGGCATCGCGCACAACACGCCGCGCATGGCGTGGGCGCTGTGCACGAATCAAGGGACGAAGGCGGGGATTGTGATCGAGGGGTAGAGTAGAAATCTAGAATCGCGCTAACAAATCGCCCTGTATCAGAGCACCTCTTCGCTTTGTGTCAGGGCACGTCTTCAGACGTGCCGTAGCGAGTCATTTATAACTCGGGCTTCAGCCCCTGCGGTACCATGATTTTGCAGGGGCTAAAGCCCTGAGCTTTGTTCCGTCATGCGGCACGACTAAAGTCGTGCCCTGACACAAACCGTCAACATGAGCAGGCCAAGAAATTCCCGGGAACCCGTCGATGCGACGCGCTGCGTTCATTCCGGCGAGGACCGGCATGGACAATCCGCGCCGCTGACCACGCCCATCGCGCAGACGTCGGTGTTCGTGGTGCCACGCGTCGCAGATCTGCGCCGCTACGCCAAAGGCGACAGGGACATGTATTTGTACTCCCGCTATGCCAATCCGACGGTGACTGCGGCGGAGGAGAAGATTGCTTCGCTGGAGGGCGCGGAAGCGGCCATCGCAACATCCAGTGGCATGGCGGCGGAGCTGGTCGCTGTACTGGCAGCATGCCAAGCGGGCGACGAGGTCGTCTCCATGCTCGACGTCTACGGCGGGACGGTGAAGCTGTTTGAGCAGGTACTCCCACGTTGTGGGATCAAGGTGCGCTTCGTTCCGTATCACGACATCAACAACGCCGCGCGCTACTTCAGCCGCAAGACGCGCATGTTGTTTCTGGAATCGCCCACCAATCCCACGCTGCGCTGCGTCGATCTCGCTGCTCTGTGCGAGCTGGGCCGCAAGTGCAAGGCGTGTGTCGTCGTGGACAACACTTTTGCGACGCCAGTGCTTCAGAAACCGCTGGAACTGGGCGCCGACATCGTGATCCATTCGGCGACAAAGTATCTCGGCGGGCACAGCGACCTGACCGCGGGCGTGCTGGCCGGCTCCAAGAAGTGGATGGACGCGGCCCGGCCGATCATGATCCTGACCGGCGGCTGTCTCGATCCCGGCTGCGCGTATCTTTTGCTGCGCGGGCTGAAGACGCTGGATGTGCGCGTGGAGCGGGCTTGCCGCAACGCGACACGCATTGCCGAAATGCTGCAAGAGCATCGAAAGGTCGCGCGCGTGTATTATCCCGGCTTGCCCGACAACGACTGCCATGAGATTGCGCGGCGGCAGATGAAGGATTTTGGGATGATGGTCTCGTTCGATCTGCGCGGCGGAGGACGGTCGGCGGAGCGCTTCATCGACCACCTGAAGCTGTGGTACCTGGCGGCCAGCCTGGGCGGCGTGGAATCGACGGTGTCGTATCCGGTGCTCACGTCACACACAGGATTGAGCGCAAAGCAACTCAAGTTGCTGGGCGTGTCGGCGGCGACCGTGCGGTTATCCGTAGGAATCGAAGATAGCACCGATTTGATCGGCGATCTGGAGCAGGCGCTGGCACGAGCCTAGCTCCCACCTCTCGCCAAAGGATGGCGAGGAGGATTGGGTGCCCGCGGTGGCTCTACCAAGGCCGCGAACTCCTCGAGCAATCCACACGTATCAATGCCCAGAACTTTGCGAAAGGCGCGGGGTTGTAATCTCGCAGTTATGGCCATGCGAGTCTGGCACAGCATAATCGTCGTCATCCTGACCGGCGGACTGGCGATCGCGCAAGAGAATACGACCGTAAAGCCGACTGAGTCATCGGCGCCAACAACTCTCGCCACGCTTTCGCAGGAGCAGATCCGCGACTTGATTCGCCTTTCCGCCGACAAGGATCTGGAAAACGACAAGAAGCTGCGCGATTACACCTACGTCGAGCGCCAGGAAGAGCGCAGGCTCGACGGCAAGGGACAGGTGAAGTCCACGGAGACGAAGACTTACGACGTGATGGAAATCTATGGCGAGCAGGTGCAGAAGCAGATCGCCAAGGATGACAAGCCGCTTTCGGCGAAGGATGCGCAAAAGGAAGACGAGAAGATCCAGAAGCTGATCGACAAGCGCAAGAACGAGTCCGAAGCGGACCGCAAGAAACGTCTGGAGAAGGAAGAGAAGGAACGGGAAGACGAGCGGCAGTTTGTGCGCGAAGTAGCCGACGCCTACAACTTCAAGTTCATCGGCATCGAGAAGCTGGACGGCCGCGACAACTTCGTCATCGACGGCGACCCCAAGCCGGGTTATCAGCCGGTCCGCAAGGAGGCCAAAATTCTGCCCAAGACGCGCTTCCGTGTGTGGATCGACAAAGACGATTCGCAGATGAAAAAGCTGGACGTGCAATTCATCGACACGGTCTCGTTCGGCCTGTTTCTGGCCCGGCTGCATAAAGGTTCGCGCGTCGTCATCGAGCAGACCAGGGTGAACGACGAAGTGTGGTTGCAACAGCACATTGCGGTCAAAGTGGACGTGCGATTGGCATTGCTGAAAGATTTCAACGTTGACGTGGATGTCACGGACCGCGACTACAAGAAATTCCGCACCGATACGAAGATTGTTCCGATTTAGGCCAACATGAATACGGCCTCACCACACTAAGTAATTCATCGACAGCGGTTACCCGTCCTCCGCCATTTCATTGACCGTAAAATTCGCGGCGTAGTAACATCAAAGCAACCCGGTGGAACGCAGGAGAAGGTTGTTTCGGAATTGTCGCAACGATGACACTGCTTCGCCTTAAAGCTCCGGCCGCCGTACTGCTGTTCCTCAGCTTCCTTATCGTCCTCACAAGTTGCGAGACCACCGAACCCAAGAAATCCGCTGCTCTTCCCGCACACGCCGCCACGGCGCCTGAAGTCACCGCGCCTGTTGTCCAGAAGGCCGCGCTACCGCCGAAAGTCCAGGAAGCTCCCCAGCCGCAGGCCGATCCCGTCGACGCTTTGATCGCGCAGGCGGAAAAGCAGTATGCCGCCGGGCAGGCCAACTATCAGGCGGGACATTTGGAAGCGGCGAAGGAAAATTTCGACCAGGCCTTCAATAGCCTGCTCGGCAGCAATCTCGACGTGCGCAACAATGAGCAACTGGAGCGCGAATTCGACAAGATCGTCGAGGCCGTCCACGAGTTGGAGATGGCGGCGCTACAGCAGGGCGACGGCTTCAGCGAGCCGCGCTCCGAGCCGGCGCCCATCGACGAGGCTAACGACATCACCTTCCCGGTCGATCCCAACGTCCGGGCGGTGGCGGAAGCCGAGGTCAAGAACACCAAGTCCGACCTGCCGCTGGTGATGAATGACCAGGTGGCGATGTTCATCAATTACTATTCCAGCCCGCGCGGAAAGGCCACGCTGGAGCACGCCTGGACCCGTGCAGGACGCTATCGCGAGATGATCGCGAGCATCCTGAAGCAAGAAGGCGTTCCCCAAGACTTGATCTATCTGGCGCAGGCGGAGTCCGGATTCCAGCCGCTGGCGTTGTCGCGAGCCGGGGCGCGCGGCATGTGGCAGTTCATGGCCGGCGCGGCGGAAATCTACGGACTGGAGCGCAACTGGTGGATCGATGAGCGGCAAGATCCGGAGAAGGCGACGCGCGCCGCCGCCCATCATCTGAA
>Ga0181532_10003747_pt1 | contig 13586 bp, 9 predicted proteins | sample PEATcosm2014_Bin_33_FD_119768 | JGI IMG/M metagenome (GOLD analysis project Ga0181532, IMG submission 119768) | Peatland microbial communities from MTU Mesocosm Facility, Houghton, MI, USA - PEATcosm2014_Bin11_30_metaG | ecosystem: Environmental > Terrestrial > Soil > Wetlands > Peat | place...
ACGGGCAACCCTGACATAATCCATAAGGCAAGGTTTGCCGACCAACCGTCCCAAAACTGCGCGTCCATCTCGTACTGATGAAGCGCGAGAAGCTCATTTGACGCAGGCCAAGTTTGCCACGCAGAATGGGGAACTCACGAGGGAGACAGGCGTAGCCTCAGTAGTTCCATAGGAGGAAAGATGTCTCCTCGAATGGTTTTGGCATTTATTTTTTCCCTGGCTTTCATGTGGCAAACTTCAGGTGACTATCCAACTAAGCCCGTGCGCATCATCGAGCCGTTCGGGGCTGGCGGCGGGCCTGACGTGGTGAGCCGCGCGCTCGCCCAAGAGCTCACTGAATTATGGGGTCAACCTGTTACCGTAGAGAACGTCCCCGGTGCGGGAGCGACGGCCGGGCCCGCACAGGTTGCCAAGTCCCCAGCCGATGGATACACGTTGCTCGTCAGCACCAGCGCTCAGGCATACAGCGCCGCGCTGCTGAAGAACCTGCCGTATGACCCGTTGAAGGATTTCATCCCCGTCGCTCCACTCACCAGCCAGCCCTACGTGCTGGTCACAGGTAAATTGACTGGCATCACTACCATTGGCGAACTGGTCGCGGCAGCGAAGGCGAAACCGGGTCAGCTGAAATTTGGTTCCACTGGCGTGGGCACCGGCTCACACTTGGGGATCGAGAAATTCAATCTAGCAGCGGGCATTAAAGCGGTACATGTGCCCGCACGACCGGGCGAAGCGATCGCTGACACGATCGCCAATACCGTCGACGGGCGTACCGATTACATGCTGGCGCACATCCAGCTCGCCCTGGTCGATATCCGTGCGGGCAGGCTGCGCCCGCTAGGCTCTAGCACCAAGAAGCGCTCGTCCTTGCTGCCAGAGGTTCCAACCATCGCGGAAGCCGGCGTCGCCGGCTTCGACTACCCGATTTGGTATGGGGTGTGGACGCCCGCCGGCACTCCTGCCGGAGTGGTGGACAAACTGGCGAAGGACATCGCACGCGCGCTGGCCGCGCCCGATTTACGGGAGTGGCTTGCAAAGCATGGGTGCGATCCGATGAGTATGTCGCAGCCTGAGTTTGCGCGCTTCGTGTTGAGCGAGAGTGACAGCGCGGCGCGTGTCATCGACGCCGCCGGGATCCGACCTCAATAAGCGTAAGGTTCCCAACTAACGGGTTCCCTACTTCGGGAGGGTGACGGGCAAACCGGAAGTTGACATGGATCTTTGTGCGATGCCGGGCAACAAGGACAGCAACTTACCAAGTCTCTTATCATGCGGCGACAAGTCCCCACTAACCAAGCATGGCCGGGGCGCGGCCCGTGTCAAGGCTCACGACCGCTTCGCCGCGCAAAACACGCGGCCTTGACACATGCCTTTCCCCCCGGCCCGTTTCTCCGCCATGTGGGGAATGTGCAGGCGTGGCCCTAGGCAAAACCTCAATGCCCAAGACCAAGACCGAGACGGCCGAGGTCATGGTCTACTCCGACATTGGGAGTCCTTTCTGGCTCCAGTGCATGCGTTGTAACGGATGAATGCTGCTCACCGATCTGTTGTCCAGCTTGCCGATTCACGCCAGTCCCGAGGTCAACACCGTGCCCATTTTCCAGATTGCTCGCGGAGAGCTGTTTCCGGGCCAGGTCGATAGCGGACTGCCGCATGGTGGATACACCGACGGATTCACGAAGTTGCTCGCGGTCGCTGGTCAGGACAGCGATCTCGCTCCGGCCGCGGCTGGCGGCGACATAGAACAGTTCCTTTTTCATGGCGTCTGCCGAGATGATCACGGCATCTACGGTTTTGCCCTGGCTTCGATGGGCAGTGACTGCATATCCGTGGGTGAATTCGTGATAGTTCGGAGGGAGCGTTCTTCCGTCTTCGAGGCGTATGGCACCTCCATCTAGGGAGCTCACTTTGACCAACTCTCCGTTGGTCGCTCGGAGTTCCGGTCCTCGACGGTTTGCCGTGAGGATGAGGCTATCGCCGGGGGCAACTTCAATGGTCTGACGCTCATAAACGGAAAATGCCCGTGTTTGTTTCGGCAAGATATTCACCTCTTCTCCGGCTGCTTTTCGCGCAACCAGAGATTCAGGGCCAGTGCGAACGACTTCCAGCGCCTCATGTCGTTTTGCAAGTTTCGTGTCTCTGTGAAACTGCAGAATCTGCCCCTCTTGGTAGTTGGACAGTTCCTCTTTCTGGGCTCTTGTCCACTGGAGCGATACGTACCGATCAAAAGAATGGCCGACTCCCAGTTCACCGTGTTCTTTCCGATCCTGGCGAATCGCGTCGGTGAGTTGGGAAATCTCAGCATGAGTACCCGCAACTACCAGCGTATCGCGTCCTTCGGCTCGAAATTCACGATGCAGTTCCGCCACAATCTGCCCTCGGTCGAAGATGGATACTTCGCGAATGGCTCCGAGCTTTTCCAATTGTGCGAACCCCTCTTCCGGTGAATGTCTCATGGTCTTTACGGCCTCGCGATAAAAGGAGTTCGTCTGCCGCTGTACTTCGGTAAGTGAAACACTCTTTAGGCCAGACTCCCGTTCCAAAATACGCAACGCATCCGAGGCCTCAACGCTGGGAATCTGCCGCGTGTCACCGGAAAAGACAATTCTGGCTCCCTGATCCTCTGCGAGATGCAGCAAGCTTTGCATTTGCCGGCCAGAAACCAGGCCTGCTTCATCAACAATCAAGACTCTCCCGCGCAGCGCGCCCTGTGGTTCCTGAGCCTCCAGAAGTCGTGAGACAGTCATCGCATCTCGGAAGCCAACTTTTTCGAGTTCATCCACCGCACTTCGGGTGGGAGCCACCGCAAGAACGTCGTGTCCGGCGTCTCTGAGACCACGGTCAATTTCACGGAGCGTAGCAGTCTTGCCAGTACCCGCGGCCCCTCGAACATTGATCGCCAGATCGCGAGAACCGAGTACTGCCTCGACAGCGTGCCTTTGTTCGGGACGCAGCTTGTCCGAAGGCTCAAAGTCACAGCCTTTGCCGAGGCGGTCGAAGCGGTCCATCCCTCGGTTAACTATCGCGATCAGGTCGCGCTCGCGTTGGAGGGTCGCGTGTGTCGCAATTTCATCCCCGGCAGAGATGAGAGTCCCTTTCGCACGTTCAAGGGAGAGAGAGCCCTGAAGGTCGCTGAGTTCGACGTTGCCGCGCCCGTGACGAAGAGCCTCGGTTAGAACCTCATGCTCTCTGGCGACTGAGAGGCGCTCGAAAATGTGCTCCTGAGAGTATGCAAGCGACGCCCCGTGCATACCCCGATTAACTTGAGGCGAGTGAGATAGTGTCTGAGCTTCGTTTAAAGCATCACGAAGCATTTGCCTCTGATCCGGGGTCAGCCGATCTTGCTGAAGGTTGCGGACTCGTTCAGTCGATATCTCCTGAAGCTTGTCGGCCCGCGTTTCCCGGACCAGTACCGCGACCTCGTTGTCTGTTGGGGCACGACCACGTGATTGGGTGAATTCTTGAATGGCTGCGTCCCGCTGGGCACTGCGTTGACTGTACTTGTCGAGGAGGTCCTGGGAGAATCCTGCGATCTCGAATCCCTTGTCACGACCCCGAACATCGTGACGGTTTTCAATCTCGTAACCAAGGGCGCGTACTTCGCGAGCCAGGGCATTGCGATAGACCTCGGTCAGGTAGCTGCGACGTTCGTACAGACCGGAGGCCTGTAGCGCCTTCCAACGCCCTTCAGTGCCATCGTAAGTGAGATTGGCAGCGACGGCATGAGTGTGGAGCTGAGGATCTAGCTGACGACTCGTGTCGTGAGTGTAGGAAGCTACGATCCAGTTTCCGGTAGCTCGATTTTCGTTCAGGCCGGCGAGGCGAACCCTAGTGGCCGAGTATTTTTCTGCTTCCTCCAGGGCCTCGCGCACGGCGGTTGCGTGCGCTGCGAGCAGTCTGTCATCACCGCCAACAATAGCCATGACAGAGACGGACTTCGGCGCTGAAAATGTCATGTCATAGAGGGACCGGGCCTTACTCTGTTCCGCGCCATTGCTAGCAATGCGATCCGCGCTGTGGCGCTGCCGCAGGAACTCTCCAGTTTGCGGGTCGAGACCTTGACGCATTGCCTCGAAATCTTCTGACTTAACTTCCCCTTTAAGGCCGAGCAGTTCAGCTCCCCGACCATGCCACTGACCTTGGACTGTCCGCTTCTGGTCGTAGTAGTCGCTCTGTTGAAGATGGCGCTTCGCATAACCCTCTCCACCGGACATTGCACGAATCGTTAGCACAGCCTGAGGCTAGCGCTGTTCGAAATCAGAGATCAACCGATCAACCATCGGTGTCTCGGATCACGTTTTCTGCGCCTTCCTCGCCTTTTCCGGGTTCAGGCGGGGAGGGGAGCGGCTGTCCTGCTTCGTTCCTCAGGTAATCCCAGAATCGCTCTATCGCGGCTGCGTGTTCCGGATCCCACTGCACTTTGTCGTTGTCGGCCTTCTTCAGGCGCGCAGCGATTTCAGTCGCGGGAGAATAGAAGGTCTCGATGAACTTAATTGGACTTCCTTCGTAACCGACGTTTCCCGGTAACAACCACTGGAGAAAGACTCCAACATTCCTGACATCGAAATCGAAAGCGGATTGGAAGAATTCGTTGAGGTACGTTGCGTCCTCGGGGACATAGACCTTCCATCTGCTGAACGCCAAAGCGTCGTCGGCATTTGAGGGAAGGATTCCGGAGACGGGGTTCGGGTGACGCAGCTTCATTCTCTGGCCGAAGGCCTTCTTTATTTGCCCGGTATCAAAATCCTTCCAGTCTGTGATCTCGTCTGCATATTTTCTTTGCGAAACGGTCGAATACACGATGTCCGAGGCAAACCGATCAGATCCAGCCTTTAGCACCACGTCCTCTAGGACTCGCTGCAACTCTGGCGTCCCCTGGAACCGAGCCGCAAGGGTTAGGACAAGACCCTTAGCGACTTGGTAGGCAATATGGAGACTGAGCATTTCCGAGGTGCGTTTTGCCATATCGGCGGCCAGCCAGCGCGCCTGCCGGTCGGGGATTTGAGAAGGTCTGTCAACCAACCTCCTCAGAAAATCTATCCTGCGCAGGTCGTCCCGCTCGGTGCCGGGCAGTGTCGCGTCAACCACAGAAGTTACTCCCCGTTCGTCTGCTTCCCGGATCGACGCGATGAACCTCTCCATTTCTTTTTCCCCAAACCTCGTCGCAGGGACGGCATAGATAAAGTACCTTGGGAAGTAGCGTGAATCGGAGATTCGACGATCTCTTTCAGAGTCTGGAATCGCTAGGGGACCGAAACCTTTGGACTTCTCGCGAAAATAGTCCTTTACCGACGGGAATATTCGGGCCAGCAAGCTGCGTGCGAGATCGCCATCGGTTTTCGTGAGCCCGTCGAAGTGCGCGTCAAACGTAGCGAAGGCTGCCTTTTTTCTCGACTCCTGGTCAAGTTCAAACTGCGTCCGATTCCACCTCTCGATCCCCCCAGGTGAATCGTGAAAGTACGCCCCATTCCGGTAGATAAATTCGTAAGTGTCCGGCAGCAACAGTCTTATTGTCTCGATAATAAGCAGATCAAATAGATTCACCTCCTGCTTCAGGAGATGAAAGGAACTCTGAAATGCACGGAGGATCTGTCCGAGGAGGCGGAAGTTCGTCAGCTGCTTTTCCAGAGCGTCATACCACAGGCTGTTCCGGGCGTCTTCGAATCGCTTCTTCGAGTCCTCTGACGGAAACGCTTCCTCACGATCGAGAATCGCAGAGAGACGGTCGGAAAAGAGGCGCTCCCGAAGGTCATGATCGACTCTCGGGAGCTGGAGCTGAACGGGGAAAAACTTGTCCAGGTACCGCGATCCAAATTGGAGTTCGGTAGGCGAGACCAGCCTCGCAAGTGCGTCCTTGCTAAAGGCGCAGACATAACTAACGTTGGTGATCTCGGGAGCACCGCGCAGGATTTTCAGTAATACGGTCAGTTCCTCTTCGTGCATTCTGTCGATTTCATCGAGTAGAAACACAATACGAAGAGGCAGCCGCGAAAACAGCCTCGTAAGTTCCTCAATTTGACTGAATTGTGAGTCCGCTGGCAGTAGATCGGTAAGAAATCCCCACGACTTGGGAATCACACCGAGAACGGCCCGCCCATACTTTCTAAAAGTGGAACGCCATCCAGGCAGGAAATATCTGGCTCGAATAGCAGCAGTCGCAGTACCAAATAGCGAATCGAGAAAAGTCCCCTCGCTACCCGGCAACCAGGTTCGAAAGGGCACCGCGATCGCTTTACCGCTGTGCTCAATGCACCTGTTTATTAAGTGCAGAACCGAAGACTTACCCTCGCCGAAGTCCGCAGTTATGCCGACGGCTGGCTCGCGGTCGACGAGAACGCGGGTCAGTACCATCTCCACAAAATCCTGGCGCCCAATTGCATCCTCCTTCCAGCTTTCGATTGGCTGGTCAAAGCCGATACCCGTAACGCTGCCTCTGTCCTGATGGGGTACCAACTCTGCTATGTCCTCGGTCGTACACTCTTGTCCCTTGCGGAGTCGTTGGCTGACTACGGTAACGATTTGGAAAGCTGCTCCCCCCGCAATGAAGAGGAGTAAATGTTTTCCTTTCACCCAATAAGAAAATGTGGCGATCGCCCACGTAAACGTCGTTCCTCGAACAAGCCCCGCTTGCCATGAGCGAAAAAGGCACAGCGACTTCCTGTAGAACCGCGGAAGGATTAAGGCCAGAAGGGAAAGCATCGCCGCAATGATCGGGGCGCGAAGATTCGGGAGATGCGCGGATATGCGCCCCGATGCTGCCATCCAACTTTGTCCGAGCCAGGCGAGGCCAAAAGGGACAAGAGCTGCGCCGACACATCCGCCGACGATACCCCAGAGAACGTCACGTATTTGTAAGTTCTTCCAAACAGTTTGCAAGAACGCCTATGTCCTCATACACGTGCTGGGGATCTACTGAGGTTCATGTTTGGGGAGATAGTTATGAAACATACTGCACCGGTTTCCGAGAGTCAAGCGGGCCCTGCGGCAAACCGGAGATGCTTCAATAATGAGGGAAAGAAAGAGAGAGACACCATCCCTAAGCCTTCGGCTTAGGTTGGTGCAGGCCGTCTGGGGATTAGTGAACGCTGCTCGCACGAAGTCGAACAGCATTCGACTCCGTTCGAATTGCGTCCGATTCTGATTCGAACAGATATGAGTAATCTGAACTGCCACTTTAGTTTACTCGACGCCCGTCGCACGCAACCCCCGGTCCTTTAGTTGACATACTTACGCAATATGCGTAATAATATACGCATTATGCGTAACCCTTCCGTGCTGACTGCGTTGTTCCCACAGGTACGTCAAGGTGTGCTCGCGGCTACGCTCGGCCAGCCAGATAAGTGGTGGTATCTTTCGGAACTCGCCGGCCGTTTGGGCACGAGCCCGTCGAGCCTTCAGAGGGAGTTGTCATCTCTGGTGGCAAGCGGAATATTGGTGCATCGGCGGGAAGGCACAAGGGCTTATTTCAAGGCGGAGACCCAGTCCCCGGTGTTCCGAGACCTGCAGCAGCTCTTCGAAAAAACGGCCGGGCTGGCTGCGATCTTGGACCACATACTAAAACCGTTTGGGCACAAGATTCAGAGTGCTTTTATCTATGGTTCTGTGGCACGAAGCCGCGAACATGCGATGAGTGACGTGGATGTAATGGTCATAGGCAGAGCAGGTCTTGCTGATCTGTCTCCAGCGCTCCGCAAGGCGGAGGCGCGGCTGGGAAGAGAGGTCAATGTCACGGCCTATTCCCCACAGGAGTTTCGGGAGAAAATCAAATCGGGCGATCATTTCCTTGCCGCCGTTTTACGAGGACGGAAACAGTTTGTGAAAGGAGACCAGAGTGACTTGGACGAGCTTGGTGGCAAATAAGGAAGCCCAGAAACACAAAACCTCCAAGAAGGAATTAGACAATATGCGGGCCCTGATCGCCCGCGACCTCGCAGACGCAAGTCTTGCTGGCCTTTCAGCAGATCGAAGATTCGCCACCGCCTACAACGCTGCGCTCCAGGCTGCGAATATGGCCATAGCCTGTGCGGGGTATCGAATTGTGAGCAGGGTCGGACACCACCGCGTGTCCTTGGAGAGCACGAAATTGGTGTTGGGTAAAGCCGCTCACAAGTACGCCGACTATTTTGAGACGTGTCGAAGGAAGCGAAATACGATTGACTACACTTTTTCTAACGTCGCCACAGAGACCGAAGCGAAAGAAATCATCGTCCAGGCTACCGAGTTTTACAACCAGGTCGAAGACTGGATTACGAAAACTTACCCTTCACTGAAAATATGAGAATTCGAGCGCAATTTGAACGGGCAGCGCCGACGGGTGCCCGTTGTTGGATACCGCATGACGACCTGGATCGTTGCTTCTAACTTCCGGCTTGCCGACGACCCACCAAGAATCGCCGCGTCCGATCGCTTCGAAGGTTCGACAAGTCAGATCACGAGGATGGCGAGACCCGTGGCCACGAGCGCGGCCGCCCATACCGAGTCAAAGTTGACCCACGTCTTGCGGAGAAGCGCGAGGCCGACCTTTCGATAAACGACCCAAGCTATCAACCCTGTCACCGCAAGATAAGCAACCGTATGGACCCCGGTCGCGAGCATGCCGGCCAGCGGACTAGTGGCCGAGGCCCTGTGATTATGACCTCCCATGGGGCCGCCCGCTTCGGCGGTAGTGCTGCCCAGCAACACGGGCACTACCATCAAACCCGCACCGTGCGCCGAGGCCATCAGAAACGACCAGACAGTCAGGTCTCGGAACCCTACCTGCATGCGGACCCACCGCGGGTGCCAATGTCGCACCAGGCAAAAGATTCCAAGCCCGACCAAGATCGCGGCTACGAAGTACCGGATGACTGTGAGCGGCAGCGTCTTGCCAAGAAACAGTGCGATCAGCACCACACTGCCAATGGCCAGCGCGTGGCCGAGTGCAATGGGGACGAGCGATTTTGCCACCGCGCTCCCCTTTTGCTCCTGCATCCCCAGCGCTACCGCGAACAGCCACCCCATGCCGGGGTTGAGTCCGTGGTAGGCGCCAAGGAACAGCATCAGCCAGAAGGCCGTCGAAGTCAGCCCGTCATGAGTCATTGCTAGTCCGAATAGCAATAGGAATCGGACGAAGCGTCACCCCCTTGCAGCCGTAGTTGGTGCGCGCGCAATCCGTCGAACTCGACGAAGAACTTCTCATCGAGCTTCATCCCGCCCTCGGGCTTGGCATCGATCTTCACCATCCAACTCTTCACGCCGTCGGGGTAAAACTGCTCGTCCCATGGGGAGTAAAGCGAGTTCGTGAAATAGACGCGTTTGCCATCGCGGCTGATCTCGACCATCTGCGGACCGCCGTTGAGAGCCTGCTTGGGTTTCTTCGGGTGAGCCGCTCGGCTTACGATGCCGCCCAGATGGATCGAGCCCGTCTTCTTCGGGTTGGCCGGATTCGAGACGTCATACTGGATGAACTCACCTGTCCCCCAGCACGAGACGTAAAGGAAACGGTCGTCGAGTGAGAGGTTGATGTCCGACACCAAGGGTGGCACTGCTTTGAAACCCTTCAACAGGGGCGGCAGCTTTTCCGGATCAGCCGGCTCAGCGGGAATTTCAATCACTTTGCGGACTGCCCATTTGCTGTTCTTACGACCCTCGTCGCGGTGCCACATCCAAACGGAGGACGAAAGATCTTTGAGGGAGATAACGACACCGACGAATCCAAAAGTCTTTTTAGGGTCGTGCGAGGGCCGAAGCTCGAGCACCATCTGCTGCTCCGCGCCCAAGTCAATTTCCTGCAAGTGACGCCGCTGATCCAGGTCCCAGATGTGCAGCTTGCGGCCATACTTTCCGCCAAGCAGCAACTCCGCGTTGAGGCCATCCTTCACCATATTCGGTGTGCCCCATTCGGAACTGATCAACGTGTCGTGCCCAAGGTGCCACCAGAAATCGTACGCCAAATTTTGTGGGCCGTGATCCTTCTCCCATTGGCCCTTCAGCTCAAACGTGTCGGCATCCATCAGGAAGATGCCGCCGGGACCATTCCCGCTGGCTGAACCGAGTGCGCTGCCGTAAATGCCATCAGGGCCACAGTGGATAGTGTGGGGCGATGCGTAACCAGTCTTCTTGATGAACTCGTCCGGCTCGATCACTTTCACGATCTTGGGATGGTTAGGATTCGCTTTCGTATCCAGGATGTGAATTCGAGACGACCCGATGCCCGGAACGATCAGGTAACGACGTTCCATATGCGGGTGCGGATTCTGCGGGCAGAGGCACGCACTGCACGCGTTCCAGCCGAAGTGGTGCAACTCATTATCGCCGTCGGGAAAATCCACCTGGCCGACGAGTTGACCATAAGCGGGCGAATTCGGATCGACATCAATGACACCCATCGCGTCGCGCTTCCCACCGTTGCCGACGTTGAGTAGAGCAACGTAAGCGATGTGCTCCGGCGCTGCCTTCATTGCCATGCCCGGCGATGGATAAAAGGTTGGATCCGGCATCAAGGGCATATCCCATTTTCTCCTTTGATTAAGAGTTGAAGTGACAGGCCTTGGATCGCTGTAAGCATACTCCTCCGCCTTGTCACGGGGCCAGCGTTCCTTTCAGATTGTGCCGCGTTAAGCGGCTCGCAGCGGCCCGTTGTATTCCAGTCGGATGACGGGCAACCCTTCCCCAATCCGGTTTATGGTTGCCGGAAACCATCCGGAATAGTCGCATGTGGACCGGGATCTCAACCCCGGAAATGTCAGGCTCAACGTCCGCCGACTTGCCCGGTGCCGTCGCGCGGAATAAACTTCGGGAACATTGGTTACCCCACCCCATCCCGCAGCTACTATGATCGGTCAAACGCTCGGCCGGTACCAGATCGTCGAACGCCTGGGCGAGGGTGGTATGGGCGTGGTGTTCCGCGCCAAGGATCCGCGACTTGAGCGCGACGTGGCGCTCAAGGTAGTGAAGCAGGAGGCGCTTCACGATGAAGATTCGAAGCGCAGGTTCAGACTTGAAGCGCGCGCCCTTTCGCAACTGCTCCACCCCAACATCGCGACGCTGTTTGATTTCGACTCGGACCGAGGTATCGATTTCCTTGTGCTCGAGTTCGTGCCCGGTGAGTCGCTGGCCCGCACGCTGGCGAACGGTCCGCTCCCCGAGACCCGAGCCCGCGCGATCGCACTCGATGTCGCCGAGGGCCTCCAGTCAGCGCACGAAAAGGGCATCGTCCATCGCGACCTCAAGCCCGGGAATATCGTCATCACGCCGCGGGGACGCGCTAAGGTGCTTGACTTCGGCTTAGCCCGCGTCATGCCTGGAGCAGCGAGCCTCACGCAGTCGGCCCCCATCAGCGGCGCTTCTGCGCTAGTTGGCACCGTACCCTACATGTCGCCCGAGCAGGTCCGAGATGGCCCGGTCGATGCCCGCACTGATCTCTACGCGCTGGGCGCGGTCCTGTTCGAGATGACGACGGGGAGGCGCCCGTTCAGCAGCGAGGACGTCCTCTCGCTTCTCTACCAGATTGCACACGAGCCCGCACCTCTGCTGCGCATTGTGCGCCCGGGGCTCTCGGTCGAGCTCGAGGCAGTGGTAGCTCGCTGCCTCGAAAAGGCACCACTGCGCCGTTTTTCCGACGCTGGAGCCCTGCTTCGCGCGCTGCGTGGCGAATCCTCAGACGATGGTCGGGGATTGCCCACTCAAGCCTCGTCGTTTGCAGGCGGGACCCGTGAGTCCGGCCCGGGAAAGGGCATCCGATCGCTGGTGGTGCTGCCGTTCGAGAATCGTTCAGGGGACCCAGCCCAGGAGTTCTTCGCTGACGGGATGACCGACGCGCTGATCGCCGACCTCGCGCAGATCGCGGCGCTGCGAGTCATCTCGCGCACTTCGGCAATGCGGTTCAAGGGGATCCATCCGCCATTGTCCGAACTCGCGCGGGACCTGCGTGTGGATGGAGTAGTCGAGGGCTCGGCGCTGCGGGTCGGCGACCGAGTGCGCATCACAGTGCAGTTGGTTGATGTGGCAAGCGACCGTAGCTTGTGGGCGAGGAGTTACGAGCGCGGCCTTACTGACATCCTTGCCCTCCAGAGTGAGGTCGCGCACGCGATCGCCGACGAGATTCGGATCCAGGTGACACCTGACGAACGAGCGCGAATGCGATCCAAGGGGGCGGTCAACCCTGCGGCGCACGTCGCCTATCTACAGGGATCGTTCCTCTGGAACCGGTTCACCGGCGAATCAGTGAAAGAGGCAATCCGACGCTACGAGGAGGCGCTCGCGATCGATCCCAACTATGCGGCCGCCTACGCCGGTCTCGCCGATAGCTATATCATGCTCGCAAACCACCACATGCTCCCGCCGCGTGAAGGCTACTCGCTGGGGCGTAGGGCCGCCGAGCGGGGGCTCTTACTCGATGAGTCGCTAGCCGAGCTCCATACCTCCCTCGGTTGGATTCATCGTCTTTTCGACTGGGATTGGCCGGCCGCCGAGCGCGAGTCCATGCGCGCGGTGCAACTCAATCCCGGCTATGCCTTCGGACGAAGCCGATATGCGCTACTGTTATCGGGGATGGGGCGCCACGAGGAAGCCATTGCCGAGGCCCAGCGGGCGCACGAGCTCGATCCGCTGAATCTGCTCACCTACACTGTAGTGGGAGATACTCTTTTCTACGCGCGCCGCTATGATCGCTCTGTAGCGTCATACCGGAAATGCCTCGAACTAGACCCGACCTTTGGAGCGGCCCACACTGATCTTGCGCGCTCGCTGGAGCAAGTGGGGCGCGCCGACGAAGCTATCGAAGAGTTCGTCCGAGGGACCGCGGGGCCTGATGGCTTGCCGCGGCCCTCGTCCGGACTGGCGATCCTCTGCGCCCGAGCCGGGCGGCTGGACGATGCTCGCGCCACCCTGGAAGAAGTGCGGGCGCTGGCACAGAAGCAGTTCGTCTCGCCCTATGGCATCGCTTCGTACTACGCTGTGATCGGGGACAATGACCGCGCGCTCGATTGGCTGGAGAGGGCTTACTCCGAGCGCGACGGAACACTGGTGTGGCTAAAGGTGCACCCCCGGCTCGATGGGCTGCGAGGTGAGCCGCGCTTTCGCGACCTGCTTGCGCGCATGCGCCTTGATTCGTGAGCGGCAGCGGAAGATATTCGGCTTGGCGGGCAGGAAGTTGGAGTCGAGAAGCCCGACTTGTCTGTAATGATCCCCTGGCCCCGATCTGGATTACTTCCGGATCGCCGACAAACTGGGAGTTATCGCGTTGTTGCTCGGATCTACTCCTGAGGGCGGCTGCTTCCACGGCTCCAAAATGAGTGGCGTCCTCCCTGGGACTATAATGACGCGCAGCGCATGGGGCTCACATCTGGGACCAAACTCGGGCCGTATGAAATCCAGTCTCCGCTTGGCGCAGGTGGCATGGGTGAGGTGTATCGTGCACGCGACACGCGGCTCGACCGGACTGTCGCCATCAAGATTCTCCCGGCGCATCTGACTGACAATCTCGAGGCGAAACAGCGCTTTGACCGCGAGGCGCGCGCCATCTCGTCGTTGAATCATCCCAATATCTGCACACTATACGACGTGGGGCACCAGGACGGGACGGACTATCTCGTCATGGAGTTCCT
>Ga0181532_10003748_pt1 | contig 13585 bp, 14 predicted proteins | sample PEATcosm2014_Bin_33_FD_119768 | JGI IMG/M metagenome (GOLD analysis project Ga0181532, IMG submission 119768) | Peatland microbial communities from MTU Mesocosm Facility, Houghton, MI, USA - PEATcosm2014_Bin11_30_metaG | ecosystem: Environmental > Terrestrial > Soil > Wetlands > Peat | place...
CCCGAATTGATGCGGCGCTCGTCGCTGCGCCAATCACTTCCGGAGGTCGGTTTCGTCTTTCTCGGTGTGGTGATCGCCTTGATGGCGATGCGCTTGGATAGCTAGTTCGTACGACAAGGTGGTCGGTTACGGAGTTGCGCCGAGCACCACCGGGCGCGACGGATCTGCGACCCATTGACTCCAGGAACCGGGAAACAAGGCGGCACCGGTCAGTCCCGCCACGTGCAGGGCCAACAAATCGTGACAGGCCGTGACCCCGGAGCCGCACTGGACGGTAACCTGATCGGGCCCCCGGCCGGCAAGGATCGCCTGGTATTCCGACCGCAGCTGCGCCGCTGACTTGAAGCGTCCGTCCTGTCCCAGGTTCTGCTTCCAGTAGCGGTTTATGGCGCCGGGTATATGGCCGGCAACCGGGTCGACGGTCTCATTGCGGCCTTCGTATCGGTCTGGCGCGCGCGCATCGATGAGCAGGGTCGGTGCCTCTGCACTTGTGGCTGCGGACCGCGCGGCAACGACATCCACCGAGTCCACGGCCTGAAGGCTGGAGCGCGCCGAGAAATCACCGTGCTGCGGGGCCGGCTCCTGTTCGCTGATGGGGTAGCCGGCAGCGACCCAGGCCGTCCAGCCGCCGTCAAGGACGGCGACCTTGCTGTGCCCCAGCCAGCGCAATAGCCACCATGCGCGCGCCGCATAGGAGCCCTCGCTGGCATCGTAGGCAACGATCTGGTCGGTCGATCCGATGCCCCAGGCGCGCAGGCGCGCAGCGAGCGCAGAGGGCTCCGGTAAGGGGTGGCGACCACTTCGGCCGGTTTTGACGCCGGAAAGGTCGCGATCCAGGTGCGCGAAGACTGCTCCCGGGATATGCCCCTGCCCGTACTGCTCCTGGCCCAGATCGGGTCGGGCGATGTCGTGGCGGCAGTCGAGGATGCGGACCCCTGGCGTGTCCAGGAGGCCGCGCAAAACCGCGACATCGATCAGTGCGTCCCACCCCGATTCAACAGGCTTCACACCCGATTTCATGATTACTGCAGGCATGTGCAGGGGCTCCGGTCGGTCCAGCGGGAAGTGTACGCGCGGCCCCTGCGGGATTGCTCCGGGGCCCGTCCCTGGCTGCGGTCCGCATCGTCCGGGATTCCTTCGAACCGTTAGAATGAGGCTCGGGCGCGGCTTTTGGTGGGCCATTGGGCCCATTGGTGGGCCGATTGTTCAAATTTTCCCTGGTACGACCTATCGTGGGCTCGCATGAAAAAAGCAGCTGATGCCAAGGCCCCGGAGGAACTGAGCTTCGAGCAGGCGCTCGATGAACTCGACGGCTTGGTGCGCAAGATGGAATCGGGCGAGTTGGGCCTAGACGATTCCATTGCTGCGTATCGACGCGGTGCCGAATTGGCACGCTACTGCCAGGTTCGGCTGAGCGCTGCCGAACAAGAGATCCGCAAACTCGACAACGACGTGTTGAAGACCTTGAATCCGGACGAGCTGCGGGGTACCGAGCCATGAACGCGGTGTCTGGCAGCCGGTTTGTCGCCGATGCCGATGCTGACGCGGGGTCGGCGGGCGCGCAATCCAGCGCGGCGCAATCACTGGCGCAGTGGATGCGCGAGCGCCAGGACCGATTCGAGGCGCAGGCCACCAGCCGCTTGCCGGCCGTAACGCGGGAACCACAGCGGCTTCATCGAGCCATGCACTACGCGGTCCTGGACGGGGGCAAACGCATTCGACCCCTGCTTGCCTATGCGGCGGGAGAATTGGCGCAAGCCGAGCTTGCCGCCGTGGATCACGTGGCCCTGGCAGTAGAGTATGTCCATGCGTATTCCCTGGTTCATGACGACATGCCCTGCATGGACAACGATGTGTTGCGTCGGGGCAAACCTACCGTGCACGTTGCTTTTGACGAGGCCACGGCCATGCTTGCGGGCGATGCCTTGCAGGCCGAGGCGTTTCGCATTCTGGCCGAGGCGCCATTGAGTGCAGCGGCCCGCCTGGACTTGATCCATGAGCTTGCGCGGGCGGCTGGAACCGATGGCATGTGCGGCGGTCAGGCCATTGATCTGGACGCCCTTGGCCGCGCCCTCGATCCCTTGCGCCTCGAGCGGATGCACCGCATGAAAACCGGCGCACTGCTGCGCGCGTCGGTGCTCATGGGAGCGCGTGCCGGGCGCTTGGATGCACCGGCGCTGCTGGCGCTCGAGCGCTATGGCGAGGCAATCGGCCTAGCGTTCCAGATCGTCGACGATATCCTGGACGTGGAGGCGAGTTCTGTCGAGTTGGGCAAGACCGCTGGCAAGGACGAGGCCCAGAACAAAGCGACATACGTCTCCGTGCTGGGATTGGCGGCTGCCAAGGAACGCGCCGCACAATTGGGCGAATCGGCTCGCGCTGCCTTGCGAGAATCCGGGGTGGCGCACGGGCGAGCGAGCCGGCTGGTGCAGCTTGCCGATCTGATCGTTGCCCGGCGCAGCTGATCTTGGAAGGCGCCGACATTTAATGAACCCTCCGCCGCCACAGAAGCTGTTGCCGCTAATCGACTCGCCGGCCGACCTGCGCCGTCTGGATCGCTCGCAGCTGCGTCCTCTGGCCGACGAATTGCGCGACTTCCTGCTGCGCTCGGTGGCCAGCACGGGCGGGCATCTGAGCTCGAATCTCGGCACGGTCGAATTGGCGGTCGCCCTGCACTACGTGTTTGACACCCCCGGTGATCGCATCGTCTGGGACGTGGGACACCAGACCTATGCGCACAAGATCCTGACCGGCCGTCGCGAAGCGATGCAATCGCTGCGGCAACAAGGCGGTATCTCCGGTTTTCCGCGCCGCCTGGAATCGCCGTACGATGCCTTCGGGACCGCGCACTCGTCGACCTCCATCTCGGCCGCACTCGGAATGGCCGTGGCAGCGCGCAGCCGCGGTGAGTCGCGCCACAGCATCGCGGTGATTGGCGACGGTGCTATGTCGGCGGGTATGGCGTTCGAGGCGCTCAACAATGCCGGCATTGCCGAGGATGTACGGCTGCTGGTGGTCCTCAACGACAACGACATGTCGATTTCGCCCGCGGTCGGCGCGCTCAACCGTTACTTGGCGCGTCTCATGAGCGGGCGTTTCTACGTGGCCGCCAAGAGCGCCGGCAAGCAGGTGCTCAAGCACCTGCCGCCCATGCTCGAGCTGGCCCGCAAAATCGAGGAACACGCCAAGGGAATGGTGGTTCCCGGCACGATGTTCGAGGAATTCGGGTTCAATTACATCGGGCCTATCGACGGCCACGATCTCGATTCGCTGATCCCGACGCTGCAGAATCTGCGCGGGCTCCGTGGGCCGCAGTTTCTGCACGTGGTCACCCGCAAGGGGCGCGGCTACGCACGTGCGGAGGCCGACCCGATCCTTTACCACGGACCGGGAAAATTTGATCCCGACGTCGGCATCGGCAAGGCGCCTTCGGCACGGCCTACCTACACGCAGGTGTTCGGCGACTGGCTGTGTGACATGGCGGCCGCCGATGCGCGACTGGTTGGGATCACACCGGCGATGCGAGAGGGCTCGGGCATGGTGCGATTCGAACGCGAATACCCCGATCGATATTTTGACGTCGGGATCGCCGAGCAGCATGCGGTCACGTTTGCCGCGGGCCTGGCCTGCGAGGGCATCAAGCCGGTCGTTGCGATCTACTCGACGTTCCTGCAGCGCGCCTACGACCAGCTCATACACGACGTCGCGCTGCAGAACCTGCCGGTCGTGTTCGCGCTCGACCGCGGTGGCCTGGTCGGTGCCGACGGCGCGACCCATCACGGCGTCTTCGACCTTTCCTTCCTGCGCTGCGTGCCGAACATGGTTGTGATGACGCCCAGTGACGAGGCCCTTTGCCGCAAAATGCTCAGCACGGCCTTTCACCACAACGGCCCGGCGGCGGTGCGCTATCCGCGGGGCGCGGGGATCGGGGCGCCGGTCGAGGCTACGCTCGAAACGATCCCGATCGGGCGCGGCGAGGTGGTGCGCGAATCGCACGCACGAGCCGGTGGCCGCATCGCCATCTTGGCATTTGGGCCACTGCTGCATCCGGCGCTTGCGGCTGCTGCGACGGCAATCGATGCGACCGTGGCCGATATGCGTTTTGTAAAACCGCTCGACCTGGACCTGCTGCGTCGCCTGGCCGATACGCACGACGCGTTGGTAAGCGTCGAGGAAAACGTGCTGCAGGGTGGCGCGGGAAGCGCCTGCGCCGAGGCGCTCGAGCGGATGCGGCACTCGACCCCGCTGCTGCGCTTGGGTCTGCCGGACCGGTTCGTCGATCACGGCGAGCACCAGCGCCTGCTGGCCGCCGAGGGGCTCGATGCCGACGGGATCGAGGCCTCAATTCGCGCGCGTTTTGCGGAACTGCTGCGCGAGCCGCGTTTGGTGAAAAAGGCCGGCTAAACGGGCGCCGGCCGCTACGGCGCGGCGAGCAAGGGTTCGACGGTCTTCATCAGGCTCTCTACGGTGAGCGGCTGCGTATCGGGGCGCATCTCGGCGCGTACCACGCCCTTGGCGTCGACGACGAAGGTGACCGGCAGGGTACTTTGCTCGCCAAAGCTGTTGCGGCTTGCCTCGTGCGCCATCGCCACCGGATAGCTCATGTTCATGTGGTGCATCATATGGTGGACTTGGTCGATATCGCGTGTGCGATCCTCGCTCATCGCGATAACCTCGACACCGCGCGCACGATAATGCTCGTAGAAGGTTTCGAGCGCCGGCATCTCCTTGATGCACGGCGGGCACCAGGTGGCCCAGAAATGGATCAGTACGACGTGCCCGCGCAGCGCCGTCAAATCGAATTCATCGCCTGCGAGCGTCCTGGCCGTGAGTGTCGGATTCTCCGGCGCCGCGGCCACGGCCGGCACCGCGAACAGGCCCGCACAGGCCAAGCACACCAGCGCAGTCAGGACCCGTTGCTTCATGGTTCAGAAATCGTACCCGATCTGCAAGCGCCAGATTACCGAGGGTACCAACTGGCCGACGTCGCCCGCTGCAATGTTGGCCGGTGTGGCCGCGGGAACGGTGGTGTTGACCACGAGGGGAAGCGAAACGTCGGCGTAGATCTTGAGTTTTTTGACCCGCAGATCGATACCGGGCGCAACCATCAGGCGCCGAAAGCCGCTGCTGGGATTGGACGCGGTACCGCCATCCGTGTGCCGGTCGGTGGCTATGAGCTGCACCAGCGGCGATACATTGCTGAAACTTCCCATGGCACCCAGTGTGTACGTCAGGCCGGCGCCAAGGTCGAACTCGTTGCCCGGCCGATAGGTGCCCGTTGCGCCGGCACGCTCCATGATGGCCATTTGGAAGCGCGCCTGGGTAAAGTAGGCGAGCTTGCCGTCCTGCGTCAGCCCGCCGACGTGGTAGGCGCCAAAGAGCAGATCGGTGCTGCCAGAACCCGGCAGGCTGTCCCGATCGTACGTCAGGCCCCCGGTCGTGCTGTTGGGATTGCTGGCCGGCAGGCCATTGGGCGGATTGTAGGGTCCGGTGTAATTGCCGGTCGGGAGCTTCACGCCGAAGGTCACTCCGGTCGACATGTCCGGCGAGAATCCCGCGTAGATGCCCTGCACCATGATGTCACCCATATCCGTTAAGGAGCTGGAGTAGATCTGACCCACGGGGTATGCCGTTCCATCCCCGGTCGTCGTGAGCGTGCGATCAAAGACGGGCAGCTCGACCATCACGCCCCAGTCGTGATTGATCATGTACTGACCGCCGAAGGTGTAGAAACTGGTCGTGATGTCCTTGTCCGCATTCCAGGAGCTCGGCGCGCTGGAGCTGCCCGCCCAGTTCTTGTCCTGGTCCATGTAGTTGTAGCGAAACCATGCACTAAACCCCGAATCCGAGGCGTTCGGAAACGCGGCGTTGGCGCCGACGTCGAAAACGGCGCAGCCGCAGGCGCAGGCAAGCGCCGGGTCGGGCGCACCGGTCATCGCCAACAACACGGCAAATGCGGCCGCACCAGCGGCCGCACGATGGGCAATTTTTACAGCGCCGGGGACTTTTGGATTCACTTTACAATTTCTTCCGTCTTGGTCAGGTGCGATGCGATACTTGCTCAACCGGCCTTTATGGAACACGCGGCCGCGCCGAACGCGCAGGGTGAACTCGCGCTGGAGCGCGCTTGCCAACCCCGGCGCGATGCTAGAGACAAACCCGCGCGAGCGACATGCGGCAAATTGTCGCAGTGCGCTTGAAGGTGGTCGCTCTGGTCCAGGCATGTTGCAGGTCATTGGCGCCTAGTGCGCCCGCCGGATGTCCGGCTGCTGCCGCGCCGATCCAGGCACGGGGCCAAGATCGCGCCGGTCCAGCTCCGGATTGCCGGCACAATGGCGGACATTGGCCGCCGGGCCGATTACGGCAGGCGTTGAACCGTGTTGCAGGAAGCGTGGCAGAGTGGTCGATTGCACTGGTCTTGAAAACCAGCAACGGGCAACCGTTCGTGAGTTCGAATCTCACCGCTTCCGCCAGTAAGGTACATCCCGTAGCTGCACTTAGGTAGCAATTGAGTGCGGTAAATGATTGAAGTTGCAAGGAAAACCGGATGACTCTAACGTTCGGTCAGTGCAACGGAAATCACCTGAGTGCACCCCCATGAAGCCGAATTTCGGGGGACCAGTGGGGAAACGGTAGAAAAAATGGCAAAGCATCTGCTGTCCGCGATCGCGGTTAAGAACGCCGTCGAAGGCGACCTCAACGACGGGGAAGGCTTGGTCCTTCGCCTCAAATCGACTGGCGCGAGTTGGGTCCTGCGCTACACCGCGGCAAGCGGCAGGCGTCGCGAGCTGGGCCTCGGGGCGGCCGACTGCGCCAGCATCGAGGCCTCCGGCGCGTCTCTGAAGCGTGCGCGCAAGAAGGCAGACGACGCGCGGGACCTGCTGGACAAAGGCACGGACCCTATCGACGCCAGGCGGGCGCACCGCGAGGCCGAGCGTTCCAAGGCCGACGTGGCCAAGGGCGCGAAGAAGGCTGCCGCGACCACGCTGCTGCGCTACGCGCGCGCCTATCACGAGAAGCACGTCGAGCCGGTGCGGAGCGACAAGCACGGCAAGCAGTGGATCGCGAGCATCGAGCAGCACGTCCCCAAGGCGCTGCTGGACTCGCCGATCGACACCATCTCGGCTGTTGATCTGCTCGACGCCATGGTGCCGGTGCTACGCAAGCTGCCCGAGACCGGTAGCCGTGTCTACCAGCGGCTCTCGACGATCTTCGACGCTGCCGTGATCGACGCCCTGCGTCCGGACAACCCCGCAACACCGATCCGGCGCGAGCTGCGTAAGCGGGCAGGGCGGCGCGAGCGCGCCAGCTTTGCAGCGATGCCTTATCGCCAGACTCCGGACTTCGTCGAGAAACTGCGCAAGGTGGAGGGCAATTCCGCGCGGTGCCTGGGGAGTTCACGATCCTGACCGCGGCGCGCACCAGTGAGGCACTGACGGCCGAGTGGTGCCAATTCGACCTGGACACGCGCACGTGGACAATCCCGGGCGCGAAGATGAAATGCCGGGAGCAGCACGTCGTGCATCTGGCCGACCGCGCGATCGAAATTCTGAAGGGGCAACAGGGGCAGCACGCGCGCTTCGTGTTCCCCTCGTCGCATGACTCACCGCTGTCGAATATGGCGTAGCGACCGGCGGCGCTTTCTGGTGCAGACGTTCGTGTTGATGGGATCGCACGTCGGTGTGTGATTGTTTGCAGACGGTCAGCAAGCGCACGCGCCGGAGCACAACGTCCCAACAAACATTCTGTCGTCCCGGTTTACGTCGGGCGCTTCGCTGCCAGCAAGACTTTCCGCCGAGACATTTCGTCGGATGCCGGCCTGCGCACGCCCGCGGCGAGTGGCGTGATCTCGTGCGGGCGTAACTCAACCGCCCCTACTACTTGCCGGGCGGCCGGTATTTGGCGACTAAGGCTCCGGCACGCTTCATCGCCTCGGCTAGCTGTTCAAACGTCATCAGTTCAGTCCAGCCGCCCTCGGTGAGAACGCCGCTGGCCATCTGCACGCCCCTAAGGGACGCGTTCTTTATCGGATCTCCCTCTGCAATCGCAATGGTTTCGAACGTGGGCAGCACCCACAGGTGCAGCAGCTTCACTCCGGCAGCCTCATATAGTGCCCTGATGCTCGCCGTGCGATCTTCGGGTTTGGCGAGATATCCTTTTATTGCCTCTTGGCTCAATGTACCGCGACCCATATAAAGGCTCATGACGTGCTTCCTCCAGTGGTTATGGCAATCCAAATGCATAGCCGGAACGGCAATGCTCAGGACGCTGAAATCAGGCTAGGCCGCGCTCCCCTGAGCGTGTTGTCCAAGATCAACCAAATGGACCGAACTGAGTACGTGCTAATACGTACCAACGCACGCAATGATTCTTGCTTCCGTCTCAGGACTGTGACTCGAATGCTTCATGTGCGAGAGCGCTAGCGGCGGTATCCTGCTCATCGGTACACGCAAGAACAGCTGCGCATTTTGGGAGCGGGAACCTGGGGCGGATGACGAAAAACGTAGCTGGCGCGCCCACCAAGTTTGGAGGTTCGATGAATTGCTTTCTCTACGACGTGTATTACGAAAAGTGCACAGCAGACGTTGACCCCATGCCGTTGACGGACAGCGACGTAGCGGCAGTATTGACCACGTTCCCGGCCAATCTACATTTGCACCTTGCGTTTGGTGGACCGACCCCTGCACTGGCAGAGCCAGGCGACGCGACCGTGAAGACGGTGGTTCCGTTTTATTCAGAGCGAAATCAAACTTCGATCAGCGTGGACACCGTCATCGACGAGGAAAAGGTGGACGCGGCGGTAGATGAAGTCGCGAAGAGCCATGGTCTGAGCTGGAGAAAAATCAGCCGCAGGGGCGGATGAAATGTAACAACCGCCGTCGCTATCGGCCACGACCCGTCATTCGACTACGCAAATTCCTCACCGAAAAGCTGACGTTCGCGAGAGTGCGTGCAGCGGTCCACGGCTGGAGCCCCATCTGATGATCCTCGGATGCAGCTTGGGGAAGCTGCCTTTCTACCATTGAACTACGCTCGCAGGATCGTTGGGGTCGATCTGAGTCGCTCGAGTAACGATTTACCAATTGACCTGCCGGGTTTTTTCGGTCCAATAATTCCTAGAAATCGATTTCGTGAAGCGCTGGCCTTTTTCGGACCACTTTCAGGTTTAGTTTTCGGCGTTTCAGATCCTTTTTGGATCGTCCAAGTCTTTGTGCCGCCGAGCGAATTCGCCCGGCGGCACTCCATTGTGAGCCATGTGAGGCCGGCTCTCGTTGTAGTCCCTGCGCCAAGCTTCAGTAATCGCCTTGGCCTCGTTCAGCGTTTCGAACCAGTTCACGTTCAAACATTCGTCGCGTAGCGAACCGTTGAAGGATTCTGAAAAGCTATTGTCCGTCGGCTTCCCGGGTCGGCTGAAATCAAGTTGTACCTTGTGGTGATACGCCCATAGGTCGAGCAACCGGCCTGTGAACTCGCTTCCATTGTCCGCGAAATTAACCTTCGGTTTGCCCCGGCATGCGACGAGCCGATTGAGTGCCGCAACAACATGCTCGCCGCCAAGACGTTGGCCAACATCTACTGCCAGCGCTTCACGACTGAAGACGTCAACGATCGTCAGAGCTCGAAATGTTGATCCGTTGACGAGCTGATCGGAAACGAAATCCATAGCCCACGCCTCGTTCGGCCGCTTGGGAACAAATCGCTCCCGGCGCGCCACAGCCATCTTGCGTCGCTTGGGCCGCTTCGAGCGCAGCTGCAGATGCTCTTCGCGATAGATCCGATACACCTGATCCCTGCCAGCCTTCGCGCTTGAGCAGCACATGCACGCGCCGATAGCCGTAGCGCACACGCACCTGCGTAATCTCGCGCATGCGGGCCCGCAGATCGTGTCGCGGATCCTTGACACCGCGGTAATACCAGTTGCTACGATGAAGCCTAACCAACCTGCAGGTCCGACGCCGGCTCACGCTGTGATGCTCGACCATGTAGTCGACAACGTGACGTTTTAGCGCGGGCCGGGCCATTTTTTTGATACGACGTCCTGAAGGATCGCCTTGTCCAACGACAGCTCGGCCACAACGCGCTTCAGCCGCGCGTTCTCGTCCTGCAGTTGCTTGAACTCGCGCACCTGGTCCGACTGCAGACCCGCGTACTGCTTCTTCCAGCGGTAGAACGTCTGCTCCGAAATTCCGATCTGCCGCGTCACATCGGCCACCGGCATGCCCAACTCCGCCTGCTTGAGCACCGCCACGATCTGCTCAACCGAAAACCGCTTCCTCTTCATGACAAACTCCTCCTTCCCCAAAGGGAGTTTGCCGAAAAACTAAACCTGCGTTTGGCCCGAAAATCTTAGACCAGATCAGTCGGCCAAAAGCAGTCGGTCAGCGTCGTCCCTGAATTTGCCAATAAGCGACCATTGCGGGCTGGTCATTTGCGCTTACGGGCGCCTTACGGCCCCTTCCGCCGTATCTAATTCCACCTGTTTGGCGACCGCCTATAGGCGGTCGGGCCGCGTTATTGATCAGGGTCAAGCAATCTGTGTCAGATAGTCGGAGACTAATCAGTTCCGCCTAAGAAAGCCCGTTCCTCCGATGGAATCGATCAAGCGCACCGCCATTGTTCTGTGCCTCGGAGTCGTGACCGCACTACCGCTAGCGGCGGCGGATGAAGCCGAGGCCCCGCGCGCGGTGGAGGCCCTCGGCATCGCCGTCGACGCTTACGTCTACGGCTACCCGCTGGTCACCTTCGACACGGTCCGCAAGCAGCAGACCAACGTCGCGAAGCCGGACGCCGAACACGCCCCGATGGGGCAGATGATCAAGATGCGCAGCTACCCGGCGGTGGACAACCACTGCTGCGCAGCGCCCAATGCGGACACGCTCTACACCGAGGTCTGGCTCGACGTATCCAAGGAGCCGTGGATCTTCGGCATCCCCGACATGGGTGATCGCTACTACATCATGCCGATGCTCGACGGCTGGTCGGAGGTCGTCGAGGTGGTGGGCTCGCGGACGACGGGCGGCAGCGCGCAGACCTACGCGATCACCGGGCCGGGCTGGTCGGGCACGCTTCCACAGGACGTAAAGGAGGTCAAGTCGCCGACGGGAATGGTCTGGATCCTAGGGCGCATCTACAGCAATGGCACACCGGAGGATTACAACGCCGTGCATGCGCTGCAGGACAAGTTCACTGTCGTGCCGCTCTCGGCGTACGGCAAGCCGTACACGCCGCCGCTCGGTGTCGTCGATTCCAAATTCGACATGAAGACCGCGGTGCGCAAGCAGGTGAACGCGATGGACGTGGTCACCTACTTCAACCGCCTCGCGCAATTGATGAAAACCAATCCGCCGACCGCGCAAGATGCGCCGATCGTCGCGCGGATGGCTAAGATCGGGCTGGTTCCCGGGCGGGACTTCGACGCCTCAAAGCTCGACTTCCTCGACCGCGAAGTTATCCGGACCGTTCCGAAACTGGCACTGGTGGATATGGGGCTGCGTCTGAAAGAGGAGAAGACGACCAACGGCTGGCTGTACTTCACGAAGGGTGTCGGCAACTTCGGGACCGACTATCGGCTGCGAGGGATGGCCAACCTGCTCGGCCCGGGCTGGAACCGCCCGCAGGACGCCGTGTATCCGCTGTCGCAGAAGGACCCGAACGGTGACGTGTATGACGGCGCCAAGTACAGATTCGCGGTGCGCTTCGAGAAGGGTCAGCTGCCGCCGGCAGAGGCGTTCTGGTCGCTGACGATGTACGACACCGATTTCTTCTTCGTGCCGAATCCGATCCATCGCTACGACCTTGCTCAGCGCAACAAGCTCATCACCAATCAGGACGGCTCCGTCGACATGTACCTGCAGGCTGCCGCGCCGGGCAAGGACAAAGAGGCAAACTGGCTGCCGGCGCCCAAGGGCAAGTTCATGCTCGTGATGCGCATCTACTCGCCAAAAGGGACGCCGCCAACGATTCTCGACGGCTCCTGGACGCCGCCGCCGGTCAAGCGCGTGCCGTAGCGGTACACCTTCGATCCAGACTAGGGCATTGCAAAGGCGACGCCTGATCGACCCCTTCAAGCTTTCCAACCTAAGGAGAGTACCGTGGCAATGAGCAAAAACATCAAGTGGGTGCTCGGCATCGTCGCCGCCCTTGTCGTCGCGGCCATTGTCTTGTATCCCAAGCTGGTCGTGACCCTACCGAACGACGGTGCTGACGCGAAGCTGGTCACCTTCAAGGAAGTGCGCGGGCAACGCTACACGGAGATGTTCCTCATCGGTGGGAACGCGATCACCAAGGACCTCGAGGCAAACGTCTATAACACCATGGGTCTCAACGGCGGCCCGACCACCGGGGATTCAAGTCCCGCGGCGCTCCTGGACAAGGTCGATGTCAAGTCGGTCAAGGAGCAGTACGGAATGCTTGCTTCGTTCAAGAACGGGCCCCGTTTGTGGACGCTCGATTGGTTTGACGGCGCGGTGGGCAAGGAACTCGATTTCAACGGCATGAAGGCACGCTGGGTGAACTGGCTGGACTTAAAGGGCATCAGCACCGAACCGGGTGCCGCCGACTACAAGAACATCACCGTCAAGCGCCACACCCATTTCGGCTTCGACAAGGGCAAGCAGGTATTCGTCCTGGACGACCCTGATGGCAACCCGTGGGTCATGAAGTCCATGAGCCTGATCACCCATCCCGAACAGAAGTTCGACGAACTCGGTACCCTCGGCAGCCGCCTGAAGCTTCCCGCGGGCTGGAAGTTCCGGGCGCCGGTGCTCGAGCAGGATCTGGTCCTCACCCCGGACAAGGACGGCGTCGCTCACATCACGCAGGACGGCTTCGGCAACACCTACGACCGCGCTGGCGGACCCTACAGCAATGTCAAGCCGTAGCAATCCTGGAAATCCCATGCGCGTACAAGCCAGAGTAGGAAGCACCGTGACGAGCGCAGCAAATCATCCTGCGGCGGAACTTCTGGGACGAAGATCGTCAACAAGATGTTCGATTGCGAAATGATCCCCTGATGCTTCTTTTTTGAGCAGCCGCTTCCACCGATTTGTATGACTGGTTTGACGCTCCGTCGCCGACGGCTTCGGGTCGACTGCGGGCCTTCAGCGTCTCCGAAAGCCGACGCGGATCGGCCCGGTCAGTTCACCCCGGGCGAAACCGGTCTTTCGATCAATTCAATTTTTTGGTTTAGCTCGACAAGGATTGCCTTCAGTTCCTGGGATCTGTAGCGCCCCGTGCCCGGCTTGCGCTTTGTTGGAAAGGCTAAAGTTTCCGCACGACATGCCGATGGCCATTCTTGTCAGACGTGTGAACCGGGCACCGTGATCACCGGCGCGCCAGGGGCGGCAGACTTAGCCCACCACAGAACCGGAACTGAGGAAGTCAAAACCGGAAAGTCAAAACCGCCCTTGCGGCGGTTTTCTTTTGGCTGACCCAACTTGCAGAGCGGGTCGTGACCGCACGAAGACGCCCCGGGTGGTGCCAACGTAGCGCGCGAGACCTCGCGCATGTCTGAGGGCGTCCCACTCGTTCGGCGTCACTTGGGAGAGCGGATGGGCGACCGTAACGGTGCCGCGGGTGTCCTTCA
>Ga0181532_10003753_pt1 | contig 13564 bp, 8 predicted proteins | sample PEATcosm2014_Bin_33_FD_119768 | JGI IMG/M metagenome (GOLD analysis project Ga0181532, IMG submission 119768) | Peatland microbial communities from MTU Mesocosm Facility, Houghton, MI, USA - PEATcosm2014_Bin11_30_metaG | ecosystem: Environmental > Terrestrial > Soil > Wetlands > Peat | place...
CGCAAGGACGGCAGTCGCGTGGATGTCTCTGTCTTGGTGTCGCCCGTCATCGTCGGTAACGAACTGGACGCCGTGTACTGCATTTACCGAGACATTAGCGACCTCAAAACGACGGAAGAGCAGCTCCGGCAGTCGCAGAAAATGGAGGCCATCGGTCGTCTCGCCGGTGGCCTTGCTCACGACCTCAACAATCTGCTTACCGTCATCACCGGTTACAGTGAATTGCAATTGGCAACCAGCGTCGCCTCGGACCCTAATCGCGCCCACACTGCCCAAATCATGCAGGCCGCCGAACGCGCTACCGCCCTCACCCAACAACTCCTTGCTTTTAGCCGTAGGCAGGTTCTCCAGCCCATGGCGATTGACCTGAACTTTGTCGTGGGCTCTCTGGAAAGCCTTGTGCGACGCCTCATAGGAGAGGACATCGAAGTTGTTTTCACTCCCGCACAGAATCTCGGTACGGTCCGCGCCGATCCCAGCCAGCTAGAGCAGGTCATCATGAATCTGGCGATCAACGCGCGGGACGCCATGCCCAATGGCGGCAAACTCCTGCTGCAAACGTCCAACACGGAGCTCGACGATGCATTTGCGCGCCATCATGTCGGCGTCGTCCCGGGCCGCTACGTCCTACTAACGGTCAGCGATACTGGCATCGGCATGGATGAACAGACGATCGCTCACATCTTCGAACCCTTCTTCACTACTAAGGGCCTTGGCAAGGGCACTGGACTCGGACTCAGCACCGTATATGGCATCGTGCAGCAAAGCGAAGGCCATATCTTCGTCTACAGCGAGCTGGGACGCGGAACGTCATTCAAAATCTATTTGCCTCGAGTCGATGAACCGGCCGAGTACCCAAGTTCCGGCAAGACCAGCTCTCAGAAATCCCTTGGCCGGGAAACCATCCTCCTGGTCGAGGATGATCCGCAGGTTCGCGAACTGACGTACTCGCTCCTGGCGGGCTGCGGCTACTCCGTTCTGGCTGCCGACACTATGCCGGGCGTGGAAAGACATTGCCGGGAATTTCGCGGCGCCATTCATCTACTATTGACGGACGTGATTATGCCCGGAATGACCGGCAAGGAAGTTGCGGCGGTCGTCAATCAACTGCGCCCGGGCATCCGTGTCTTGTTCATGTCGGGATACACCGACGACGTGATTGACCTTCATGGCGGTCTCGGGCCGGAAGCTTTCTTCCTGCAAAAGCCCTTTACCAGCGCAGCCCTCGCCGAGAAAATCCGTCAGGCTCTCGCGTAGGACTATTTTTCTTGACCCTCTAAGATGCATTCCTTGGGATCTTTATCGTCCCGCAACCGCAAGAAAGCGATGTGCGCAGCTTCGGAGCCCCGCCTTCGCTGGTGTCTTCAGCCGCATATTCAATCTAAGAGCCAACCATGACCTGGGACTCATCATTCAGTGTCTTCTGCAGGGGCGGGCTCAGGAGCGAAGCCGAGTTCTTGTCGAGATAGACGGTGGCGTTAGGATGGGTGCGCAGAATCGATGCCGGCAACATAGGGCTGATCGTGCCCTCAACGCAAGCTTTCACCGCCTGGGCCTTGCGGATGCCGGGCACCACGGCCAGTATCTCGTTGGCTTTGAGAATCTGGCGCGCCGACATCGAGATGGCACGCTTCGGCACCTGGGAAATGTCGGCGAACCAGGCCTCGCCCACCTGCTGCCGGCGGCAGGCTTCATCCAGGTGCACGATGATGTAGGGTTCCGCAGTCTGGAAGTCGGCGGGGGGATCGTTGAATGCGATGTGCCCGTTCTCGCCAATGCCGAGAAACGCAACATCCACGGGCGCCGATGCCAGACGCGCGCCAACGCGCCCCACGACTTCCAACGGATCAGCGGCATCCCCGTCGAGCAGATGGTAGTTGACAATTCCAGTTTTCCGCACCAGCTGTTCCACCAGCATTTTGCGGAAACTTCCCGGATGGGTAACCGGCAAACCGATGTATTCGTCCAGATGGAAAACTTCCACGCTGAGCCAGTCGATCCCCGGTGCCCTGGTCAAAGCATCCAGAAATTCGAGTTGCGAGGCAGCCGTCGCAGCAATGATCCGCGCGTGGCCACGCTCTGCCAGGGCGCGGCGGATTGCTGCCGATGCCTGTTCGGCGGCCGCCTGCCCCAGCACGATTCGATCATTGAATACTTTGAGCAGCAGAAAGAATCCTCCGCGTGCATACCGCAGGATTGCACGCCACTGAATCGGCAAATTATACAAAAGAGTGCGGCCAAACAGACCCCAGACAGAACCCGAGTTTCATTACGTGAAAGCGGTTCGCTTTTCATGGCAGCGGAGCCGCGATTTGATGTATGACTCTTGACGCGGGGACTACGCTCCAGGTCTCCGAGGATCAGACCATGCCAAACAACCTGTCGCATTTCCCACAGCTGGTTCGCAGCAGAATGCTGAGCGCAACGGTTTTCCTGCTAGCTGCCCTCGCGTGGCCCACGCACGGAAGTGCGCAAACCGTTCGCGTCGACGCAACTCCCGGCCATGTGGTGAACACATTCAGTCCTCTTTACGCGCTGGGGTCAACTGTAGACCGCGTGCCCAGCAATGCCACGGACATTTTCTTTCGACCGGATCAGATCAAGCAGGTTCTCTCCGCCGGCTGGGGAGTCATTAGTTACCGCCAGAACACCGATTTATTCGTGCAAGCCTGGCATTGGAATCCCGAGGGCACATGGAGCGATCCCGCGGGGAAGGGATACTTCACCGGCGACGCCACTCCCACGAAAGAAATGATCCGCCACTCCTATGGCTATTCCCTCCGTCATCGGGGCTTCACCAGGAACGGCGGAACGGAATTTGACGGCTTCTCGCGCCTCGACGATGGAGATCTTCAGTCGTACTGGAAGAGCAATCCCTATCTCACAAAGGAGTTCACGGGAGAGGACGATTCTCTGCATCCGCAATGGGTGGTGATCGCTCTCGACCAGAAAGAAGACATCAACGCGATTCGCATCGCTTGGGCAGAACCCTACGCCCAGGCCTATGAAGTGCAGTATTGGGTTGGAGACGGCGACGCGATGGATGACCAGGACCAAGGAGCGTGGAGGCCGTTCGTGTCAGGGACGAGAACCGATGCAAGCGGGGGCACCGCTACGCTGCATCTCGATTCTTCTGCCGTGACCACAAAATACGTGCGGGTGCTGATGACCCGCTCCTCGAACACCTGCGATACTCACGGTTCCAGCGATCGGAGAAACTGCGTCGGTTACGCCATCCGCGAGCTTTACCTCGGAACGATCGATGAGAATAACCAATTCAAAGATCTTCTTCATCATTCGCCCGATCAGAAGCAAACACTCACGCTGTGCTCGTCGGTCGATCCGTGGCACGATCCTTCTGACCTTTATCTAGCGCCGGACCGCATGGAATCGGGAGATCAGCCGGGCTTTGATCTGTTCTTCAACAGCGGAATCACCCGCGGCCTGCCGGCCATTGTTCCCATCGCCATGTTGTATAGCACTCCCGGGGACGCCGCTGCGCAAATGACGTATATCAAGAAACGTGGCTATCCGGTCTCGTACATCGAGATGGGCGAAGAACCCGACGGCCAGTACATGCTGCCCGAGGACTACGCTGCTCTGTATCTGCAGTTCGCCACTGCCCTGCACCAGGTTGATCGGAATTTCAAACTGGGCGGACCTGTTTTTGAAGGCGTCACCGAGGACATTAAGGTCTGGCCCGATGCGCAAGGCCGGACTTCCTGGCTCGGGCGTTTCCTCGACTACCTGAGGGGGCATGAACGTCTTCCAGATCTCGCCTTCATGTCGTTCGAGCACTATCCGTACGACGGATGCGACACGCCCTGGGAGAATCTTTATCAGGAACCGGAGTTGATCACTCACATCATGAAGGTCTGGCGGGACGACGGCTTGCCGCGCGGGATTCCGCTGCTCGATACCGAGACCAACGATCACGGTGGAGAAGCCGCGGTCGACCTCTTCGGCGCTCTATGGCTGGCGGATTCCTTCGCTGGATTTTTGAGCGCGGGCGGAAAATCGACGCATTATTATCACGCCCTGTCCTACTCACCACCTCATCCCGCCTGCGCCAACAGCTGGGGGACTTACCACATGTTCATGGTGGATGACCACTATCAGATCCAGCAGAAGACTGCCCAATTCTTCGCAGCGCAACTCATGACGCAGGAGTGGGCCGAGCCTAAAGACGCTGAGCACAAGCTTTATGCGGCTTCCAGCGACATTAAAGACTCCAGCGGCCACCTGCTGGTAACGGCCTATCCTTTGCAACGCCCAGATGGCCAATGGTCGCTCATGCTCATTAACAAAGATCACGACCACCCTCATAAAGTGAGGATCGCATTTCATGATGCAGATACCGACCGCGACAGTTCTTTCCTGGGGCCGATCACGATGATCACATTCGGTAAGGCGCAATATCAGTGGCACGCCGCAAGAAAGAAGGGCTACGCTGATCCCGACGGTCCGCCTGCAATCGCGCAACTCACAGGTGAGGAGAACACCGTGTACAACCTGCCCGCCGCGTCTGTCACTGTCCTTCGCGGAAGACTGGCGGCGGTAGCCAAGTAAGGTCCCCCTGATGCACGATCGTGCGACAGTCCATTAATGAGGAAGCGAGAAGCTGATCACGTCGCTTCCCGCGGCGATAGCCACGTGCTGCACCCCATCGACAGCGTAACTCATCGGCGAAGCGTGGATGGTCTGACCGGTATTGAATTGCCAGAGGGCACGGCCGGTTCGCGCTTCAACCGCTTCAAGCCCTCCGGTATCATTCGCGAAGAACAGCAAATCCCCTGCCGTTGTGAGCGTTCCGCCCCAGGAGTTGCCTCGGCCAACTTGGGGATAGCGCCAAATGATCTTTCCCTCTGGCACGGAGTATGCCAGCAGAATCTTTTGAGCGTGGCCATCGGTTGCAAGCTTCGTGCCCGTACCGTAGTAGGTTTCGCCTGGAGTAAACGGTTGCGAGTGAGCCAGGAAGACACTGCAACTCTCAAGCGCCATGACATAGAAGAATGCAGTGTCGGGATTGTAAGAAGGTGAAAACCAATTCGTGGCGCCGTCGATGCTCGGACAAATATCCGTGCCCAGCGCGCTCGGTATTCGTCCAGACAATACGGGGCGACCGGAGGCGTCAATTCCGTTGGCCCAGTTCAGCTTCTGAACAAACGGCGTCGCTTTGAGGAACTTTCCGTCGGTCCGGTCGAGAACATAAAGAAACCCGTTACGGTTGGCCTGCACCAGCAAGTGACGCATTGCGCCGTTGGCTTCAAGGTCCACCAGCACCGGTGTTTCATTGGCGTCGTAGTCGTACAGGTCGTGGGGAGTGAACTGGAAGTACCACTTCAACGCACCGGTAGCTGGGTTCAGCGCTAGGACACAAGCGGTATAGAGGTCATCACCGGGGCGAGTATCTCCCACGAAATCGGGAGCCGCGTTGCTGGTTGTCCAATAGAGAGTGTCGAGCTTGGGGTCGTAGGTACCGGGCATCCATGTCGTGCCCCCGCCATGGAGGTAGGAATCGCCTGGCCAACTGGAAGAGCCGAATTCTCCCGGTCCGGGAATCGTCCAGAAACGCCATTTCAGCTTGCCGGTAACGGCGTCGTAAGCGGCCACGAAACCGCGCACGCCGGAGTCACCGCCAGACGTCCCGACGATCACTTCATCTTTCACAATGAGCGGAGCGCTGGTTGCGCCATAGTGTTTTGCTTTGTCGGCGTAGGGCACATCCCACAGCAGGCGGCCAGAGCGCGCATCGAGACAAAGCAAGTGGGCGTCGTCGGTTTCCATGTAGACGAAGTTCTTCCAGACTCCGACTCCGCGGTTGTGATGAGCCGCAGCATCATCAAGCAGTCCTGTGCTCACTGGCCGTTCGTGATGCCAAATAACCCGGCCGGTCCGCGCGTCGAGCGCAAAGGCATCGTTCGCCGAGGTGACATACATCACGCCACCGACGACCACAGGCGTCACTTCCAGCCTTTCGGAATTGGAAGGATGGAAGATCCACGATGCACGAAGCTGCGCGACATTTGCCGGAGTGATTTCGTGCAAGCTGCTGTAGCGACGTCCGGTGTAGTCGCCGTTATACGAAGTCCAGTTGGCACCGGGCGGCTGCTTAAGCAGATCGTCTGCGCTCACGTTGACGTCGGCAACCACGGGTGCTTGCCCCTGTTGTCCTGCGGTGGAAACCGCGGACAAAAATACTGCCAATGCCAGGACGGTGAACTCTTCACGGAATGATTTCATGTCAGTGGGTTTCGGCCGCGACAACTGGAACTTCCTGAAGAGAACCGCGGTCCAGCCCATTCCCATCTTCCAGATGAAGCGAAATCCGAGCGGTTTTTGCAGGAGGAGTTAAATCCGTCTCCAGCACGACTAAGTCCGCGGGATCGACCTCGGTCAGGGGCATGGTTCCCAGGCTGGCACCGTGTTCGTTGTAGAGGTGCGCGACCAAGCGTCCTGCGAAGAACACTCCAAAGGAACCGGACAGTCGAATACCACCTGTTGCCAATCGGATCGCTCGAAGAGGACGTAGCACGATGCCAGCATCTTCCACCCCGTGGAATTCGCTGCCGGAGCGAGTCGGAAACCACTCCGTGTCGAGGTCTCGGGTTTCGCCCGGCTGCAACTGGACGAGAGGTGAATTTATCTCTGCCTCAAGATAGTAAGGAGATGCATCATCCCCCGAAGTCAGAGACGGGGCGCCCTCGGAATTCAACCTCAGTTCGGGACCATTCGTCCAAAAAATGACCGATGCTTTGCCCGGATAGGTTTCGGCCTTTTCATATCGGAAGCGCTCGACCATGGCATAGCGGCTGTCGCCATCCACCACTGCCAGCCAGCCTGGTGTCGAGTCCAGCCACAGTTCGGCTGCCAGGTGCACATAGTGCAGCGCGAAGAGACCGTCGTCCCTGACCGAGGCTGCAGGATTCTCCGCCGGACCGAACCGCACGTGATAGTGGTTGAGATAGCTGCTGAATGGATTCGCCGGGGTGAAGGTCCAGAAATTGCGGTTGTTTCGCGAGGGATTAGTCAGGTCTGCGGTGTCGTACTGCGAGACGGATTGCATCGACCACTCGATGACGTGCCCCGTCTTGTTCTGCATGGTTGCGTGAAAACGGATTCGAGGCGAATCGGCGTCCAGGTGAATCGTGCGCCGAATCTGAATCCCCGTCTGAGGATCGGCGGGGCCAGTTAGTTCGATCTCGCATTCCCGTCCTTCCGAAACCTTTCGAAAGGCGTTGGGCCCGTCATCGATCCAATCGGAATTGCCCACCCAGTGCTGTTCATCGTCGTTTCCCTCAGGCAACAGCCAGAGCTTGTCGCCTCCATAGTTAAACCACTGGGATGGGTTGGGCGGCAGGTATTTCCCTTCGTACTTGGGATTCACGAAGAGGAAAGAATGCCCCGCGAAAATCACCTGCATGAGTCGTCCCCCATTTTGCGGTACGATCTCGAGCTTTACCCAACGGTTGGAAAGTTGTTGGGCGCTCCAACCCTTGTAATTCGTGGCCTCGATGCGACAGGACGAACTGGGCTGATTCGGCCCGCCCGTGCTCTGGGCCGGAGCAACGTTTAAATTCAAGAACCAAGAAAGCAAAACCACTGCGAAACGCCGCATCATGCTCTCACCTGGACCCGCCATCCCATAATACCTCCACCCTCAACGGTAGAACTTGGCCAGCGGACACCGGCCTTCCTTAACCCGGCCGCCTGCCGGCTGATCGACCAGCTTTCTCAAACGAAACGAAACCCAATGAAACGAAATAATTTGATTTGCGTCAAGCAGATTCTGTGGTATATCAAGTTCGCGGTTATGAGAAGCGCGACATGACTTGGCGAATCGTCCCAAACGTTGGACTGCTGCTGATGTTTTTCGGTACGATCGGCGCTGCCCTTTGCCAGGAGCCGAACAGCGCCGCAGAGTCCGCTCCCATTCGGCAGCCGGAACTCCGGGGAAAAAGCGCTTTCGAGCTGCGATGCGCGACTTGCCATGGACTCGACGGACTCGGGGGTGAGCACGCGCCTGACGTCATCCGTCCGACCGCGGTGAGGACGCTGTCAGATCAGGCGCTGCTCAGCCTGATTCACGACGGAATTCCGGAACGCGGAATGCCCGGATTCAGCGACATGGGCAGGGAAGACGGCCCTGCGGTAGTTGCTTATTTGCGCTTCTTGCAAGGCAACTCCGCTGGCACCTCCATGCGAGGAGATCCGATCCGCGGGCGGGACCTTTTCTTCGGAAAGGCCGGCTGCTCAGCTTGTCATCAGATGGCGGGCAGGGGACAGTTCATTGCCGAAGACCTCGCAGGATTTGCGCGAGATCGTCAGGTCGGCGAGATTCGTGAAGCGATTCTCAGGCCGACCGGAGGCGAGCAGGAGGAGGCGACCGCCGTGGCGCGGGATGGTCGAAAGTTCTTCGGCATGATCCGGAACGAAGACAACGCCTCTCTGCAACTGCAGGATGGAGATGGCCGGCTGTACCTGCTCATGAAATCCAGCCTGGTGTCTGTCCAGCGGAAAACCGGAGAGCCCATGCCGGCCGACTACGGGCAGCGACTCAGCACCCCCGAACTTGACGATCTGGTCAGTTACATCCTACGCGAAGCTCGCGCTCCGGACGTCTCCTCATCTCCATCTGGAAAGGATGAGGAACCTCATGTTCAGAATTGAAGTCCGGTCACACCGCGTGAAAATTCGGCAGTCGCGCGGGAAACGAAATCCGTCGCAAAATCGGGACTACCGAAGATGAAAAAACTCCTGCTGTTCTCACTGTTGCTGACGCAGGGGCTCCGAGCGCAAGAGCACCCAGTGGATCCCACATGGCTGCATCGCAACGTTCCAGAGCTAGCGGAGACCAAGGCCGGTCTCACCTCTCCAACTTGCCACTACCGGGGGGTGTTCGGGGAGGGTGACAAAGAGAACCGATCCCTGCAAACCGTAACTCGCTTCGGCGAAGTCACTCTGGATCCGCATGGCAGTTGCCAGACCGTACTCTACGACCGCCAGGAGGAGATCTACTTCGTCGTCGAGGGAGGAGGCATGCTGCACTACGAAGATCAGGCTCAAGCGTTGCGCAAGCATGACTTCACGTATTTGCCTCCGGGCGTGAAACATTCGATTTCAAACCATTCGGACCAGCCGCTGCGCGTGCTCGTTATGGGGTTCAAGATCCCGTCCTCGATTTCAATCGGGGCGCCCTCGCCACATCCGAAAATCGCAAACCTGGAGGACGCCAAAGAGGAGACTGTCAGCGGTCACCCCAACTCAGTTTTGTACAAACTCCTGATCGGACTGCGCACCGGCAAGCGAGATTTGATTGATGAGGCCTACGTGATGGACAGTTTTTTCTGGATGGATTTTGCCCCAGGAGGTACGAACTGGCCTCACCACCACGAGGCAGCAGAGGAAATCTACCTGGTAATCGACGGCCAGGGCGAAATGGTGGCTGGCAGTGGAATGGACGGCGTCGAAGGCCGTTATCCCGCCAAAACGGGAGACGCCTACTACTTTCGTCCCAACTGCACGGTCGGCTTCTACAACCAAAACAAACCAGGCGCGCAAGCATATATTCTGGCCGTTCGAGCACGCGTTCCACTGCATGAGGATGAAGAGTAGGTCGTCAATCCCGGAGGTGTCGAAAATGTATGCCCTGATTTCCAGCCGGCGGTCATTCATGAAATGGGTGGCAGCTGCTCCGCTTCTGAGCCAGATCGCTGTGTCCGACCTTTACGCCAAGGCTGCCAGCGCCGTCGGCAAAGATCCTCGACAAAATGTCTACAGCCGCCTGGGGGTCAAGACCGTCATTAATTGCCGCGGCACGTGGACCTACCTGAGTGGCTCTCTGGAGTTTCCTGAAGTTCGCGAAGCCCAGATCGAAGCGGCGCAGTATTTCGTAAACGTGCTGGATTTGCAGCGAGCCATTGGGCGGCGGTTGGCCGAACTCACGGGCGCCGAGTCTGGAATGATCACCTCCGGTGCTGCTGGCGCCATGGCGGTCGCAACCGCAGGATGCATGGCAGGCACCGATGACAAGCTCATCTGGCAACTTCCCGATACCACCGGCCTCAGGAACGAAGTGGTCATGTCGGGCGGCCGCAGTGCTTTTGATAGTGCAATCCGGCTGACGGGCGCGAAACTGGTGCTCGCCTATTCACCCCAAGAACTTGCCAATGCCATCAACCAAAACACCGTATTGATTTACACCACGCACCTGGGCGATGAACTGCAAAAGGAACTCGCGATCGCGAAGGACCATAAGGTCCCGCTCCTCCTCGACGATGCGGCAGGCATTCCTCCGGCTGACAATGCCAAGCTCTACGCCCGCATGGGAATCGACCTCTACACCTTTTCCGGCGGGAAGGGTCTGCGTGGGCCCCAATGCAGCGGGGTGCTCCTGGGCCGCAAAGATCTGATCGAGGCAGCCATCATGAACTCCAGCCCGCGCGAGGGAGCCGTCTGCCGTCCCATGAAGGTTGGAAAAGAAGAAATGATTGGCTGCCTAACGGCCCTTGAAACATGGCTGAAGCTGGACGACAAGAAGCTGTACCGCGAGTGGAACGAACGTGTGGACAGCATCAGGAAGCTGGTGGAGACAGTGCCGGGTGTAGAGACAAAAATCTACATTCCAGATGATGGCAACCGTTTCCCCACTCTGAGAGTGTCTTGGGATCAGCACGCTTGGGGATTTACCACCGCTGACTGCGTGCGAGCCCTGCGTGAGGGCGACCCGGTGATCGAAGTGCTCGGTTCGGATAATCCTAGCCTGGTAAAAGCGGTGCGCGAGGGCAGACCGAATCCGAACAGCAAAGAGCGGCCGGAGTCCGATCACATCGAACTGGTTTCGATGACCATCCAACCCGGCGAAGAAGTGATCGTGGGACAAAGGTTGCGCAACATTCTGGGAGCAGCGCAAAAAGGAGCCCGGGCAGCCTAGAATCAGGGCCTGGTTACGCGCTCCGCTTTTTCAAATTCCCAGGGATGGCTCAAATGAAATCATTGCTGGTTGGGTTGCTGCTGTGGTCTGCCGTCGGCGCACAAGCACAGGCGGGCGCGGCAGTTCCTTTCCAGGAAGCTCCCGCGCTCCCTGGTGCCGGCTCATCTAGTGTGGATGCGGGAGACTACATCTACGTCTCCGGTGTGGGGTCTCGCAGCGCGGATGGTGCGTTACCCCCAACTTTCGCAGCCCAGGTTCGGCAGGCCCTCAATCACTTGAAATCAGTGGTCGGGAGCGCTGGCTTGACGATGGATCACGTCGTCTACACCACGGTGTACCTCAGTGACATCCGCCAATACGAAGAGATGAATCGCGTTTTCAGTGAGTTCTTTGGAAAAATTCCGCCAGCTCGTGCTGTCCTGGGCGTTGCCGGGCTTCCTGATCCCCCCATTGAGATCAATGCCGTCGCAGTGCGTAGTCTCACCGAGAGGCGGGCCGTATATCCGCCGAACTACAAGTCAGACGAGCCTTTTTCCCCGGGCATTCTCACTCACGATCGGTTGTTTGTTTCTGCCATGCCTCATACCGGCCCTTCTGGCGACAAGGTCTGGGATGATCCGGCAGCCCAGGTCGATTTCGGACTCGACCGAATGAAAGCAGTCGTCGAGGCGGCCGGGCTGGACCTCAGCCACATGGTTTTCGTGAATCCCTACCTGACCGCGCAACTCCCGATGCGGATCATGAACGAGCATTATGCCCACCGATTCGAGTTCGGCAATACCCCGGCTCGGGCAACAATCGAAGTGTCGAGCCTGCCCAGCGGGTCCCAAATCGAGTTCACAGGTGTTGCCGTCCGCGACCTGGGGAAACGCCGTGCCGTGCGTCCCAAGAACATGCCGCCCAGCCCCACGGCAAGTCCCTGTGTCTTTGCCGGCGATACGTTGTATTGTTCCGCGAAGAGTGGTTTCATCCCCGGACCGAACGGAGGAGTCTACACTTCTACTGCAGCTGTCCAGCTCCGTCAGACGATGCGCAACCTTCTGGATAATCTTGAGGAAGCCGATATGGATTTCTGCCAGGTTGTGTCCACGAATGTTTACCTCGATGATTTAGCCGACATGCGGGCATTCGACGAAGTCTATGTGAAATATTTCCGTGGTGAGCTCCCTGCGCGAACAACCGTCCAGCAGATTGCGCCTGCGGAGCGCAGCCCCGACAAGGATGGGCATTACCCTGACTTGGAGCAGGTATCCCTCATCGCCGTCCGACGCGACTGCCATCAGTGACCTTCGTCGTCGCCGGAAGCAAGCCAACAAGCATTGCATTATCGTAGCTCCGAGTTCGGTCCTACCGTTCAGTGGCCGCGTATGCGTCTGAGCGCTCGCGCTTCCAGGCGGCCTATCCTAAAGGATCCAGCAGATGACATGGTTGGAGCCACTCCTCTTAGTTGAGGGATTGTGTCCGCTTACTGCGGACCGTGAGATCCGACGGTCGCGGGCTGTTCAAACCATTTGCTAAGCACCACCCTGCGAATGTTCACTGTGTAAATAGGGCAAGGAGAAGCCTCAGCTTGGATGCGCGAGTCCTTGCCGGAATATCGCCCCTAATGTTTGTTCACAGTTTGTACCAATACCGGTGACGTGCTTCCAATAATGTTAGCGGTTCCCTCGTACACCGCTGTGATGTTGTGAGAACCTGCGCTGAGGGTCGAAGTTTTGTAACTCGCACTTCCTTCTGACAGCGTTCCTGTCCCGAGCACTGTGGTGCCGTCCATGAAAGTCACCGTCCCCGTCGGGGTTGTGGTTGGTGAGGTGACCGTTGCCGTGAACCTTACCGTTTGACCCACGGTGGAGGGATTCACGGACGAACTCACGGATGTGGTGGTGGTTGCCTGGTTGACGGTGTGCGTGTTTGTCCCTGAAATCTTGCCTGACTGCGCGTCGCCGTTGTAGGTCCCCGTGATCGTGAACGTTCCCGCTGCCAGCTGCTTCGGCTCCGTAGGGAATGTGGCGACTGATCTTGTCGGGTCCGAGCCTGCGACCGGGACCAGGACGGAGGTCCCGAACACAGTCTCGCCGTTCTTGAATGTCACCGTGCCGGTGGGTCCGCCCGGCGCACTCGAAGTCACCACGGCAATCAGCCCAACCACCTGCCCGTAGGTGGAAGGATGGGGCTGGGTAAAGACCTTAATGGTGGAGACATAGAGATTCACCACCTGTGTCACCGTGCCCGAACTGGCCTTGAACGTAGTACCGCCCGGATAACTGGCCTTGATGGTATGTGTCCGGGCAGTTAGCGAGGACGTCTGGAATGTTGCGCTTCCTCCGGCCGTTCGTCCGGTTCCAATCGCGGTACCATCGTCATAGAATGTCACGGTTTCGCCATCCGGGATCAGGCCGTAAGTCGATTCAACCGTGGCCGTGAAGGTTACGGGCTGATCGATCAGTGATGGGCTCCCCGAGGTCACGACCTTGGTCGTGGTCGGGTGAAGTCCCGGTTGGGTGTTGGTCAGCGAGAAGTTGGCTGCCGTGGCCACACCTGACACCGTCGCTGCCACCGTGTAGCTGCCCGTGGTCGCGTTGGCGGTGAACACCGCCGACGTCGCCACGCCGCTGCCGTTGGTGGTCGCCG
>Ga0181532_10003754_pt1 | contig 13564 bp, 6 predicted proteins | sample PEATcosm2014_Bin_33_FD_119768 | JGI IMG/M metagenome (GOLD analysis project Ga0181532, IMG submission 119768) | Peatland microbial communities from MTU Mesocosm Facility, Houghton, MI, USA - PEATcosm2014_Bin11_30_metaG | ecosystem: Environmental > Terrestrial > Soil > Wetlands > Peat | place...
AACAGTGTCTTTGCTTGTGAGAATCCCTACCTGCTGGGCGACGTGCTGAAAAAGGCCTGGAATTACAAGGGCTGGGTGATGACGGACTGGGGGGCCGCGCACAGTGCGGTCCCATCCGCACTGGCCGGGATGGATCAGGAAATGCCCAGCGGCCGGTACTTTGGCGATAAGCTGAAGGCCGCAGTGGAGAAAGGAGAAGTCCCTGTTTCACGCCTGGACGATATGGTGCATCGCATCCTGCGAACGGAGTTCGCTTTCGGCATCATTGATAATCCGCCGGAGGCACATCCGGTTAATCCCTTTACGGGCGCGGACGTCGCGCAACGCGCCGCCGAGCGCGGCATGGTGCTGCTTAAGAACGACAACGGTCAGTTACCCCTCGAGGCTTCGGCGATCAAATCGATTGCCGTGATTGGCGCGCACGCCGACGTCGGAGTGCTTTCAGGCTCTGGATCCGACCAGGTCAATCCGGCAGGAGGCAAAACCGTCCCGTACGACCGCGGGATCGTGTGGCATCCCTCTTCTCCGCTCCGCGCGCTAAAGGCCCGCACGCCCAACGCGCAGGTGAGCTTCGATCCGGGCACCGACCCGGCAGCCGCGGCGAAAGCGGCTGGCTCCGCCGAGGTCGCCATCGTCTTCGTCTGGCAGCACACCTCCGAAGGCCACGACGTGCCGAATCTTTCCCTGCCCTCAAACCAGGATGCGCTGGTGAACGAGGTGGCGGCCGCGAACCCCCACACGATTGTGGTGCTGGAAACCGGTGGTCCAGTGATCATGCCCTGGCTCGAAAAAGTGAGCGCGGTCCTCGAAGCGTGGTATCCGGGGATTCGTGGAGGCGAGGCCGTGGCGCGCGTGCTGTTTGGCGACGTGAACCCTTCCGGCAAGCTGCCTGTTACTTTCCCCAGGAGCGAAGCCGACCTTCCCCATGCGAACATTGCGGGCATGCTGCCGGCGCCGGCGGGGGGCGAGCCCAAGGAGCAGAAGACACCCTTTGATATCAACTACACCGAAGGCTTGAAAGTCGGCTACAAGTGGTTTGAAGCGGAAGGCAAAGAGCCTCTCTTCCCCTTTGGCTTCGGCCTGTCCCTCACATCTTTCTCTTACTCCGCTCTGGAAGTGACCCAAGGTGCGCAATTGCAGGTGCGCTTCAGCGTCGCCAACACAGGCGCGCGCGCCGGGGCGGAGGTCGCTCAGGTCTACGCAACTTTACCTGCGAACGCAGGCGAGCCGTTCAAGCGCCTCATCGGTTGGGAGAAGGTTTCGCTTGGTCCGGGCGAATCTAAAGCGGTGACTGTGACCGTCGAGCCCAAGTATCTTTCGATTTTCAATGTCGCGAAAGAGAGTTGGGAACTCACTTCTGGCGAGTACAAGATAGTTGTGGGTGGGAATTCCGCGAGCACGCCGCTTAGTCAGGCCGTGACCATCGGCGACCTTCGCTAGGCGAGAAGAGGGGGAATAAAACTCACAGCCCTCTCCCTTGGGGAGAGGGTGTCATGCTCCGGCGCATTCATCAGCCGGAGCATGACGGGTGAGGGGTCACTTGCGTTCGAATCATCATTTAAAACCAGCGTATACGGGGGACGAAGAATATCTGCTTTTGGGTGACCACCAGCGCCTACTTCGAACACTGATGCATGCCTCGTGTTCCTGCGGAGACACCCCTCACCCGGCCCGCTACGGCTGATGTAAACGCCGTCGCGGGTCACCCTCTCCCCAAGGGAGAGGGCAACGCTTTGGAAGTTCACAGGAGTTTCATCGCGTCCGGATCCCAGCGAACCGCCGCCCCGCGCTCGTAGCTCAGATTGCTCAGCAGCGCGGCGCCGGCCGCACGGAATCCGAAGACTGCGTCTTCCACGACCGGTTGGCGCGATCGAACCGCCGCAAAGAAGTTCTTGAGGTGATCGTAGCTGTCGCTATACCCTTCCGGAACGGAGAATTTCTCCACGGCAGAGTACCCCGCCGACGGCTGCGTCAGCGGATACTTCTTGCGATACTCCTCGAGGAATTTATCCTGCATCGCCTGCGTGAACGTCTCGATGTTGTAGCCCGGCTCGGTCTCGCGCGGTACCCGATATAGTGTGACGCCATCGCCGATGGTCATCGAGCCTTCCGTGCCGTTGAACACAAATCCTTCGCTCTCGCTGCCGCCGCAGGCAAAGTTGACTCGCAGCGCCAGGTTGAATCCCTGCGGATAATCGAACAGCCCCAGCAGCACATCGGGAACGTCGCGGCCGTCCTTCCAGAATCGCAGGCCGCCGGTGGCCATGGCGCGATTGGGGCCCGTAGTTTGAGTGACGAAATGCGTTCCGCTGAAAAGATGAACGAAGAGGTCGCCTGCCACACCGGTGCCATAAGCCTTCCACTTTCGCCACTGGTAGAAGTGCTCCGGATTGAAGGGGATTTTGGGCGCCGTGCCGAGGAAGCGCGGCCAGTCGATGGTCTGCTCGGAAGCGTCGGGGGCGATGGAATAGGTCCAGGCGCCGATGCTCGAATTGCGGTCCCACCAGGCGCTGATCGCAGTGATATGCCCGAGGCTTCCGGACTGCATGATCTCCTGCGCCTTCTTATAAATCAGCGAACTGACGCGCTGGCTGCCGATCTGAATAATGCGTTGCGTCTTCTTCGCCGTGGCAATGATCTCCGGACCATCCGGGTATATGTGGATCATGGGCTTTTCACAATAGACGTCCTTGCCCGCATTCATCGCGTCGACAGCCGCCTGTTTGTGCCAGTGATCGGGCGTGCCGATCAGGATGGCATCCACGTCCGAGCGGGAGAGAATCTCCTTGTAGTCGCGCGTCGTGAAGATATCGTTGCCCCAATTCTCCTTGGCACGCGCCAGGCGGCCGTCGTAACAATCCGCCACGGCCACCAGTTTCACGCCCGGCACCAGCAGAGCCGTTCGGGTGTCTCCGGACCCTTGGCCTCCCGCGCCAATGAGGGCAATTTGAATCTGATCGTTCGCCGCGATGGGCGCGGCAGGCGGCTCCTCAGCCGCCAGCAGATGGGTCTTCAAACCATCGACCATAAAAGTCCCAGCGGTCGCCACACTACCCGCCTTTAGAAAGTCCCTTCGATTAAGACCACTCGCCATTCTCCACCCCCTTCAATCCATCCTCAGAAGTTGTGCAAAGCAGATGAGAATACCGCTGATGGGGCTCTTCGTGGTAGGAAAAAACTCAATGTGGCAGGAGTTGCAGGGGCAGCCCCAACGGCTGCCCCTACTGCCCATCACTCCGCCCGGAGCGATTCTACGGGGTTAACACCGGCGGCGCGGCGCGCAGGGAAATAAGCAGCGAGCGCGGCCGTCGCGACCAGTCCCAGCGACACCGCAGCGTAGGTAACCGGGTCGACGGCCCGGACTCCGAACAGCAGGGACGACATCAGGCGCGTCAGGACGGGCGCGGCAGCCAGTCCGCAGACCACTCCAACGCCGGTCAACAGCAACGCATGGCGGACGAACATTCCCGTCAGTTGCTGACTATGCGCCCCAAGCGCCATGCGAATTCCGATCTCCCGCCGGCGCTGCGACACCGAATAGGCGATCACGCCGTAGAGGCCTACGACGCCCAGCAGGAGAGCCATTCCTCCCGCAAGGCCCAACATCACGAGCGTAAAGGAAGTCCGCGCCATGGATCGCCGGTAGAGAAAATCCAGGGTGCGGACCTCGGACAAGGGGAGATTCGGATCCACAGACCATACCGCCCGCCTCATCTCGTTCATCAGACTTTCCGAGCCCGCACGCGGGCTGCGAATCGAGTAGGTCACGAAGCGGCGCACGTCAACATCGTCGCCCTCGAAGTGCGCTACAAGCAGGGGCCAATACACCGACTTGGGCGCGTCCTTATCCATGCCGTCATCGCGGGTATTTCCGACCACCCCGACAATCTCGCGCCAGTCATCCTTCGGAGCCACGCGGATCTGTTTGCCAAGAGCGCTCATGGGGTCGGGCCAGTATTCCCGCGCCACTTTCTCGGAAATGATGGCAACCGGACGCTTATTGTAAGTGTCATCCCAGGTGAAATCGCGCCCCGCGAGAAGCGGCGTGCCGAGGGTCTTGAAGAAGCCCGGGGCGGTGAACCTGAACCGGTGGAGTTGCATTTCGCCGGGAGCGTAAGCGCGATCTTTCAGGAAGATTGGATCGCCCCATTCGCTGCCATCGAGCGGAACGCTCATGGAGAGGCCGGCGGAGGCAACGCCCGGCATGGCCGCGAGCTTATGCAGAATCTCTTCCTGAAGCCGGGTCACGCGCTCCGGTTCCTTAACCTGTGTGTCCGGAATATCGACTCGAAACGTCTGAAGCTGCGACGGCGCAATGAATCCCGGGTCAACTCCAGTCAAGGCGCGGAAGGTGCGGATCATCAATCCGGAACCGATTAGCAGAACCAGCGCCAGCGCCACTTGGGCGACCACCAGGAAACTGCGTGAACGGTGCCGCTGCCGGCTTTCACTCAGTGTTCGCCCGCCCTCGCGCAGTCCTGTCCCCAGTTGCGCGCCCGAATACTTGAAAACAGGAATGGAACCGAAAAGCAGGCTCGAGAGGAGCGCCAGCGCCAAAGTGAAAAATACAACCCTGCCGTCAATGCCGATCTCACCCACGCGAGGCAGGCCCGCCGGCGCCATGGCAACCAGTACCCGCAACGCTCCATAGGCCAGACCCAGACCCAGCAAACTTCCGAGCAGCGCCAGGACCAAACTGTCGAGAAACAACTCCGCCGCAATGCGGGCACGGCTCGCACCCAGGGCGGCGCGGATGGAAAGTTCCTGCTCCCGTCCTTCGGCCCGGACCAGAAGCAAGTTGGCCACGTTTGCGCAGGCGATGAGCAGCACCAGCCCGAGACCACCCATCAGAACCCACAGGACCTTGCCCACGTCGCCCACCACATGCTGCTTCAGGGTGCGGAGGTTCGGCCCAATCCGTATGCCCTCGAACATCTTCAGGCTGAATCCCTGTGGCGGCGGAAAACTCCGTACCACGATGGGGAGCATGCGAGTCACGTCAGCGCTAGCCTGCGCCAAGGTCACTCCCGGCTTGAGCCTAGCGATGCCGTCATAGCTATATTGGCCCAAGGTGGTCTTGGCGCGGTCAAACTGCAACGGCACAATCAGGGCCAAGTCAGTCCAGTCTTCAAAACGGAAATCCTGCGGTAGCACGCCGATAATCTGGCGAGTTTTGCCATCCACTGTGATGGTCTTTCCAATGACCGCGCGGTCGCCGCCAAACTTGCGGCGCCAGTAGCCGTAAGTCACGATCACGGTATCCGCGGCGCCGGGTGAATCATCCGCCCTCGTGAACAGACGGCCAAGCATCGGAGTGACGCCGAGAATCGGAAGTACGCCGTCGGTGACTGTGAGGCCCGACACATGCTCAGGTTCCCCCAGGCCGGTGACGTTTAATGCGTAGCCCTCAGTGACGCCGATATCCTGGAAGGTACGGTTCTGTTCGCGAAAGATGAAGTAGGTTGATGGTGATAGATTCACATTCTCGAGGGTTAAGCCCGGGGCAGTCAGCCAGACGGCGACCAATTCCTCAGGATGAGAGTAAGGCAAGGGCTTGAGCAAAACACCCTCGAGCACACTGAAAATCGCAGTGTTTGCGCCAATGCCGATCGCCAGCGTCAGCAGCGTGACGGCTGTGAAGAAGGGCGCGCGCCCGAGCCTCCTGAGCACCTGTCTGAGCTGACCGGTCAAGAACCCCATAGGACTACCTCCTTCGCGCATTTAGACGCAGTGCCGCGAGAACCAGTTAGCGCGGACGGGACGCCCGCACCACTTCTCTGCCCTCTCACACCCGCAATCGCCCTGATGAGTAATACGCCGACACACTCATGCGGGTTCCCGAAAATTGCTTTGGCGTGAGTGTTGCGCGTCTGGTTACCCTTAAAGCTGTCATCCTGAGCGAAGCGAAGGATCTCTGCGGTTACGCTTAAGTCGTTCACCTAAGACACCACCTGCGGAGATCCTTCGCTTCGCTCAGGATGACGGCGGTAATTGTTTCACACTCTCTTCGTTTTCGCGCTGGACGGGCGATGAATGCTCCCGTCGTTCCATCCAAAGCTTGTAGAGGCCCCAAGCGGCGAGGGTGCTGCAATCGCGGATGGCGCCGTTGAGCATCATCTCCTCAAACTGCCGAATCGAGACCGCTCGCAGAGTCAGATCGTGCTCTTCGGGGTCTGGATCGGGTTCGGCGGGCGCCAGTCCGGTAGCAAGGAAAACATGCTGCTTCTGATGCGTGAAGCCGTAGGCGATCCAAAGCGCCCCGAGACGGGTCATGCTTTGAGCGGTCAGGCCCGTTTCCTCCCGCAGTTCTCCCCGCGCCAGTTCCTCGGGGTCGACTCCGGCGGTCTCCCAACCCCCTTGGGGCAACTCCAGGCAGCGATCCTGCACGGTGTAGCGGAACTGCTCGATGAGGTAGATGGTTTCGCCTTGAATGGGCAGGATGATGGCGCAGTCGTCTTTATCCACCACGCCATAGATGCCGTGGACGCCGTTGCTGCGCTCCACCTCGTCCTCACGGACGCGCAGCCAGGCGTTCCGGTACACTTCACGGCTACTGAGGGTTTTGATGCTCATGATTATGAGTGTACAGCAAACCTCGGCCCGACGAAGAGGCGCGACTTAATTCGCCGTGCGGGAGATCTGCGCATTAGCAGTGGAGAAGAAACCCCAATGGCTTTATACTTAGCGCAGGGGCAATGACCTGAGGGGGAAGAAACTTCATGAGGACGGTTACCTTCGCAATCTGCATCTCCGCCGGCTGTCTCGCCGTGACCATGCTCGCCAGGGATGGGCCTTCCTCGACTGCCGGCTCCGCCTCCTGGAATGGCAAGGCGGCCGCCGCGTACCTTGATGGAAGAATGACCTGGTGGATGGGCTGGGACGTGGCGGCTCGTGACCATGGAACCTTCTGCGTCTCCTGCCACACGGTGGTGCCTTATGCGATGGCGCGGCCCGCCCTGCGAGCGGCACTCGCCGAACAGGGCCCTTCTCCGGAGGAGCGCCGGCTTCTGGCGAACGTTACTAAGCGGGTTCGAATGTGGAAGCAAGTTGAGCCCTTTTATCCCGACGCCAAGCGAGGGTTTCCCAAGACTTCCGAATCGCGCGGAACTGAATCCGTTCTCAACGCTCTGATTCTGGTCGGTTACGATGCGCCCGCCGGCAAGCCGAGCGGCGACACGCTGCTGGCCCTCGAGAACATGTGGGCAGAGCAACTGAAGACGGGTGAGGCCAAAGGCGCGTGGCCCTGGCTACAGTTCCACAACGCGCCATGGGAGGGCGATTCCCAGTATTATGGGGCGGTGCTGGCAGCGATTGCCGTGGCCAGCGCGCCGGCGAATTATCAAAACACTCCTCAGATTCAGAACCATGTGAAATTGCTGCGTGAATATCTTAGTCAAAGTTCCGAATCCCAAAGGCTGATTGATCGCGTTACCCTGCTTTGGGCATCGACGAAGATGCCGGGACTTCTGACGCCGGAACAGCAAAAGTCCATTATTCAGGACGCGCTGAGCAAGCAGCAGGCGGACGGCGGCTTCAGCCTCTCTGCGTTTGTCGGAGACTGGAAACGTCATGACAACACGCCTCTCGAGACCAAGAGCGACGGCTATGCCACGGGAGCCGTTACGCTGGCGCTCCAGGAAGCCGGAATGAATCGAGATCAGCCCCAGTTGAAGAAGGGCCTCGACTGGCTGACGTCGAACCAGGAAAAGTCAGACGGTCGATGGCTCGCTTACTCGCTGAACAAACAACACGACCTCTCTTCTTATACCGGCCGTTTCATGAGCGATGCCGCGACGGCTTATGCCGTGCTGGCCCTTGAGCACACGAAGTAAGAGCCCCTCAGGTCTTCGCCTTTGCGACCTTGGCGTCCTTTGCGCCTTGGCGTGAAACCGCCACTTTCGTCAGCCGACTGTGACCCTCATTCAAGTGTAATTTGCAGAAATCGAACGGACCGACGGCAGCTCTGCATCCTATTAGAAGCGGCAGGCATCGAAACCAACATGGCGCCCTCCAGCAAATCCTGGGTCCGGAGCAGGGTCGAGCAGGGAATGAAGGCGGGCCTGCTCCGCGCCTATCGCGGCGTGGGTGTGAATCCCGATAAATTTCTGCACCATATCCGCCGCGCTTATAGCCTACCCATCACTTCCTTCCGCGCAATGAATTCCATACCTCTGCCGGTCGTGGATTATCTTGCCGATAAGACCATTCGCGCTTCGATGAAGATGGCAATGCTGGAAGGGGCGGGAACGGGCTTGGGCGGTGTGCTGTCTGTTCTCCCCGATGTCGGCTTTCTGGGCGGCATAACCTGGCGCATGATTCAGAAGCTGAGTTTGATACACGGTTTCGAATATGCCGGCGAAGACGACAAGGCCGATCTGCTGCTGGCGGCCGCCAGCGCGGCGGGCGTCGATATGGGGAAGGACCTGGTGCGCAAACAGGTTATCGAACGATTCGTTCCACGCATCGTGGAACGCATCGCGATTCAAGCCGGTGGCGAGATTGCGGAAAACGGACTCGTCCGACTGGTGCCTTTGCTGGGCTCGGTCATGGGCGGCACACTCAACTATTACTTCGTGCGCGGGTGGGGACGCCGGGCGCAGCGCCATTTCCGCGAAAGGCATCTTTTGCTCCGCAGTCACCCTTCATCCCAACCCGCGTTGGATGCCCCGGACGCTACTCCGCAGTTGACGGAATCGATACTCCGCTTGCCCCAATAAACTGTCACGAGGCGAGTGAACGGCTCTCTCACCCCGCGCGGACGTACCCGGCTTGAAAGTGTAGCGTCCCTTCGTGCAGTTGAATGGGAGGCGGGATTACACTTTGAGCCGGCGGGGTAAACAGCCGCCGCACCAAATAACGATTCTCTTGCCCACGAGACGTCTTCCATATGACAATCTAACCGTCACTCGCGCTTAAATGCACCCGCTAAAATGTATCTTGCTAATCCCCCTGCTTTTGGATATGCTGGTATCGCGGGGTGGAGCAGTCTGGTAGCTCGTTGGGCTCATAACCCAAAGGTCGCTGGTTCAAATCCAGCCCCCGCAACCATCCGAACGCGCCAGTCCGACGGCTGGCGCGTCGGTCCAGTTCCGGGAAGACTACCCAGTAGATTCCATTCACCGTCAGCAATGTAGAATTTCTCCGCTCCTACAGTGGAAGCCTGCATCCGTATTTCTCTCACTTGCTTTGCAAGCTCGACCCGTGCGAGCGGGACATTCTTCGAAAGCAAACTTCGAATATCAGCCAGCCGGGTGGTCAGATAGGCATGGATCCCCCCGAGTTCGGCTTCCACCGACTGCGGGCCATCAGACAGAAGCTGGTTGGAAATCTCGCGCAGAGCTTAGTCTCGCTCACCAGTTGCATCGAGAAGGAACTTAGATGCCCCATTAATCATCCATGAATACCATTGGTCAATGCCACTCCCTTGATCGCGATTGATCAGCCGCAGCCAGTACTTCGTCACTACGATCGAGAGCATCCGATTTCTTACCGTAGTGTTCGACGTGCCGTGCTAAGATTCTTTGGGTATTCAGGGGACCTCCCAAATCATGATTGGAGCGACGGTTTCGCACTACCGCATAGTGGATAAGCTCGGCGGCGGCGGGATGGGTGTGGTTTACAAGGCTGAAGATACTCGCCTCCACCGGTTTGTCGCGCTAAAGTTCCTGCCGGAAGCCGTCGCCCGAGATCCCCAGGCGTTGGCGCGTTTCCAGCGCGAAGCGCAATCTGCTTCAGCCCTGAATCACCCAAATATCTGCACGATTTACGACATCGGCGAATACGAAGGCCAGGCGTTCATTGCCATGGAGTTCCTGGATGGCGCGACGCTGAAGCACCAGATTCAGGGCCGCCCGATGGAGTTGGAACGGCTGCTGGAGATCGCCATTGAGGTCACGGATGCCCTGGATGCAGCCCACAGCCAGGGCATCATCCATCGGGACGTTAAGCCGGCGAACATCTTCGTGACCAAGCGGGGACACGCCAAGATTCTAGATTTCGGCTTGGCCAAGGCCACCGCGACGGGCAGCTCTTCCGGTCAAGGCGCAACCTTGAGTGGTCTAACCGCCGCCACGGTGGACGAACCGCATCTGACCAGTCCGGGGACAACGCTGGGGACGGTGGCCTACATGTCTCCGGAGCAGGTGCGGGCCAGGGAGCTGGATGCACGCTCTGATTTGTTCTCCTTTGGTGTGGTGCTGTACGAAATGGCGACGGGGATGTTGCCCTTTCGCGGTGATAGCTCGGGCGTCATCTTTGAGGCCATTCTGAACCGTACACCTGCGGCCGCAGTGCGTCTGAATCCCGATTGTCCCCCCGAAGTCGAAGGAATTATCCACAAGGCGCTGGAGAAAGACCGCGGCTTGCGCTATCAGCACGCGGCGGACATGTGCGCCGACCTGAAGCGCCTCAAACGCGATACGGATTCGGGGCGCTCTGCTGGCCGGAAGCAGGAGGCAGAGCCCAGCGGTTATCTGCTCGCCCAACACAGCCAACCGTTGCAAGGCATGGTCACTGAAGTGGCAGATCCACACGTCGCATCGCCGGCGAGTGGACCCGCCGCGGCCGCACTTCAGCCAAGCGGGCCCAGCGCGGTTACCTCTGCTCCAAGTGGGCCGAGGGCCGTCACACCCGCTGCACTCCCGGCGGAGCCCTCGGGCGCAGTTATTCCGTCGCAGCCAACCTTCGTCGGACCGCCGCGTCCCAAATTCCTGATACCCGCCGTGGCGGCATCGCTGGTTATCGTGCTGGCTCTCGGTTGGTGGCTCACGCGCCACCGCCCGGCAAGACCTCCAGCAGCGGAAGGCCATAAGGCTTTGGCGGTCCTTTACTTCTCGAATCTTACGCAGGATCCATCGCTCGATTGGCTCAATCGCGGCTTGACGGAAATGCTCTCGACAAATCTGGCGCAGGTCAAGGGTCTGGACGTGCTTTCCACCGAGCGCATTCTCGCCGAGATTCAGCGGCTGGGGAAGAAGGGAACGACGGAACTCGACCCGGCCTCGGCGTTGGAAGTGGCGCGCAACACGGACGCCGACGCTTTTATCACCGGCACGCTGTTGCGCGTCGGCCGCGAGCAGCTTCGACTCGACGTGCAGATTCAAGACACCAAATCCGGTCAGATTCTATTTTCCGACAAGGTCGAGGCTCCGGACGTCCAAGGAATCTTCGGCATGGTGGATGCGGTGACTGGCCGCGTTGCGCAGCGCTTCGCGCCATCGCCCGAAATGGCCGCGAATGCGCCCAGCATCGAAGAGGCGGCTACCTCCAACCTCGAAGCCTACCGGCATTATCAGCTCGGGGTCGATCTTGCCCACCGCTTACTCATTGACGAAGCGGTTCGAGAGATGGAGGAAGCCGTCCGGCTGGACCCCCAATTCGCGTTGGCTTACATGAGACTTGCCGGGGGCTACGTGTTCCAGGGCGACTTTCGCAAAGCCCAGGAGCTTTGGCCCAAGATCCAACGATTACAATCCCGCCTGCCGCGCCAAGACCAGTTAGAGTTTCAGGCGGACCAGGCTTTGCGCGCAAGGGACGAAGCGGGGGAGAGACAGATCCTGGAATCACTTCTCACGGAGTTTCCCCGCCAGGACCAAGCCCGCCTGAAGTTGGCCCTCTCGCTGTTTTCGGCAGGCGAACCGGACCGCGCCATCTCTGCCTTGAAGGATGGCCTTCAACTCGACCCCAGGAATGACATCTTCTTGAATCAGCTCGGGTATTCGCAGGCGCTGAATGGAAATCTGGTGGCCGCGCTCCAGGCCGACGATCAATATATGGCACTTCGCCCGAACGACCCGAATCCTTGGGACACGCGCGGGGACATCCTCTACATGTCGAATCACGACGACGAAGCCGTGGAGGCGTATCGCAAAGTCATCGCCCTGAAGCCGGATTTCATTGGCTACGCGGAATATGCAAAATTGGCCGTAGTCTACGCGGACCAGAAGAAATTCGCGCTGGCGGATGCGGCGCTTGGGCAATACGGCAAACTGGCGGCCGACGTGAGCAAACTCTACGTTTCGATCTTCGCCGGGCAGTTTCAGGAAACCCGCGGAGACTTGGAGGGCGCGCGAACGAGTTACGAACGCGCCGTCAGGGACTTGGCCGACGCCGGGCAAAACGCGGGTGCCGCCGGGGCACTCGAGTCGCTGGCCATGATTTCGATACTGACAGGACAGGGTATGGCCTCCGACCTCGCATTCGCCCGGCAGCAGAAGCTCTCGGGATTCGAGTGCAGGGCGACGGGGATTTTGCAGGCGGCGCAGGGAGATACGGCGGGCTCCGAACGCAGCCTTCGGCTCTATGCGGCGGCTCGCCCGGAACTTGGCTCGCCAGGCATCGAGAAAATCCGGAACTATTTCGCGCTTTACGCCGCGCTGGCGCGCAAGGATGCTCAAGGTGTGATCGCTGCGGCTGGCCGTCTGCCGAATTCCGGGGACGCATTCATGCGCTATTCCCGTGGGTGGGCCTATTTCGAGACCAAGGACTACAGCCGCGCCGAGCAGGATCTTCGAGCGGCGATTCTGAACGAGAAGCTGTTGTCAAACTTCAACGCCATGCGCGCTCATTCGGCGCTGCTCGCCGCACTGGCGCACTTCTATCGGGGTCAGGTCTATGAAGCGACGGGAAAACTCGAGCTGGCCGCCAACGAGTACCAAGAATTCCTTTCCCATTTCGAAAACTCCCGCGCCACCCTTCCCCAAATTGCCCAGGCGCGTGCCGCCCTCCGGCGTTCCCTGCCATAACGCATCCATTGGTCGCTAGGAGGTTCTAGCGACCCGATCTCAATGGGCCCCTTCGTCGAATTCCTCCTTCCGAGTGGCCGGAATAGGGTACTGATTCAACTCCACTGATGAATGGGAGAATTACAGACTTTAAGTCCTAGGACGGGCTGCGTAGGCGTGCATTCCAAGTAAAACCCTCTTAACATAGATAACTCCCTGCCAGGTAGCTGCATCCAGGCGACTGTGAAGGGAAATCGTTGGGCATGATTGGAACCTTGCGGTTTCTATTCCTCCAAGTTAACCGCACGAACGATAGGTGCCTTTATGTTTGCAGACGTGCAGGCTTCATATCTACGGGCCCTGTTTGTGACGGGACTCATTGCAACAACGTCGTTGACTGCTGCCTCGGCTGGCCCAGCATCCGCATCTCAGAACACTTCCCCGGCAGAAAAAGCCCAGGTTGTCGAAAACTACGGGAAGCTCCCGCTAAGCTTTGAGGCCAACACAGGGCAGGCGGACAAGGGCGTGAAGTTCCTTCGGCGGGGGAGCGGTTATGGACTGTATCTGACCGGAGGCGAAGCTGTGTTGACACTGCGCAAAACTGTTTTCGCCGCAGCCCGACCCGGCTCGCAACGCAAACTGCGTCCCATTCAGAAATCCGCACGGTCCGATGTGGTGCGGATGCACCTGGCGGGAGCGAGCGGCAAGGTGGAGCCGATGGGCGAGGAGCAGTTGCCAGGGACGGCCAACTACTTTATCGGCAACGATCCGGCCAAGTGGCGCGCGAGCATTCCTACTTACGCCAAGGTGCGTTATGCGGGCATCTATCCCGGCATCGATCT
>Ga0181532_10003755_pt1 | contig 13563 bp, 8 predicted proteins | sample PEATcosm2014_Bin_33_FD_119768 | JGI IMG/M metagenome (GOLD analysis project Ga0181532, IMG submission 119768) | Peatland microbial communities from MTU Mesocosm Facility, Houghton, MI, USA - PEATcosm2014_Bin11_30_metaG | ecosystem: Environmental > Terrestrial > Soil > Wetlands > Peat | place...
AGCATGGTTGATTCCCTTGGAAGTGGCGAACGCCCCAAATTTAGGATGATAGATCCAACGCTCGGTGTCGCCCAAAGAAGACATCTTCCCGGAACCTTCCAAAAAGATTTTACATCCCGGAAATTCAGTTTGAAAAGCATTAACAATCTCCGGTGTATGATGGTGCCCTGGGTCCACCCAGCTGTATCTGAACTGAACTTTCTTTTCCTGCGTGTACAAAATCCCAGTCCCCCGGAGGAAAGCATCATACAAATACCCATGCGTTGGTAGCCCCATATCTCGGAACCATTCCCAATGGCTATTCTCCGGTTTCCTCGTGAATTTGATTCTCAGCCCCATGTCTTCCTTGTAAGCCCAAAGGAAGAATTTCATTGACTTCATCATTCTTGATGCAGCAATTTTGGATGGTGGACTGAAAGAGATATACGCCTTGTCCTGCACTTGCACTCCATAGCCTATGTCGTCAAGGATAGCCCCATCATATCCCTGCTTACGCAGAGACTCTACCAAATCGCCTACAACCGGGCCAAATAGATTCTCGTCAAAAATGGACGCCGGAGTGTACAACTCGATCTCCTCTCGGTTCATCTTCAGCAAATAAGCTTGAGCCAAAATGAAATCCCATGGCGCGGGATTTGTGATATTGACATCAGCCTCGGTTAGCCTACCCCCGCCACCAAAACGGTCGTTGTACATTTCGACGTAACTTTCGGCCATCTTCTTGTTCGGAGTGTAGTATGTGACGAACTTCCCATGTTCCCCAGAGCCGCCGTTGTAGACTGTTGCCCCCGTCTTAGCGGCATTCATCGCCTTTTCCATCGCCATCGGATCAGATTCTTGCGGAATCAGGATGGTGTATTTTGGGAATCTCTTCTTGTACAAATCCACTACATCATTCTCAATAAATTCTTTGTTGCGAAGGTCAAAACTTTCCAGGGTTACTGTCTTTTCGACTGGGTCAATCTCCGCATAGCCTCTATCCACTTCGTCAAATTTCTTGCCGAAAGCCATATCTTTCCCCATGGCTTTTTCTATCAGAAGTATGTGTGGGCCTGTTTTTCCACTCATCCAGAACGCGCCATAGTTCGGATGGTAGATCCAACGTTCACCGACAGCTTCCCGCCATCCTGCTGTCTTAAATCTCGCGTCAGAGAACGCTAGGCCAATGAGCCGATACAAATCAGGACTGTCTGCTTTGCCAACAGATTTTCTGACAACATTCTTGACAAACGCAGCAGGTTGCTCAGGCCACTTGTACTTCCGAAGAGTCTCAAAGTTATTCTGTAGCAAAGCATTCAAAGCAGCCTCATCGTAGGCCCAAATTGCTCCTGAATGCACCATGCCATGCTGGTGAACTTGAAAGACTTTCAGCCCTCTCGATTTAAGTTGTTCTTCAAGCTGATCCGCGTTAACCCCGGCTTGATAGACCGTGCTCAAAGGCATGTATCCCAGAGGTTTATTCGGGCCTACACCAAACAAATCACGTTCTATCAATCCACGCAGATACGCGGAATAATCTTCAGTATCAGCAGCCAGACGAATTTGTACGGGCCTACCGGCTGTCTTTTCCACCTCTACAAAATCCGGCCCCGCCGTCGGAGTTTCCGGCGCGACCTGGACTTCTTTCTTCTGTTTGTAAGCCGTGTCACGATCGATGCCTTCAGCTCGGCAGAGCGGACAGTGGCGCGACAGCCCACCTTGGTTCTTCAGTTGGCGTTCGAACCCGCGTGCCACGTTATCCCAGATGCGGGCAACCTGGAAGGTGATTCCTCGTTGCTTTAGAACTTGCATCAGGCGCGCACCGGTACCCTCACGATGTTCTTGAATGCGTCGTTCAGAATCTTCTGCCCAACCACAATAGTGACGAGCATGGAATTTCTTTGTTAAGGCATCTGGACGAGAACTTGGAATCACTGTACCCGGAGAGATATTAAAATGCAACAAATACACCTGCCCGATCAGCTTTCCCTTCGCATTATTGTTGAACGACATTTTTCTCCCTGTCCCAAGCCTTCTTACGACCTTCACTAATCCTAATGCGTTGCTCCAGCGTTCTCGTCCTCCCTCGGTTACTCTCAGCAGCGCGTTGAGTGGCAACTGCCGAACGTTTAACGCCCTTCCTCCTCTTGCTCCATAGCCGCTTTGTCTCTTCGCTGTGGTGTTTCCCTGTCATACCCGGAAGTTTTGGTTCCTTAGGAGGTTTTGGCGGGATAGCCGCCTTGCGTCTACCCCAGGCAATTTTCAAACTAACAATATGAGCAGCCGACAGCTTCCTCCCTTTTCGTTTTGCCCTAACTTCTGGTGCATTAAATCCAAGTTTAGTCCCGTCTTTCCCTTTCCAATGTTGATTGCCCATCGCAACATCGCGCCGTTTCCGTCTAGTCGTTGGAGTAGCGGGCTTCAACTTTCTATTTCGTAAAGCCTTGACTTGATCCGGTTTTAATTTCCACCGGGCACCTAAACAACCCTTTCCACCCTCAGTACCATTTGTAAGTCGATGACCTTCCTCCTTCAATCTTTTAATCAAAGCACGTTCAGCTTGATCAGGATCGGAAGAAGCACCCACCCAACGGACACTGGGCGTTCGACCTTGTCTCAAAACCTTGTTCACCCAACGATTTTTGTGGGTGTGGTTCCACCTTCCGCTGCGGGCTTCTTCTAAATGCTCGCTCAAACGCTGTTTAACTCTGTGAACCGTATAACCCGCGTAGCGAAAATGTTCCGGTTCTATAGGGTCAAACAAAACGTAAAGGTTCTGTAACATCATGTATTAGTTACAGAAAGTCTACTTGTTACACTTCGTTATCGGATACATCCTCTAACTCCAACCAATCCCCTGAAGCATCTGTAGCATATCGAAAACGATTGTATTCCTTGGCGAATTTCAGCACGAAGAAAGTGCCTTTGGGAGTCAAGTTACTATGTGGTGAAGGAACCTCTTCTACTCCAGGAATGCCACGCCACATACGTATGGCATTATCATTCGTGTTACGTTGTGGATCAGAGGTCAAGCCGCCGTAAAATTTTGCCAACGCCTGGATGATATGACGGCCTAGACCCTTGCCCTGGTGCTTGTCGTTTAGGCGGATGCTGTTGATGGATGGGAACGGCAGATCTTTGTAAAAATCTACAGTGATTTCTCCCATGTTGAAAAGTTTGTCTTCATCAGACAGCACCGACCAAGTGTTTGATTCTGCTTCCACCGGATGTTTGGCATAGGACAGCCAGTAACCATCTCCGAGATTCAGCAGCACGGGCTTGCTTTGATAGGTCGCAGCGGTCTTTCCTCCAATGAACTGCTGCCACCCGGTATTAAATGTCTGGAGATCAACGTTATCCGGCTGCTCTAAGAGCCACATATATAATTCAACCGGATCGCAATCGTGTGGCTTGATTACATCGTAATGGTTGTCCATCACCCGGATCAAGCCATTCTTAAGAGGAAGGGCCACCACGGTGCCGAAAGCTACCCGTTGAAGTTCCCGATCGATGTCCTTTATATCGCTGGCGGCAGCAAGATGAACTCGGAATTGATTCGGCGCGAACTCCTCAATCGGAAATTCCCGCTTCAAACTCTCCCAAGCACGACGGGCATCTGGGCTGGGACCGGAACGCATTGTCTGAACGTCCGTGATGCCCTGCTGCCTGAGTGCACCAAAGACCTGTCTGTACATACCCCGGCCTTCACCGTGCCCGCGCATCGTCTTTTTCAAAAAGACATCGTCTACGTAAGCTGTAGTGCCCTCGATTCGAACCTCAATCCATCCAAGTTCATCTCCCGGTCCAACGTCTTGCCCCGGCCCCGAATAGAAGCGGAACATACGACGGCTGTCATTCTCTCCTTGGTCATCCATTTCCATATGAAGAGCCGCATCTTTGAAGATCCCCGGCGACAGTTCTTCCAACGGGAAGTCTTCATAGACACCTTTGACCCGTTCGTGAACGGCATCATAGGCATTTGAGCCCTCTGTCGCTTCCTGGTCGTTGTACTGTGTGTCGTCGAACGGTGGAGTCTTGTGGGATGCCGTAGCTCCTTTTTGGAAGAAGGCTTTGATGGCTTTCAGAACAGCCGGGTAATTCTCGGTCTTCCAATAAATCGCAATGCCTCCCGAATAACGGGATTGGCTGTTTATCACTCCTCGCGGCACTTCATCGCTGTAGAGGTAGTGCTGCAGATTGGCAGCCGTTTTGTCACCAACTTGAATCGCTACGTATCCGCCCTTCCAATGACCCGGTTCACCCTGGCATGATGCTGTAGTCTTAACTCCAGGAAGATTACCTAAGAACCACACAAGTTCTTTGACCCCCACATCTACACTCAAAGTTTTACCTTTGACCTTTATGTAAGTCTGAGGGTGTTCCAAGTAGCCCGCACTCATCTCCATGGTTGCCAGGAATTTATCTAAATCGGAGCCACGAGTTTTAACATTCCCTTCCGACTGGCGAATCCACTTTACCGTACCGTCGGGTTGTGCTATGAGTCGGACAATCGATGGGCCTAGAGCAGTTGTTGTGCTGTAGTCGTAGACCCCGCCCTTGGCATGGTCTAGAGTGTAATGATCCGAAAGGGCTGCCTGGTAATCCGACAACGTACCCATCCGAGCGCATTTGTGAGTTATGGATGCAGTCTTTACGATAGCGGATAAGCCTGTAGCCGCCGTCTTCTTTCCCAGAGGAATAGTGGTACGTTCGCCACCTTTTCGGGACAACGTTACAGAATTAGCGGTGAAAGATAGCCCTTCAACTAAAGCAGACCCTTCATACTTCTTGCTGAATTCTTTTTTGACATAAGCCAATGTTACATGGGCGCTGTAGGGCCAATCATCAGGCCGATGTCCAATAGCCTTGTCTACAAGTTTGTGTAACTTCGGCAACTCCGGCGATTGAGCTTCTGCCACAACAGCCACTTGCTCTCCTTCAGCGTGAAACACTTTTAATTTCCCAAGTGTAACGCTAAAAGGCATAACAGACTCAACTACATTTGCTAGAGTGTCTATGTCATCCCTAACCCCGAATTTAACAGTGATATGCGGATCATCTTCGCGTCCATCTATGCCTAGCTCAGCGTCGGGAATATTTTTAGAAGCCCCGGCAACTTCAGCGACGGCGGCGGGCGGTAGAGTTATTTGCACATTGTGATTGGGATGCAGACCGGTTTTGGCCTCTTTGACTTTCTCCATCTCATCAGTAAACGGATGTTCCGGATCCGTCATGGTGATGTCGTTCTCTGAATGATCCGAGTGTTGGCGACGTGTTATGTCTCTACCTTGACCAGCGGTCTTTATCTCTTCCAACGGAACGGGTTTTATCAGCCTGTAATCGCCTTTGTAGATCTCATCTTCAATCACAGCATCAACCGGTGCGGAAAACTCCACCACAACCCCGGGATCATCGTGCTGCTTAGTGTAGAATTTCGCAGTCTCCAAATCCTGGGTGCAATTATTGTGAGGATTATGCGGGTTGGGCTGAAGGACGTGGGTCTTTAACAGATTTTGATATTCATCTTGCGACATCCCCCGATACAATTTGATAGAAGCGCACTTAAACTCGCCGGTATCCTTCACCACTTGCCGCGCCCGGTCGTCCCAGATCTCTTTCATGCCCGGATCCTTGACGCATGTAGAATCCAAAGGCACACCAACAAACTTCTTAGTCCATTCCCGAATTACAACCTGGAGCCGATCATGAGTTTCCGGTACTGCTAGGCGGGCGGTGAAGACCTTCACCAATTCTCCTAAAGCAATTGCGTCCTGCACCTTTTTCACCATCGCCGGGACAGGAGCACCGATGCCATATTCCTGGAAGGGTTTCTGTTCCTCAGCCAACGTACCGTCCAGATCTACACCTATCCAGGGTTCAAAGCCTCCGTTGTCTTCGTTGTGAACATCCGCTGCCGTCTTGTTGTCTTGCTCTACTTCATTCAAAATCCTTATGATGTTGTGCAGCGTCATCAATGCATGTTCCTGTTTAGTCAACGCTTGATCGATTAGAAATTCATCGCCATCTTTGTATTTTGCAAATAGATCGTCGGCCTTTTGGAGAGCGGGCAGAACGGTATCCCCTAGTATTTCTTGAATGCGTTCATCTTTTCGCGTAGTCTTTTGGACCTGCTTCAAGAGCTCATAAAGCGCGGGCTGTTGACGCTCGAAAACTGCTTCAGCAATATGGGTTTCGCGCGTGCGAAGGCGACTAGGATTGTTCTTAATCATGTCGTGCAGGCGTAACAGACCTTCAGCTTTCAAAGCAGCCGTCTTGTTAGTCAACACTTTGTACATCTGTTGCAGAAGTCTGGTGAAGACTGGATCTCCCGGTCCGAAGAAATCCCAATACCGCCAGAATGTGCGAGCATCACCAACGATGTGTTTGAGCTCTTCCCGATTTCTAAGAGTCTCTAAGATGCGTTCATCGGAATACCCCACGGCACGCAACTCTTCAACGGCCTCGCGAGCAAACGCAGCGATCTCGTGGGGATTGGACATGTATTTGAAAATGTCGGTGGGCACCCCTCCGAAACTACGTATCGCTTGATCAATTTTGTAGTGGTAATTCGCACCGGTTTCGTATTGGTACTTCTCTTTAATGCTCTCCATCTGATTACGATGGGTGGCCTCGTGAGCTATGATCGCGACCACAGTTTTAACGAAGTCATTCCACTCGTTGTCACTCATGTCGTCAAATTGTTCATAGAAATCATTTTCATATTCGATGCCAATGTTGGAATTGTCGTCCATCCAACCCCGGATGATATGAAACCTAGCTTGGTCAGGATGCCCTGACTCACTTCCCATTCCTGGTTCAAATGTTATGTGGTAAGAATACAGCGCACTGTTAAGGATTTGGGCGATTTCTAAGCTGCCCAGATTCTTGCCGATGATTTGATCCTTGACTCTGTTCAGCGCCGTTATGAAAGGAGCCGTCTTGACGAGGGGAAGTTTCGCGATTTTATCGGCGCTTGCGTTTGCGGCTGGATGCCGTGGCGTAATTGAGTTTGACGCCAGCGCGACGCGGTCGCTTAATCTTTTTAGAAGTGGATGCATCCCATTCCTTACGTATAACTTCCAACGGTCTTGTAGAGGGCCAGTATGCAACCCGGCACCGGCGCTTCTTGAGCTTTTTGCCCTTCACTTCGGCTTCAATAGCTAAAATTCCCATAACTGATTCCTGGGATTCTTGCATAGTTGCCAAATCCCGATCTCCAAAACGATTATCGTTACAATCAGGATGACTATGAATGGTACCTAAAAATTCAAGGTGTGCATCCTTTGCGTCATCTTCATGCTCATCTAATTCTGCGTCTTCATACTGGAGAGATTTAAGAGAACTTCTATGCTCCATAGCCATAAAAGCAACAACATAGACAGTGTCCCCACGCACTTCACCCCATAAGGCTTCGATATGCTCATAGGGATAGTGCGCGAGAGCACGACGGCGAAATTTTCTCTCTTCGCGTTTATCGATGACGATCTTAGTGAAGGGAGCCAGCGCCATTTAGGTGTCCTCTGTTCTAAACGCCACCTGCCAAGATTTCGTTGCGACGAGTGAGTATGGTTGTGGCGTACAACCGAGCGGCCACGCGCTGCGCTTCCGAAGGAATGCTAGCGATTCGACTCATAACTGAATCTTGCAACTGGGTGACAGTGTGCTCACCCGCCTTCACAATGTCTTTAAGCTCGTCCAATAATTGATACTCAGCCGGAGTCACTTCGCCCATTCTTGGCTTGTAAACTAAATCGTGGGCGACCTCGGACCAGGCGAGCATCAAAGCTGAAGCCACTTGGATCTCTACAATCAAACCCGCGTACTTGATGGCATAATGGTCTGCCTCATAGTCTTCACCATCTTCTGGACCACGATCTTCAGGGAAATGTTTCACAGGCCGCGCCATTTTGTATAATTTTTTGATGATGTCTCGCACCCCGTCCCGATCAATAGGAAAGTAAAGAGCGACTCGGACTCCGGCTAAATCTTTGATATCTGTTCGAATGTCCTTGAAGTCTACGTATGGGCGGAGAGCATTTCGCTTCTCCAGTTTCTTACGGAGACTATCCACTTCTTTGGCACGAGAGACGACTGCACACCGTATACCTTTCTTCTCACAAGCATCGGCAATCTCTTTCCGTACCACATCGGCGGCCTTGCCGTATACACCACGTTGGCGCTCATATTGTACCACGAACTTCTCTATGAGATCTGGATCAGCAGCAGTCTTCCGGTGCTCTTCAACGGCGTCAAATAGATGCTCCAATGGAATTTCAGAAATGTCTCCCAGGCCATCCCATTCTTCTGGCCCCTGTTGTTCAAACATTTCCTCGGCAGCTTCTAGATTCGGAAAACCCAGCATCAATTTATACTCATCGAACTCGCCGGTCGGCCCCACCTGTTCCACGACATAGACAAATTCTGAATTTTCATCAGGACCGACGTACACATCCACACTCTCTTCATCGCCGGCAGCGGAAGTGCCTGGGATATACCCGTAGTCGCACTTCATTTCGCGAGACCAAGCCCGGCCTGACATTGGGTCAACTCCTTCGCGAATCGTTCCTCTGGGGTCTGTTATGACAATTGGCAATCCCCGGAATGACCGTTTTTCTTGATCCGCTCTCTGAAGAAATTGGGCAGTGAATTCCATTGTTACCAGTCTTGTTGGGGAAACTAGAAGAGCCAACACATCCCCTTCACTAAAGGCTCTCAAAAACCTCTCAAACCCTCGTGTTAGCGAGTATCAACCCCAACTAAGGTAACGTCTTAGTAACGCCACTACGGAGTATTTAAGTGTAGCGTTGTCCGGCCATCGTGGAGGAAACGGTTTGAGTAAAAAATCTATCCCCGACTCACCTGAACAGATCGCCCTTCTAGAAAAAATCGTCGCGTCGTACAACCATAATGCAGGCAACGTGTCTGCTACGGCACGCGAATTGAGTATCAGTCGCTCCTCGGTGTACCGTCAACTCCGGCGATCTGGAAATCTGAAAAAGGGCAAACAACGCAAACCAGTGGCAGCCGGTTCCATCCACGGTGTTGCGGTTAAGGCAGCAAGACTACCCGCAGCCGGTGAAGTAAAGCGATACATTTTAACTTCTGCCCAAAACAACACTTACGTTCACGACAAACTTTGGGTGAACCTTCTAGCCCTGGCTGAATTCTATAAGGCTGAAATCTTCGTTGGCACCTATTCTTATGACAAAAATGCTTATGGCCCATTGGCTGTGAAGCGTGGAACCTACGAAGAAGAAGATGAAGATCTCTGGTATGATCCAGATATCGAAAGTTACATCAACGATGGTCAAGTGGAATTAGGCACTGGCTTGCTCTGGTGTGGCAAGATGAACATTCTCCCCACCGCTACCGATCCGCTTTCCGGTCTTGAAACCTATTCCGGACGTAAATCCGCCATCTTTCCCCATGCGAAGATGGCCATGCGTTCCATAGCTACGATGCAGGGAGAAGGTACCAAGTTCAATTACACGACAGGAACTTGCACCAAGCGCAATTACATTCAGAAGAAAGCCGGTCTAAAAGCCGAGCATCATCACGTGTACGGCGCGGTCTTGGTAGAAGTAAACCACAATGGCAACTGGTGGGTCCGGCAGCTAGACGCTGACGATACCGGGCATATGCAGGATTTGGACGTGGTCGTGGATAATGGCCAAGTTACTACTGGCAATCCGGTAGAAGCCATCACCTACGGTGACATCCACTGCACTACAATAGACCCGACGGTGCACCGACTCAACATTGAAATGCTGGACGCCCTCAAGCCCAAATACCAGTTTATCCACGACCTTATGGAAGGCGCTTCGGTCAACCACCATGAAGCGAATCGACCATACTCGCGATTCAAGACGCATTTGCGAGGGCTCACATCATTAGAGTACGAACTCAAGGTGTCCAAAGCCCTGCTAAATGATTATGTTCGTCCTGGCGTAGAAATGGTCGTTGTAAATTCCAACCACGATCGGTGGATGGATCGATTTTTGGATGAGTACGACCCACGACAAGATGATCCCCAGAACGCTGAAATCTATTTCGCCGGCAACGCGGCTCGGTTCGCAACGTTACGTGAAACTGAATTTAACGGTCCGGGTCGGGGCACCAAGGAGCTCAATGTCACCGAATATCTATTGCGCCAATTTGGCGGATTCAAGGCACCAGCCAAGTTCCTTGACATAGATGAATCCTACACCATCTGCGGTCGCAAAATTGAGTGTGGCATGCACGGACATCTTGGTGCAGATGGAGCGCGGGGAACTCCAACACAAATGAGCAAGATAGGCCGCAAAGCCAACATCGGCCATACGCACTCGGCAGGAATCTGGAACGGATTATACGTGGCTGGTACTTCGACCACATTGAGCATGGGCTACAACCACGGCCCAAGCAGTTGGAGTCATTCTGCAATACTCACATATCCTAATGGGAAAAGAACTATCATTACCATGTATGCAGGCAACTGGCGGGCCTGATATGTGGCAAAACGAGATACTGTAGAAGATTTTCTTCGCAAAGCGCGAGCTGTCCACGGTGATCAGTACGACTATTCCCTGGTTATCACCATAAAGAATGATTCAACTCCCGTCACTATCATTTGCCGTAAGCACGGGGATTTTCAACAAAAACCTTTTGCTCACAAACATGGGAGTGGGTGTTATGACTGTGGCCACGAATATCCTGGTTGCAGTCAAAAGTTGGATTTGTCGAAAACTTGCGCCTGTGGCAACAAAGGCACTATGAAAAATGGTCTTTGTGCGAAATGCCACTTGACCAAAATTGGAAGGGAGCAATCGTTAAAGACGCGCAAGCGGCCATTTGAAAGTCTCTACAACAGCATCTCAACCAGAGCAGCCAACCCGGTTTTGTTCACATACGAACATTTTCTAGAATTTACAAAAGTAAAGAGCTGTCATTACTGTGACGCTCCTATCATTTGGGAACCGTATTCTCAAGGCAGCCGGTATCGATACAATCTTGATAGAAAAAACAACGCTCTAGGATACCTACGAGACAACTGTGTAGTTTGCTGCTGGGATTGCAATAATTTGAAAAGTAACCAGCTAACTTTTGAAGAGATGCAATTGTTGCGACCTGCTTTAATCCAAGTGCGAAAACTCAGAGAAAGTAACGGCTCCTTGTGTCCCTCCTGTGGTTTTCATTCCTGTCAATGCAAACGCCGAGGAAAGCTATCTGATTTCTTCCAAGAGGGAAAACGTTTTAACCGTTCCGTCACTGCTTGCAGTATATTCTAGTAGCACTTGGCAACAGCGTTGGCATTACTTCTATGCGTTGGTTGTGCTAGCCAAATCGGCTGCAACTTGAAAGAAAAGGTGGATTTTCCTCTCACGAAGAATACTGCGGTTGGCTCTTGGAAGAGAGGGATTGTTTTGATGCTGGAAAATTTTGCACTAAACAGCCGATGGAAGCCCGGGATTTTGACAACAAATACAAACGAGATTGCAGGAATTGAACATGATTACCATACGTCCAGGCTTTGCTCCGGAAGAAGTTCCACGTCTCTATGAGCTGGAATGTCTCTGTTTTGAACCTCCTATCCGTTGGGAAGAGAAGGATTTCCTGCCAGGGATAACCAAGATGGACGTTTGGGTCGCTGAAAAAACTGACTGTGATTGTGGTTTCTGCAATCCGATAAAAGAAATTATTGGCTTCCTTGCAGGAGAAGTTCGTCGTAATCAGGGCTACATTGGAACCATAAATGTAGACCCAAAACATCGCAGACGCGGCATCGCCGCCAAACTGTTAACGGCGGCGGAAGACTTCTATCGCAAAGGTGGCTTCACCGAAGTGCGCCTAGAAGTTGAGCAAAACAACCCAGCCCAGACGTTGTACTTCAAGATGGGCTACCGGGTCCATGCTGTCCGCAAGGGATGGTATGAAGACGGATCTACTGCTCTGTACATGATTAAGATCCTTTAACGCAATACGGCCATTGTTTCGAGCGTTTTTCCGCCTCCTCTTTGATTATGTGAATACAGCGGAAACCATTCGCCCCGCAGACAGCGCAACGCTTCCAGGCATTGAACCGACTCCCGTTGTGCAGACCGTTCTGGCGAAGTTCTTTCTTGCTGAGCTGACGTTTGATGTTGATGTGTTCGTTCCAGGTGAGACGGTAGAGCTTCTCACCATCAATTTCCACGGTCTCCCCACGCCACCCATCGTAAGGGCAGATGTTAGTGAAACCCTGGTGCTCGATGCTATAAGTCTCGAAATAGTACCAGATTCCATCAACCTTCTCGTAGAACTTACCTGTGAGAATTTTGCCGTAGTCGTCCCGTTTTACTTCAATATCCACTTGGGTTTTAGGCGGATTGGGCCAGGTACGATCCACAGGCTCCGCCCAGGAAAGGATACCGGTCCAGGGATGAACGTAGAATTCGTTCTGTACGACGGAGCCACCATACTCGTTGGAATAGAGGGTTCCGGTCTCGGCCCCAATCCAGCAGTTGGTAGCGACATGCCAGCGAAGGTCGCGAAAGAAGCTATGACCGGCGTAAGAACGATGATCAAACGATTGGCTCACTTCGGAATACACTTCATCCCAAGGACGGCCAAGACGGCTGTTGAGAAAACGATCGAACGGGAACGGAGAATGACCGCGATGATGGCGGCTAGACCCTTTTGAGATAATCCTTACGGATATCATGACGCATAGATTGTGACCTCCTGTCACTAGTGATTATCTATACACATGACGCCTCCTGTTTCTTTCTGTTAAGTCTCGTGCCCCACTTAAATCAATTCACTTTTAGTCATTCATACGAATCTACGAAGTTAGATTCCCAAACGGCTACAAATTTCCTTCGCTTGCTGGCAGTCCACACAGGTTTGACAATGGGACTCTGGATGGGTTTCCTTGTAATCCCCGTACTTTGCTAAGACCTTGTTGGCCAAAGTTACCAAAGCCTCATCAAAAGTTGGCCCTCCGCAGTCTAAGTGCCAATCATGGGTTTGTTGTAGTGTGGTCTCGTCAAATCCATCACCGTCATAATCGTAGCTCTCGGGGCCAAGCTCGAGCCAAACATCGGTTGTCTTGGCGACCCCCGGCGCGGTTGTGGTATGTCCGGTAGCATCAACCTTCATGTAGCCAATGGTCAAATTCATGGCCACAGCATGGCGGTAAAGATGCCGCATTTGGCGCCAGCACTTGCCACTCCGGTCCTTGTTTACGAGAAATCCTCGCGATTCCAACATGTCGTAATCTTCGGGCGGGATCTCGTGGCGTTCACGCAGCATGAAAGACGGATGGTCATACAGGAAATGCCAGGCTTCGTAAGCGTTGTCGATGTTTCTCACCAGGAGTCCTCTACAAGCCATTGTCTCAAGACAGCTCGAACCATAAGGATACAAAGGAAAACCAAGGAAGCTAGAGCAAAAGGAGCGAGCAGAATGATGATTATTTGACGGGCCATAAAACTCAATACTGGAAGAATGAGCGGGACACACACGTCCCGCTCGGATATGAAAGATTAACGACTAAGCAAGTATTCTCGCCAACGCATTTTCGAATGCTCGCAGTAATGTTTCAAACCGCGTAGGTTTAATACTCGC
>Ga0181532_10003758_pt1 | contig 13553 bp, 11 predicted proteins | sample PEATcosm2014_Bin_33_FD_119768 | JGI IMG/M metagenome (GOLD analysis project Ga0181532, IMG submission 119768) | Peatland microbial communities from MTU Mesocosm Facility, Houghton, MI, USA - PEATcosm2014_Bin11_30_metaG | ecosystem: Environmental > Terrestrial > Soil > Wetlands > Peat | place...
CCTGCCATCGGCGTGGAGCCCATCGCCGCCTCCTCGGTAGGATGACGACGGTCCACCAGCCACCGCCGCAACGTCAAACGTTACCGCGATCGCGGCCAGTAGCCTGGGCTACTCGGGCCCCACGCTCCGGCGTGTAGAACTGACACGTGCTGATGACCACGCCGCTGCACCTGCAGCCATGAGTTCGGGCGACGACACCGACGAGAGTGCAGCAACCGTCGGTGGTGTCAGCCGAGGACCTCGGGTCGGTCTCGTGCTTGGAGCAGGCGGTGTGGCCGGTGGCGCCTTCCACGCTGGCGTCCTGGCCGCCGTCGAGGAGGCGACCGGCTGGGATCCCCGTCGCGCCGCTGTGGTTGTGGGCACGTCGGCCGGGTCTATCACCGGCACCTCGCTGCGAGCAGGGCTTTCAGCCGCAGACCTGCTCGCTCGTGCCGAGGACCGGCCCATGTCGGCGGCCGGTAGGCGGCTGCTGCCCGGTGTCGGTCCGGCGCGCGAGCCGCCCGCCGTGCGTTCCGCCGCCAGGCTTCGGCGCCCCACGGACATCGGCACCAGGCTGGCACGTGCCGCCACCCACCCGTTCGAGGCCCGACCGTTGGCGCTCCTCGCCGGGCTGGCGCCGGAGGGAACAGTCGACGCCGACTTCATCGCGGAGGCAATCTCCCGGCTGGCGCCGGGTGCCTGGCCGAGCGAGCCGCTGTGGGTGTGCGCCGTTCGTGAACGTGACGGGTGCCTGGTGGTGTTCGGGCGCGACTGCCGGCCTCCGCTACCTGACGCCGTGGCGGCGTCGTGCGCCATCCCGGGGTTCTTCCGGCCGGTACGCATCGATGGGGAGGGCTTTGTAGATGGCGGGACACATTCGCCGACCAACGCGGACGTGCTGGTCGACGCCGACCTGGATCTTGTCCTGGTGAGTTCGCCAATGTCGTTGGCCGGACGCAGGATTCGTCTGACCATCGACCAACCTTCGCGCCGATGGTCCCGTCTGGTCCTCGAAGCCGAGGCGCGACGACTCCGCCGCCGGGGCACGCAAGTGGTCGTGATCCAACCGACAGCGGAGGATGCTGCAGTCATCGGGCCCAACCCCATGGATCCCGATCGCCGCGCTGCAGTCGCGCGCCAGGCGAGAGTGTCGGCGCTGCGTCGGCTGGCGCGAGCCGACACGCGTTCGCTCTTGGGAGCGATCGGCGCCTGAAGACCGGCGTTGCAATGCCGCGGGTGCTCTACCCCGAGTGATCTGCCGGAAGTCGTGAATCATCGCTGTCTGACCGGCAGCCACCACATGACGTTGGGATCTGTCGGTATGACCTGCACGGTTCTGTCAATACTCCTTGGTGGGCTCCCGATAAAACCCCAGTGCCTGGAGGGACGACGAGCTGGCCGGAACCATTACCCACGCTACCGGTCTCGATCTCCCAGGTTGATGTTCCCACAACTAGTTGTAGACACTCCCTGTTCGGCAGCATCGGACGAGTTCTTCGGCGCCCAGAGCCCACCGGGACCGTCGACCGGGCCACCTATGGGGGAGAGCCTGGTCTTGAGCTGAGCAACGGCGGCCGGCGCCTCGACCGGACGGCGGTCCCGATTGGCCCGATTTAGGGCGCCGGCAGCGTCAGGGTGGCGTGGACCTCGACCTCGTCGCTGATCTTGAGGGTCCCGAGCATGGCCGAATAGGGCTTGATACCGAACTGGGTCTGGGTCAACGTGGCCCGCACTGTCACCAGACCGCCGCCGCCGACGGTCACCGCCAGGCTGGCCGGCCGGGTGGTCCCGGTGATGGTCAGATCGCCGGTCACGGTGAACGCGTCCGCCTGTCCGCTGATGGCGGTGGAACGGAAGGTGATGTCGGGGTACTTGTTGGTCTGCAGGGCCTTTTCGTTGATGGTTCTGGCGATCTCCTTGCGGTCCCCATCGCTGAGCGGCTTAATGCCGCCGGAGAAGTCGATCACCGCCAACGACGTTGCCGCGACAGTCACTTCGACGCTCGAGGCGGCCAGGTCAGCGTCGTCGAAGGTGATCGACCCGCTCCACGTCTTGGCTTCGATGGTCAGGTCGTGGGCCAGCCTGGCGCCCAGGCCGGCCTTGGTGGTGCGCACCGTCAGGCTCGCGTCGCTCGGGCCGATTTCGTAGGTGCCGCTGGATGGTGCCATAGGTGGACACTAATGGCGGGCTGGCGGCGGGTGCTTTGTGGGTCTCGCCCGAAGCCGAGCGAGCCTTCCCTCGAATCTCGGTGTTGAAACGACAGCTCGCAGCTATGGCGTTGAATCGGATCGTCCAACTGGAGGTCGTCTACGACGCCACCTGTGCCGCCGTAGTGCGGGGCGGCCCACCTGACGACGGAGGACCGCCATCACGTGGCGGACGACGACTTCACCGGCCAGATCTTCGTTGTCACGCCGACCCTGGCGGAGCATTTGGAGGATGCGGACGAAGGCAAAGTAGAGAAACGACAGGATCACGGCCCAGTTTCGTCGCCAGGTGTGTCTTCACGAAAGTCCTACTCAGGGCACCCGGATGGAATGTTCGGCACCCACAGGTAGGGCTGACCCATATCTCCATGTGAGACCGGCCACCGATTGCCGATGCTTTGGGAGGGCTTGGCGGTCGATGACGCGAGTACTCGACTCTGGCGCCGGATAGATACATGATGAAGTGGTGGATGTTCATGGAACTGCGACCTGGTTCAGGCGTACCGAAGCTCCGGGCCGTGACTGAGACGCGCCAAACGAAGCAGACCCGTGAGGAGTTGCGCGCCGCACTGTTGGAAGCAGGGAAGGAGATCCTGCTCGAGGAAGGACTTGAGCCTGGGTCCAGCAATCTCACGTTCAAGAGGGTCTTCGACCGTGTGGAGAAGAAGACGGGCTTGCGGCTTACGAACGCCTCGGTAATCCGGCGTGTGTGGGAGAACCAAGCGGACTACCAGGCCGATGTCCTTGTTGCCATTGCCCAGGACGAGCAGCGACCCGAAGCCGATTTGACGGTCCGAGCAATAGCTGGCGTCTTCGTTGGTATCGACCTCTCGACGGTCGAATCGCGTGCACACGCCTTACGGGAGGTGTGTCGAGTCGGAGGGGAGGCCAGCGGCGACGCCATTGCCAACTCGGCGAATTGGTCGTTGTGGATCAACGTCTTGGCAATGGCGACCGCAACCAATCTTCCGGACGAGCGGCGACGGATCCAGGTAGCACTCATGGAAGGATATGAGACTGTCTCGAGGTTCTGGGAAGAGATCTACGCGGGTCTCGTTGAGCTCTTTGGCCTTCGGATCCGAGTGCCGTGGACCATGCAGCAGTTCGTCATGACTGTCACAGCTTTGAATGAAGGGTATTCATTGCGACAACACCTCAGTGGTCGAATCGAGCGAGTTGTGCGCCCCACCGGTCCGAACGGCGAGGATCAGCAATGGACGCTCTTTGCAGTTGGCTTGGAGGCACTTGTCCATCAGTTCTTTGAGCCAGATCCCGATTTCAATGCTGCGATCTCGTAGATACGGTTGAGAATCTGACGCAATCGGCAGTGGACTGCTTCCGCGTTTTGCCGCTCATCACCCTCTCACGTGACAATGGCAAGCCCACGGTGACTGTGTCGACGATTACTCCAGTTCGGCGACCGCATACCAAAACAATGGGGCATGGCCGTGGCTCCTACATCAGTGCAGTGAAACACCTGAACGACCAACATGGCGCCCTAGCGTTCCGGGTACTGAACGATGAGTAGGGCACTCGACTTCGTGGGAGGTTTCGCTGCTCCGGGTAGTGAATGGCCGCTGACTCCGATCCGGCGCAGGCCTAGTCAACCAAGTACTTCAACGAGCGATTGGTCTTCTGGCCAATCGCCACCTCAGCGGAGCGCCTGGTCAACCTGATCGAGGAGCTGGATCAAGACCCCGAAACCATCGTGGTCGTCGGGCACTCGACGGGGGCCTCGTCGCTGAGCGCGCAGCAGCAGTGTGGCGCAGATAGATGCACTGGTGACCATTGGCACACCGCACCACGGCCACTCGCTTTGACGCTTCGGTCCTCTGCCGATAACGAGGGAAGATGGGGACGACAGGGGAGACGGCATGACGACTGGGCAATGGCGTTCGTCAAGGCTGGCTTCATCTGTTCTCAGCCGGCGTAGCTGAGATCATGCGCGGTGCGCACTGTGGGCCGTGCACGACTCTTCTCGGAGGGGTTTGAGCCGTCCGGGATTCTGCTGGTCCAGGTATCGCCCTGAGGGAAGCCGATGTCCGACAGTTGACGCCGTGACGGGCAGGCCTCACCCAAGTTCGGAGGATGACGTCGCTACTCGGAACCGAAGTTCATAGGCCTGCCGCCCTTGCGGAGGAGCTGGGACCAGCCGCGCAGCACCGGGTGGGGCTTCTCGGCATGCAGCCGATCGAGCGTGGCCTGCATGGCACCCGTGATCTCGTTGTAGCAGGCCCGGACCACGTCCTCGTCATTGGCGGCGTCCGGCCCGAAGGCGCTCCAGTCGAGCGGTGCCATGAACTCGACAGTGACCTCGGCCGGCATGGGCAGCGGTGGCATAAGTGCCGACGTGACGCCCAACGGCCCGAGGAGGATCGGGAACACCTTGATCCGCAGACGGGCCAAGCCGAGGGCACGTGCGAGGGTCTCCCCCCGGGAGAGCACCACGACGGCGTGGTGGCTGCCGTAAGCCACCACGGGGACGACTGGGACGCCGGCACGCAGGGCCAGACGCACGAACCCCATGTGGCCCGAGAATATGATCCTGTCGCGCTCAGCCCATGGCCGACACGCCTCGGCGTCCCCACCGGGGTAGTCGAGGATCAGGGCACCCTCGGCTAGCAGTCGCTCACCCTCGCCCCCACTGGCCGGCACCGCACCCAGCCTTCGCAGGCTGGAACCGACCGCGGGAATTCCGAACAACAGGTCGTAGACCATGGCGTAGGCCGGCGCGTCCGCCCCACGGCGCTCCGTGATGGCCGCACCTACCATCCACGTGTCCGGCATGTAGAAGAGACACGAGTGATTGCTGACCACAAGCACCGGCCCGGTGACGGGGAGGTTCTCGATACCCCGCACCTCGGGAGAGAAGTAACGCATCCACTGCTCGACGTGGGGTACGAATCGGCGTACGAAGCCGGGGTCCCGGGCCACCACCGTCCCGTGCCGCTCTTCATCGATGCGATGGGCGATCGCCTCGGTCAGCGGGGCGAGGATCCCTCCCTCATCCGTTCCGGCACTGCGGTCCGTCTTGGCCATCGCGCTTCCTCCCTGTCTCTCAGTGTCGCGCCCGGTGGAGGCTGTGAACAGGGCATCACGCTCCGGGTTCACGCCCGGCAACTCCGGCCTGCCCGGACGCGCCGTCGGCCCTCGCCCCCGGGGCAGCGGCACTGGGGGCGGTCACCGCCATCCCGACGTCGCGGCCGGAGAAGACGCACTCGGCCAGGGACATCCTGCGCACATTGGAACGGGACGCCACACCGCCCCTGCGGATCGTGAGACCGTCTGCCACAAATGGACTTGTAAGAAGAAGAGCTGCTCATACCCGTGCGTACGGCGAACTTGTGCAGGTGCTAAACAAGAGTGAGAATCTTTGGCAGCCATTCAAAGACAGCGGTCAGCCTGGCCTTTCCTAGACCAGTATCGGCGTCCGCTCTGTAATGCAGAGTTACACGGAGTGTTGTGTGCTGAATTGATGAAGGCACGTATCGGAGCGCTAGGAATCGTGGCATTGGTGGGCGTTGGCGCCATGGCGTGCGCTTCCACCACCTCGTCGTCCACCACCACAGCTGCGGGAGGAGGCCATGGATCGGCGATTCCGGCCAGTGCGTATGGTGACCACACTGGGATTACCACGACATCCGTCCACATCGGCAACGTGTCCACTCTGGCCCTCGGCGGTCTCTTCGAAGGGGCGCTGGTGGGCACAGAGGCCTATGCGGACTACGTCAACTCAGTAGGCGGAATCAACGGTCGGAACATCCTTGTCGACAGCGGCAATGACAACTACACCGGGGCCGGCAACAAACAGGCCACACAAGAAGCCATATCCAGCGACGCTGCCCTGGTCGGTGATTTCTCGACCTTTGACAGTTTTGGTGGAGTGCTACTAGCTGAGAATCCCGATGTTCCCGATGTATCGGTGGTCTTGGACCACACGACCAACGGCCTTCCCAATGTATTCAGCCCGGTTCCTCTGCGTCAGGGCTGGTTAGAGGGTCCACTTCAGTATTTCAAGAAGAAGTTCCCGGCCGGGGTGAAGGCGGTAGGCGTGCTCGTGGCCGACCTGCCATCGTCCGAAACGCAATGGCAGAATGAGAAATACGTCATGCAGAAGGTCGGGTACAGGGTTGTCTACGACCAGACGTATGACGAATCTCAGGTCGACTTCACGCAGAACGTGATCACGATGAGGAACCAAGGTGTCAAGGTGCTCTTCATCGACCAGATGCCGGAGATCTATGCTTCGTCGCTGCTGAAGGATCTCAACCAGCAGAACTTCCATCCCCAGGTCGTCCTCGGACCGTCTGCTTACAGCAGCCAGCTGGTAGCGGCATCGGGTGGGCCGTCCGCCGTAGACGGCGCCTATCTGAATCAGACCGCCTCGCTCTTCCTCGGTGGGGACGAGTCGACGATCCCAGCGGTGGCAATGTTCCTTCATTGGGTGAACGTGGCGTCACCAGGGTTCAAGCCCGACCTCTTCACAATGTACGGGTGGGTGTCGGGAAGTCTTTTTGCTCAGGCACTGAAAAATGCCGGATCCGATCCAAGTCGCGGATCGATTCTGAGCGCGCTTTCCAAGATCACGACGTTCGACGCCGGTCACATCATCGCACCGACCGATCCCGCGGCGAAGACAGGGTCGAACTGCTACCTGATCGGTGAGGTGACGAGCGGTCAGTTCCAACGTCACGATGATCCTCCGGTGAGTAGCAGCACCTACGGATACCGTTGCGACTATCCATATATGACGCGTCCAAGTTCCTGATCAGAGAAGACAAAGCCGATTGGACGTCACTGGCTCCAAACGGCAACGTCCGAAAATGTGTGACGAACACCTGTCCGACGGAGAGAGCAGCGTTTCGCGGTGTCGATCCAACGAGGTGCTTTCCACCCGACGGAACTGAACATCAGGTAATGCGGTCCTACAGGACCGGTGGACATTGGGCCGAGGCCCGCACGCCGGCGGACAGAAAGTCCTGCGGCCTCGATCCCGTGAGTCCCCGATCTGATCCTGGGAACTGTCGGGTCCTTGCCTTGAGCGCAGACGAGACAGGCGGCAGCAATGGCGAGAGTCCGGTTCTCCACTCGGACGCAGTGGACCAAGACGCGCTTACCCTCTGCGGCGCAAGCCCGCGGGTGCCGTAAATCCCATCCGGGCAGCTCAAGCTGCAGGTTTGTATTCGTGAATCAGACCGAAGACCGAGTTTGTTCGTCGTAGCTGTGTTTGCTTTCCGGATCGTCCATCGGCAGTGGCTGGCCCACTGTCGTGGGGGCTTGCTGATCCAGGGCCCGGTGCAGCCGGTGTTCGTTGTACTGGGCCACGTAGTCGGCCAGCACCTGCTCAAGATGGCAGCGGCCGAGGATCGGCATCCGGTCGGGGCACCCACGACGAACGGTGCCGACGAATCGCTCTGCGTACGCATTGACCCGTGGCGCCCGGACTGGGTGGCCGATGATCTTTATGCCGTCAGCCTGGAAGACTTCGTCGAAGCTCGACGTGAACTTGGCGTCTCGGTCACAGATCAGGAATCGGACGGGATGCGTCCGGTCGGCCAGCACCATGCACAGATTGTGGACCTGTTGGACCACCCAGGATCCAGTCGGATTGGCGGTGACTTCGGTCACGTCAACCCGTCGGGAGTCGAGTTCGATGAAGAACAGCACGTAGGGCCGGCGGAACAGCACCGTGACGACAGAGAAGAAGTCACAAGCAGCATCGATGGCGTCTGGGCTCGCAGGAACTCGGACCAGTTGGGGCCCCTTGGCATCAGCGAGGGATCGATGTCGTGCCGACGAAGGATCGGCCAGGCACTCGATGGGCGAGGAGGACTCCCAGCCTGGCCAGCTCACCCGGGATCCGGCAATAGCCCCAGGTGGGGTCTTCGCCGGCCGACCGGAGGATGATCGCTACGGTTCCATCGGGAATGCCAGGCCGCCCTGGTCGGTGGGGTTCGGTCCAGCGTCGACGGACCAGGTCCCGATGCCAGCGGAGCAAGGTCCCGGGTTGGACGAAGAACCTCTCCCAACGTCGACGATCAAGCAGCCGACTCAGCCCGGCGAACAGTGCTCGATCCGAGGTCTGCAATACCGGTCGGGCCACCTGACGACGAAGGACGGCGATCTCGTGGCGAAGTATGACGACCTCGATCGCCAGTTCGTCGCAAGGAGCTGCTCCACGGAAGTCCTGGTCAGACCACCCGGATGAGATTTCCGGCACCCATCGGGCCAGCAACCATCTTGTATCTGAGTTTCGTCGACATGACCTGCACAGTTCTGTCGGTACCCCTTGGTGGGCCACCGACAGAGCCCATCTACCCAGGGCCGATGAGAGAGCTTGGGGCTCCATTTCCCACGTCAGTGCTCTCGGTTTCCCATATTATTGCGCACACAACTAGTTGGGGATAATTCCTGGTCGGCGGGATCGGATGGGTAATTCGGCACCCACAGGCTTTCGGCACGCACAAGACGAGGCGCCGGATGCCGTAGTCGGTCCGGCGGGTCGGGAGGATCTTCATGTGGCACCGATCATGCGGAGGCCCCGGTTCTTCAGCGGTGGTATGGCGGCGGCGACCTCGACCGGGCAAGCTCACGGGGTGACCAACAGCGAGCCGCCCATGGGAGACGTGAACGGATACGTGCATCCGGCGTTCGCGCACGCGGCGTCGTATTTCGGCCGATTGTTCAACGCCGGCAGTAGAGGTGGCGGAGCATTGTCCGTCCGGTTGCACGGCCGGCCGGTGGTGGACGTATGGGCCGGATTCGCCGACCTCGGCCGGACGCGCCCTTGGGAGCGGGACACGGTCGCCATCTGCTTCTCGACTACCAAGGGCGTGGCCTCGACCGCCGTCCATCTCCTGGCCGATCGCGGGTTGATCGACTACGAGGCTCCGGTGGCCAGCTACTGGCCAGAGTTCGCCGAAGCCGGCAAGGGGTCAATCACTGTGCGCCAGCTGATGAGCCACCAGGCCGGCCTGCACTCGATGACCGATCTCGCCGGCTCCGCGGAGGACCTGCTCGATCACCTCGCCCTAGAGGAGAAGCTGGCGGCCCGGGCGCCCGACCCTTGGCCTGGGCATCCCGGGTACCACGCCATCACCTACGGATGGCTCGTGGCCGGGCTGGCCCGGAGGGTCACGGGGCTCGGCATGGCCGAACTGGTGCGCACCGAACTCGCCGAGCCGCTCGAGACCAACGGCCTGGGCATCGGGATGCCGCCCGACGGCTTGAGGCGAGTAGCGCCGCTCCTAGGCCGGACCCCGCCCGTGCGCTCCACGCCGCCCCTCTTTGCCGGCGCCAGCGCCTGGTCTATGCCCACGCTCCGCAAGGTAGAGCTCACCCGCCGATTTCTCGAGGCGCTGTATGTCCCGCATTTCGACGAGCTCTTCACCGGTCCGTCGCCGTCGCTGCTGAACACGGAGATGCCGTCGGTGAACGGCCTTCTCTCTGCCCATGGGTTGGCCAAGCTCTACGCGGTCATCGCCAACGACGGCGAGGTGGAGGGCGTCCGGCTCTTGTCGCCGGAGACGGTTCGCACAATCAGCCAGGTCCAGACCAGAGCGCACGACGCGGTCATCGGTATGCGGATGAATTGGCGCATGGGATATCACCGAGCCGGGGCGCAGCGGTACCGGGGCGACTCGGCCTTCGGGCACTATGGCTTCGGCGGCTCGGGCGGTTGGGCGGACCCGGCCACCGGACTGTCCTTTGGATTTGTTACCAACGAGCTCAAGCTCATCCAGGCCCCCGTCGGAGGCGATCGTCGGATCTTCCGCTTGGGTGGACTCGTGCTCCGATCGAAATAACCGATAGACGTGGAGCAGCTCAGGCCACGAGGCGGTACTCGTGAACCAGGCCACCGAGCTTGTCATTCCGTCGCAGCTGCGCCGGCTCCGGTTCGCGATTTGGCAGTGGCCTCTTTTCCACCGTGATCCGAGCCTGCCGATCCAGAGCGCGATGCGGTCCGTGTCCGTTGTAGTGCGCTGAGTATTCGGCCAGCACTTCCTCCAGATGGTGGCGACCGAAGATAAGGAGCTGGTCAAGACACTCGCTACGAACGGTGCCGACAAAGCGATCGGCGAACGCATTGGTCCGTGGTGCTCGGACCGGCGTGAGGATGAACCGGATGCCCTCTGACCGGAAGACCTCGTCGCAGCTGGATTTGAACATGGCATCTCGGTCACCGGACAGGAGCCTGACGGGACGAGCCCGCTCGGCGAGCACCATGCTGAGGTTGCGGGCCTGTCGGACCACCCAGGATCCAGTCGGGTTGGCGTTGACCCCGGTCATGTAGACCCGTCGGGTGTCGAGCTCGACGAAGAAGAGCACGTAAGGCCGGCGGAGCAGTGCCAGGATTCGGACGAAGGCAAGGCAGAAGTAGGACAGAGCCATGCTCCAGTCTCGTCACTGGGTTCCTCTGCACGAAAGCCCTGATGAATGGACCAGGGTGAGGTTCTCGGCACCCACAGGATCGCTGATTCGCCACCTCTTGACACGAGCGACCTCAGCGCTCACAGTGAGGATACAACCACAATGCGTGGCCACAGGCGCCTAGAAGCATTTGGAGCTGGGCGCCTGTCGGATGCGTTCCCCACTGCGGAGGTGCCTTTATGAACGATGTCTCGAAGCAGCCCGACGGCACTTTGCAGCACTTGGCCAACCAGGCGGCGGCGATCGGGGCGCTCGCCGAAAATGATGGTGCCTTCTATGCGGCCGTGGACGCATTTCTCAACGCTGACGCCCGGGGGTTTCGATACGTGCTTGGCCAGCAGGGGATCCTGCAGCAATGCGATCTCGTCTGTGAGTGGCTGCGCACAAAGTGGTGCGTCTTTACGTGCCTTGAGCTGTGTGGGCCGCCGGCGGTGGATGCGGCTGAGCCGGTAGACATTCGCCGGTTGGCCGAGGTCGTGGCCCGGATCGTCTCCGACGACACGCTGCTCGTCCGGGTTGTGGAGGGCGTCGACCAGCGGGACGCCGACGACTTCACCGCAGTCGTGAGCCAGCTCGGCATCGGCGACATTTGCCACTACGTGTGCTCGTGGCTGTGCTCGGTCCTCTCCCAGCGGGTGTGCCAGATCGTCTGTGCTCCAGACCGCGTAACGATGCCGGACCCGGTCGAAACGGTCCGGGCGGCCGCCGCGGTGATCGCCCAGCTTTCCGCCGACGGCACCGCTCTTGAGGCCGCTGCGGCGGCTGCCCGAGCCGTGGATTGTCAGGACCTGCGAGTTGTGATCAGCGACGCCGGTCTGCAGGCTGGGTGCCAGGTGATCTGCGAGTGGTTCTGCAGTTGGCGCTGCGTCTGGATGTGTTTGGAGCTGTGTCGGTCCGTCCCCCCACCCGAGATCACTGACGTCCGTGCCGAGGCGTTCTCGTTCGCTCAGGTGGTGGGGCGGCTTGACTCGGAGATCGCGACGCTGCAATCCATGGCGGACGCCGTGCGTTCGGGTGACGCCGGCCAGTTCGCCGACGTGCTCAAGCAGATTGGCCTCGAGCCATATTGCGTCCAGCTGTGCCGGTGGGTGTGCTCGGGGGTCTGCGAGGAGTTCTGCATCTGCGTGTGCCCACCGACCTCCATCGCCGTCTTCACGAAGATCGGGGGGTACTACTACGACTTCGATGTGGCCAGCGGCCTCGGTGCGAGCGGCCTTACCAACGACGACCGAGCATTCTTCGACACGATGCGCCTCAATGGCGGTTTCGCTCTGGTTGCCAGTGCACCCCAGATCGAATACCGCTTCGAGACGGTACCGACCGACGCCAACGGAAATCCCACTGGTTCATGGACACCGGTGCTGCCCTCGCAGATCGCGCCGACCAACATTGGCTCCTACGTACGACCCACCCCGCCGTTCTTCGAGGAGGTTTGGGTGAACGGCTCCCCCGGGCCCCATGTCATCGTGATCACGCCCAGCGCCGACGGTTGGATCCAGGTCCCCCAGATGTTCCCACTCCCCGGGTGGGAGTTCGTCCCCGGATCGGATCTGGTCATGCTCGTGTCGGAGACGCTCCGACTGTGGCCAGCGGACGACGAGACCGGCGTGATGGCCGGAACTTCGGCCAACACGCCCCTGGCCCAGGATGTCTACTACGGGATCAGGATGCGGGTCCGCAACGTTGGTGACCTGAGCGACGGCACCGACGCCGGTACCTGTACCCACGTGGCAATCGACAACACGCTGTACAACAATGTCTCCCACCACACCTACTGGGACGGCTCGGTCGGCGCAGGCGAGTTGGCCGTGTGCTCCGTCGGCATCCAAGAACTTGTCTCTGCCGGGTGCGCCGAGCTCAGCGACAGCCTGACGGTGCTTTTCACGGCAGCTCATCCAAACCTCGACACGTCAGCGAGCGGGGTCACCGTGGCGCTGACCGGACCGGGTGGGCCGTACGCATTCACACTTTCCCCAGCTGCTCCCGAGACGGCCGGAAACTGGTATGGCAACGCCGTACCGGACGGCTGGTCGATGGGGTCTCTCCCGCCCTGCGCTTATCTGGTCGAGCTGAATGTGAACGTCCTCCTCACAACCGGAGACAGCGCCCCCGATCCGCTGCACGACTACATCGCCTTCTGCAAGAACGCCTGAACGATTCACCGTCAGCCTGCAGCGCAGATTTCCAAGGATCCGACGAGGAGGCAATCGCCATGCCGACCGAACGCAAGATCGCCCCCTACGGTTGGATACCCCAGCTACCCGATCTCCGAGATGCCAAGCTGCAGATCGAGCCTGTCACGTCGCTGCCGAGTTCGATCGATCTGAGCTCAACGACAAACATGCCTCCCATCTACGACCAAGGTCAGCTGGGGAGTTGTACCGGTAATGCCATTGCTGGTGTGGTGGACTTCGAGAACCATCGTCAGGAAGGGACGTTCCTGACACCAAGTCGACTGTGGATCTACTATCAGGAGCGGGTCATCGAGAATACTGTCAGCCAGGACTCGGGTGCTCAGATTCGCGATGGAATCAAGGCGGTCGCCAGGCTTGGTGTCTGTCCAGAGACCGATTGGCCCTATGACATCTCGACCTTCGCGTCTGCGCCTGCCAAGAAGGACTACGCCGACTCCCTAAAGGACCGAGCCGTCACGTATCAAGCGGTGCCCCATGACCTGTTCGCGCTGAAAAGCGTATTGGCCAAGGGCACGGTCATCGTATTTGGATTCACTGTCTATGAGACGTTCGAGTCGCAGCAAGTTGCTTCGAGCGGAATCGTTCCCATGCCGAGTCCCAACGAGAATGTCGTCGGTGGACATGCTGTCGTCCTCGCCGGGTACGACGACACCGTCGATCGATTTCGAGTCCGCAACTCGTGGGGCACCAGTTGGGGGCAGGGTGGATACTTTGAGATGCCCTACCTTTATGTGACGTCACC
>Ga0181532_10003759_pt1 | contig 13552 bp, 13 predicted proteins | sample PEATcosm2014_Bin_33_FD_119768 | JGI IMG/M metagenome (GOLD analysis project Ga0181532, IMG submission 119768) | Peatland microbial communities from MTU Mesocosm Facility, Houghton, MI, USA - PEATcosm2014_Bin11_30_metaG | ecosystem: Environmental > Terrestrial > Soil > Wetlands > Peat | place...
AAAGCCGACCATGACCGGGCCGCGGAAGGTGTGCGCTTGACGATCTCCCATGAGCGATCGAATCGTCCGCAACACTTTTCCCTGGTACTTGGGCTTCACGCACGATCTGGGCAGGATGATGTCAACGTCGAGGCGTCGAGCGACTTCATCCGCCATGACCTTGAATGCGCCCTTCGCCTGGGTCTTGTCGAAGGCCAGGCGAAATTGATAGAGGCGATGCGTTCCGATTCGCCTGCCTTGAATCCTGCGCTTCGCCTGTTCGACCAGCGCCGTTTCTTCTGCGTCGGTCAACGGAAGGTCCTGCTGCTCTTCAGATCGCTCGGCAATCCGCTGCGCATGCAGTCTCTCCGTCTCCCTGGCCAGAAGTTCGGACTGGTGCTTTTGCTGGAGTTTCCGGAACAACGACTGTGAGATCCATCCTCGGCAGTCATTGGTGCCGAATTCATGATCATCGACCACCATGACGCGGCAATCTGGCGCCTCGCCGAGAACCTTGCACGAGGACACCAGGATCCCGAAATAGGTGATCGCAGCCTGCGGCGAGAAGCGAAACCTCTCCCCAAGCGTCTTCTCGAAGGAACTCTCGACCGCGTAGAACTTACCATTCTTTGCGCTGCCGCTAGCTCCAACCAAGCTGTAACGAATGCCATCAATCTCGATCCTGGTGAGCGCTTGCTCTACCATGGCCTGCTCGCATGAATCCAACGGCTCCACTGGCACATCGACCGTTGCCACGCGAATGCCGGGGTATAGTCCATGCAAGAGGCTGTTGGTGAGTTGCGCTTCCCGATCCAGTTTCATGGTCTTCTTCGATACGTTTCCATTACGGTCAAGTTCGAGCGCCAACACCGGGATGGCGCCGCAATTCGTAGCATTTGGCATTGCGAATCTCCTTTAAGCTGTCGAGCAAGGACAGCCGGAGGAGACGGCTCGTGCCAGTCTCTTCGCTGCCCTCGCCGAAAACCGAACCAAAAGATTTCGGCCAGGCAGCAAAGCGCCGGCCAACACGAGTTGTAGTTGCTACGCCTTGTTAGTCCTCACTGCGTCAGGATTCCAGTAGCTTCTGGAGCATTGCCGCAGCCCGCTCAAGAAACCGCGTAACCTGCGCAGCCTGGACCATAACCACTCTCCTAATGCCCACAGCCAACACAGCACAGCCGTAAGCAGGAAAGCCAAAAGTGCTCCCATCAGCAAATCCGAAATGCTCAGGGGCACATACTGAAAGTGCTGCCGGACCAACACAAAAAGTTCAAACAGCAGAATTGGTCCGCAGACTTTCGCTACAGTGAAGAACCAACGTCGGAACAGCACCCGAAACCGTTGCTTCACCATCTCTTCCTCCTTTTCTCTCCGCGTGGTGCCAGAACAGAAAGGAGGGCGCTCGCGCGGTTCCTTCGCGTCCTGGTCGAAAACGTTGTCGGTTCCCAGCCAGGCTCGCGAAACGAACCAGACCAGCACTCAACCGCAATCAGCTTGCGGATCGCTCACCACAGATCAACATCATCTGTAAATGAAGCCAGTGCCATAAAAACTCCTAGACTCTACTTGCCGTTGACGGCTTCTTTGTTCAGTTGCGGCTTCCTTCCCGCAAAATCCGGCACTACACGAAACTCCTGAACTTCGTAGTAGGTGACCCCCAAGCGGAGCGCCTCGACCAGCGCTTCGCCTTCACTCGTCACCTCCCGGTCCAACGCCGGGGTGCCATTGGCGCCGTTTGCCTTGGCAAGGAAATAACGCGCGTTTCCGTTGGCTTCCTCGTCCGAGTTGGTACGAGAACGTCTTGTTCGGGTTACCGTTTTTTCGGTGCCGCTGTCAGTTCTGTTCGCTTTTGCTGCCGGAACCGTGTCTGTTGCCGCCGTGCCTGTCATGCTTGACTCCTATTGCCTGAAACCTGCATCAAGTTGCATGTCGCCACGTCTGGATTCACCAGATTGCCTCTGGTTGGGCGCCTTCTACTTGTCGAGCTCGCTCTTTTGTTCAAGCCCATTGTTCCGCTCACCGACCATTTGCTGCTCGGAGTACTCAGCCACCAGCAGTCCGCTGGGATTGAATTCACTTCGCCGCTCCTCGACCAGCCGTATGTTGTACTGACCAACAATGCGGTCCGTCACCTCCGCTCCGCTCTTCACCTTGTGTACTTCCTTGACTCCGAATACGACGTAATCCCAGGGCGCGTTCTTGGAGCGTTCAATCGAGCGAATTCGGAGATCCGAGATGATGTGGTCTTCCTGGATCCTGCCCACGGTATCGTCGTCGCGCAGCTTGTTCAGGGTGAAGGTCCGCAAGTTGTTTGTCATCATGTTTAACGACTCAGCGAGGTTGCGGGGCGCGGAATCCGGCGTATATGAGAGGTAGTGTTCGAGGAACCGCCGAACGACGGCTTTGCCTTCCAAGTCCGTCGGTGCGACGCCCTCGGAGGCAGTTGCATCCGAACCCGCTGCCTGCGCCGACAACACCATCGCCATCTGCGAGGTCCGGTCTTGCCTTGCGCCACCGCCCACCACCATCGCATTTCCATCCTTATCTACGCGGATGACCGTGGGTGGCTGGATGCGGACATAGATGGCGAACCCGAGCGAACTGAGCGCGATTACAGCAAACAAGATCGCTAGAAACATGGCGCGATTGGCGTATGCGCGCAACATGCCGTCGTGTTCGTAATACCTGGTGAAGCTGGCGATCTCCGGTGCTTCTCTCCTCGACTGTGGTTTTTTCATGATTCTGCACCCATCCCTGCCCAGCGCATGGTTCTGCCAACCACGTGTCCAGCTTGCCAAGCCGCGAAACCGGCAAGGCTGCGGCCGTTGTAGCCACTGGCTGGTTGCCCGGTAACAGAAGGCGATCCCGGCCCGGAAGGATCTTCACTATTGCCCTGGGGAGCAGAATGAACTGCTCCAGTAGAAGGGGCCTCACCGCCAGCGGACATCGTCGCAACGGCTGTGCCATTGACCCCATCGAGACTCGGCGGTGTGGGTGGTCTTGAATCGCCGGTCACGGCGCCTCCACCAGGACTTTGGCCGACCACTCCGCTACCTTGACTGGGAGCTCCGGAACCACCGGACGGGGGAGATGGCGGCCCGCCGGATGACGCCTGCCGTCCTGCATTTAGACCGCCTCCGCCTGCGGATGCCAGTCCCGACGCCACAGCTCCAGCGGTCATTACTCCACTGATCACTGTCATCAGGGTGCTGCCAACGTCGCCACGAACGATGCGGCTTGCAATAAAGGGAATCAGAGCAATCATGATCGAGAGCAGCACGCTGGCCACGCTCATCACGATCATCTGGCTGGAACCGACAAACGCTTGCAGAAACGAGCCGTTAAACTGCATTGGATCGGTGATCTGCAGCGCGGACATCAGTGATTGCAAGATTGCGTACAAGAGGCCCCAGCATTGGAAGATCATCATGTTCACGAAGTAGGTTCTGCCCACTTGGCCGAGCCCGCGCGAGGGGATCAAGGCCAGGACAAACGGACCGACTACGTACAAGATCGATCCGTACAGGGCGTAAAAGAGTGTGAACAAGGTGTAGGTGAAGGGGAGGATTAGGTAACCGATTAACGTTATCAGCCCAGCAACGATGGCCGAGATGCCGCCGGTAACCAGGTTCCATAGGGAAGAAAACCAGTTGGGATTCGTCTGCCACGCTTGGGACAGGCTATTTCCCCATGCCTTGATGATATCTACGCCCCCAGAGAGGTTGTAGATGCCATCGGCCACACTGTTGAACATGGTGTTCACTGCACGAAAAGCACTTTGGTAATTCAGGAACACCAGTCCCAGGACCAAATACTTGACGGCGGCTACGCCAAGCAGCCTCACGTCACCTCCGTTGCTATAAGCTTCATAAACTGACCACAACAGACTGAGGATCAGAACGACCCCGGCGATTTGCAGCACGGCCGTCGTGATCCCCTGCTGATCAATACCGTTCAGTCCGGTTCGTAGTAACTGCTCGAAGTAAAAACTTGGCATAGCATCTTCCTTTATTCGTGACTTACTGGTGCTGCATCAGATTGGCCAGAGCCTGACGCAAGCTGGTGGTGTTCGTTGCCCCCATCTTGATGTCGGCGCTGGCGTTGGCGAGATCGATCGCGCGCAAGCGCATGAGGTCCGCCGTGGCTGACTGGGTGTAGGCGTTCGCCCGGATCAACCAGGCATCCGCCTGCGCCTCGATAATGGGAGCACTGCCGGGTGCTGCCGTCTGAATGCTTTGGTTGAGCTGAGTCGCTGCCTGAAGTTCCAGATCGGCCAACGCATCGATCTCGATGGCTCGCTTCATTGCCGCCTGGGCAGCAGCATCTGTCATGTCAACCATGTTCAGCACTTGCGGCGACGCGGCAGTGGGCGCCGGAACTGGACCGTAGAGAGCCGTGTACGCGCCAGATGTTTGCCCAATCTGATTGGGGTTTCGTGAAAGCAGCACCTGCTCCAACTGTTGTGAGATTGGCAAGGTGGCACTGTTGACCGGTATGTGCATCAGGTTCTGAATCTGGTTGTAGTTGCCTTGGAGAACTCCTACCAGGTTTCGCGCCTGGTTGATCAGATTCTGCGGCCACACCACAGCCTGCTGAAACTGCTGCATGGCTTTGTCCACGCCCAGGATCTGGTTCAGTCCTCCTCCAACCACTTTCGTCAACGCCGACTGAATGCTCGACAACCCTGCTACCAACATGGCGCAACATGGGGAAAGGATTTGCGCTCTTGCCGGCCAGGGTGCCGTGAACACAAGAACTAGTGCGAGAATTAGTGCACGGAGTTTGTGACCGAATAGCCAGTTCTTGGTCGTCTTGAGCAATTCTCTGAATTCCGTCATGCGTTGCCTTCCTTCTCCCTTACTGGTGCTGCAATAGGTTCACGAGCACTCCACGCAGCGTCGTTGTGTTGTTGGCGTTCTCTTTGCGAAGCGTGTTGCGATGTGCGATGCGAGCTGCTTCCTGCCGCAGTTCGGCGGCCAAGAGCTTTTGCGTCAGAGCCTGAGCGTGAATGCCGGAGGTGATTGCCGTCGCGGTTAAGAACGGAGCAGAGCCTGGGGCTGCTTGGCTGGCGGAATTCTCGATCGTGTCCGCGGATTGAAGTTCTATGTCCGTTGCCTGGTCGCCAGCCTTCAACGTCTTCAAATTGTCGAGAGCCAGAGCATCATCCATGTCCGACATGGCACGGTCACCTGGATTGGCGGCGGTTGTAACCGGGATTGCGCCATAGGTGCTGGCGAAGGTCGACGTCAAACTGGGAAAATTGTTTACTTGGTGGTCCCGAATGACGGCCTCAAGTGCTTGCGGGTTAGGCAAGGTGGCACTGTTGAGCCTTATGTGGAAGATGTTGCTCATCAGGTTGCGGTACAGCCCGATCATTCGCGTGACCTGCGCCCTGGCTTGATTGATCAGCTGCTGAGGCCAGACGACGGCCTGCTGCAAATTGTTCATAGCGGTCCGTACCGTGTTGATCTCATTTAGCGCGGTGTGAATCACCCCATTGATTACATTGAGGACCGCCTGAATCTCTTGCAGTAGCCCTATTTGCGCTTGTGCTGGCTGCGGCGCTCCCACGAGGGTCACAACCATGACGCCGGCAAGCGTCACTGCCAGCAGTCGCCGCCGGTTCTGCACTGTCACCACGAACCACGTAAACGCGCCAAAAAACACCGCGTACCCGAGAACCTGCATTCCTTCCATCCTCCCGAAGCCACTCAAAGCCTTGAGTGCTCCCCGATTTCTTTCTCTATTGCCGCTGCAACCTCAGCCACTACATTCACCTTGCCGGAGATTTCTTCCGGAAGGGGCGGAACGTCCGCCAAGCCCTGGGGGAACTTTCTGGACAGCTCCTGGTAGCACTGCAGCAGCGGCTTTCCTTGGTGTTCCTTCAAGAACCAGCTGCGGTATTTCCTTTCCCGCGGAAACGTTGTGCAGATCCAGTACGACAATGGCGTAGGAACGATCCGGATCGTCTGGGTCGTCTCGGCCTTCTCTCCAATCGCCAGCAGTACCTCGGCACTGCGCCCTTTTCGCGGAGCCCCGAATCCCTTTACTTGGTTAACTGCTACCGGATTCAGGTTCAGATGGGTGATCAGAGGGGTTACATCGCCGGGCTGCTGCCCGATAATCTTCGTACTCGCGTTCTTCAAAATGCCGGGCCCGTGGACTCGCGGTTGAAACTCTGTGCCCACGAAGTCTTCAACCGTTTGGCTGATACCCCAAACACTTGAGTTGCGCTTGCGAGCCGTCCGATAAAGTTGCACCACCTCGGGTGCCAGAGCCGCTGAGTCAAGAAGAAACCAGCACTCGTCGAGTACCGTGATGCTGGGCCGTCCGGTTTTTCCGGTGGCGCGAGCAGACATAGCAGTCGCGATCAACATGCTCATCGCGGTCTCAAGTCTTGGATCGGAGCTGAGTCCTTCCACGTTGAAGAACAGCCAATCGCTGTCCAAGCGCATCGTTGTCGGTTGGTCAAACAGCTTGGCGTAGATACCGCCTTCGGTCCACGAGCGCAGCTTGATCGCCGCCAGGTGCGCCTCATCGATCGTGCGTTGCATCTTCTCGGCGTCACGCCAATTGGCGAGTTCCTCTCGCAGATCGTTGTAGGTCGGGATCGGATTGGAATAGCGAATTGAGCAGCGCTTGTAGACACGCACGATCGCATCGGTGAGCACGTTGTCCAGCAGCGAAGTGTCTGAGTTATGACTGTCGCCGAGCATGTGGCGCGTAAGGTTCTTCAAAAAGGCCGTCTTTTCATTACTGGGAACATGCTCGCCTTCAGGGAGGTCCCATGGATTCAGAGTCTCTCTGCCGTCCAGATCGACATTGATCACACGGCCGCCCATCAGATCGACCAGCGGCTCGTAGGAATCGCCGCGCTCCAGAATCGACACCAGCGGACGAGCACGCGCCATCATCAGCAGCTTGAGCTGCGCGAGGAACGTCTTGCCTCCACCGCTTTTCGCCATGATCAACATGTTCGCGTCGCCCAGCCCGGAATCGAACGGCGAGAACGGTATGAGCTGGCGGTAGGGAGTTTCAAACAGCATCAACGGAGAATTGGGCGTCCCTTTCCACGGCATCTCCACAGGAAGCAGGTCGGCCGCGTGCAGGGTAAGAACATCCTTTTCCCGCTTGTTGATCTCACCCAGCCCCGGAAGACTGGAGAAGAAGAAGCGCTTTTGCGCCAATGTCTCCGGAATCCCGCGTGCGCCGTTCATGCGCCCGATGGCGTGCAACACCCGCTGCCGGCGATCGGCAAGAGTGCGTTCCGCTTGTTCCGCTTCAAAGCGATTGCGGGTTGGCCGTGAGGTGCGGACGGCAATGGTCAGGCTGAGCTGGCAGGATTTGAGCGAACTCGAGATTAACTCCTGCAACACTTTGATTAGTTGATGCTCCGCCACCTGGGCATCCACATTGAGCCGGAAGCCTCCGTGAATGTCCTTCTGTGCCGCCGTCATTTTGCGCAGCCGGCTCTTGTACTGCTTGACCGCTTTTGCCTGATCGGGAAGTACAACTTCGGCGTTGATGATGATCGGGAAGTCCATCACCACCAGCTCCCGCAACACCCCAGGGAAGGTGGCGTCGGGAAGGTCTTTCAGGCTAATGAACGAGTACAGCAGCGCACCAATCTTGAGGTGCTCATCGAGTTCGTCCTCAATATTGACGCTGGCCATCTGACTTCGCGCGCTCTCATACACCAGCGATTCTGTCGCGGGAAGGAACGGCCGTTTGTCGTTCAACAACGGATTGAGGGCTCGCTTAACTTCCAGAAAAATATCGTTCTGCGTCAACCGCTCGATCTTCATGCCCGTGGCTTGCAGTGTGGCCTCAACTCCGGACATGAGACTGTTGAACTCGGCAACCAGGTCCTCATGCTCTCGCCGGCTGCGCTCGATGCATTTGCTGGCCGACATGCTGAAGCTCGGGCCGCGCATCTTCTTTTTCCACTCCAATTCCGGCGACTGGTGGTGGATGCGTGGGTCCCAGATGAAGTAAAAGTGAAGCATGTGTTGCAGGTAGTAGCCCTCTGCGTTTTTCTTCAGCCAGACGTCCGACTGTTCGCGGTCCACTGCCTGCAAAACTGCATTGGGGTTTTGTTGTTCCCGGTTGTAGCGTGCGATCAGATCGTCAGCTCCTTCGGCAATCTCAAATCGCACTTGCAATCGCATAGATCTCTCCGGCAAGGACCGGATCAGGGCCTCAAATACCAGCTTCGTCCGGTTCCGCTCCTCATCGCTCGCGTAGTACGAGTGATTACCGCTCACCCTGTATCCGGCAACGAATGAGCCGTTCAGTTGAATCAACAGATCGTCAGCAAGATCACGGACTTTCAGTTGCTCACACAGCGGTGGCTGAGCCAATGACTTCTGGTACTGTTCCATCTTTAACGGCATCGCCAGCTCCCTAGTCCTTGATGTATTCGCGAGTTAGTTCCCGATCTCGCTCCAGTGCCGAGTAAACGTGAGGCTTGGTGTGGAACAGCACCCAGTCCAGCAGATACCCACGCTGCTTGCCGTACTTGAAGAGCATCAGAGCAGGCACACTCAGGATGGGCACCAGGTATTGCAGCACCATATTCATCGGCAGGCCGAACATCTCGCGGTTCAGGAACCTGCCGCAGATGTTCATCACGACCGCCACCGCGAGGATGGCGAACAAGTCTTCTGCTTCAAGCCCGAAGAAGGTGACTCTGGTTCGCAAGTTCCGGTATATCGGTGTTACATCGAGCGCCATTGTTTTTCTCTCCTAAGTCACTCCGCCGGTCCCATGAGCTACGAAAAACTCAGCCAGGCGAAGCAGGCCTGAAACCATGAGGCACAGAGCCGCCGTTACAAAGTGGCGCAGCCAGCCGCTGGTGGGATGAACCAGTGAGAAGATCCCCAAACGCAGCGCCATTGCCGCGACCTGGGAAGCTGCATAGACGGGCAAAATGACATTCGCTACCCAATCGATCAGGGTCCTGATCGAAATCCAGTACAGATCGGGATTGTTCCAAGCCGCTTGCGAAGCGAATGTCTCAAAGGCCCGTGTCAATCCTGAGACAAGCAGACAGGCCAAGGCCCCGTACATGCTGTGCGAGAATTCCTGTCCTTTAGAAAACTGCAAAATGGCGATTATGATGAAGGCCGCGGCAATCGTGGGCATGATCACATTGCCCATCCAGTTCGCCAGATGAAGGATTCCATTGTCGAAAGTCATATTCCCGAGGTTCATTCGCACTCCTACATCATGGAGACCAGCAGTTTCCAAACGCCTGAGACCGTGAGCAGAGCTAATGCCACAGCGAACAGTCGCATGAATGGCTTTTTGGTCGCAAAGTTCAAAATCGCTCCCACCAGTGCCAAAACGGCCGCGATCGGCATAATCGTCCCGACCAAGTGGTTCCATAGACTGTCCAAAACATCGACAGTCGCGTACTGCGTTCCGGTGTTGTAGCTCTGAAGCAGGTTGTAGGTGGTCTGGGTGCCAAGCAGGAACATGGCTGCCAGAATCGACGGCAGCGGATGTTGACCTGAGGCAGCGTCCAGGATGGCACGCAATACGAAAAACGCCGCCAGTGTCGGCACCAGTCGCTGCACCACGAAGTTGGCCACGAATTGCGCCACGTCTGTCTGAAGGTTCGCCAGCCATCCGGTCGCAATTCCCCCACTGGGCAATGGCACAGGGACTCCGAACGAGGTGAACCAACTCAAAAGAGGCTGCAATGTCAGGAATACGACTGCCCAGAACATCCACTTGGTGAATCCTCCGCCGATGGCGAACGTCATCGTTCCCTCGCGCCGCAAATTGACACCGGCAATCACCAGGGACAGCAGCGCGGCTGATGGGGCCAGCAAGAGCAGGACCGAGATAATGTCGTTGAGCAGCTGCGGCGTTGCCATCTGTCCTATTCCCCAAGTTGGGACTTACATCGAGAAGAAGCATCCTGGTTATAGGCAGCCCGTATTGCTTCATAGCCATTGCGGGCTGCCTGGTTGATGTGCGGCCCTTTACTCGTAGACGCACGGTTAAGTCACTCCTCCGGTTCCGTTCGTGATCCAGAACTCGACCAAGCGCGTGACACCTGACACAGCAAGTAGAGCTCCCGCTGCGAACAACCACCGCCCAAAGCCGCGGCCCGTCAGCCACGACACGACGGCCCCAAGTACCGCGCCGCCGGCGCCGACCGGTGCGATCACGTTGCCGATCCAGTTAATGAAGTTCAGGAAGCTGCCTTCCGGTTGCGCGCCGGTCTGTCCTTGAACAGCCACATTGAATTGCGGCGAGGTGCCAAGGTTCTGTGCGATCATGAATTGCCCAACAACCAACAACATGATCGCCAGCACAACCAAAGGTTTCTTCCATCCGCGATCTGCCTCAAATTTCCTCACCAACGATTTCTCCTTTCCCAGACTGTCGATTGCTTCGCCGCTCGCCAAAATTGGCGCCGGAAAAGTGATCGATGTGCGACGGAAAGTAGCGGTGAAACAAAAAACTGTCAAACGGGCGCGAATTCAGCGGGGATGAAAGATCGAGGGACTAGAGAGATGAGTAATGGAGAGAGGGTAATACCGAAAGCGGGTTTCCGGGTGCTTCGCTATTGCAACCCGGTATTGTCCAATTGAGCCACGTCCCCGCGAACCCGCTCGGTGGCCCTTTCAAAATCGGACCCGTTCAGAGGTGGCAGTTGGTCGCTATTGGCAATTCGATTGAAAGCCATGCGCTTTGCGGCCGTGCAAATCGCCTGGAGATCCGCAGGCGCCAATCCGGTCAGCCGTTTTGCGATGTCTTCAATGGTTAGTCCTGCTTCCAGTCGAACGCCCTTGAGATAGAGCCTGAGCAGTTGCACTCTCTGTGCAGGGTCCGGAGGCGGGATCAGAATTTTCTCGGAGAACCGGCCACCCCTGAGGACCCGGGGATCGATGTTTTCCGGATGATTGGTCGTGCCGACCAGAAAGACATTGTTTTCCGGCTGCAAGCTGCTGATTTCCGTAAGGAATTGTTCCACGAGCTGAACATCGTGCTGAGCCAGGTAGCGGTTGGTCGCCGGCAACAGCCCATCCATTTCATCGAGGAAGACGATTGCGGGACTGTGTTCTTTCGCTCGCGCGAAAACAGCGGCCACACGTTTGACCGAATCTCCGACGCCTCCGCCCAGAACGCTGGCAGCGGTTAGCGGATAGAAGCTTCGCTTGGTTTGGCTTGCGATCAGGCCTGCGATCAACGTCTTTCCCGTTCCTGGCGGACCGATCAAGAGCAAACCCGTTGGAATCTGCAACCCCAAAGAATGAGTTCGCGTTGGGTCCTCGAGTAGGCGGATGAGGGACTTCAGGTCCTGCTTGACGGATTCCGCGATGACGACATCGTCCCATTCCACGCGTTCCAGCTGTGGCCGATCCCTGCCGCCGTTTGCGTCCAGAGCCCGCCGCAAATCCTTTGCTTCGATCTTCCGGTTGTCCGTCAGTGCGTAGTTTGCTGCCTGGTCTACCAGAGCGCGCAATTTGGCTGCACCGGCTCCCGGCGTCCGGCGTGCGAACTCCTGCAGGTCGAATCGTTTCCACGGTTTCTTGTTAAGCTGCGCTTCCAGAATCTTGATTCGCGTGGCTTCGTTCGGAAGATCGATACGCACTTTTATGTCAAATCTCCCTTCCCGAATTAGCGCTTCATCGAGACCATCCAGCCGGTTGGTCGCGGCCATCAACACAAAGCCGCTGATCGTGCGGTATTGATCGATCGCGCTCATTAGGGCCATGGTGATGTTGTTGAACTCACGCCCTGCCCCGCCTGGGTCGCTAAAGGCGTCCTGCCGCCCGCCTCCAATCGTGTCGATCTCGTCGATGAAGAAGAGGACGGGCTTGCGGCCTGCTGCCTGTGCGAACACTCCCTGAATGTTCTCGCCAGTCGCTCCAATCCAGCGGTTCAGCAGTTTCGGCGCGGATATGTATTCGAAGTGCAGGCCGAACTCGCCTGCGGTCGCTCTCGCCAAAAATGTCTTTCCGGTTCCGCGCGGGCCGTATAAGAGAACTCCATTTCTCACTAACCCGTAACGCTGGTACTTCCCAGGATCAAGATGCCCCTGCACTACCTCGCGGATTTGTTCCTTTGCCTCTTCCATGCCCCCGACATCGGCGAACCGCTCCGCTGGCACATTACGAACCGCCTCGACCGGTCTGGGTGCCGGTCGCTGAACCGGACCGCCGACCGTCGCGAGAGTCCTCCTTCGACTCGGCTTTGACAACAGAATCCTAAAAAACGAAACGATCAAACCGATAGGGACCAGTCCTATAAGCAGAATCCACAGTGCGGTGAAAACTGGAGACGCCTTGCTAGCCTTGATGACCGGTTCCCACACAAGTACGACTAGCAAGCCAAGCGCGATTAGGATTGCCACTGCAAGACCCAGCACCTTCTTGATGAACATTGGGGCGTTGCGGAGAGGACCTCGTATGGTGCTTATCAACACGAGTGCTCCCAGCCACAACGCTGGCGTGTTGAGGAACCATTCTCGAGGCAAGCGCGCCACTTCATCACCAACCGGCACATGACCAAAATCAGGCCTGCGGGTGCCGTCCCGACAGAGCTTTAATTTAGCCCATCTCAGGGCTTGGCCGCTGGATTATGAAGTAGGTGTTGGAAGGGTGACCCAAACATGAGGTAACGCGGGTGCGACAGGCGGTGGCGGCGTGTTTTCAGTGAATGTTTATGTCCTGCGGCTGTACCTCGATCGTCAGAAGCGAAATCCCTTGTTTTTGCAATGCGTTACGCTTCCGAACGATAAACTCCTCGTCATAGGGGGTGGCCAGGCTGGCATCCAGCCTGGCCAGGCAAGCCTCCATCTTGCCGAGTTCGACACCCCAGTTTCCGGGGACATAACCTCCTTTCTCTGCCTTCATGTAACAGTTACTTGCATCATCCAGGTACAAGTAGGTGCGGGTAATACCATGCTTGTACTGGTTGATCCCGTTGACTCGGCCCATGAACATGAATCCCACGCATCTGGTCGTGCCCAGCCGGTTTTCCAGAGGAGCCCAGTTTGGATCCACTTTGCATCGCCTTTCATTGCGGCGGCTGCGTCTGAACCGCCGCCTGAGTGCTCGCTTGGGTATAGAGCTCGTTGATTTCGCTTCTCAACTGCATCAACTGGCGAAGCTCTTCGAGAGTCGGCACCCCGCCAGTGAAACCGGCTGTACTGGTACCGGTGCTTCGCGTTCCGGATGTCGTGCCCATGTGGTCCGAAGATGGTTTCTGGACGACGATGTAAAAGCGCGTGTTGCCCGGCAGGGTCACCACGAGGTTCTGATTGAAAGCCAGGCCGTTTAGCTCTTCCTGCCCTGCGGTCGCGACGTTGTCGGCTAGGCGCTCTCGCATCAGTGTGTTGGGCGAAATCAGGCCGCTGGAAGCCGAACCCTGCGGACCGACCAGATACGACGCGATTGTCCCCATCCCTGTCAGGGTCCGTACCAGAAACCTCGTGCCTGTTTTTTTGCCGGAGACGTCGCCCTTGAGTGGCCCAAAATTCAAGCTCATAGCTGAGGCATCGATCTTTTCGGTCGTTCCATCGGGCGTCTCCACCTGGCTGAATTGCATGCCCACG
>Ga0181532_10003761_pt1 | contig 13550 bp, 12 predicted proteins | sample PEATcosm2014_Bin_33_FD_119768 | JGI IMG/M metagenome (GOLD analysis project Ga0181532, IMG submission 119768) | Peatland microbial communities from MTU Mesocosm Facility, Houghton, MI, USA - PEATcosm2014_Bin11_30_metaG | ecosystem: Environmental > Terrestrial > Soil > Wetlands > Peat | place...
CGCTGACCTCGACATGATCAGCGTAGAACGCGTCAAAAATCTCAAGATATGCTTCCCAACCGCTGCTTATGTCCGCGGCAATGATGGCGGAATTCAGGACCTTCTCCCGCGCGTACAGATCGCGATTCGCGCGGTTGGTAGAAGCCAAATGCTGTTGGGTAATCATTGACATTTCTCCTAACCGGGGGAGTCGCTCAGACCTGCGCTCTGCCCCCATCAACGAACAGTTCAATACCCGTGACAAAACTTGAGTCGTCGGATGCCAGATACAGCGCGGCCTTGGCAACTTCCTCGGGTTTCCCCATGCGTCCCATCGGAATGGTGGACACAATCCGCGCAATCACCTCCGCGGACTGCCGACTCGCCAGCGGCGTATCGATCGGACCCGGACTAACAACGTTTGAGCGGATACGACGATCCTTCAGATCCGTAGTCCAAGTTCGCGCGAAAGATCGGATCGCGGCCTTACTTGCGGCGTAGACGCCGAAGGCGGCTGTGCCCTTGATGCTCGCGACAGAGCCGTTGAGAATGATCGAGCCGCCATCATTCAGCAACGGTAAAATCTTTTGTACCGTGAACAGCGTTCCCCTTACATTGATGTTGAATAACTTGTCGAAATGCTCTTCGGTAACGGCTCCAAAGGCAACGAATTCGCCCACGCCGGCGTTAGCGAAAATAATGTCGATTCGCCTCTTCACCTTGGAGACGGCTTCGTAGAGACGATCAAGGTCGGCCAATTGGGCGACGTCCCCCTGAACTCCAGAAACGTTGGTGCCGATTGCCTTCACGGCCTCGTCGAGTTCCTTCTGGCGACGGCCCGTTATGAAGACATAGGCTCCCTCTTCGACGAAAAGTCTGGCCGTAGCGAACCCAATCCCTTCTGTCCCACCGGTAATGACGGCGGTCTTGCCTTCGAGTTTCTTGGTCATTGCCTTTCTCCGTTGTTGCTGAGCTGAAACTCTCTACCTCCGATGCTTCACGTTCAATCACTTGAGTCCAAGCACCGCCTGACCGAGGTGATAGGAGAGATGATTTGTGCGGCTGAGCAGGATGGAGAAGCGACTACGCGAAGGATCTTTCGCGAACTCTTCTTCCGACACGGCAGAGTGACGCTGGAGCCAGTCGGACTGCAACATTTTTTCGAACCCTTTTGACAATTCTCCGTTTACGGTAATCCATGCTCGGCGAATCTCTTCGTGCGAAGGAGTGACGGTCTGCGACTTGTCTGGATTAATGACGAAGGCAACGTCAAATTCGGAATAAAGTCGTTTTCCCAGCCCCAGCAGCGGCAGCATCGCGTCGTGAATGGCTGTCAGATGTCCCCACAAGTAGAGCAGCCTGTTTCTGCCAGGCGCTATTTGCTGCAGAACCTGCTCGGACGAGAGGGTTCCAAAAAGCTTGTCCGCCCGATCGACTTGGGCTTTCCATGCTTTCAGCCCGAGAGCTGTATAAGAGGCTTCGTTTCCCATGGTTCCTTCTCCTTTCAAAGACTGCCATCTTTTCCAGAAGGCACTCCGCACCCATTCGTGGCGATTTGATTCGAGCCGTCGCAGTCAGCGATCATTTCTATCCGCTGGGGCACCCGTCACGACCCACCGAATCTTTTTCAAAACAAGCCCGCGCTATCCCGTACATTGGCCCGGGCCACTTCGACAGTATTCAGAGCTTCTCTAAACAACTTGATCTTTCCATTCTCGGCAACCAGCCGCGAAAAGAAGAGTTGATGAACAGTTCGTCCCGTTTTGCTTGACACCGCAGTGGCTTCGAATTCTGCAAAGACTTGGTCGGGAGTATCGATCAGCACCTTGGTATTCTCGAATTGGAAACCGGGATAGATGTCGAGTACGGATTGGAAAAAGCCGGCGATCGCGTCTCGGCCCGTGTACTGTGTAGGAAGTCCGAATGTCGCGAGATATGGCAGCTCAAATGCGCCATCTTCTGCGAACATCTCCGCCGCCTTCTTCGGATCTCTGAACGAGTAGGCGGTGTATTCAAGCATCAGTTCCTTGGCGTTTTTCATAGGTATTCTCCTTTTCTGACGATCAGTTAGTCCGCTCGTTTATAGGGTTCCCCGATCTCTCGCCTGCAAATAGACGCAACCGGTACCTCATTTAGGACCTGAGCCCATCCACGCTTGGTTTGCGGCGTGATCTGTGAAGCACATACACCACGAAGAATTGGAGGACGGCGATCAGGAGCGGCCCAGCGCATTTCCCAAGATCATGCTCAAACAGGCCGATTCCGGCATCCAGCAATTGCATGGCGCCGGCGAGCGCACCCAGAAGCACCAATGCAGGTGCCGCCTGTTTGTAGATTGCCCACAACGCGAATAAAGCCAGAGGAATTGTGCGCGCCGCCGCGTACATCGCCAATATCAACGACGCTTGCGTTGGAACGGATTCGGCAGGGACCAGGTATTGCGGATGGACGATCCCCACGATGGAAAAGCCGCCCGCGACCAGGACATTGATAGCCGTGACCACCGAAGCCAGCCGCATCGCCTTTATCGTTGTCATTGATTCCTCCAGAACCCCCGCCTACAAACAGGCGCAACCGGTGCCACTCCGGGCTAAGCGCTTTGAGCTTTCCCGCGATACTCAGCCACAAAAACATCCTGCACAAATTGTTCAATCGAAGTAGGTGTAGTGTTCTCCGGCGAACGCGGCTCCAACGGAATGAGGACTCCTGCGTTGATGGCTTTGTACATCTCGATGTACATGGCAGCTCCCTTAGGCGGAACACCCAATTGCGTCAACGCCTGCTGCACTTGGTCATACGGGAACTGCTCGTAACGCAGATCCGGTTTACCGATGCCGCGCGCAATCACTGCGGTAGCTTCCGTCATCGAGAGGTCGCGCTCCCCAAGCAACTCACGCGTTTGTTTGCCGGAAAAATCCAGGTGCAGGAGGCGCTGCGCCGCGTAGTCACCAACGTCGCGCGTCGCGGCCATGGGAATCTTTAGGTCGGGTCGCAGTGCATTTGCGACTAATCCCATCCCATGAATCATGCCGATCGCGGCCAGATTGTTCTCCATGAAATACGCGGCGCGCAGATGCAGAACGTTTAGACCTTCGATGGCGTTCAGTTTTTGCTCCGAAGAATGCAGTCCCGAGACTGGACCGGCACCTTCCGCAACCTGCGCGCCGTAGCTGCTCAAATGCACCGCGTAGCGCAGGCCTGATTGCTTTACGGCCTTCGCGATCCCATCGCTATCCCGCTCCTGCTCCTCGCGGGATTTCGCCGGCGGCAACATCAGATATGCGGCGCGCGCTCCGCTGAAAGCTTTGGCGAGCGCAGCGGCATCGCTCATATCAGCCGTGAACGCTTCAGCGCCTTTGTCCACAAAGCGTTGTAGTCGCCCCGAGTCGCGTCCCACGACGCGTACCTTTTTGCCCGCTGACAGCAGAGAATTGGCGATGATCGAGCCGGTGTTCCCGCTCGCTCCTAAAATCACATACATTTCATTCGAAACAACCGATGACGTCATAGCTACTACCTCCTTGGTCGTGTTAAAAGGGTGTCGAACGCCTTCAGGCGATGCGTTGTCTTCGCTCATCACTTCGGGAATGTGTCGCCGAACATGGGAAGGCCGCTAACAGATTCGGCCTTGGTCGCCTCATCCTGCAAAACGTCCCAATGCTCTCTAAGCAGACCGTCTTCGAACCGGACAACGTCGGCGGCGATCCAGGCGGCCGGCCTGCCCATCCCAGTGAAGCGGCCGTGCGCTATGACGTAATCGCCCTCTGCGATGATGAGCTGGTTCTCATAGTGCAGCGTCTCCGGCGCTGAGCGGACGAGATTGAATAGACCTTCGCGACCTGGTGGTATGTGTGCACTGTGCTGAGTGTAGTTCGGTGACCAGAAGCGCTCCGCCGCAAGGTAGTCACGCTTGTTAAACAGTGTCTCGAATGCTTCGAGCACGATTGCCTTATTTCGCTCTGGGGACGAGTTGCTCATTGCTTCTCCTGCGCTCGGAACAGGTTTATCTGCGCTTTCACTCCAGTAGAGTATGCACGTAATCCAGAAGTTGCAAACTATTTTTGTAGAAAAGCTTTTGGGACATTTTCGTCCGCGCGCTTGATTTGTCTCAAGATTGCATAAATGGTCTATATTTACGCTATGAGGTTCTTGCACCAAGGGTGAGACGATTTGCATCCAATCGATGAGGAGTACGATGATGCTCTAGGGGATTTTCCTGACGGGAGCGGTCCATGCGGACTCGGGAAGAGATGGTGATGACCGATGGGTTATTCGAAGAGTGACAAGGCGGAGACACACACTCGGATCGTGAGCGTTGCTGCCAAGAGGTTTCGCGAACTCGGTCTGGAGGGCATCGGCGTTGCCGATGTCATGAAGGAGGCTGGTGTTACTGTCGGCGGTTTCTACAAACATTTCAATTCACGCGATGAGCTGGTGGTTGAGGCTCTAGCCACCGCATTCCAGGACCTCGACCGCTGGGAGGAACATACTGAAACGCTAACGAAGGCTTTAGAGAACTATTTGTCCGAAGAGCACCGGGACGCGCCGGGAGCAGGCTGCGCTTTGGGTGCGTTGCTGGGTGACATGCCTCGGGCGAGTCGATCGGCGAAGGCTGCATATACCGAACGACTCAAACGCACCTTGGCGTACTCGACGGGCCTTGTTCCTCCAAAAGGCAACTCTGATCGGCGCGCCCGTGCGATCCTCACGATTAGTGCAATGCTGGGAGCGATCAACCTCTCTCGTGCTGTGTCTGACCCGAACCTTTCACGAGAGATTCTCCAGCAGACACGGGATCAGTTAATCAGTTTGAACAAACCCGCGAAACCACACTAGGCGGCTGATTCATCTCGGACAAACGTCCGGCTACAGCGGTCGGCAATAAAAGTAGTAATGCCGCCGGAATGGATACCCATGAAGAAATGCCAAATCGCTGTTCTGGACGATTACCAAAATGCGGCGCTTGAGAGCGCCGATTGGTCGGTGCTGCGTGATCGAGCTGACATCACCGTGTTTGAGGACCACCTCGCCGATCCGGATGCCGTGATTGAGAGGTTGCTGCCTTTTGATGTCGTTTGTGTCATGCGCGAGCGGACCCCGCTGCCCCGCAAAGTCATCGAGCGCCTTCCCAATCTCAAGCTCATTGCCTCGACTGGATCCGCAAATGCCTCGATCGATGTCGCCGCCGCGGGCGATCGCGGGATTACAGTGGTTCACACGGGGTATAGGTCGGATCCGACCGTCGAATTTACTTGGGCGCTGATCTTGGCCTGCGCACGACATATCGTGACAGAGAGCAACTCCGTCCGTTCCGGCGGTTGGCAGCAGACAGTGGGTGTGGATCTCCGTGGAAAGACCCTCGGTGTTCTGGGACTTGGGAACGTTGGATCGGAGGTCGCGCGGATCGGGAGCGCTTTTGGAATGAAGCTGATTGCCTGGAGCCAGAACATGACAGCCGAGACTGCCAAAGCGACGGGCGCAATTCTGGTCTCCAAGGACCAGTTGTTCGAGCGGGCCGACATCCTGACGATCCATTTGGTGTTGAGCAGCCGTACGCGCGGCCTGGTAGGGGCTGCGGAGTTGGAGAAAATGAAGCCAACTGCATGGCTAATCAATGCGTCGCGCGGGCCGATCGTCGAGGAGCAAGCTTTGATCACTGCGTTGCAGAACAAGCGACTCGCTGGCGCGGCGATCGACGTATTCGATATTGAGCCGCTCCCGCCGTCTCACCCGTTCCGGACGCGGGACAACGTACTGGCAACGCCCCATATCGGTTACGTATCGCAGGGTCTTTACAAGACGTTTTACGAAGATACCGTCTCGAATATTCGGAAGTGGCTCGACACCCATTAAAGGTGTGTCATCAACCTCAAAGTCCGCGGCGTACATGCTCGGGGATAACGATGGAAAGATCGTTTTGGAGGATTCATTGAACGCACAGAAAGAACCGATGGCGGCTCGTGAACTGATATCGGGAGGATCTCCCGAACAGATCGAAGCAAGGTTCCCCAAGCTTAACGACAGTCAAATTGCTGGGTTGGCAGCGTTTGGTCAGGAGCGGGATGCGCAGCCGCACGAAGTCATACTGGAACGGGGAGATCTGCATCACGGCATCTTCGTCGTACTGCGTGGCAGGATCGAAGTGCTTCGTGTTTCCGCCGAGGGCGAGACTGTCCTCCACACTCTCGATCGCGGAGAATTCACTGGCGACGTGAACCTGCTCTCGGGCCGCGGCACTCTGATCCGCGCCAGGGCTCTCGAAGCCAGCACCCTGCTGGAAATCGACCGGGCCAATCTACGCCACATTATGCAGACGGATGCCGCGCTCGGGGAGATATTCCTGAAGGCGTTTGTACTGCGGCGCGTTTTTCTCATTTCCAACTCCGTTGGCGATGCGGTGTTGATCGGATCCAACCATTCGAGTGACACGCTGCGTCTCAGAGAATTTCTTGCTCGCAACGCTCAACCTCATAGCTATCTTGATGTCGAGGTCGATCCTGACGTGCAGACTGTTCTTGACCAATTCGAAATTCCGATAGCGGACATTCCAGTCCTGATTTGTCGCGGCACAGTCGCCCTGCGCAATCCAAGCAATTCCGAAGTGGCTGCCTGCCTCGGATTAAACGCCGGAATCGATCAGGCCGACGTGAGCGACGTGGTGGTAGTCGGCGCCGGCCCAAGCGGGCTCGCGGCGGCTGTCTATGGAGCCTCAGAAGGACTTAAAGTTCTGGTCCTCGAGAAAAATGCACCGGGAGGACAAGCTGGATCGAGTTCCAGGATCGAGAACTATCTCGGTTTCCCCATGGGGATTTCCGGTGAGGAGCTCTCTAACCGAGCATTTGTTCAGGCGGAAAAGTTTGGAGCGCATATCGCTATCGCTCAATCCGCCATAGGACTAAAGTCAAACCTGCCGCCATATACGGTCGAACTAGAAGGCGGAGGCTCAGTGCGGGGTCAAACGGTCATCATCGCTGCGGGCAGCCGATATCGCAGACTCGACTTGCCGAACCTTTCTCAGTTAGAAGGAGTTGGAGTCTACTATGGCGCTACCCACATCGAGGCCGCCGTCTGCCGTGATGAAGAGGTGGCGGTCGTGGGCGGCGGAAATTCAGCAGGACAGGCGGCAGTTTTCCTTGACGGCACCGCCAAGCATGTTTTTCTCGTGGTGCGAGGACCATGCCTCGCTAAAACGATGTCGCGATACTTGATCTCCCGAATCGAAGCGAACCCGCGCATTACACTTATGGCTTGGACCAGAATCGAAGCGCTTGAAGGCGACACTCACCTTAAGAGGGTTCGCCTGCACAACACCAAGACTGGAGCGAACGAAACCCGCGACATCCAGCATGTATTCATGATGACCGGCGCCGATCCCAACACGGAATGGCTTCGAGGTAGTCTCGCGCTCGACGCAAAGGGATTCATTAAGACCGGTGCAGAGGTTCGAGACGGCTGGCCTCTCCACCGGCCCCCTTATCTGCTTGAGACGAGCCTTCCCGGAGTTTTCGCGGTTGGCGACATCCGGGCTGAGAGCGTGAAACGTGTCGCGTCGGCAGTGGGCGAAGGATCCATGGTTGTTCAATTTGTGCACAAGGTGTTGGCTGAATAGATCTTTCGTGATTCCGCAAAGCGGCTCTTTGCGCAGTCTAATAGGCACTTGCAATGTCGTATCAGCCTATCGAAAATTACGACCTGACCGTTGACGGCGCGAAGCGAAACCTCATGATCGCCGCGCTCCGTTATTACGACACCTTTGCCAAGCAAGACGGCGTATGGTTGTTCGCGGAGCGCAAGCTGTACATGGACTGGATCGAAGAGCGCATTCTGTTATGACAGCGACTGACAAGTTGGCTACGGGCGCGCCGGTGAACGTTCCCACTGCTGGCCAGAAGCGAGTCGTCATCGTGGGCGCGTCGGGAATGGTCGGCGGCTACGCGCTTCGTTACGCGCTCGATAACGCCGCCATCGAGCGCTTGACTTCGATTGGGCGCAAGAAGCTCGGCATCTCACACCCCAAGCTGAAAGAGGTTGTGCATCAAAACTTCGCGGACTGTTCCTCACTTGCAAATGTACTTTTGGACCAGGACGCGGCAGTGTATTGCCTTGGGACATACACCGGCTCAGTATCAGACGCAGAACTTCGCACCGTAACCGCCGGCTACACGATGGAGTTCGCGCGAGTTCTCTGTAACAGCAGTCCGAACGCCGTTTTTTCGTTCTTGAGCGGGAATGGTGCTGACCCGACAGGACAAAGCCGGCTTGCCTTCGCACGCTACAAGGGAGAGGCCGAGAGGGCATTGCTCGCGGCCGGATTTCCGCACGTTTATCTTTTCCGCCCGGCGTACATCTACCCTGTGCGGGCCCGAAAGGAACCGAACTTCACTTACCGGCTGATACGTGCGGTCTATCCCGTGTTTCGATTGTTGTTTCCGAATCAGGTTGTGCGCGCTGACGACTTGGCCCGGGCAATGGTGGATGTTGTGCTTCGAGAAACACAGGAGCGTCAAAGCCTGATTCTCGAAAACCGGGACATACGAGCCATGGTCAAGTCGCAAACACCCCCACGCGATCGCGCCGCGTGAATGAGGCAATGAACGTCTTGGTTCATGGCAAGTCTGCTACTTTGTTTAGGAATAGCCACACCTTCGCTTGCGCAGGGCGTTAAACCAGTCCCGCCAACACCGATTGACGCAATATGAGTTAGGTAGCTCTCCAGCGTCCACCCCCACCCAAAGCGAGGGTCCGCGCTCCGCCTGCGCTCAGTTTTGCGTGTCCGTTCCCGTGCCATTTCCGTGCCGTTAACGCGGGATTGCACCGAACTAGCCGCGTTAGATGCCATCTGCCGCGGTCTAAGTGTATGGAACTACATTAGGGAGCGTTTTCGAATCCCACTCTCTCCGCCAACTCCTTTATAATCAATAGATTGGAGTGATTTTTGGTCTACTCATAACCCACTCTCGGCATTAGTTTTCATCTTTAGAATGAGCGACATGCAGTTTCGTGCGGTCAGAAAACGTGCCGATAAGTCTGAAAGCGAGAAAGCGACTGTTTCAGAATCAGTTGTTCGATCGGAGCGCTAAGCGAATTCATCCGACGCTAGGAGATACGCCTTCTCCGGGCGGTTGTGCTTCGCTCCATGAATAAGACTGAAGAGATGGCGCTCTTTCTCGACGTTCGCAGAGCAGCTCACTGCCAATCAGTCGAAACCCAACGGTTTTGCTGACAATATGGCCGGTCCGGTGTGCCAGTTGCGTGCCGGATGGGACTCGGGTTCTCCCCAGTGCTTGCGACCTTGGCTCCGGCAGCAATCAGAAAATAAGCTTCAGGGCCAATTGCATGTTGAATGGCTCACCCGGACCGATACCCGGCGCGCCATTGTAGTCGCCGATGGTGTCGGTGCTTTGACCAAATCCGCCGAAGAGGTAGCCGCTCGGCGGCGCAAGGTTCAGGCGGTTGAAGATATTGAACATTTCCACGCGGAACTGAGCTTTCAAGCGCTCGGTCACCGGAATGTTCTTGAATACCGAGAGGTCCACAGAAGCAAAGCCGGGGCCGGTGAGCTGATTGCGCCGCATTGTCCCAAAGCTTCCCTGCGGCGGATCTTGAAACGCCGCAGGGTTCACCCACTGGACGTAGGAATGGTTGACCAGAGAATGAGAAACGCCCGAGTATGCGTTGCCGATTTGGTCACCGCGGTCGGTGTTCTCCCCCGTGGCGCTGGTGTCGGTTGTGGCATGAACGGTGAAGGGAAAACCGGTGCGGAATGACATCACGGTATTGAGCTGCCAGCCGTGGGTGATCCATTGAGGACCGTGCGAGGAGCCCGGAATGTTGTAAACGGCGTTGGCGGTGAAGTGGTGGCGCACGTCGTAGTCGGAATTGCCGTAGTCTTCCCTCAGACTCGTGCTGTCCTGAGGAAGAGTGCAGCAGGCTTGCGTCATATCGTCCAGGTTGTGTCCCCAGGCGTACGAGAACTGCGCCGTCAGGCCGTGCCATTGACTCGATCGGAGAGTCGCTTGAAGCGAGCTGTAGTTTGAAGTCCCCTCGGATTGCACCGCGTTGATCACACCGAAGTTCGGATACTTGGTGAAAAACGGCCGCGCGGACTGCTGGTATGAAAAAGTGCCTCCGTTGGGTCCGATGACACTGGTTGAATTGAAACCGCTGCCGAGTGCGGCTTGATTAATGTCTCCTAGAATAAGCAGTCGCCGTCCTTCCGAACCGACGTAACCGACTTGCAGGATCCAGTGCTGTCCCAAGCTCTGCTGCACATTTAAGGAGTACATCTCGTAATAGGGCGTGCGCAGCGTTTGGCTGACGGAAAAAAGGTTAAGCACATTGCTTCCCGAGATCGGCACCGGCCCAGTTGGGAAGATGGGCTGGTCCTTCACGATCGTGTAGTCATTAACCTGGACGCTGAAAACCGAATTGTTTCCGGCGGGATTATCGGGCGTGCCGAGCGGCCCATTGTTCAGGAGGAATACGTTATCGAGGAAAGGAATTATCGGTGGCGTATCAAAAAAGATCCCATAGGAGCCACGAACTACGAAATTGCGATTGTCCCGTGGCTGGTAGGCAAAGCCAACCCGCGGGCTGAAGTTCAGAAAATCCTGGGGGTAAATTGCGGGAATGCCATGCCCTGCAACCACCAGACCGCGAGACGGAATAAATACGGAAAGATCCTGCGTGTTGTCATGCAGCGGACCTTCGTACTCGTAGCGAAGTCCAAAATTGAGGTTCAGCTTACGCGTGGCTTGATAGGCGTCTTGTCCGAAGAGATTGAAACTGTTGACATGAACCAGGCGCTCGGAATCGCCGATTGTGTTCGTGGACTGATAGACGTAGCCCGCCATGAAGTCGGCCAGGCTCAGAACATTCGTATCTTGGTTTGGGTTATTGGCTAAACCGGCCCATGGTCCTTGCCCGCCCGTGAAATCGAAGACGCCGCGAGCGCCGAAGTTGTAGTACACATCGACCTGAGTTCTGCGGAATTCACCGCCAAAACGCAGTTGGTGCTTTCCTGTGACATAGGAGAGCATGTCGGTTACGTGCCCGGTGACATCCGTTCTTCCGGAAAACGGGTTGACCCCAATTTGATCGAAGCTTTCAAGTCAACTTCCGGGATATTCTCAAACGAAGACAACGATCTGTGGAACACGATGGGCCCGGAAAGTTCAGTCGGAGTGTTGTCCGATTCGCGTGGTGAAGCCACTCTGCCTGTTGCCCGAGAGTGCGGGAGCAAATATTATGGCTTTCATTATGATCCTCCGGGGCTCAAGTGGTGTTTTGGCCGAAGAGAACCTATGAAGGTCGTTCGCACACTTTCGATCTGGACTTTCCTTCTGTGGCTCGTCACGACCGCGAGTGCGCTCAATCCGGATCGCGACATCCACCAGTTTGCTCACCGGTCCTGGGGCGAGAAGGAAGGGTATCCCGGAGGGGCGCAGGATCTGGCACAAACCACAGATGGTTTTCTGTGGATAGCTACTGATAAAGGACTCTTTCGATTTGATGGGGTTCACTTTGAACGGTATGTACCGAGATCGGGAGATAAGTTTTCGGATGGCCCGTTGCGCGGCCTGCTGGCGCTCCCCGATGGCAGTTTGTGGATCGCCTATAGGCGTGAGAACAACATCTGTGTCCTGCGGAACGGCAACGTCAAGTGCTACGGCAAAGCAGATGGTATAACGTCCCTCCCTACCGCCATCGTTCAGGACCACGAAGGCACTCTCTGGACAAACACAGAGAGTGGAGTCATCCGCTTCAACGGTACACGATGGGAGCACATCGGCAAGGAATGGAATTTCCCGGAAAACGTACCCCACGAAAATTCAATCGTATTGTTTGTAGATAGCCAGGGAACTCTCTGGGCCGGCGTCAATCATACCGTCCTCTATCTCAAACAGGGATCAAAGCGATTTGAATCGACGGGCACATTTGCCGTCTGGTCGGCCTCGATCGCCGAGGCACCGGACGGCACGATATGGTTGGCGGACAACTTTAGCTATGTCCGGGCCATCAGCACGTCTGTTAGCACGAAATCCGCCGCCATGGCCAAATGCGATGTAGAGACACCTGAAGGGACGCCTCCAAAATGTCCCAGCGGAGGTCCGCCGCCGTTTAAGATCAGCGGCCTGGCCCGCCTTCTCTTCGACCACAGCGGGAGTTTTTGGATGACATCGGATATTTCCGGAGTGTTCCGCGTTCCGCATCCTGAACTGTTGAGGGAGCAGCCGATTTCGAAGGCCAGCCATGCCCTGCAGACATTCGCTTCAAAGGATGGTTTGAGTGCCGATAACTGCAATCCCATCCTCGAGGATCGGGAAGGAAATATCTGGGTGGCAACGCGGGATGGACTGGACCAGTTCCGCGATACCACCCTAGTACCGGTTGCCATGCCAACATCCATCTTTCAAACCGCAATCGCACCTGCGGACAGCGGAGACATCTGGATTGCCGGCAGCTGGCACTACGTTGCACTAATTCACGCCGACTCGAGGACTGTGTCACTGGTCCCCGCCGACGCCGCGTTCAAGCCTTATCGAGATCCTGACGGCGTTACCTGGTTAATGGGGAATTCGCTTGGGCAATGGAAGGATGGCAGGTTCCGAAAACTGGCTCAGTCTCCAGACGGCGTTCAGGGCAGTTCTGGTTTTTGGCAAATTGCTCGTGACAGATTCGGAACACTATGGGCGTTTGCCGACGGCCTCGGCTTCTTCTCTTTGGACCATCGCCGATGGAAAGCCTGGACAACTCCACCGGAAGTGGCGAAGCAGCACGCTACAAACATCTACTCCGATAGCGCGGGGCGTGTCTGGGTCTCAACCTACGAGGGCGATATCATCACGATGGATAAGGGCAACGTTGTGGACTATCCTCGCAAGCCGGATAGCCACCTACGCTATGTGGAAGCATTTGCCGAGCATGCTCCGCAAGAGATATGGGCAGGGGGTGAGGGTGGTTTGGTTCTGATCAACAGGGACCACGTTCGCCTCATCAGACCTACGGCTTTGGATTCTTTAGGGAATGTAACGGGAATTGTCGATGCCGCAAGTGAAGGGCTTTGGCTCAATACGTCAAGCGGCGTCATTCACATTCCCAAAGATGAGGTAGACCTAGCTTTGCGCGACCCCTCCTATCTCTTTCACTGGGAGCGATTCGATTCCTCCGATGGCCTTCCCGGGCAGACCGTGGACATATATCCATTTCCCAAGGCGGTCCAGGGAACGGACGGACGGATCTGGTTCACTGCCGCAGGAGGCGTTGCGTGGATCGACCCGAAAAGCAAGATTCTGAGAAATGCCCTTCCGCCGCCCGTTTCGATCACCTCGATGTCGGCGGATGGCTCGCTTCATCTGCAATTTACTGATCTGCGGCTTCCGGCGCACACGGCAAACGTGCAAATCAACTACACCGCACTCAGCTTATCGGTGCCGGAGCGCGTTCATTTTCGCTACAAACTGGAAGGTCATGACTCGGAATGGCAGGATCCTGGAACACGCCGTCAAGCGTTCTACTCCGATCTTCCTCCGGCAAATTACCGCTTTCGCGTGATCGCGAGCAACAACGAC
>Ga0181532_10003763_pt1 | contig 13549 bp, 10 predicted proteins | sample PEATcosm2014_Bin_33_FD_119768 | JGI IMG/M metagenome (GOLD analysis project Ga0181532, IMG submission 119768) | Peatland microbial communities from MTU Mesocosm Facility, Houghton, MI, USA - PEATcosm2014_Bin11_30_metaG | ecosystem: Environmental > Terrestrial > Soil > Wetlands > Peat | place...
CGATTCCCCCCGCCGGCACCACTCAATTTAAAGGTACTTAGCTAAACTTTTGTCAGCCCCGCGTAACCGGCGTGTAACCACTTCTAGAGCTTTAGCTCGGGAGTCATGCCCCCAGAAATCGGAGAAGGAGCCGCCGGCTTTACTAACGTCACCACAAAGTCCGGAAACGACGATTATCACGGCACTCTGTTTGAATTTGTGCGCAATGCCACATTCGATGCCCGCAATTTCTTTGACTACAGCAACGGCATAGATACGCGGCGCATTCCGCCTTTTATTCGCAACGAATTTGGCGGCACCATCGGCGGGCCGTTGGTGTTGCCCAAGGTCTACGACGGCCACGACAAAACTTTTTTCTTCTTCGAGTATCAGGGCTTTCGCCAAGTCCTCGGCACCACCCAGGTCTTTGCTGTGCCCACTCAAGCCGAACGCCAAGGATATCGATACCACTACCTATCCCGGGGATATCTTATACGTCCCCGTCAATCCCGCCATCGCGCCGCTCCTCAATCGCTATCCTCTGCCCAACGATCCTCAAGGGGCATTTGGGGCGCGCACTTACGCCACATATTCAAAGATCGACACCAGCACCAATCAATTCTCCATTCGCGTCGACCAAAAATTGTCGGACAAGTCCACTCTCTTTGGCCGCTTCAGCCTCAACCAGGTCAACGGTCCCATCACCAATCCCGACCAGACCACCATCGATCCCACCTTCGGCGTAAATTTCTTCGATCACCAGCGCATCGCCACCATCGGCTATGCGCGCAACATCACTTCCCGCCTCACTCTTAACGCCGCGTTTGGCTATGTCCGCAGCACTCCGATTTTTCCCACGCAAAACACCACCGATCCGGCCTTGGTATTCGGTGATGGCCTCTACGAAGGCTTCAACACCGCCGACGGCTCGATTTTCGGTTCGTATGGAAATGTCTATCAAGCCAAGATCGACATGGCTTGGGCCCACGGCGCTCACACGTTCAAATGGGGTCTGGACATCCGCCTCAACAAAGACGCCACCATTTTCGGCACCAACCCGAACGGCCTGTACACCTTTGGCGGCGGTACCGCGTATTCCCCGGTGCAGATTCGTTCCGCCAGCGGCCAGCACAATATTCAGCCACGCCAACCCCTGCCCGATGCGCTCACCGGCCTTCTCACCGCTACACCTTATTCCTACACCATCATCGCGGCCGCCAACGTTACCCCGCAAGGTAACAAGTTTGACGAAGCTGCCGTTCGCCGCAACGCTTATGACTTCTACTTCCAGGATGCCTGGAAAATTTCTCCGCGCTGGGTCCTCACCTACGGCCTGCGCTACGAACTCAACTCGCCCATCCGCGAAGCCCACAATCGCACTTCCGTCGGCTTCCCCGTCGATGCTCAGGGAAATTCCACTAGCTTTTTCGCTCCCGACGCCCGACAGATTTACACCTTCAATCCTCAGCCCATTTATCCCACGGACTGGCGCGGATTCGGACCGCGCGTTGCCATCGACTTCGCTGCCACCAAACACACCACCTTTCATGCCGGCGCCACCATTACCACGCTGCTCCCGAATCTCTGGCAAACCAATTTTGTTACCGGCGGATTCCCGCTGGTCTTTCAGCCGCTCATCACCGCGTCTCCAGGCACTCCTGTTCCCTTTCACACCACCGCAGTCCCTTTGCAACTTCCCCCCGTCTACACCACCAGCGGCCAACCGCTCTTCCCCGGCGGCGACAGCACCAACGTTCTTCCCAATACCCAGATCGATGTGCAACGCTACCAGGCCGATGTGGAAGCGCTCACTCCCGGCGACCAAACGCAACTCATCAATGCCTCCTTCTTCGAACGCAACTTTCGCAACGGCTACATCGGCACTTACACTTTGGGCTTAGATCACGATTTTGGCGGCATCCTCCTGAGTGCCTCCTATATCGGCACCGCGGGCGTGCACTTGCCCAGCGTTTTTTCGCCCAATGGATACGCGGGGGCCGATCCCGCTTTCGCTCCGTTCACGCAATTCAATGCCGCAGGACAAGCGATTGCCGGTTACGGCCCGGAATCGGTGATGCAGTCCGCTTCGCACTCGTCCTACAACGGATTGCAGAGCAGTTTGACGAAGAACAGCGCGCGCTACGGCTTGGGCTTTCAGGCCAGCTACACCTATTCCAAGTCGCTCGACGATACGAGTACCGTTCTCGGCGGCATTCCCGCAAATGCGGGAGTCATTTTGCAGGCGCTGCCGCAGAATCCACGTGATCCGCGCGCGGAAAAAGGTCCGTCGACTTTCGACATAACCCAGGCCTTCTCTCTGAGCCTGATTTGGGCGATTCCCCTGGATCGCGTCGACTTCCTGCAACCGTTGGGCTCCAGAGTCACGCAAGGCTGGCAAATCTTAAACGTCACTTCCGTCATGACCGGCCCGCCGTTCACCGTTTACTCCGGAATTCAACAAACGGGAGCCGGTGCGGGGGGAACCGACCGGCCCGATTTAGTGACCATGCCGGACTTGTCCACCAGTCGCACCATTCGCGAGGATTACTTCGGCCGCGGAGCGAACAACAGCTCCTTCTTCTCTATTCCCATCAATCTTCCCCGCGGGACCGGCCCCAATCAAGGCTACTTTGGCACGCTCGGGCGCGATACTTTTCGCGGCCCCGGCTTCCAGCAATACGATATCGCTTTGATCAAGAACACTCCCATCGGCCGCGGCGGCGCCGAATGGGCTGTCCTGCAATTTCGCGCGGAGTTCTTCAACATTTTCAATATTGTGAATTTCGGATTGCCTTCGAACACCTTGCTCGGCACCGGCTTCGGTATCATCAGCAAAACCGCCGGGCCTTCCCGCCAAATCCAATTCTCCCTGCGCCTCGCCTTTTAGAGATAACGATAACGTCCAAGTAAAGTTCTAGAACTTGATTTGTCCCGTTAGCCGACGAATCAGGAGTTACTGATTCTCAGAGGGGGGAAGAAGGCCGGTGAAGAACGAAAGGACTATGAGCCACTTTTCCGGTTTTCCGACCGGGACTTGAGAACCGGTCGAGCCACCTGCTACATTAGCGCCCGCATCATATCGGAGCGGTCTTATTGAGGCACGTCATCGGAAGACAGATTTGGAGCCTTCAATGAAAATACAATTAAAGAGGCTGTCGGTGCCCTCATGAAAGCCGCATCCGTTGTATTGCTTTTAGCGGTTCTGTTCCCCAGCGCATCTCGTTCGCAAAGCCCATTCGACGGTACTTGGGTTATTGATATCGACAAAAATCGGAACTTCGCAGCCGAAAAACCTATAGCGTTTTCGCTCGCCGATGGGATGTTTCGTGGTGGCGATAGGGTGCTCAAAGCCGATGGTGAAGACCAGAAGGTTCCTGCCACGGGTTATTGGGATACCGTCAGCGTCCGCATCGTGGACGACCATACGGTCGAGGTGACGTCCAAAAAGGCTGGGAAACCAATGTTTACGGAAACGGATACGGTTTCTCCAGACGGGGACACTTTGACCCAAGTGGTGAAGGATACGACAGAAGCGGAGGCAGTTGCCTTTGAAAGTGAGTTCAGGCGTATTGCACCCGCGACTCCCGGTGCACATGTTCTTTCAGGCTCGTGGCAAATCTTCAAGCAGAGCAGGTCGGCGAACAGCACGATAATCAGCTACAAGTGCACATCGCAAGGATTCAGTGCGGAGACTCCGCTGGGAGAAAAATTTGACGCGAAATTCGACGGCAAATTCTATCTGATAGAAGATGACCCAGCACACACGATGGTCGCAGTGAAGCGAATTAATGCCAACACGGTGGAAATGACCAATCAGCGCGACGGAAAGATTGTGTTCGTAGTGCATTTGGAGGTTACGCCCGATGGAAAAGCAATTCACGCATCGTCGGAAAGCAAGGAAGACGGAAGCGTAAAGACTTGGGGACTGCACAAAAAGCCTGAATAGCCTGGTAAACGCTGCCAGCTCAGATGGTCGACGCAACACTTGCTTGAAGTTTACTCGCTGGAGTTTGAGGGGCTGGGGGCTGTGATGATACGGATCGAAGACCGTTTCGAGGCGCCCCGGATGAAAATCCTTTCGAACTGTCGGCGAACAGCGGGATGGGTGTAAGATCGGCGCCGTGTTTGAAGTCAAAAAGGAGATTCCGATTTGAACTACCGAGGCCTTCCCTTCGCATTAGTGGCGTTGCTTGCGACGCTGGGCGCCTGCAAAGCCACCGCAAGAGATGCGTCTCCGCAAGCCGGAGAATCCCGGTGGACTCTCGTTTGGAGCGACGAGTTCAATGGCCCCGACGGTTCTCGTCCCGACGCAGCAAAGTGGAAATTCGATGTCGGCGGCAACGGCTGGGGTAATCATGAACTCGAGTATTACACCAACCGGCCGAAGAATTCCTTCGTTCGTGGCGGCAATCTTGTGATCCAAGCGCTGAAGGAAAGCTTTACCGGTCCTGACCACATGACGCGCAATTACACGTCCGCGCGAATGACGACGCAAGGGCTTTTCGAGCAGGCCTACGGATACTTCGAGGCACGCCTCAAGATTCCGCGCGGGCAAGGCATCTGGCCAGCGTTCTGGCTTATCGGAAATGACTTTGGAAAGATCGGTTGGCCCGCCTGCGGCGAGATCGACATCATGGAGAATATCGGCAAAGAACCATCAACGATACATGGCTCGATGCACGGACCCGGGTATTCGGGCGACCACGGCTTCACATCGGTGTACAAGCTCCCCGGCGGTGTCCACTTCTTCGACGACTTCCACGTGTTCGCGATCGAATGGGAACCAAGAACCGTTCGCTTCTTTGTCGATCAAGAGCTCTATGCGACGTTCACGCCTTCGCGGCTTCCCGCCGGGATGAAATGGGTTTTCGATCATCCGTTCTATATCATCTTGAACGTCGCCGTCGGTGGCGATTGGCCAGGCCCTCCGGACTCGACCACCGTTTTCCCGGAAGCCATGCTCGTGGACTACGTTCGCGTCTACAAGGCGCAGAGAGCCAGATAAATCGTTAAACCCCGACTAAGTCCTTCTGATTGACGCTAGTGGAAATCGGTAAAGTGGGTAATAGTACGTCAGGGCTCGGCACGCCAATTCCGAGCAAATGGTCGGACTTGGTTTGGGCGCATCTACCGCTTCTGATTGGTTCTCGGAAACCTGTCTGGCCGCCACTCTAACAAATCCCCTGGCGCGCACTTAAGTGCATAACAGAGCTTATTCAAAACCCAGCAGGTGACGGGTATTACCTACCCAACTCTGCATGCGCTCTTTCACGAACGAAGTAAGGGCTACAGAGCCGATGGGCCGGCTGGGAAGGGGCACAGGGCGAAATGTTCGGACTTCGAGCACGGACTGATCGGTCAACTTCTGGCACAGCCGCGCCAACTGGCGTAGGTTCCTCTCGCTAGTGGGAAGCGAATTCCGAAGTAAACTCAAATTAGTTTCCAACGCGACTAAGTTCTGTCCGGTAGCGTCATGAAGCTCTCTCGCAATTGTCCGTCGTTCATCGTCCTGAAGATGAACTAATCGACGGGAAAGCTTTCGCACCTCTTCGTCCGCGCGTTTACGTTCGGTGATGTCCTGCATAATACAAGCCAGCCTGTCGATGCCGAGCTGACCTGCGAGGGGAAAGCAGGAGAGAAACAAGTCCCTCTCACCAAGTTCGGGGAAATTATATTTCAAATGGTATTTAACAACTTTGCCCTGAAAACACTCTTCCACCCTTTCCTTAACCTCTCGCACATAGACCTCTGGTTCAATAAATTCACTGAATAACCGACCTGTGATTTGCTCCTTCTCCAAGCCTAGATATTTCAGATAAGCGGGATTTGCGAGGATGAAGCGACCGTCGCGGTCGATAACCGCGATCATTTCCTCTAGGCCTTCCACGGCTTTCTGGTATTCCCAAACCTTTTCCTCAGCTTGCTTTCGTTTTGTGATGTCTGTGGCATAAACAGCAAGGCCTTCCGGTACCGGATACAAGTGGATCCCCCACCATGCCTTGTCTTTAGGGCGACAAAACATGAACTCACTGGGAATCCGGTCCGTCATTGTACGGCGGGCTTGGCGCTCCAACTCGGTGCCAACCAGGTCGGGGTAGAGATTCCATATGGTATCAGCCAGGACTTGGTCGCGCGGTCGCCCGATGGCTTTCACGGCGGGTGCGTTAACGTAGAGGTAATGCCATTGGCGATCAAACAGAAGAACCACATTCGGCGTACTGTTCAGGAGGGACTCTGTCCACGTGGGAGCGCGCCCCAACTTGTTCGCCTGCTTGCGTCCGGTCTTTCTTCCTGCTGATCCAGCCATTGCAACTAGAAAGGTACTCTGTCGAAGAGCGCAGTGCCACCATCCGTTTCCTGAACTTCGGCCAATTACTGTACATTGACCGCCATAGGGTTCTCGGCCCTGAATCAAGAATTTTCGTTCACGAACCGTTGACCTGAGAGGAGATGGCCAGAATACTGGCAAAGCTTGGCATCCATCCCGATAGAACTGACCCGATGGAAGAGAATCGCCCTTGGCAAACATCTGAAGTACTTGGAACACGATGTCCGGCAAATCACAAAACCTGCCCCAAGGAACGCCAGCGCTGCAATTCAACTGAACTGACCGGGCAAAAACTATTACATAATCTCTCCAGGGTAGACCGGCTTCGGGGGCATGGGGGAATATATGGGACCGGATGCAAATCTCGACGAAAAACCTGACTGGAAGCAGCATGGCCTGCGAATCGTCCGGAGCGACGAGCTGGACACAAATACGCCACAGACTCCGGGAATGACTCGGGCTGAAGCCATCTCCCGCGCTCGCGTCGGCGCCCAAAAACTCTGGGCTGGAACCGTGGTGGTGCATCCAGATGCGAAGACTGGTCCCCATCATCACGGCGAACTCGAAACTGTGATTTACATCGTTCGGGGCCGCGCCCGCTTCCGATGGGGAGACCGCCTGGAGTTTGTCGACGAGGCGGGTCCCGGAGACTTCGTTTATGTTCCACCGTACTTGCCTCACCAGGAGTTGAACGCCAGAAAAGACGAACCAGTCGAAGCCGTGATCGTGCGCAGCGGGCAGGAGCCAGTGGTCGTGAATCTGAACATTCCGAGTCCCGAGGAAAATCCCACTTCGCCAGAACCCGATCCTTTCCATCCCGCTCCCGGCAAACTCTAAGAGAAACTCACCAGGAGTTTTGAACCTTTTCTCTCCAGTTGATGCGACGGATATCTGAGGCTCTATCTGTATTGATGGTGCTGGTCCCGGACTGTTTGGGTAACCCAGAGTCAACTCTGCTCAAGTGATGTGCTGCGAAGCAAAGCGTGTGTATACTCCCCCCCTCTTAGCAAGTCAAAAAGTAAATGCCGACTTGCATCAACCGACACCGGGGGGCGGCATAAGTCATGAGAAGAATTTCTGTCGGGTGGATGGTCCTATTCAGTCTGATCGCCCCGGCATGCTCGACCCGCACGAACAGTCCATGCGATCTTGTTTCCCCGTGATCATGCGGAGGCGATGCTGGATTTCGCCTGATTCGGGGGGTCAAGGAGTGTCAATGGGGTTCGCATATGCTTCGGATTGGAAATCAAGCCGTCCGAGGTTTCATCCGGAATGCGAGTGGAGGAACCTGGTTCGAGTTGGGCTCCGTCTAAGTGCCTCAAATTTCGGCGCAGTCGGTTTTTGGCACGGAAGATAATGGTTTTGACCGCTGGGAGGCGGCGGTTGAGTGCGCGGGCAATCTCGGAGTAACTCATGCGTTTGTAGTAGCGGAGCAAAAGCGGAACCTTGTAATAATCTGGCAGCAGATTCAGCTGTTCCCGCAACTCCCGATTTGCTTCCTTGCGCAGAACTTGCGAGAGCGGGGAAGGAGTGGAATCGTCCGGGAGAGCACAGAGATCTATGCCTGCGACGGTCGAGCACTTTTCGCGCTTCCGCCGTCGCAATTTATCGATGCAATGCCGGCCTGCTACTTGGCACACCCAAGGCCGGAACGGACGCGTCCCGTCATTTTTCTCGAGAACAGTATGCAGTTTCAAAAAGATTTCGGCCGCGGCATCCTCAGCATCTTCCGGCTGGCGAAAGAACCGACGACAAACCTGCAAAACGTGCTGATAGTGAGCGGTGTAAATCAAGCTCAGAACTTCTGGACAAGCTTGCAGTGCCTGATTCAGCGCCGGACCGAATCCGGCGTCTTCGAGAAAGAGGGAAGACGATCGGGTTGCCATAGCCACTCCTTTGCAGCGAATCTGGGCACACCACCAGTTCCGGATCTGCCTGAAGCAACTCCAGGACTCCGGTGTGTACCGCAACTCAGTTATTTGAGACTGTCCCCGCCACGGCCGGGGCTCTTCGTCCGCAAGGGCGAAGCTGACCGCCGGCGAGGAACCGAAAAATCCTTGGCTCGCGAATGCAATTGCTGGCTCTTGATCGCCACGCGGCGACGAGCAACCAGCAGTGTCACGTCGTCACCTGGTGAGCACGAGTCAGCGAAATCAAGAACTGTTCCAAGTAGCGAGAACAGGGCGCTGCTCGCGCTCACGCCGGAAACCCTTCTGGCCGCGCTCGTCAGCCGCTCCATTTCGAACTCCTCATCCTGGGTGTTCCGGCACTCGGTCACCCCGTCGGAGTAAGCGACTAGCATATCGCCCGGGTTGAGAGAGACGCTTCCGTCCTGGAAGACTGCATTTCTCACCGCGCCGAGCATGGGGCCACCTTTATCCAGCCGTTCGATCGACTTGTCGCTCCTCAGAAGCAGGGGTGCCGGCAGACCAGCGTTGCAGTAAACGAGTTCATTCTTCTGCGTTTCGATTCGTGCAAAAAACAAGGCCGTCATCGGCGACTCAACTTCATCGTCGCATAGTTCGCGATTCACCTCGGCGACGGCCCGAGCTGGGCTCGCGTGTGTCCGCGCGGACCGCTGGATCAGCCCCAGGAGGTGGGCCTGCCAAATTCCCGCGGAGAGTCCTTTGCCGGCGATGTCACCTACGGCCAATCCGAGGGCGGAGCCGAGTTGGATGACTTTAAGAAAATCTCCCGAGAGATGGCGCACCGGGAAAATTTCTCCGGCAATCTCAAACTCGCCCCAGTTAAGTTCACGCGGGGCACAGAGCCTGCGCTGCACTTGGGCGGCTTCAAAAATTGCCTGCTGCAGTTTCGCTTGATCTCGCCGGAGGGCGCTCAATTCGTCCCTGAGGAACTTGACGTTCTCCGCGAGATCGTTTCCCGGCGCAGCCAAATCCTGAGCTGACGCCTCACAGTCCAAGGGCGCTGCGGCTTGCACCAGCTGGTTGCTCGGCGCGGTCCGTCTGGAATCCAACATTCTTTCAGTCAAGGCCATCATGTTCGTGTCATCCTACGAATTTGTAACCAACTCCATGGACGGTCAGAAAGTAACGAGGGTCCTCCGGAACGGGTTCGAGTTTCTGGCGAATCCGAACAATATGCGCGTCCACGGTGCGTGTGGTCGGGAAACTTTCGTAGCCCCAGACCTCCTCGAGAAGCCGGTCGCGGCTCAACGTCTCTCCGGAATGACAGAGAAAATGCTTGAGCAGCTCAAACTCCTTGCTCGAGAACTCCACATGCTGACCGGCGCGCATCACCCGGTAGCTGCGCAGATTCACCTCGACGTCACCGAACGTGTAACTGTCCTGGTCCTTCGGAAGAGTGTGCGCTCTCCGCAGAACAGCTTTGACGCGAGCAAGGAGTTCGCGAATGGAGAATGGTTTCGTAACGTAGTCATCGGCACCCAGTTCAAGACCCACAACCTTATCGACTTCCTGGCCGCGCGCCGTAAGCATAATGATGGGAATCGATGGACGCTTGGCCTTCAGCTGTTTACAGACATCCAATCCGCTCATGCGCGGCATCATCACGTCGAGGACGACCAGGTCCGGAGAATCCTTGAGGGCGCGCTCCAGTCCTTCCACTCCGTCGAGCGCCGTAATCACTTGAAAGCCTTCGTATTCGAAATTATCGCGTAGCCCAGCAACCATGTTCGGCTCGTCTTCGACGATCAGAATCTTGCTTGCGCCCATGAGCTCTCCCTTGTGTCTTTTCCGAAACACGGCACCACCCCATCTTCCGTCGCCCTCATGCGACTGCGGCCCCGGCCCGCGAAGACGGATCCAACGGCAATTCGATCGTGAATTTGCTGCCTCTCTCTGGGGCGCTTTCGACTTGTACGTCGCCGCCATGTGCGCGCGCGATATGGCGCACCAACGACAGGCCTAAGCCCGATCCCTTGATGTTGTGGACCAGAGGATCGCCACAGCGATAAAATTTCTCGAAGATCTTCTCCTGCTCGCTGGGCGCGATGCCGATCCCATGGTCGCGAACTTCCAGCTTCACGGAACCGTTGGCGCGGTACAAGCTTACCCCGATGAATTTCTGGTCCTTGGAGTACTTCAGTGCGTTGTTCACCAGATTGAGCAACGAACGGGCGATGGCTTCGCGGTCCACATTCACCGGGGGAATATCCCGGGCAATATTTTCCTCGAACGCGAAACCATTTTGTTCGATCTGGAAGCGGTAAGAATCGAGTGTGGAGCGAACGAGTTCGGGAAGATTGGTTTCCTTGAACTCGTATTCCTTGCGACCGGCCTCAATACGGGAGAAGTCGAGGATATTGTTGATAAGAGCCGTCAGTCGCTCGCTCTCTTCGCGGATGATGCGGAAATATTCTTGGTATTTTTCTTTTGCGGTGAGGCGCCCAAGTTCCAGTGTCTCGGCATAGAGCCGTATGAGCGCAAGGGGCGTGCGCAATTCGTGGGACACGTTGGCAACGAAATCGGATTTTAGTCGCGCGAGATTCATTTCACGGGAAACGTTTCGATAAGTAAGAAAGATCCCACCAATCATCAGCAGGGAGAGCCCCGCGAGGACGGCAAAGTTATATCTGAGAAATCGCGCACCGATATCGGCGATGGTCGTGCCCGGATATTTGATCGCCCAGACCAGACTCTGAAAAACATCGGTGAACTGGCGCTCCACTTCGGGCTTGCCCCCGTCCCAGTTCGCGGAGGCCACCCACGGAGTCGAGTCTTTTGTCGAATGAATCATCATCGCTGGCGGATTTGCATCGGCCCTGATTAGATTGCTTTTGCTGTTCAATACGTCCTTCATGACCTCGGGCAAAATGGTCCTCTTCATATAATCCTCGTCAAAGGAAACTATCCCGAGGCTCACGCGATCCTTCGAGACATCCCGAGGGATAAAATACGCTTCGCTCGAATACCTGCGCTGATCCCCCTTGCCCATCCATCCCCCATAGAACCCCGCGAGGGGTTCTCCCTTTTCCGCCATCATTCTCAGCTTCTCGGTCATATCTGGTGCTTCCATTGGCAGCCAGCTTTCCATACTGCTGAAGGACGACTGTACGCGCGCGCAGAACTCGCTGTTCAGGGCACGGCTTGGCTGTATGCGGCTCACCAGGATGTTGTTTTTCTTATCGTAGAGAATCGCGTAGTCAATTTCGGGATGCTCCGACAGAAGGCGATCGAGGCTGGCATTGATTTTCGGGCCGCCGTCGTCGGGGTTTGGATACTCTTTGCGTATTGGCTCAATCAGTTCTTCGCACTTTTCCCAGCTCCGCTTCTCCGCAATCTTCAAGACATAGGAAAAGTCGCGCTGGATGGCAGCTTCGATTTCCTTGTCGCGTTGAATGTGCTTCAGGTTCCAAATGCTGAAGGCCATCAATGCGGCTGCAGGGAGGACGATGGCGAGCTCAAGTGTGAGAAGCGTTCGCGTGCGGTCTGTCAATCGCCACTTCTTGGACATTCTCGACCTCTCCTGCCGCTCACCCAGCACCTGACTCCTCGAGACTATAAAGACCTGTCAGGTTGAGTGTGTCAAGGTGAGGCAAAGGATTGTAAAAAGTTGTAAATCGGGCCGGTCAAAATGCCACGCAATCCGCTAGGCTGAGCATCAAGTGCGATTCGGGCAGTTTGGGCTGCATTACCTGGTCGGTCCTGAGAAAACGTGCTCGGACAGAGCGGAGTTTTCCCGACGAAGTTATTCTGCGTGAAAGCGAATCTACGGCCATGGCACTTGCCAATTTGATTTGTGGGACTGTCAAGATCCTTGCAGCCTGTGTCGATTTTTTCACCAGGTTGACAATCGCGGCTCTTCTCATTCCGGGCTAGTTCTCCCGAAGGGTTACGCGTCCGTCGACCGAAAGAAATTTTGCGTTCTTCAGATCAGTTTTTTTCGCTGGTCTTTCCAAAACTACCCCCTTACAGTCCCGCCAGGTAATGGTTCCTCCCTTCGATGCAGCGGCCCCGCGTTCGGAGAAAGCCATTTACGGGAGAGAGGAGCCGCCGAAACTGGAGGTAACCGGTTTTCCTAGGCTCTGAGCCAAACTTTACCTGGAATGAAACGCGCGGCTCGATGCTCTTGGATTGGAGCAGGAGGGACTGGCATGGGTAGTCATTCGAAGCAGGCAATAGGCGTTACCGCATTTTTACTGGGCTTTACGGCGTTACCGGTCGGAATTGTCAGAGGCGGAGCCGTTTACTACCTTTTGTCTTTCGCGCTACTGAGCGTTTCCATTGCTATTTTTCTGAAATGCAAACCGCTGGAAGATGCGGAGGATTGAGGGTAACGAGTGATGATTCTTGTTGGTATCGTTCTCACGTTCCTGGGGTTCGTAATTAGCGTACTCAGTCTTGCCGTGACCTCCTCTGTCTTAGGCCGATTGGCACTTGTTCTGTTGGGGCTGGCCATCAGCCTGTTCGGAATTCTGGGCGTGCTCAATAAGGCCTATCTCAAGAATGCACGTTGGAAAAAGGGGCACGAGCAAGGATGAAAAACGCGACAAGAGGATTGTCCCGAGTGTTGCTCGCGGCGCTGTGTCTCTCCCCGCTGGCTTTTGCACAGCTACCATTTGCCGCTCCAGCAGGTACTCCCACCGCAACAACCCCTGCGACACCGCAGCCTGCGCCGAAACCCATTCTGGACTCCGATCTGTCGAACATTCCTCTGCCATCAGCAGAAGCCCGCGCCAAAGGTGATCCGGACGGCTCGCTCACCGGTAACGTAAGCGACATCACCGTGAGTGATCCCAAGAGGGGTTTAACAATCGGCGATTTGGCAAACCAGGTCGGGCAAAACAAAATCGCCATCAATTTCGTCTGGGCGTTGATTACCGGGTACCTCGTCATGTTTATGCAGCTTGGTTTCGCGCTACTGGAGACTGGCCTGGCGCGTGCCAAAAATGCCAACCACACCATGATGATGAATATGGCCGTCTATGGCATCGGTATGTTTGCCTACTGGCTCATCGGCTTCGCCATTCAAATGGGCGGTGTGGGTACTGTCGCCAACTTGGGTGGCACGCCTCCCCTCAATGCCGAATTCACCTTGACTCTGTTCGGGAAGCCCTTCGGACTGTTCGGGCAGCATGGGCTATTCCTCATGCATAGAGGTACCTACGACGTAGGCGTGATGGTGCTCTTTCTCTTTCAGATGGTGTTCATGGACACCGGCGCCACGATACCTACCGGCGCGGCAGTCGAACGATGGAAGTTCTCCGCCTTCATTGTGACCTCGTTCCTGTTCGCTGCCTTCACTTATCCGCTTTTTGCC
>Ga0181532_10003764_pt1 | contig 13544 bp, 17 predicted proteins | sample PEATcosm2014_Bin_33_FD_119768 | JGI IMG/M metagenome (GOLD analysis project Ga0181532, IMG submission 119768) | Peatland microbial communities from MTU Mesocosm Facility, Houghton, MI, USA - PEATcosm2014_Bin11_30_metaG | ecosystem: Environmental > Terrestrial > Soil > Wetlands > Peat | place...
CCGCGGCGGCCGGAGTCCACGGAGACACTGGAGCCGGGTGCCCGCAAGCGTTATTCCGATAGCGAAACTCAGTGATTTAGCCACTCTAGGTAACGCATTTGCTGATGAGGTCGAAATTCGTTCGCCAGGGTTTTTCTTCCTGTGCCCGCTTGAGGTACACTCAACTTTCCGCAACCCGCGCTTAAGCGTTTAAGCCAGCTAGACAACGCTTCAGCCGGACTGCTTTCATCCTATGACTCATATCACTGCGATTCTTCCTGCTGCAGGTCTCGGCACGCGCATGGGCGCGGAGACACCGAAACAATTTCTGGAACTGGATGGCGTGCCTATCGTCATCCTCAGCTTGCGCCGCATCGCGGCGTGCCCGTTGATCTCGGAGATCATCGTGGCCACGCGCGCGGATAATGTGGAGCGGCTGGAGGCGCGCATCCGCGAAGAAAAATTCACGCAGCCGGTGCGCGTGATCAAGGGCGCCGATTCGCGTCAGGGATCGGTGGCGCAGGCGCTGAATCTGGTGGGCGACAATTCGGAACTTGTGGTGGTGCACGACGCTGTGCGGCCGTTCGTGACCGTGGAGCTGATCACGCGGGTGATTGAAGAAGCGCGGCGCTGCAAAGCCGCGATTTTGGGCCTTCCCGCGATGGACACGGTGAAGGAAGTGAAACGCGCCAGCCTGCCACAGGATGTGGCACTGATTACCGCAACGGTGCCGCGCGAACGCATCGTACTGGCGCAGACGCCGCAAGTTTTCGAGACGCGGCTGTTGAAAGAAGCGTTCGCGCTGGCCGAAGGGGATGGCCTGAATGCGTCCGATGAAGCCGCGTTGGTGGAGCGCATGGGCCACGACGTGATTGTCGTGCAAGGCTCCGAGCGCAACATCAAGATTACCAAGCCCGCGGACATGGACCTGGCGCGGTTTTATCTTCACGCCGAGCAGAAAAAAGCATGAGCGTACGCTGCGGCATTGGGTATGACCTGCACCGGCTGGCCGAGGGGCGGAAGCTGATTGTTGGCGGGATTGAAGTGCCGTTCGATAAAGGCCCGGTGGGACATTCGGACGGCGACGTGGTGGCGCACGCGTTGTGCGACGCGCTGCTTGGAGCCGCGGGGCTGGGCGATATCGGGACGCACTTTCCGGACAGCGACCCGAACTGGAAGGGCGCGAACAGCCTGATCTTTCTGGAGCACGCGCGGAAACTTCTGGATGAAAAGCATTTCGCGATCGAGTATGTGGATGCGGTGGTGATTCTGGAGCGCCCCAAGCTTGGCCCGCATTTTCCAAAGATGCGCGAGGCATTGGCCGAAGCGCTGCGGGTTCCCGTCGAAAAAATCCATCTGAAAGCCAAGACCAACGAAGGTGTTGATGCAGTGGGCCGCGGCGAAGCGATTGCTGCCCACGTCATCGCGACGCTGTCAGCCCCTTGATTCTCGATTCGTCCCGAATGTCAGAAGCAAGTCCTTGCATTCTAAAGCTGCGCTAGAATTCCTTCATGCCAACGCCTGAGCACATTCAGCCGCATCCGGTGCGCGAAAATCCGCTTCGCGGGGATGATGTACTTGCGTTGCTTCGCGAAAACCAGTGGCTGCAGGCCGAGCCCTCGCCTGAGCACTTGGTGTTTTGCGAACACGCCGCGGCGCTGCTCGGGCATTTTGCGGAGGATCGCGTCGGGCTCGCAAATTTGCTGCGTCTCGTATTCGCGTATGACGCTGCGGCAGTGATGCGCTCCACGGAGGCTCACGCGGTTCTTAGCCGCTATGCGGCTCGCGATGTGGTGCGGCATCTTGCGTTGCTGCTGCTTGACGGTGGGCCGTTCACTTCGGACCGCTTTAAGGACGTGGTGACGCATTTGAAGGAGACATTGGAAGTGCGCGGCCGGGATCTCTTTCATCCGATACGGCTGGCGCTGGCAGGACGGGGTGGCGAGGGCGAACTCGACCGCGTGATTCTGCTGGTGGATGAAGCGGCGGCGCTCCAGTTTGCCGTACCTGTTAAGAGCGTGCGTGCGCGCATTTTGGAGTTTTGCGCGGCGCTGGAGTGATAAGCCGCATGCCGGTTTCCGCCTGCAGGGATTTCCCGCTTCGCAGACTCCGCTCAAAATGACGGGGCTGAGTGCGGCATGCACTGTGAACTGATTACTGAAAACTGTAAACTTACAAGCCATGGACCGATTTACAGGAATTCACGCGGTGCGCGAAGCGCTGGAAGCGGGGAGCGCGTTCGACCGCATTGTCATTGCCAAGGGACGGCAGGATTCGCGTATCGAAGAGATTGTGCAACTGGCGCGCGCACGCGACATACCGGTGCGCTTTGAAGACCGCGGACAACTCGACCGGCTGGCCAATACCCGTGACCATCAGGGAGTAGTGGCGATGGTGGCCGCGCGGCCGGCGTCCACGTTGGAAGATATTCTGGCGCAAGCCAACAGCGTTAAGAATCAGGCCGGGCTGATTGTGCTGCTCGATGGCGTGGAAGACCCGCACAATCTTGGCGCAGTGATTCGCACGGCGCTCGCCGCGGGAGCGCACGGCGTGGTAATTCCAGAGCGGCGCGCGGCGGGGCTGACGGACACAGTGGCGCGCGCTTCGGCGGGAGCGATTGCGCATCTGCCCATCGCCAAAGTTACAAACCTGGTGCGCGCGATGGAGGAGTTGAAGGAAGCGGGATACTGGCTGGTGGGACTAGATGAAGAAGGGAAGAAGAGCTACACGGAAGTGGACTACACATCGCCGACGGGGATCGTGATGGGCAGCGAAGGAAAAGGCTTGCACGAATTGACGCGGAAGCGTTGCGATTTTGTGGTGTCGCTGCCCACTAGCGGCCCGGTGAAATCCCTGAACGTTTCCGTGGCGACAGGAGTGGTTCTGTTTGAGGCGCTGCGGCAGCGTGGCGCGCATAAAAAGTAAAACGCAGAATTGCCGCCCGTGTTTCCTGCCTACTTGTCGTATTGAATCAGGGAAAATACGTCCATGCCGGCGAGCCGTTCGCGGCCATGGAGGAAATTCAGTTCGATGGCGAAGGCGGCGCCGTCCACGTGTCCGCCGAGTGAGCGGATGAGTTGCGTTGCGGCAGCGGCGGTGCCACCGGTGGCCAGCAGATCGTCGCAGAGCAGAACATTCTGGCCCTCGTGCACGGCGTCTTCGTGAATCTCCAGGGTGTCGTTACCGTACTCGAGCCCGTAGGAAACCCGCGCGGTCTTGGCGGGCAGCTTGTTGGGCTTGCGCACCGGAATGAATCCGGCATTCAGGCTGTAGGCGAGAGCGGGAGCGAGAATGAAACCGCGCGCTTCAATGCCCACGACGAGATCAATTTTGTGGCCTACATAGTGGGCGCAAAGCCGGTCGATCAAAGTGCGGAAGCCCTGCTTGTCTTTCAAGAGCGTGGTCACGTCGTAAAAAAGGATTCCGGGCTTGGGGTAGTCCGGCACTTCGCGAATCAATTTTTTCAGATCGTCCATCGTTGGAGCTCCCTGTCAGATGGTCATCTCAATAGTGAAAATCCCGACGTACCTGGTGTCCACCGCGTCCGGCTGCTCGTTCAAGCCGGCCACATCGGACATCATGGGCCCTTTCTCCAGGGCGACGCGAAGCTGGCCGAGCTTTTCGGGCGAGCCCATGGCAAATACCTCGACACGTCCGTCACGGCAGTTGCGCACATAACCGTGCAGGCCCAGTTTCCCGGCCGCGTGCTCGACGAAGTTGCGGTAGCCCACGCCCTGCACACGTCCGGTCACATAAAAGCGCCGTGCGTAAAGTTCCTGGTTCACGGTTCCTGGAAAATCGATACTGAAAATCCCGCGATTCTCTTCGCAACGGCAATCTGCCCCGGAATTTGCGATACACTGACGGTGTGCCGAGGGCCGCGGGCGGCGCACTCACGGGGTTCGCGCATCCAACTAATCATGAAGAGTCATCGCTTCTATCTGAAGACCATTTTAGCGCGCACCGCGATTTTTCTTGTACTGGCATTTTTCGTCTGCGTTACCGCCTTGCCACTTTCGGCGCAGGAAAATGGGCCTGGCCCGCTGACACCGCCGCCGGAGCACAAGGTACAACGCGTGGTGGGCGTACCCGAGGCGGAAGCGCCGCCCTCTTTGCCGCCCGCGCAAATCATCAAGGCGTTCGCGCAGAAAGAAGAGTTGTACCTGGGCACGCGACCGCTGTATGCCTATCGCAAATCCATACGCATCCAGGAATTTGGACCCGACGGCAAGCCCAGTGGCGAGTATGACGCCACGTACGACGCGGTGCGTTCGAGTGACGGCAAGCTCTACGAGAAAGCCATCGCCGCTCCGGAGTCCACGCTGGTGTACCTGCAATTCGAGCCCGAAGACGCGCAATTGCTGACGCGCCTCCCAGAGTTTCCGGTCACGCCCGCACAGATAGCCAAATACGACCTGCAATACCTGAGCACGGAAAAAGTGGACGAAGTGGATTGCTACATTTTTCAGGTTCACCCGAAAACGCTGGACCGCCAGCATCCGTTGTTCGACGGGATCTTGTGGGTGGATCAGAAGTACCTGGAAGTGGTGAAGACCTACGGCAATTGGGTCACAGACCTGGGGCCCATGCACCCGCCGACGTTGCCTTTTGGCCTGTTCGAGACGTACCGGGAAAATGTGGACGGCAAATACTGGTTTCCCGACTACGCGCGGTCCGAGAGCGTATACAAATTGAAGGACCACGATGTTCCGATTCGAGTGACGATCAAGTGGACGGACTTCAAACCCTTTCCAGCCGTCAGCGTGCCGGTGACGCAGACGGCCGCTCCGCCAGCGAACGCGACACAGCCCGCAAAACCCTGAGCAGATACTCCAGTTGATTCTAGTGTTTTGATTTGAAGAGCGATTCCTCCGCTCCGGGACGGCGAAAGGCGCCGTCCCTCCGGTCGGAATGACAAGTTTTGGAAGCGGGATGGGGCGTCAAGAGCGGCGGAGCGGGCGGCGTGCCTCGCCGTACAATTCCCGCAACAATCCGGGCAGCTTGCGCAGATCGTCCAGCAGGAATTCGGGACGAACTGCGCGCAAGCGTTTTTCCGTGGGAAAGGGCCCCAGTACGGCGATTGCGCGCACTCCCGCGGCACGCGCCATTTCCACGTCTTCCGGAGTATCGCCGACGTAGACACACTGCGCGGGCGCGATGGCCATTTTGCGCAGAGCCATCCGCAATGGCTCGGGGTGTGGTTTCTTCTCTTCCAGGTCGCCGCCGCAGACGCGTGTGCGAAAGGCGCGCAGCAAGCCAAACTCACGCAATTGCCGCGTCACGCGGTTGCGGTCGCCGCTTGTGACCAGGCCCAGTTTGTGGCGACGGGAAAGTTGCGCAAGGACACGCCGTGCCCCCGCGATCAGCCCGGGGCGGTGCTTCGCATAAGAGGTGCGCCAGATGCGGTCGGCGTCCGGCCACCGCGCGTTGGGTATTCCCGCCGCGCGATAGACGGCATACCAGTTGGGAGAGTAGTGACGCTCGAGTTCCGCCAGACCCCACGGCACACCCAGCTCCCGAAACAGAGCGAGATAGGCATGGGAATCCGCGTGGTAAGAATCGATCAGCGTGCCATCCCAATCAAACAGGACGGCTGCGAGGGAGGGAGGAGAAATCATCTCGACAAGAGTAGCAGAAGCGGGAGTGGGAATTTATGCGCCCAGAGGGAGAAGCCGCGATCAGTCTGTCTCGTAGCGCTGGGGAATCCGATCGTCGCGGTCGAAAGCAAAATCATTGAAGCTGGCAGCGATGCCGAACCAACCGGGCATGTTCGCGGGCTCGATGCGGCGCACGCAGGCCTTGGAAGATACGACCACATTGCCATAACCAAGCGGGCGGCTGACGAGCACGATGTCCAACTCGATCTCCGTGCCGGCTGCCAGCGGCTTGGGGCAGAGGAAATAAACGCCGGACGAACTGATGTCGCGCGTGACAAGAGAAACCTGGTAATCCTCAAGGACACCGGAGACGCTTTTCAGTTTCAGGGGTAATTTCAGGGAAGCGCGAGGAGATTCGCGCTGTTCTTGGTGCACGCCGACAGCGTACGTGGGCACGCGCACGAATCGCCGAGGCTGCGGCGAACGGAGCAGCGGCATGACACGCAGTGCCGGACTCCGGCGAGGCTCCAAGGTTTCGGGAAATGCGGGTGCGGCGCCCGAGTGAACCGAAGTCTCCGACGAAGACGGCAAATTTTCCCATGCTAACGCGCGGTTGCTGGCACTCATCTCGCCCCTCAGAGAGATGAACAGACAAACGGAGCGACTTCCATATCTCTATATGGCCCGGTAGTTCGACACGACCCAGAAAAGATGTTAGGACGCCAACATCCCACTTTGAGGGAGTGGATGTCAACCTGTGGAAAAGGGCGGAAGTGTCCTAAGATGAAACAGATAGTCATAGTACCTGCCTCGTTCGTCGCCTCTGTGGATCGTTTTTCTGTCCTCCCAGATTCAATATGGCGCTGGACTTGAGACCATGTCCCCGTATCATCTTTTGACAGACCTGCGATGCCGCCCGTCACGCTAGAATCCGCGCCTGATACCCCGCCCAAGGCGAATGCCGCCCACCGGGGGCCCTCTTCGCTCCTGCTAGTCTCCTTTGCCGCGGTCTATCTCCTGTGGGGCGCGACGTTCTTTGCTATTCGCATCGGGATTGAGAGCTTTCCGCCCCTTATATTGGCTGGTTTGCGGCACCTATCGGTTGGCTTGGTGTTTTATCCCATATTCCGGCGCGTGAGCGGGGAAAGACCGACCTTGAGCCAGTGGCGCACCACCATTATTACGGGGGTCCTGCTGCTTCTCTGCGGCAATGGGACGGTAAGCTGGGCGGAGAAGATCATACCCTCGGGGATTGCGGCCCTGCTGGTGGCCACTGTAACGCTGTGGATGGTGCTGGTGGACTGGTTCCGGCCGGGGGGTTCGCGCCCCGCGCCGCGCGTGCTGGTGGGGTTGGTGCTGGGGTTTGCGGGGATGGCACTGCTTGTCGGCCCGAAGCACCTGGGAGGCTCTGAGCGCATCAGTCCGATTGGGGCGCTGGCGCTGGTGCTGGCTTCACTGGCGTGGGCCGTCGGCTCCATCTATTCCAAGCACCACCCCATCCCGAATTCGGCGATGCTGGGTGTGGCGATGCAGACGATTGCGGGAGGCACTGCGTTGCTGATTGTCGCGGGCGTCAGTGGAGAGTTCCGCGAATTGCATCTCGGAGCCGTGACGGTGCGCTCGTGGCTGGCTTTAGGGTATCTGGCGGTGTTTGGCTCGGCGCTGGGCTTCAGCGCTTACGTTTACATCCTGAAGCATGGTGCGGCGGCGCACGTGGCTACGTATGCATTCGTGAATCCGGTGGTGGCGTTATTTCTGGGATGGCTGCTCGGAGGCGAGACGCTTAGCCTGCGAACGATTTTGGCCAGCGCGGTGATCTTGACGGCGGTGATCCTGGTGATCACCATGCCGCACAAGGACCTGGCGGAAGCCGAGGAGGCGATTCCTTCTCCGGGAGAGGCGTAGGGGGATCATTTGGGAAGTGCCCATCAGGGGAAAAACCGCAGGGCTTGGAAGCTCGCCCTGCGCTACAAAGATTTTGTTTTGACGGCGGAAAACGGATAGAAGCGGTGGGCGACTCGCGGTAGTCTTGGCGCATGAACATGACCATGAGCACGGCACAGTTTGACAATCAGCCCAGAAACATTTCAGCGCAGGCAGCGGCAAAGTACTGGCAGGCCACGCTGCACCGCGATGCGCGCTCGGACGGCGCATTTGTCTTTGCGGTGCGGTCCACGCACATTTACTGCAGGCCGTCCTGCCCCGCACGGCGGCCGCTGCGGCAGAATGCCGTTTTTTTCCATACTCCAGTGGAAGCTGAAGAGCAGGGGTACCGGCCTTGCCGACGGTGCCGTCCCAAGGAGCGTCCCGAGCTTTCGGAATTGGTAGCCAAGGCGGCGGAGGCACTCGGAAATTCGGAAGAGGAGAGTATGCGTCTGGAATCGTTGGCCGCTCAGATTGGCACTTCGCCGGCGAAATTGCGCCGGGCATTTCGCCGCATGACCGGACTGACGCCGAAAGCGTTCGCCGAAGCGGCGCGGATGACGCGATTCAAGAAAATGTTGCGCGAGGGGAGCCAGATCAGTGAGGCGCTGTACGCCTGCGGATTCGGTTCGCCGAGCCGCGTTTACGAAAAAACGAACATGCATCTGGGCATGACGCCCGCAACATATCGCAAAGGAGCTCCTGGCATGGAAATTGGATATACAGTGGCAAATTCAACGCTCGGAAAAGTGCTGGTGGCGGCAACGACGCGCGGCGTTTCTGCCGTGTACCTGGGAGAAAAGCCTGAAAGCCTGGTGGATGCGCTACGCAAAGAATATCCGCGCGCGGAAATCCAGCGGACGCAAGGAGCAAACGAACAGTGGCTGCGGGAAATCCTCCATCGCATCGAAGGGGATGCGCCCAGCCTGGATTTGCCCCTGGACGTGCAGGCGACGGCGTTTCAGCGTCGCGTGTGGCAAGAGTTGCAGAAGATTCCCCGCGGGACGACGCGAACATATTCGCAAGTTGCGCGAGCGTTGGGCAAGCCGCGCTCGGTTCGCGCGGTAGCGCGGGCCTGCGCCACCAATCCCGTTTCCATTGTGGTGCCGTGCCATCGCGTGATTCGCATGGATGGAACCTTGGCGGGATATCGCTGGGGATTACAGCGGAAGGAAAAACTCCTGGAGCGTGAGAGTGCTCGCCTGAGGGGCTGAAGGCCCTATCTTGTAGTTGTAGCGGTTTTATTTACCCGCGGGCTTTTCGATCTTGGTGCCTTTGGGCCAGTCCGGTTTGAACTTGCCATTCTCGATTTTCAGGTTTTTCATCACGTTCTTGTAGTGAGACATCGAGTAATCGCCAGTGCCCGCCTCAAAGAATTTCTGCTGGATGGGAAGCCAGGAAGCCTCATCCACCCACATTTCGATTTTGGTGAAGTAGTTGCGCACCTCGTCGGAGTTGGGAACCAGGTCAAGTACGGCCGTCTTATGGCCATCGAGTTCTTCTTCGCCAACCAGAGAAATCTGATAATTCTTTTTCAGGCTTTCGCCCTTGGTGCCGAAACCAAGGGCCAGGTATTGATCCGCAAGAGCGCGGTGCTTGCCGATGTTAATCTCTTCGACGCGAGCGATTTTCGGCGTGTAAATATAGAGGTTGTCACCTTCGCGCAGGATGGTGCGAGGGTCGGGCTTCACAAAATCAATGCGCATCTTGTCGTCTTTGCGGACGAAGATCTGGCCCGTCTCGATAGAGGTGTCCTTCACCACGGCGGTGTATTTGATGTGATCGAGATCGGCGGTGAGGCTTTGAAAATTCTTGGCCGATTTATCCATCATGGTCAGCACAAACCCGAGGGATACTTTCCCACCGGTTTGTCCGGCACGGGCCATGTGCATGCCGGCGAATGCTACTACCAGCAACTGTACGACAAAAAGCAGGCGGAATCGTTTCAAAGCAACCCCTGGAGCGATGTTTGCGTGAGTCTTAGCCACCTCAAATCGTAGCACAGCGCGGGCCGAAGCACAGCACGGAGGGCCAGGACGAATGGTGCGGAAAGGGCACGCCGGGCGGATTGCGGATCAGCGGTGGATGGTCACTTCGTAGGCCGTGACGTTCCCTTTTTCATCGCGCACCGGCTCGATGGTGACGATGGAAAAGCGGCCATCGTGCAGGTCTGGCCGGGCCTTCTGCAAGGCGTTGTGCAGATCGTTTTGCAGCGCCGGAGTCCGCTCGGGAGGCGCCAAAACGTGCGCGTCCACCCGATAGACCTCATTTTCGTCGCTCTTCGGGAGCAGTTCGACTTGGCTGGTGTTGGCCGGCTCGCCGACTTGAGGCTGGTCGCGGAACCATCCACGCGGAGTTAGCAGCACGTACACCAGAATCAGGATGACTGCGACATCGTATTGCCAGGAACCGCGTTCGTAGGCCCAGAAGAACGTCCGTGAAAGGATTTGACCGAGGCTTGGCATATATCAGTCCGCCGGAACTCCATCAACGATGATGCCATCGCGCATGTGCACGACGCGATCGAAATACGTGGTGGCCTCGGGGTTGTGGGTGATCATGACAATCGTCTGCCCCAGGTCTTTATTCAAACGTCGCAGCATTTCCAGGACGATATCGGAGTTCTTTGTGTCGAGATTGCCCGTAGGCTCGTCAGCAAGCAGGATTTTGGGTTCATTGATGATGGCGCGTGCAATGGCCACGCGCTGCTGCTCTCCGCCAGACATTTCCGAGGGCTTGTGGTGCAGACGGCCTTCCAAGCCAAGCATCTTGGTGACGACATCGAAGCGGTGCGGATCGTAGCCGTCGCCGTGAATGTATTGCGCGATGGCGATGTTGCCCCTGGCGGTCAGGGTGGGCAAAAGGTTGAAGCGCTGGAAGACGAAACCGATCTTGCTGCGGCGGAGCTTGGTGCGTTCCGCGTCGCCCATGGCGGTGAGATCATTGCCATCAACGAGGACCTGGCCGCGTGAGGCGCGCGCGAGCCCGCCAATCACATACAGTAGCGAGGACTTCCCGCAGCCCGAGGGCCCCATTACCGCAACGGCCTCGCCGGGGAATACCTCGAAATTCACGCCGCGCAGGGCTGGGACCTCGACCTTACCCGCGTGATACAGCTTCCAGAGATTCTCGGTTTTGAGTATCGGTTCCAAGGGCTTCCGCTCTGGGTCCAACGTTCCGTCAGTAATCGAACGTATTGTAACTGTGATTGCCATTTGTGCCTAGTTTTCCAGGCTCCTTAATCATAGGTTAGCGCTTCCACGGGATCCTTTCGGCTGGCCACCCACGCGGGATAGCTTGCGCCAAACACGGCACCTACCAAAGCGATGAGCGCAGCCCTCAGAATCCATTCCGGTGTAATCAGAATCGAGAGCGTGGGCCAGAGCAAGAGAAACCCTGCCCGGACGAGGTAACTGAGGCCTATGCCGGCAGCAATGCCAAGCAAGCACAAGAGGGAAGTTTCCGCCAGCAAGGCGCGCACGATCAAAATCTTGCTGGCGCCCAGGGATTTCAGGACGCCAATATCGCGGGTACGTTCGAGCACCGTGGTGTACATGGTGAGGAAAATGACGAGCAGGCCGATGGTGACGGCCAGGGCGATCATGGCGTTGATGAAAGTCTGCAGCCCGGGAATATTCGTCGAGGTCATCAGGGTCATGAAATCCTTCAACGGGCGGACGGGATGATTCGGCAAGAGTTCCTTGATCTCGGCCATGACGTCTTCCGTGTGATCGGGATGCGTGCATTTCACCAGAAAGATGGAGGCCTTATCACGAGCGCCGACAAGATCCTGAAGGGTGGCGATGGGAACGAATAACCGCGCCCCCTTGCCATGCTCGACGATCGCCGCAACTTTCCAGTCATGATTGAACAGGTTGAAGGTGTCGCCCACTTTTAGCTTCTTTGCTTTGGCAGCCCAATCGTCAATGATCAGATCATCGGGGCCTTCCATATCGTGGCCGGCTAGGAAAACGAATCCCCCGGAGACGTCTCGGAAGGTATCGCGATCGATGCCGTAAACGACGTCAACTCCACCGGACGAATTGAATTGCAACAGGGCGGGGGAGACCGCCTGGACGTATTTGAGTTCCGCAATCTTGTCGGCGATCTTGATGGGCATAGGAGAGCCGCTGAAGCCGATAAGGATTTGCGCGGCGGGCGCTTGCACCATGATGTCCGCGCCAATGCCCTCGATGCGCTTGGCGGTTTCGCGGAGGATGCCGGAGGTGAGGCCGACGATTATGATAACCAGCATCACTTCCACGCCAATGGCGGCGACGCCGATCAGCGTGCGCATGGGCCGGTGAAACAGATTGCGCACCACGAGATGGCCCATCATGGCTTCTTATCCTCGGCGGCGCCGCCCAGTTGCACAATTTCAGCGCCAGCCGGAGGCGCGAGCTTGAAGCGCTCCGCATCCAGCGGCTCATTCAAAGCAATCTTCGTGACGTTCATGTCCAGGCGATATTCATCGTGGGGACGATCAATGCGAATCACGCGTGGGAAATCTCCGATGGGAGCGTTGCCCGAAGGCATGTTGGTTGCCGCAACTCCCTGCCAGTCCGCATAGTGCACGTCGGAGAGGAGAGCACCTTTCGGGCCGAAGTATTGCAGGCGCGAGACGTGCAGGTCCGTGCGATCAAACCATACTTTCCGCAGGCTCTCCTTCTTGTACCCGCCGCGCAACACGGTCAGAACGTAATACCGGGCGTCCTCGTCGTTGAATTCCTCGATGAAGGCAGTCTCTTCCTTGCGCACTTCCGGCCAAAGCAGCGCGTCCACCAGATGCTGGGGACGCAAATTCTCGATGGGCTTGCTGCTTGGACGCTCGAGGGAAACCGGGCCGGTCAGAAATTTATTTTTTGAGGGGATAGAAACTTCGAACTCCTGGCCATCGCTGGCCATGTCAAACACGGTTTTGCCGACCACGGGCACTTGCCCGATCATGCGAATGTTGTAGGGACGCGAAGCCTGAAGGAAAGCTTTGACCTCGTGATATTCGTCAATCACGCCGCTGTATTTCGAGCCCGCTATTGGTTTCAATTCCACCGTGGCATTCACGGTTTGCAGGCCACGCGCGAAGGCGTTGTAGCGCTCCAAAAGTTGCTCCTCCGTGGCATCCAGCGCCACCGCTCGCTGCGCGGCGGGAACGGTGGTGACCTGGTGGACATGGCCGCCACAGCCGCAAGCGGCGAGCGACAGTGTCAGCAAAACCATGCAGATGCAAACGCGTGACATCAATGAATTCCCTTGTACGAAACGTAGAAGAAGCAATTTAACAACCACGAGGGAGCGGGTCAAACGGCCATGAAGGCGCACTTCCAGTTTAGCGCAGTCCTGCGGTTTATTGGGGCCGGGCGATGTAGACGTCGAACGGTTGCAGCGCGGGCCTCACCCTGCGAATCACTTCGCTGGGCCACAGGGTTTCGCTCAACACGGTAACCCAGGCATCCTCGGGCTCAACCACAGCGCAAAAGGCGTAGCGCGTGTAGGCCGTCTGATACGCATCCATTCCACGAACTGAAAGCTCGTTTTCAAGAGCGGGATCGGCATCTTGCGCGGCAGGCCCGGCTCGCATGCCGAATGTCTCCGCTTCGAAGCGCGCCAGCAGGTGGCGGAGTTGCTCGATGGAGGGCTGCGAAATCACCAGACATCGCGGGGCGGCTTCTCGATAGGGAATGGCGTGCATATTGCAAAATTCACGCACGCGTTCGATGTGGCTGAAAAAATCGAGCAGAAACACTTCCTTGGCGGCCAGAGCCGGAAAGGCGGCAGCCCAGATTTGCGCCGCTTCGTTTCCGCGCAGAGGCTCGCGGCTTTCCGTTTCCAGAAGTTCCAGACCGATGGCTTTGGTGTTGGAGCCGAGTTCCAGGGCCTGAACGTCGAGAGAATAGGGAGGCAGTTCGGGCGCGTTCGTTTCCGGTTGCAACGCTACTCCTCCTCGACTTCCCCGAATTTTTCGCGGAAGCCGGGCGAGGCTTTGCGCACGTCGAGCCAATCAAAGAAGGCGTCCGGGGTCTCCAGCCAGATGCGGAACCACTCCGC
>Ga0181532_10003765_pt1 | contig 13544 bp, 12 predicted proteins | sample PEATcosm2014_Bin_33_FD_119768 | JGI IMG/M metagenome (GOLD analysis project Ga0181532, IMG submission 119768) | Peatland microbial communities from MTU Mesocosm Facility, Houghton, MI, USA - PEATcosm2014_Bin11_30_metaG | ecosystem: Environmental > Terrestrial > Soil > Wetlands > Peat | place...
AGGACGGCGCGGTGCCGGCAACGCTCAAGGATTCGTTGATGGCGCGCCTCGACCGCCTCGGCGAAGCGCGCGAAGTGGCCCAGATCGCCGCCGTGATCGGCCGCCAATTCTCGCTGGCGCTGCTCGATGCGGTTTCCGGCAAGGACCCCGTCGAGCTTGAAACCACGCTGGCGAAGCTTGTCGCGGCGGGAATTGTTTTTCCCGAGGAGCGCAGCCTGGAGCGAAGCTTCACTTTCAAGCATGCGCTGGTTCGCGACGTCGCTTATGAGAGTCTTCTGTTCGCGCGCCGGCGCCAATGGCACGAACGCATCGCCAATGCCCTTGAGAAACATTTCTCCGAGATTGCCGCGAACGAGCCGGGACTGCTGGCCTATCATTTCGGTGAGGCCGGCTTGCCGGCCACTGCCTGTGATTATCGCATGCGCGCCGGCGATCAGGCCGTAGGCCGCTCGGCTTATCCGGAGGCGATCGCGCATTTCTCCGCCGGTCTCAAGCTTGCCGAAACGCTGCCGGCGCCAGACAGCTTGCGCCGACAACTGGCTTTTTGGCTCAAGCTCGGCTCCGCGTTGGTCGTGGTTCACGGCTTGCAGAGTGTGGAGGCGGAGGATGCCTATACGCGAGCCGACGAAATCGGGGAGAAACTGGGTGATCGCACCGGATTGTTTCAGGCCAAGTGGGGCCTGTGGATCAACGCCAATCTCAGGCACAAGACCGCGCTGGCGCGCGACCGGGCCAGTGAACTCGTGACGCTCGCGCAGCGCTCCGGCGACGGCGAGCTGCTGCTCGAAGCCTACCATTGCCAGTGGGCGACGGCTTTCTTCCGGGGCGACGTTCTGGACGCGCTGGACGGCGCCCGCAATGGAGTTGAGCTTTACGACATGGCCAGCCACCGCCACCTCGGTCACCAATTTGGCGGTCATGATCCCGGTGTTTGCGCGTACTGCCTGCGCGGCAACACGCTTCAGCTGGCGGGCGACGTCCAAAACGCGAAGCAAAGCCTCGCGCAGGCCGTTGCCCTCGCCGAAATGCTCGACCATCCCAACAGCCTCGCTCATGGCCTCCACAATTCCGCCATCGGTCACCAGCTGGGGGCTGATCGCGAAGCCACATTCACGGTGGCACGTCGCGCGGCAGGGCTGGCGGAAAAATTCGGCTTGATCCCGTGGCGCGCGAGTAGCCTGGTGTTGACCGGCTGGGCTACCGCGGTCGGCTCTGGCATCGCGGACGCCGCACGATTGATCGATGCCGAGATCGGCAAGGCAACGGCAATTGGTCCGCTCCCACAGTATTATCTTGGCCTGGCCGCCGAAATACTGCTGGCCGCCGGCCGGCCGGCAGACGGCCTTGCGCATCTCGATCGCGCCATCGCCGGGATCGACGAGCCGGGAATTGGCTTTTATTTGCCGGAGATCTTTCGCCTGCGCGGCGCGTGTTTGCTCGCGCTCAGCCGCGACAACCGGGATGAGGCCGTTGTGGCCTTCGCGAACGCTCGCGATATTGCCAGGCGCCAGGGGGCGGTCATCTTCGAGCGCCGCGCCGAGGCGTCCCTTTCCGAGGTCGCATATCGTGGGAACGACGATAAGAGCGCCAGGGCCGTTATCTGACCCCGGCGTTTTTTTGCGGCCGTCTGGTTGTGGAGCCTCAACAGGTTGTTCCCGGTTAGACCAAGTCTGCTGAGTGGCGTTTGAGATTTTATGCCGCCATGAGGGCGGTGCTAATTGTAGCGGTGCAGCCACCTGGGCAGTTCGGCGGTGCGTTCGTTGGAGGTGTTGTAAGCGCGAACGTAGGCCCATTCCCGCAGGGATGTTTGGATAAAGCGCTCGGCCTTGCCATTGGTTTTGGGCGTATAGGGCTTGGTGCGGATGTGCTTGAGACCAAGCTTTTTGCAGGCTCTGCGGAGACATTGCCCGCGTCATCGTCGGCGCGCTGACAAATCCGGCGCGCCATGTCGGCAAGAGTTACCGCCCGACTGGGCCGCGCCTGTTGGCGCCGGAAGAGATCGCGGATGCGATCGGCAAGGCGCTCGGCCGAAAGGTGACCTATCAGGACGTGCCGATGAAGCTGTTCCTCAAGGTCGCCAAATCTCTGGGCATCAGCGAATTCGTCATCGAGGAGCTCTATTATTTCCTGATGGTTTCTCAGCGCAACGCGTTCGGCCTTGGCGCTCCCGCCGACGCAGTGCTGGAGGTGGGTGGGGTTGCGCCGGAGCCTTTCGAACAGACGGCCCGCCGCTACGTCGCGGCGTCAGGATTTTCCAGCCGGACGGTTCGGTCGCATCTCACCGCGGTTCACAATCTCATTGCCGGTCTTCTAACGTTGGCTCCAGCTCCTGTCTCGATCGCGCGCCGGCTGCAATCGCCGACGCTCAACCATCCGGTGCTGGCCGCCGAAAGCGCTCCCTGGCGTGCGTCGCATGTGCTGCAAAGCTCAGCCTAGCAACCGCCCTACACCACCGAGCAATGCCGCGCGACGCAGGTCTGCAAGACCTCATCCATCGGCCTGCCCCACCAGGCGTTGGAAAAGATCTCGATCTCGGAGTAGCCGGAAAATCCCTGCGCCTCGACCGCTGATCGCACCGATCTGATGTCGATCACGCCGTCGCCCATCATGCCGCGGTCGTTGAGGATGTCCTTGGTCGGCACCAGCCAGTCACAGACATGAAACGCCAGCAGTCGATTTCGTCCGGCACGGGAAATCTGCGGCAGCAATTCCGGGTCCCACCAGATGTGATAGACGTCGAGCGCGACGCCGAGCGCGCCGCTGCGTTGCGGGTCCAGCCGATCGCAGATATCGAGCGCCTGTCTGGTGGTATTGACGCAGGCGCGGTCGGCGGCATAGGCCGGATGCAGCGGCTCGATCGCCAGCGGCATCCTGGCCTCGCGGGCATACTCCATCATTTCGGCGATGGCGTCCTCGACCTGCGTCCGCGCCGCCACGATGTCCTTCGAGGCCACGCTTCCCGGCCGCGAATATTGCGGCAAGCCGCCGACCACGAGCACGATGCAGGGCGCGCCCAGCGCGCTCGCCTCATCGACGGCCCGGCGGTTATCGTCGCGCGCCTCGGTGCGGTGGGCGGCGTCCGCCGTGAACATGCCACCGCGGCAATAGCCGGATAGTTCCAGCCCTGCGTCGCGCACCGCGCGCACCGCGCGATCAAGGCCGAGCGCCGCGACCTGGTCGCGCCAGGGATCGATGGCGCGGATGCCATGCCGCGCGCAGGCATCGATGATCTGCCCAAGATCGCCCTGCTTGCGGACGGTCGCCGTGTTTAACGACAGCCAGCGATGATCGGCCGAGAAATTCCGCATCACGCCTCGATGCCGCGGAGCGCCAGCACCGCTTTCATGCGTCGTGTCGCCAGTTCGGGATTGGCGAGCAGCCCCGCCTGATCGGCGAGCCGGAACAGCTCGGCCAGATGCAGCGTCGAGCGCGTGCTCTCCTGCCCGCCGACCATCGTGAAATGATCCTGATGACCGTTGAGATAGGCCATGAACACGATGCCGGTCTTGTAGAACCGCGTCGGCGCCTTGAAGATGTAGCGCGACAGCGGCACCGTCGGCCCCAGCACGTCGTGAAATCCCTGCCTATCGCCGGCGGCCAGCCGCGACAGCGCATAGGACGCCGCCGGCGCGATCGCATCGAAGATGCCGAGCAGCGCATGCGAGAATCCCTGCGCGTCACCGGCGATCAGTTCGGCGTAATTGAAATCGTCCCCGGTATACATCTTCACATTCTTGTCGAGGCGGCGGCGCATGTCGATCTCGCGCTGCTTGTCGAGCAGCGAAACCTTGACGCCATCGACCTTCGACGCGTTGGCGTTGACGACGCCGACCGCGACATCCATGGCATGGTCAAGATTCGGCGTGCCCCAGTAATTTGCCAGGGCCGGATCGAACATGTCGCCGAGCCAGTGGATGATCACGGGCTCCGCCACCTGCGACAGCACGCGGTCGTATACCCTGGCGTAGTCGTCCGCGTTGCGGCCGATTTTGGCGAGCGCCCGCGACGCCATCAGGATAATCCGCCCGCCCGCCTTCTCGACCGCCGCGATCTGCTCTTCATAGGCGCGGATCACGTCGTCGAGACTCCTGGCGTGCTCCGGCGCGAGATGATCGGTGCTGGCGCCGGAAAACACCAGCGCATTGCCTCTCGCTTTTGCAGCCCTTACCGAACGCTGGATCAATTCCAGCGAGGTCGGCCAGTCCAGACCCATGCCGCGTTGCGCGGTGTCCATGGCCTCGGCAACGCCGAGGCCGAGATCCCAGACGTGTTCGCGAAACGCGATGGTCTTGTCCCAGTCGACCGCCGCCGTCAGCCAGGGATCGACGTCGGCGAGCGGATCAGAAACCACATGCGCCGCGGAAAACGCCACGCGGTTCAGCGTGCCCTGAAGTTTGGCGGGAAACGTGCGCGACGCCGCCAGGCGATAGGTCTCGATCGATCGGTTGGCGCTCGGCAATTTCAGCGACAGCGAGGACACTGGCAAGACCGGTTTGTTCATGATAGTGGCCTCCTCACAGCCTGATCGGGGCGACGTCGATCCAGCGCCGCTCGCGCCAGCTCTGCAACGCGCATTCGGCGAGCTGCACGCCCTTGGCGCCTTCCAGCAGCGTGTATTTGTACGGCGCGTCCTCGCAGACATGGCGAATGAACATTTCCCACTGCTCCTTGAAGCCATTGTCGTAGGTGTTGTTCTCCGGCAGCTTCTGCCAATCGCCATAGAAATCGTGCAGCCGCTTCTCGTCCGGATTCCACACCGGCCGCGGCGTTGCCTGCCGCGCCTGGATCATGCAATCGGTGAGGCCTGCCACCGCCGAGCCGTGGGTGCCATCGACCTGGAAGGTGACGAGATCGTCGCGGTAGACCCGCGTCACCCAGCTCATGTTGATGTGCGCGATCACGCCGCCCTTGAGACGGAAGGTCGCGTAGGCGGAATCATCCGCGGTCGCCTTGTACTTCGCGCCCTTCTCGTCCCAGCGCTCCGGAATATCCGTGGAGCCGAGGCAGCTCACGCTTTCGACCTCACCGAACAGATTGTCGAGCACGTAGCGCCAGTGGCAGACCATGTCGAGAATGATGCCGCCGCCGTCTTCGTTGCGATAATTCCACGACGGCCTTTGCGCTTCCTGCCAGTCGCCTTCGAACACCCAGTAGCCAAACTCGCCGCGCACCGCGAGCATCCGGCCGAAGAAGCCGGAGTCGCGCAGGAAGGCGAGCTTCTTCAGGCCCGGCAGGAACAGCTTGTCCTGCACGGTGCCGTGCTTGAGGCCCTTGCTATTGGCGAGCTTCACCACCGCCACGGCCTCCTCCAGATTGGTCGCAATCGGCTTTTCACAATAGACATGCTTACCGGCGTTGATCGCCTTGGTCAGCAGGGAGGGCCGCGCCTGGGTGGTCGCGGCGTCGAAGAACACGCCGTCGTTCTTGTCCGCCAGCACCTTGTCGAGATCAGTGGTCCAGCGCGCAACGGCAAAGCGCTTGGCCAGACGCTCAACTTTCTCCGCGTCGCGGCCGACCAGGATCGGATCGGGCATGATGCGGTCGCCGTTCGACAGCAGCACGCCGCCGGAATCGCGGATTGCGACGATCGAGCGAATGAGATGCTGGTTGAGGCCCATGCGGCCGGTGACACCGTTCATGATCACGCCAAGGCGTTGGGTCGTCATAGGGATTGCTCCTGCAGGATTTTTGCTTTTGGTTGTTGGAGCGGCGATAACGCCGACCAGTCTGGATGCACGGCTGTGGCAAAACCCGGCGAGGTCAACGATCCCGTCAGGAGATCGCCGTCGTGGATCGCCAGCCGGATGGTGTTGCCGTCGCCGGTGTAGAGATCGGAATGCGCGATGAGAAACGATTCGGCCTCGCTGGCCGGCGTGTCGCCAAACCCGTCGACATAATGGTGGCCGTTGCGCTCGGCATGGGTGACCCCGATCAGCGCGCCAAGCGCGAGATCCTGCTGGACGCCAAGCCCGGCCTGGCAGGTCAGGTCCTCAGCCGTGACAAAGAATTTTCCGTTCTCCGCGCTCCATTTCGCGGCGCGGGTCGCATTGACGACCGACTTGTAGATGCCCTTGCAGGCTTTCGAGGAAATGCCGCGATAACCAAGATCCCGCGCCGCCGGGAACGCGTCGTAGGAATCGTCGGCTTCGTCGATGATGAAATCGTACGCCTTGAACGAGCCGAGCGGCGACGCCCGCGTGACATCGCGCGGCATCGGCTGTTCGATATAGAGCAATTTCGTCGCGATCGGTCGCAGTGCGCTGTCGCGATCAAAGCAATCGGCGAGGATGCTCAAACGCGCGAGATCGGCATATTGCTCGTTGGCATCCAGTGTAACGCGGTAGTCACGCGGCAGCGTCGCGAGCTCGCGGCCAATGCGGATCAGCCGGTCGGCATCGGCGTAAGGGTCGCCGCCGAGCTTGAGCTTGAAGTAGCGCGCGCCGGCATTTTCGCCTGCGTCGGCGACGCCGCCCGCCCCTTCCAGGCGATCGTCGAGGCCGACGGTATGCCGGATCGCGACGCGATCGAGCCGCCGGCTCCGCGCCAGAAACTGCGTGATGTCCCCGTCCGCCAGATCGGGTGACAACCGCGCATCGACGCCTGCAATATTCCCGGCCATTCCGGAGAAGAAATCGACGCCCACACCGCGCAACAGCGCATCCAGGATCGCCTTGTCGATCTCCGCCGGCCCGTAAGCCGCCGCGAGCGGCGGGATATTTTCTGTTGCGCAGGCCTCGACCTGCGCCGCGATGCGTGAGGCATGGAAACCGAACGCGGTCTCGAAGCCGGAACCGGCGAGATAGAGCGCGCGCGCGATCTCAAGCGAGCGCCTGAGTTCGCCAACGGTTTGCTCAGGCGAAAGCTCGGGGCGCTTGTCGAACCATTTCGGCACCATCAGTTCGGCACTGGCGCCGATTGAAGTACCCTTACCTTCGATCTCGATCTCGGCGCGCACGAAGACCTGCGATGCGCCGTTGACGACAACGGCACCAAAGCGGAACGGCCGGATGAAACGTACCGGACGTTCGAAAAGAGCAATATCCCGCACGGCCAGACGCAGCGGCATGGTATTAATCCAGCGCGCTTTGGGTGAAGAAATGCTTGCGGATGCGCTGCACCAGTTCGGTGAACACCGGATCGGCCATGGCATCGAGCGAGCGCGGGCGCGGCAGCGGCACATCGTAGATCGCGGCGATTGAGCCTGGCCGCTCGGTCATGACCAGCACGCGATCGGCGAGAAACACCGCCTCGGGAATCGAATGGGTGATCAAGAGCACGGTCTTGCCGGTCTCGCGCTGAATCCGCATCAGTTCGACGTTCATCCGCTCCCGCGTCATGGCATCCAGCGCGCCGAACGGCTCGTCCATCAGGATGATCTTGGGATCATGCACCAACGCCCGGCAGATCGAGGCGCGCTGCTGCATACCGCCGGAGAGTTGCCAGGGCAGCTTCCGCTCGAAGCCTTCAAGCCCGACCAGCTTCAAAAGCGCCTTGGCGCGCGGCAGATATTCCTCGCGCGACAGCCGCTTCATCTCGATCGGCAGCATCACGTTGTTGAGGACGTTGCGCCAGGGCAGCAGCAACGAGTTCTGAAACACGATGCCGACATTGCCGTGCGGCTTGTCGACCTTGTCGCCCTCGACGAAAATCTCGCCGGTCGATGGCGGCAGCAGCCCGGAGATCATCTTCAGCAATGTGGATTTGCCGCAGCCGGACGGTCCGACCACGACAAAGAACTCGCCGGCGTTGATATGGAAATCCAGCGGCCGCAACGACGGCACGTCGCCATCGCGCGAGCGGTAGGTTTTCGAAACCCCGGATAGTTGAATTCCCGGCGTGCCGGAGGCCGCGCGATCGGACACGACGCGAAGATGCGTGCCCGATTGATTGACGGTCGACGTTTTGGTCGCTGCGTTCATTCAGCTCATTCCGTTCAAGAGCGGTGTTGAAGACCCGTCATTGCGAGGAGCAAAGCGACGAAGCAATCCCACGCCGTCATTCCGGGGCGATGCGAAGCATCGAGCTACGATGTGCAATTGCACATCGGAGAATCTCGAGATTCCGGATCTGGTGCTACGCACCATCCCGGAATGACGGAGACGTCACTTCGGCAAATAGTCATTGGTATAAAACGCCTTCGGATTCTCCTTGGCCTTGGCATCGAGGCCACCATATTCGACCATCAGGTTGACCGAGTCCGCCATATTCTGGTCGGTCAGCTGGAATGGCCGCTTGGCCCTGGTTTCCGCCGTCCGATAGAGCGGGATCGTCAGCTCAAAGCCCTGGGTCAGCGTATCGATCTTGCCACCCTTCGGATTGGCGTCGAGGATCGATTGCGCCGCCCCTTTGGGGTCCTTCTCGGCGGCTTCGACCGCCTTGGTGGTCGCGGCCATGAAGCGCTTGACCAGATCGGCGTTGGCCTTGACGTAGTCGGTGTTGGCAATGATCCCCGAGCTCACCATGTTGATTCCGTAGTCGGCGAACTTGATCGGATAGACGTCCTTGCCGGTGGCGTCCTTGATCTTCATGGACTGGTCCATGACGTAGCCGAGCAACAGATCGGCCTGCCCGTTGATCACGGCGTTGAGCTTGGTCTGGCCGTCGCCGGCGACGGTGGTGAAGTCAGCTTCCTTCAGGCCGGTCTTTTTCAGAAACAGCGGCCAGATCTGCGTCATCGAATCCGCCGGCGTGATCGCCACCGTCTTGCCCTTGATATCCTCCGGCTTGCGGATGTTCCTGTCGGCAAACCCCATCGCCGACATCGGGCTGGTCTGCAGCAACACCCCGACGGCGATCACCGGCGCGCCCTTGACCGCCGCGCGCATCATGGTGGGCACGTCGACATAGCCGAAATCCGCGGTCTTGGCGGCGACGGCTTGCGTGGTCGCCGCCGAGCCGCGACCTTCCTGAATTTCGAGATCGATGTTTTCGGCCGCGTAAAGGCCCTTGGCCTTGCCGTAATAGAACGGCGCGTGCTCGCCATAGACATACCAGTTCAGCATCAGCACGACCTTGTCCGCCGCCAGAGCGGGCATTGTGGCGAGCGCCGTCGATATCAGCACCGTCGCAAGCGCCGCCGTCAATCGCACCATTTTGTTTCTCCCTTACCCCTGTTGTTCGTCTTTGCGAGGAGCAACGCGACGAAGCAATCCATTCTTCCGTTGCGGCGCCATGGATTGCTTCGCTGCGCTCGCAATGACGGCCTATACCTCGTCTCGTTCAGGCGGCGAAAATGATGTTCTCGCGCTGGCTGACATGCCAGGGAACCACGAGGCGCTCGATCCGGTCGACGATCCAGAACAGCATGACGCCGATCAGCGCCAGGATCACCAGGGCCGCGAACATGGTCGGCAGGTCGAAGGTGCCGATCGAGCGCTGCAGCACATAGCCGATGCCCGAATTGGAACCGACGAATTCGCCGACCACCGCGCCGACAACGGCGAGCGTCACCGAAACCTTCAGCCCGGAAAAGATCGCTGGCATCGCGTGCGGCAGATTGACCGCGCAGAAGACATGGAAGCGGCTGCCCTGCATCGCCCGCGCCAGATCGACCATGTCGGGATCGACCGACTTGAACCCCTGCACGGCGGAGACCACCACCGGAAAGAATCCCAACAGGAATGCCGAGATCACTTTTGGCACGATGCCGAAGCCGAACCAGACCACGAACAAGGGCGCGATCGCGATCTTCGGCACCGATTGCGAGAACACCAGCAGCGGATAGACGCAGCTCTCCACCGTCTTCGATCCCGCGATCAGCATCGCGACGGGGATGCCGAAGGCGGCCGATAACAGGAAACCGCAGATCGTCGCATAGGTGGTGGGCCAGGCCTGGCGGGCGAGTTCCGGCCAATCCTGCCACAGCACCGCGACGACATCGGCCGGCGCCGGAATTTGATAGGGTGGAATCCTGAACAGCCGGATCGTCACATCCCAGGCGACGACGATGAAAATCAGGAACAGAAATGGGCGGATCCACGCCGCGTTCAGCGCTTTCGACACCCCTCCCGGGTGTTGCGGTTCGGCCAAGTTTCTCTCCCTTGCTGATCGTCTTTATCGGAGAAATTAACCCGCTGGATAATTACTGTCCAGCGGTTTCCGAAGGGTAGATTTCAGGTCGTCCCTGCGAAAGCAGGGACCCATAACCACAGGTTTTTGTTGCTGTGCTCGAGCTGTCACTCCAGTTCGACGGAATGGACCGCCTGTGGTTATGGGTCCCGGCTCGCGCTTCGCTTGGCCGGGACGACCAACTCGGGCATGTGTACTGCGTCCGGCAATTTCGGCGCCTTGTCCTTCCCGAAAGCCGCGAATGATTTCCCGGTCAAGGCCGCCAGCACCAGCGCGACCATGTGGTTGAGGCGCTCGTCGCGCGCTTCCTCCTTGAGGAGGTCGCGGCCGAAGATCACGCTCAAGGTCGCGCTGTTCGACAGATAAAAGAAGCACAAAGCGGCGATCGAGATGTAGAGTTGCACCGGATCGACCGCGACGACAAAATCGCCGCTTTCGACGCCGCGCCTCACCACGGTGCGGATCATCTCGACGAACGGCGAATGCATCGATTTGACCTTGGTGGAGCGCTTGAGATGGCGCGCTCCCGCCAGATTTTCGGTGTTCAACAGCGCCAGGAATTCCGGATTGCGCAGGAAATAGTTCCAGGTGAAGTCGATCAGACGCGCGATCGCCTTGGGCGGATCGAGGTGTTCGAGATCGAGCCCGCGCTCCTCGACCCTGATCTTCTCATAGGCGCCTTCCAGCACCGCCAGATAGAGCTCGTCCTTTTTGCCGACATGATAATACAGCATGCGCTTGTTGGCGCCGGCTTTCGCTGCGATCCGGTCGACGCGCGCGCCGGCAAGCCCATGGGCGGCAAATTCCTGCTTCGCGGCCTCGAGAATGCGAAGCCGCATCCCTTCGGGATCGCGCTGCCATTTTTGCATTCGCCTGGTCTTGATCAAGACGGTCGCCCGGTCATTGAAGGAAACCGCATGTAGCACGCAACGCGCGGTTTGAGAATGAAGCCGGCGCCTCTCCCTTCTCCCCTTGCGGGAGAAGGTGGCGCGAAGCGCCGGATGAGGGGTCTCTATCCTCGGAGAAAAACCCCTCACCCGCCTTCGATGCTCTGCATCTCAGGCACCCTCTCCCACAAGGGGAGAGGGGAAGAAGAAAGTCACGCCCTTCCCGTGCGCTCCAGCACCAGCGTGTGGACGCTGCAGGTGCCGTCCCGCACGCTCATCACCCGGGTGCCCGGCTTGCGGCCGGCGCGCACCTCCGAGACACCGATTCCGGCCGCCACCAGCCGCGCCCGGGTCGCGTCGATGTCGGCGACGCGCCAGCTCAATCCCCACAATTTGTCGTGGGTCTGGTCGCCGCCGGCGACCGGCCTCTTCACCACTTCGACGATCAGATCGCCGCAGCGGAAGAACATCAGCTGGCCCCAGTCCTGGTGCGAGCGGTCGAGCGCCATGTCAAGCCCGAGCCGCGCGCCATAGAGCGCTGCAGCCCGCTCCGGGTCTTCGGTCGACACCACGACGTGATCGAGGCCCAGGATCGGCGCGGGTGATATCGCGGCGGAGTGCGGGCGCGCTTGCGCCAGTTCGAGGAAAAACATCCGCACGCCCCGCGTCAGATCGGTCGGCGAGCGGGTTCGCTTCCAGTGCAAGCTCGCAGCCGAGCCCAGATCGCGGCTCTCGACTTCGGCCACCGGATCCGGCTTCAACGCGACACGATCGAGCCTGCGATGCATCTTCGCGATGTCGTCGACCCGGAAGCAGATGCTGGCGAGACCTTCACCCCAGATCCTGATCACGTTACGAATCCGCTCAGCCGTCGGCGAGTCGCCTGCCGGCGCCATCAGTTCGAGTGTCATGTTGTCGAGGGTGAACAGCACGGCCTCGGAGCCGTCGCTTTGGCTGCGCCAGGAAGGCGCCTGCCCGAGCAGCAGCTCATAGGCTTTGGCGCCGGCCGCAATGTCGTCGATCAGCACGACGAGATGATCGAGTCCCGAGATCATGGGAAAAGTCCCAGCGAATTCTTGCCGGTGCGGCACCCGCCAGGGGAGATCGACAGGTGATCGGCGATCACGCCGAACTGGTTCACCGCCATGTCGAATACCGGGCCGGAACAGACGGTCATCGTCGCCTCCCTCTCTTTAGGATCCCGGAACACCGAAGGCGGTTGCAGCGGTGCGACCGATGGCCCCCGGACCGTCGTAGTCCGGCCATGGGGCTATCTCAAGCGATTAAGGTAGGGGGTGTTGCGAATAATTTCAGCCAATGATCCGGCATAACCGGTGCTAATGTATGGCGCCGGCCGGGACCACCCTCAGCCACGACGGAAAACGAATGCAGGCCCTTTTCATCGGACAGACCTATATCGACGTGACCTTCATTACCGACCACATGCCGACCGGCGACGAGAAACATGTCGCCTCGGCCTACGCGGTCTCGTTCGGCGGCAACGCCGTCACCGCGGCGTTCTGCTGCGCCAAGCTCGGAATTGTACCGGACCTGATCGCCACCGTTGCCAACGACTGGCTGGGGCGGATGTTTCAGGACATGAGCGCGAAGTATGGAATTTCGATCCATCCGCGCAAGGTCAATTCCTCGTCGCTGTCGTTCATCATGCCGAAGGACGGCAAGCGCGCCATCGTGCGTTGCCGCGACGACGAGCATATCCATCCCTTCCCGCTGCTGAACCTCGGCGGCTGCCGCGCCCTGCATGTCGACGGTCACCAGCCGGACGCTGCGATCCACTACGCGAAACTGTGCCGCGAAGCCGGCATCCTGACTTCGCTGGACGGCGGCGGCTTGCGGACCAACACCCATGAGCTGCTGGAATTCATCGACGTCGCCATCGTCGCCGAGCGCCTGTGCGAGCAGATGGACCTGACGCCCGAAAAGATGCTGGATTACCTCAAGGCCCGCGGCTGCCGGGTCGGCGGCATCACCATGGGCGAGCGCGGCCTGCTCTGGTACGACGAGACGGGAGCGGTTCGTACCCTGCCCGCCCTGCCGATTGCGCCCGAGCGTGTGCTCGATACCAACGGCGCCGGTGACGTATTTCATGGCGCTTACGTGTTTTCGTATCTCAACAATCCCGGCAAAGGCTGGCAGGACCATTTCGAGTTTGCACGCGCTGCATCGACGTTCAAGATTCAGCGGCTCGGCAACGAAGCTGGACTGCCGACGCTCGCCGATATCGAGAACGTCAAGCAGGAGTTTCAGATCGGGCGGAAGAAGGAATTTTGGGACTAGGCTTCGGGATTGGGCATGGGCCGCGTCTTCGTCTTCTCTTGGTCAGCGAGAAGCGGTGATCTTCACGCAAGTGGAATAAACCAGCTAACCCAGCGCCGCCTTCAAATCGAAGCTGAGATCCGCAGCCTGTTCCGGTTCGATCGACCGGTTCAGCCCAAGAATTTTCCGTCCGAAAACGTGGTCCGCGGCGCGGTTGACCGATTCGATGCCTACCAATTGACCGGCCCTGTAGCAGAAGGCGGAGAACGATCGCGCCTGCCGATCGCCGCGCTCCACCACGCGGTCATATCC
>Ga0181532_10003767_pt1 | contig 13543 bp, 12 predicted proteins | sample PEATcosm2014_Bin_33_FD_119768 | JGI IMG/M metagenome (GOLD analysis project Ga0181532, IMG submission 119768) | Peatland microbial communities from MTU Mesocosm Facility, Houghton, MI, USA - PEATcosm2014_Bin11_30_metaG | ecosystem: Environmental > Terrestrial > Soil > Wetlands > Peat | place...
ACCGGTAGCAATCCAATTGAATCACAGGCTTATGGCACACATTGTTACCAGCAAATGCAAAGGGTGCAAGTTCACGGACTGCGTCGAGGTCTGCCCGGTGGCTTGCTTCTATGAATTGGAGGACCGCTTGGTCATCCATCCGGACGAATGCATTGATTGCACCGCCTGTGTCTCCGAATGTCCGGTGGAAGCCATCTACGCGGAACCAGACGTTCCTGCGCAATACCAAGCGGATATCGAGTTCAACGCCGCTCAAAGCAAACGGCTGAAGGAGGCGGGACAAGACGCAATCGTGCAAAGCAAGCCGCCCCTGCCGACTGCCGCGCAAAAGAAAGCCACACTTGGTTACTGACGACCAAACCGACGGGAATCCAGCATCGGCCCTTGACACCGGGGCCTTAAGGGGAACGGCACTGGCGTCTCCCGTTCAGCGCCGTTTGGACAGCGAGAGTCTGGTGACCGGTGTCCGCGCCGCCGTCATGCTGCTCGCGCTGGCGTGGAGCAGCCTCGGCTTATGCGGCGAGATTCACGACGCGGCTAAGTGTGGCGACTTGGGAAAGGTCCAGACGCTGCTTAAAGAGAATCACGACTTGGTTTTCAGCAAAGACAACGACGGCGCGACGCCTTTGCACTTGGCGGCGTTGCTTGGCCACAAGGACGTGGCGGCATTGCTGCTGGCCAACAAAGCCGAGGCCAATGCCAAGGACAACAGGGGTTGGACGCCTTTGCACTGGGCGGCGGCTCAGGGCCACAAGGGCGTGGCGGAATTGCTGCTGGACAGCAAAGCCGAGGTCAATGCCAAGGACAACGTCGGCAGGACGCCTTTGCACATGGCAGCGTATTGGAGCTACAAGGACGTGGCAGAATTGCTGCTCGCCAACAAAGCCGAGGTCAATGCCAAGAACACCGACGGCGAAACGCCTTTGCACATGGCCGTTGCTAGGGGACACGAAGACCTGGCGAAATTGCTGTGCCAGCACGGCGGGCACGAATAACCTGCAAATGAAGGGGTCAAATCCGCGAAGTTCGGTTAGAGGGGGGGGTGAGAGTTTGGAATCCAGCGCAACCTACTTGCCGGACGACACTCTGGAGCGAGCCCTGCGCCTCGGCAGCATGCCGGCGGGTCTGAGGCCCTATTACGCTTGAGGTTTCTACTACGGCCAACGTGTCGTTGAGGTGGCCATCGTACGTCACCCCTTCTCCACGCCGCCTTTGCGGCTCTGTTCCACCAGCAATTTCTGCAGGTCGGCTAGAGTTTTGGACTGCGAGGAGCCTTCGACAGTCTTCTCGGCGATGTCCTGGACTTTCTGGTAGGCGGCTTCGAGCTGCTGGGCCAGCTTGGCATTGGCTTAAAGGCTCCACCCCTTCCGATACGGGGGGTTGACATAGGCGTTGGCCCCATCGTGATTGGTGAAGCGCGCCTTCCTGGAGTCCCACTTCAGGGTTTGGCCAGGGAAGTGAATGGCAATGGCGCCGAACAGCGCCGCCTGCGTCAGTAAACCGCCGTAAGCGAACTGCGAGCCGGCCTGGCGGCCCGTGCGAATGGCTTCGATCCAGTCCCAGGCATGATTCTTCACGCGCGGAATCTTCTCGGCCGGCACATTTTTGCCGGAGTATTGCTCCATGAGCTTTTCCGGCAGCAGCCGGCAACCGCCCGCGCCATGGGAACCGTGCATGATCATGCCCTTGTCGCCGAAGAGGATCGCGCCAATGCCCGGCACTTGGTCGTCGGCCTCAAAACTCTCCGGCCGCGGAATGCGGTTACCACCGTCGTGCCAGACGAGCTTAACCGGGCCGCGGTCCTTCCGGGCCGGGAATTCATACGTGATCTTTGTGGCGGGAGGATAAGTCAGGCCCTGCTTGACCGGGTCGTAGTCGCTGACCTCCGCCTCAACGCTCGTCGGCGCATCCAAGTCCAGCGCCCAGAAGGAAGGATCAATCACGTGGCAAAACCAGTCGCCAATGGCACCTGTGCCGAACGGCAGCCATCCGCGCCAGGTGCCGGGCACCCAGAAGGGCGCGTAGGGGCGGAAAGGCACCGGCCCGACCCACAGATCGTAATCGAGGCCCGCGGGCACTTCATAGGTCTGGTTCAGCTTGTCCAGATTGCGGATCTGGCAATACATGTCTTTGAAGGCGTCGCAACCCGCGTGCACGGTATGCACCTGGCCGATGGCACCCGCCCACACCCACTCGCAGAGCCGGCGGATCGAACCGCTGGAATGTCCCTGGTTGCCGAGTTGGGTGACCACTTTGTGCCTCGCTGCGGCCTTCATCAGCGCGCGGGCCTCGTGGACCGTGTGGGTCAGCGGCTTCTCACAATAAACATGCTTGCCGCGCTTGATGGCCTCCATGGCGATGACCGCGTGCGTGTGATCCGGCGTGCCGATCACGACCGCGTCAATCTCCCTGTTCATCCGGTCGAGCATGACGCGGTAATCTTTGAATTGCCGGGCCTTGGGATATTGCGCGAATTTCTTGGCGGCGTATTTCTCGTCCACGTCGCACAGCGCGACCAGGTTCTGGCCTTCCCCCGCGATGGCATCAATGTCGTTGCCGCCCTGTCCGCCGATGCCGATGCCCGCGACGTTGAGCTTCTCATTGGGCGAAAGGGTTTTCACGCCGGCCATCACGCGGCCGGGAAGGATGTGGAACAGGGCTACGCCCGCGCTGGCGTGGCGAAGAAACTGCCGCCGATTGATGCCGGGTAATTTGTCGCTGTGCATGGTCAGTGAGCCTACTGCCGCCCAGAGAAATAGGTCAACCGGCAAGTGCGGGCTGTATAGCCTTTCGCGGTTGGCGGATAGCTGGTGTCACTTCCGCCGGATCATTCACCTCGATGAGCCGCTCAGCATCGCGCGAGTCTCGGTCAGTCCTTCGGCGCCGCTTTGCTTGGGCTCGTTCTGGTACTTCGGGCTCGGCTCGAACACAATTACTTCAACCTCGGTAAGATTGCCCAGGGCTTGCTCAATCACTGGGCGAACCGTCCCCCACTCAAGGCCCCCGTTGCCGCAACCGAGCGGCGGGAGAGCGACGGAATGGATGTCGCGCTCCTTAATGACTCGCACGAGGTCAGGCAGGCCCGCCGTGATGTATTCCATCCGCGAGGGGTGAATCCAATGCTTCTTGGTAGGGAAGTTAATGATGTAACGCGGGCCGGTAAGCGCGTGGTTCTCGGTCACGAACATCTTGCCAATCACCACTTTGTTGCGCTTGCAGGCAGCGGCGTAGGCCTTGAAGTTGTCGGGGAAGGCTTCACGGAACATCAAGGCGATTCCCTTTCCCATGACGCCCACCGTGTTGACGGTGTTGACTGCCGCCTCCACCGGCTCGTCAAGCAGGTTGCCCTGTTTGAAGCGAATCATTGTATTCAAAAGTACCACTGACGTGCCTGCATAACCGTAACGGCAGTTTGCCTTGCCGTCACCTGCCCGAGAAGGGAATTCTCGCGCTCGGTATCCTTGCAGGCGATGCGGAGAATTGCCGTGATGGGCGCGTGGCGATACACGAGGCATTCTGCCGCCCGACGCTCCAGCTTGCCCGGGTCGTTGGGGGCTCGCCGGAAGTCCCGGCCTTGAATCAGGGGCCAGTCCAGGTCCGCCAACCGCGCCGGGTCTGTATGGTATGCCGCCCCGCGAACGTGCCAACGACGCATTCGTGCCGGCTCAGCTAGATACCCTGTGTGTGTGATCCAAGGTCAGGGTTCCGGCGACGGGGGTGGGGGCGGGTTTGATGGCGCAGGCTTATTCGTCCCGAAGCCCCGGAAGTGTCGTCGTCGCTTTAGCGTTGAGCGGCAGAATAACGTCAATCCCGGCGACGGACGCATCCCTGGCCGCTCAAACGGCGGCCGAGGGCCTTCGTAATGCGCCTAGCTGCCCGCAGAGCCTCCCGCGGGCCTAGCGCGCACTCCCAAACCCGCATGACTTTCCAACCAGACGCCTTCAGTAAGTGGGTAGTCTCCCTGTCTCGGAGTGAATTTCTCGCGAGCTTGTGGATCCAATAAGCTCGGTTTGACCGAGGTATGTGGCCGTGGCGTGGACAGCCGTGCCAGAAGCAACCGTCAACAAACAAGGCCAAACGCTCTCGACGCCACACAAAGTCAGGCTTGCCGAGTAGCCGCACGCCGCGCCGCCAGCCCGCCAAACGATGCGTGCGGAGGAGAGCCATCATGCGCAGCTCGGTGTCGCGGTTGCCCCGCGAGCGAATACGCGACATTACTTCCGAACGCTTCCGCCTGGAGAAGACGTCAGCCACACTCCTTCAGAGCAAGTCGGCAGGAATGAGCTCGCCGCTGCCAACCCACTTCAAGTAAGCCTCGCGGTCGTAACCTGCAGATTCGAGCAGGTCTGCTTGGGCATCCCTCAGTTCAGCCCACATCGCCTTGTTAGCCGTAAGCTCAGCGTCAACGTCACGGATGTTCCCGACCGACTCGGCCAGCTTTACGGCACAGTCACGTTCGCTCGGATATGCCTTCGTGGCCAGTTGGAGCTTGGTCATACCCGTGGTGTCCACGGGCGGCGTGACATTTGGCTTAAGCTCAAACGCTAACGAGAGCATGACTGCCCCTTGTTGCTTATTCTGGGAATACTGGAAGCTGCGTCGCATGGCGACCGTCCATTGCGGCCTTGCTTTCTGGCAAAGCGCCAACAGCCACTTGCCTAGCGCAATCCCGAAGAGGCGGATCAGGTGTTCCCCCGCCAGCAATGACAGATTAACCGGGGAAGTCGGGTCCCGAAGTGCTTCCGCAGGCAATAACCCAACCATTCTCTCCGCGAAGTCCCTGTGATTCTCCATATTCTGTCGAGTCGGTCCGCAAAGAGCTTGCAGGCGCTTTACATCCACGACCCCCGGCTCGACCATTGTAACGATGAAAAGCAGCCATTCGGTTTTCTGGTGCTCGAACTGGTATGCGAGGAGCCTAAGGAGGGCTTCGTAGTATTCTTGGGGATCCTTGGATGTGTTTGGGAACATGGATCCGCACAGGTCGAGGTTTACTATATGAAAGGGTCCATACTCTTTGAGATACCGGTAGGCCTGCGAATTCTCCTTTGCGATTGCCTCGAAACGATCCTGTAGGACGCGAGAATTGGAGGCCACCCGCGGCAGCGAGGTGACGGCGTTGTTGGCCACGTGAACCCTCGTGCCAACCAGCTCTGATCCCTGGCTCTCGTTGAAACCGAGGTACCGTATAAAGCAGTTTAGATGATTCACGTCGCGCCAAAGGGCCCGCATATCAAGCAGGTCCTCTCCGGGAATTACTAAGCAACTGAGTGGACGTTCTAGGCGAAGGTTCGCGGGCGGCTCGAACCGCTCCCCGCTCCCCGGTTGATCATCCAGCGCCCAGGTGCTTTCTTCTGTTTGAAGTTGCCGCTGCCAACTCCGCTTTATCATCCTTACAGCCAACTCGCTCCATTGGAAGCGGCGAATGTACTCCTTCCTAACTTTGTGCCACGGCAAAAACCTGCCGCGCGGCGGGCCCGTGTGGACCGGCACCTTATCTTGGACTATTTCGTCAACGAAGTCCGACTCCGGGGAGTTCATGCCTCAAGGTTCAAGAAGAACGATTTCCATGATATCCCGGACCAGCTTCTCCTGGTCTGCGTACGATAGCTTCTCAAGCAAACCCCAACCATGCAAAAGTTGAACAATGGCCACCGCCTTTTTTTCGGCAAGTTTCCGGCGTTGCTCTTCCGCAGACGTGGCATACTTTCCGGGGGACCGCGGTACCACCACATCTTTCCGCAACGCGATCGTGCCTTGTCCGCGCAGCTTGCGCACATCTAAGTGGGTGCCCGGATCAAGCAAGACGACGTCGGGAACTTCGTCCACGCCGCGCGCCTTCAGGGCTATCTCCACCCGCTGCTCGACCTTGTCGCGAACTTTCTTTCCTTCCACAGCGAGCTTGTGCGACCGCAAGGTGCTGCCGAGTTCCTTGTGGCGGTTGGCGAGCTGCCGTAGTGACGAGTGGAGCCATTTGACCAGGTATTGGTAGTGCGGATGTGCGAAGTTGAAGGATTCCCGGTCAATGTTGATCGCCCCGTCCAACCCTTTGCGGACGAAGACCTCTGCCGTGATTTGGCGGGTGCGTTGTTGCTCTGCAACCTGATAACCCATGAAAGTGCGGTCAAACAGCGCCCCTGAGGCGTTCCCAACCCGGAGCACAACGCCTTGATGCTGCTTGGGGATGATGCGGGGAGCCCAGAACAAATAGGCTTCGAATTCAAGCGGGCCGCCGCTCAATTCGGCCGGCTTTTTCTCAAACTTCTGTACATCGCGTCCGATGAAAAGGAGGGAGTTGGTCACTGCATTCTTCGTCTTTGGGAGGTCTCGGAAAAGAATAGGACGGAACAACTGAACGCCGTCCACAATCACGTCGAACCGATCGCCTGGGGCGCCATTTGGCGCCTTAAGGCCCAAGGCGGCTCTCGGGGTCTGTCCTTCTTTCAGCTTGAGCGGCTTGGCCTGGCCCCGCGTGCGATTCTCTAGTTCAAAGAACAGGAACTCACCGCCCCCGGCCAATTCGAACGGGTGCCCTTCGATGTACTGGAGGGGAGCGGAGAGTGAGAGCGTCCAGAGGGTCTGCAGATAACGGTCGAAAAAGATGTCTAAATCTACGGATTCGGCCTCGGTCTCGGCGGCGTCACGAACCGCTCTGGCAAGCTTTCGGAAACGCTCCGCGGGCTGGTCACCTTCGTGCCAGGGCAAGTGTGGCTGCACTTCGAGGAGTTCGTCCTGCTTTGGCGTCATGCGCCCAATGTGCCAGGTCGGGGGGGTGGACCTTTCCACTTCGGGATTCTCTCTTTCGTAATCAATCTTCGCCCACAGATCATGGCTTGCGAGTTCGGCACGCGTCCGAGGGAGAAGATCAAGCAGCTTTATCTCCGTTCCATGTGAGTCGCGGTCGGGGCTCCGCTCGCGCCAGATCCGCGCGTGACCCGTTTCAATTTCACGTACCCCGCCCTTCTTGAAGGCGAGCAGTTTCTGCTGTCCGCCGACGGACCCCAATGTGATGTCGGCGATGGTGCTGTAAGCGTCTCCGGCCGTCTTCGTGATGATTAGAAAGTGCCGGGTAAATTGGGCGACGGAAAAAAGCCCGATACCCAGTCTCCCGATCAGTTGCCTCCCGCCAGGGCTGCGGTCCTCGTCGCTGCGCGCAGTTACGCCCAGTACCTTTCCCTCTTCGCTGTGCTTCGTGCTTCCACCGATATGCTTGACGAGGAATTCCAGCACCTCTGGCGAAAGGCCCATGCCGTTATCCCTCACCGACATTTGGGCGAAGCGCGGCCCATCAGTCAGAATGAGGACTTCTGTTGCATCAGCGTCATACGCATTGGAGATCAGTTCCCGCAGCGCGGAGGAAGGTTGACGGTAAATACCATCCGTGATTCGGGCTAGCACGCGCTCGTCAGTAGCGAGGCAGGCTTCCGCTGGAGCGTGAGTCTTCTCTGACGCTCGAATCTGCTGGGCGAGGGGGTGTAATGGCTCAGGCATGAGCGTCAATCTCGATCCCCGAGAGTTCCGCGAGCACCCGCAACACGGCCCGCGTGAGTGGCGGGGGCACAGCGTTGGTCACCTGCGCCATCTGGTTCGCAAATGAGCCATAAACACGAAAAATGTCTGGGAATCCCTGAAGCCGGGCTGCTTCCCGCACCGTGATGCTCCGCGGTTCCAGGAAGTGTGCCGGCGGAGCCCGATGCCCGGAGAACAGGGTTTTCGCGGGCCGATGTGGGTCAAGCCTGCGGTACGACATCGGGCCTTCCCCAGGCTTGATCTTCGCGATCTTTTGCTTCACGCGATTTGAATGCTGCATCGCGAAGTGATTCACCACGCCGCCGTAGTCACATTCATCATCAAAGTCATCCGGGCGGACCTGGGGAGCGGGCAAATCGCCCAATGCCGCCAGAACCGTCACCTCGGGCTTCTTGAGCGAGTCCAAGCGCCTCCGGACCTCCGCTTCGTCCGGAAGCACCCGTGACACCAGGAAGAATGTGCGCTTCCGGCGCTGGGGTGCGCCATAGTCGCCCGCATCGAGCAGGACTCTCGCGACTGAGTACCCTCCGTCCCGGAGGGTTTCCTCGACCGCAGTTAGTCTAGCCGAATGCTTCTCGGCTAGGATCATGGAAACGTTCTCGATAAGGGCGCAACTTGGCTGCAGTTTCACGATCGCGCGCGCCACGGCAGGTAGGATTTGGTTGCGTGGGTCACTTGACCTGCGGGACCCCGCTGCGGAGAAACCCTGGCATGGGGGTCCAGAGAGAACGACGACAGGAGAATCACCGCATCCAGTCGCCTCCAGAAGCTCGCGGCACTTTGCCAGCACCGTGGGCGCGCGAACGCTCCCCCTGATCACAGTGGCTTGGCAGAAGTTCTGTTCGAACGTCCTCAGCACGCTGACATCGGTGTCCACACCGGCGACAATCCGCATTCCTAATTGCTGGGCTGCGAGTGAAAGCCCCCCCATCCCGCAGCACAGGTCGAGCACGCGCATCCGGGGAAGCGCTGGACGTGGATTCTCCTGCCCACGTGGCACTGAAGGTGCGGGGCGCTCAGTCACTAGCTCTACAGGCCCAGCGGGAGTCATGATTGCCATTACGGCTTCATCGCGAACAGAATAAAGCAATTACTTTACGAAGACCAATGTTTTTCGCTGATGCTCTCCTGCCCTCTTATCAGCCAACGAGCGATGGCTTTCCGAAGCTGCTTGACCTCCCTTGGGGCGGCACGACCGATCATATTGTCAGTCCCGGAGTGCCAAGCTGCTTTTTGATGCCGTCAATCGCCGAGATGTAACCGGCGCTTGAGTCAGTTGGCCCGCGAAAACGGGATCTTGCGGTCATACCGTAAGCGTCCGGCAACGATCCTCAGTGCGATGCCAAGCTTGCTGGCGAATCGCCGAATTGCTGTGAGGCCGAAATCGCCGTTGCGACAGAACCGCTCGTAGTTGCCCGACAGAGTAAGGCATTTCTGCGCGAAGGCGTCCGCCTCGGCCTCTCTCTGGTCCTGAGCCACGCCCTTACCGTCCTTCTCCTCTACGCAGACGGTGCGGCTGCCATGCTTCAGCACATGCAAGGCATGGTCTTGAACCAATCCAATTGTTGCTCCAATTGGCCTGCCTCCCGCCGACGTGCGAGCGCGTCGCGACATATCGGTTCATGGTTGGTCCAGAACCAGGCGGGCGCCCGCATTGAGCCGAGCCTCAAGCGGGAGGTGGAGGACATTCTTTCCCAGTTGGGGCTGACTGCTTCTGAAACCGTGCGACTGCTTTATCGGCAGATCAACCTCCAGCGGGGCTTGCCCTTTGAGGTGCGGATTCCCAAGGCCCTGACCGCGCGCACCTTGAAGGCCAGCAAGGCGGGCAAGAACGTGAGGCGGTTTGGCAGCAAGAAGGCACTCTTCACTGACCTGGGCTTGTGAGGACTTTCAGCCGGGCCTGCGGTAACCACTGCCGTTTCGATGGGGTCTGAATTTCCGACCGGTCATGGCAATGCTCTTGGCATCTGGGCCTCGCACCGGACAGTACTTCAAACCCGCTCGCCTGCGAAGTCTCTGTTTTGCCCTTGCTATCACTTCCGTTTCCGTTTTGCCGAGCAGGCCGCCAGCTTTTCCATCAGCACCAACTCCTTCTGCTGCCGATTCACCGTGACCGGCAACTCAGGTAACATTCGTGGGTTTGAATGTGAAGCCCGGCTGCGTCCTCTGGCTCCTATCCCGCGGAAACACGCTTCGCTCCATTGTCAAATTATCTCGCTTCGGAAATGCTGCTGGCAGAAAGGTGAATGAGGCTGCCATATTTAGCCTGGCGTCTGGGCGTAAGCCCGGTCAAGCCTGAGGAGTCGCCCGTTACGTGCAAAATCGAAATCCGCTTACAATGCTCAAGTAGCACCCGATTAGCCGGCATGGCAAGATTGGTCCACATTTTGTTATCGGCCATGGCTTGCCGGCTACTCGCGTAACGTTTCCGCTGCTGGAACCATCTGCCATCAGGAAAAGTGCCCCAATGAGTCGCCACCGGCCACCGGGGTGCCCCGGTAATGCTCCGGCCATATTGCCATTTGTGCCACCTAAGGCACTGGAATAGCGTCACTTCCGTCCTACACCGCCCCTTGCGCCTTCTGCGTTCTTCATTCGTCCTTATACCTTCATCCCGCCTTTCGTTCCCGGGCTCTGGACGGCGTGGTGCTGGTGTTATACCGGTGATATGCCGGTGTGTATCCGAGGTTGATAGCAAATGGCCCAATGTTTGCAGGTGTTTTTGAGCTTTTTTCATGCATATCGCTTGACGAGGCGTATCCTCCTGCGTGTACCTGCTGCAAACCCAGGATTGATGCCGGGGCAGAGGACGTGACTGCTTCAGCAGCGGACGGCCCGCGGGGGAGTGCAGAATGGGGAATGCTGAATGCAGAATAAAGGAGACCGCGCGCACGGGCGTGATCCCGGGTGCGGCCAACTGAAATCGCTTAGTGTTCAGAAGGGTAGCAAAGTGCGGTTGGGCCGGGTGTTTCTGGGAACAAGGTCGAAGGCAGAAGGCACGCTGGAGGCTCAGTTTACGAGCGACGGCGCGTACGCCAGCACATTCGGTCTTCGCGGTGGCGGCGAGACCGCGTTATGAGCAGGACGTGACGGTGTTGCAGGGGTGATTCCCACGTGTTCATCCCATGATGTACCCTTGTTGTACCCTTCTCGTACCCTTCTGGTACCCTTCTCCAGGCCCCGATTCGCACTTGAGGCTGCCGTTTCGCCTCTCAGCGTGTCCGCGGCACCAACCCGCGGCTGGTCTGCATCCAACTGTTTCAGCCCTCAGCCTTTGGCCTTTCATTTTCATCGCTTTCCATAATCCTCTCCGTGATTGAACAAGCCGCATTCAGAGCCTGACCGCAGTGCCTTGCGTGGCCTGAGGAAACTTAGCCTGGGAGGCATGGTGTTGCTGTGGTGCAGTGCGGTCTTTGGGCAGGATTTGCCGGGGCTCACTTCCTGGAAGAGTTGGTATCGCGAACCGGCTTTGGGCACCTCCGCAGTGGAACCGCAAGTCAAGCACACCGGCGGTCCTGTCGTTCGGATCGAGTACGGCGGCAGGCAAGATTGGGCTTATGCGCCGGGTCTCGACCTGCCGGTCAAACCGGGCGACGCGCTCGAACTGGCGGTTGACGTGAAGGTCGAGGGGGATGGCGAGGCGGGCCCGTGCCTGACCACCTTTTCCGCCCCTGGGAAGGCGTTGGACTGGGTCGCCGGCTACCGCGCCGTTGTCGGCACGACCGAATGGCAGCGAGTCAGCGCCCGCATCATCGTTCCGCCCGGAGCCAGCGTGGTTCAACCGCGCATCGTCGGCTACCGCGCCGCGACGGTCTGGCTGGCTAATCCGAAACTCGTCCGCCTGGGCAATGTGTTGTCCAACCACGCCCTGCCGCGCGGGCCGCTGACGTTATCCAACGCGTTTATCACCGTGGAATACGACGCCGCCCAAGCTACCTATACCGTGCGCGACCACCGCACCGGCGCGGCTTGGAAGCAGCTCGCCCCGCGTTCACAGCTCTTGCCGCTGAGCGCAGCACTCCAGTCCGGTAAGCTCGAGGCGGAATTCATTGACTTCCAGGACGACTTGCGGCTGCGCGTGACCACTGCGCTTGAACCGAATCGGCCGGAGATCGTCGTCTCCCTCTCGGCCACTGGCGCGATGTCGCGAGCGCTCAGCTTTCCGGGCGCTTTCGCCACTGCTCCAGGACAATACCTGGTAGTGCCCATGAACGAGGGCATTTCCTACCCGGCAGAGGACGCGGCCATGCCGACCTGGGGACTGGTGGCTTATGGCGGCCACGGGATCTGCATGGGGTTCTTCGGGGCTACCGACGGTGCCCGGGGCTGGATGGGCATTCTCCAGACACCGGATGACGCGCTGCTGCAACTGGGCCGGACGGACGGGCTGAACTGGGCGGCGCCAAATTGGGAACCGCAACGGGGCCAGTTCGGCTACCGGCGCCAGGTCCGCTACGTCTGGTTCGACAAGGGCGGCCATGTCGCGATGGCCAAACTCTACCGGCAGTACGCGAAGGACATCGGTCTATTGAGGACGTTCACCGAGAAACGCCGCGACCGTCCGCAGATTGACAAGCTGCTGGGCGCCGTCAACGTCTGGTGCTGGGACCCGGACGCGGCCTCGATAGTCAAGGAAATGCGCGAGGCGGGTATAGACCGCATTCTCTGGAGCAACCAGCTTTCGCCGGACCAGATTCGGCAACTGAATGCTCTGGGCGTGCTGACCAGCCGGTACGACATTTACCAGGACCTGATGGACCCGGCGAACTTCCCCCGACTGCGCTACCGGCACCCGGACTGGACCACCGCAGGCTTTCCCCAGGACATCGTCCTCGACCGGCATGGGCGCCCGTTGGCCGGCTGGGAAATCGAGTTGAAGGACGGCGCGGGCATGGTGCCCTGCGCGGTCCTGTGTGATCTGAAAGCGCCCGACTACGCGCTCAAACGCATCGCGGAAGACCTCGCCACCCATCCCTACGAATGCCGCTTCGTGGACACCACCACCGCCTCGCCCTGGCGCGAATGCTATAACCCCGCGCACCCGATGACCCGCACCCAAAGCCGCGAGGCGAAGATGAAGCTGCTGGCGCTCGTGAGCGGCCGCTTCAAGCTGGTTTGCGGTTCGGAGACGGGGCACGATGCCGCCGTTCCCTGGTGCGATTATTTTGAGGGCATGATGTCGCTGGGACCCTATCGCCTCGATGACGCCGGCCGGCAGATGCAGCGCATCGTTACGAAGGTGCCCCCGAAGCTCGCGCAATTCCAGGTGGGCGAGAAATACCGGCTGCCGCTCTGGGAATTGGTCTATCACGATTGCTGCGTCGCTCAATGGTATTGGGGCGACTACAACAACAAGCTGCCGCCGATCTGGAAGAAACGGGACCTGTTCAACGCGCTCTACGGCACCCCGCCCATGTTCATGTTCGACCGCAAGCTGTGGCATCAGGAGAAAGGCCGGTTTGTGGAGAGCTACCTCGCCTCGGCAGCCATCACGCGGGCGACTGCCGGCTGCGAGATGACAGACCACCGTTATCTCACCCCGGACCGCCGCGTCCAGCAAACCACCTTTGCCAACGGCGTGCGCGTGACCGTGAATTTCGGGGACGTGGAATTCTCATGGGGCGGCGTCACGCTGGCTCCGGGAGTGCTGCGGACGGAGAACCTCCCACCGGACTCTAAGTCAGGCAAAGGTGGCTGAATCTCTAGTGCTTGGTGGCAGAGGTTCGCGATAGCGCCGCGTGAGGGCACGCGGCCTACAAACACCCTGTAGGCCGCGTGCCCTCACGCGGCGGCCCATGTATCGCTACAGCAGATTTGACGGAGCGTATTCTCACGGCTATGGTGGTTTCTACCATGAAGGCGGCGGTGGTTTTAATGGCGGCGGCTTTCACGGTGGGGGATTTGGTGGCGGAGGCGGCCACGGCGGCGGAGGCGGTGGCGGTCACCGGTAGCAATCCAATTGAATCACAGGCTTATGGCACACATTGTTACCAGCAAATGCAAAGGGTGCAAG
>Ga0181532_10003771_pt1 | contig 13534 bp, 12 predicted proteins | sample PEATcosm2014_Bin_33_FD_119768 | JGI IMG/M metagenome (GOLD analysis project Ga0181532, IMG submission 119768) | Peatland microbial communities from MTU Mesocosm Facility, Houghton, MI, USA - PEATcosm2014_Bin11_30_metaG | ecosystem: Environmental > Terrestrial > Soil > Wetlands > Peat | place...
GTCTTCGACGACGACACGCCGCTCGAGCTGATCAAGCGCGTGCGCCCGGCCGTGCTGGTCAAGGGCGCCGACTACCGCCGCGACGAGGTGGTGGGCCGCGACCTGGTCGAGGCCGCGGGCGGCCAGGTTATCCTCGTCGAGTTGCTGCCGGGCCATTCGACGACAAATATTGTTCGCGGTGTCGCCGGGCCGCCTGCCCGGGCCGGCAAGCCGGCTGCATCCTAGAGCGGAATTGTCATGGCAGCGCGGTTCATGGAGCGGGCAATCTTTCCGCCGGATGTCGAGGACAGGCTTAAGGAGGATTTTTTTCGGAGTGTGCGATGGATTTTTCGTCGACGTGAGGCGCCAACGATCCGGAAAACATGTCGCAAACCTGGCATCTGGAGCGATTGGGCTGGCGCGGCATTCTCATCGAGCCGCAACCCGCACTCGCGCAGAAGCTCAAGGAGCGACGGCGCGCCGCGGTGTTCGCCTGCGCCTGCTCTTCGCCGCAGAATGCCGGCAAATGTTGCCGTTTCAACTCGCCGGCATCCAATCCTCGCTCAATCTGAATTTTTTTGTCGCTGGTATGCGCAAGGAGGAGATCATCGAAGTACCGGTGCGAACGCTCGACGACATCCTCACCGAGGCGAAGGCGCCGATCCCGATCGACCTGCTTTCGATCGACGTCGAAAGCCATGAGATCGAGGTTTTAAATGGCCTGACACTCACGCGCTGGCAGCCGCGACTGATCCTGATCGAGGATTTGGCGTTCAACACGCGGCTGCATCGGTTGCTGCAATCGCGCGGCTATAAGTGGGTGCGGCGCACGGGGCTCAACGGCTGGTATGTGCCGGCTGCCACGCCGATGGTAGTGAGTTTGTTTGGCCGCAGGTGGTTCTTCCGCAAATACTATCTCGGCACTCCGTTTCGCAACCTGCGTGAAGCTAAGCGCAAGCTGCGCGAGCGTCTGTGGGCCAGGCTCGGCCGAGCCGACCCTGTGCCGGCCCACTCGAGGCAGTGTCGTGACTGATCTGATCTCCGTAATTGTCACCACATACGATCGCCCCGACGCATTCGATGCGGTGTTGCGCGCACTCGCCCATCAATCAGATCAAAATTTCGAAATCGTCGTCGCCGACGACGGATCGGGGCCAGCTACCGCGCGCGTCATCGAACGCTGGGCGTCCCGCCCGTCCCTACTGGTCAAGCATGTTTGGCATCCGCACCAAAGCTTTCGTGGCGGCGAGATCCGCAATCGCGGCATTCGCGCCAGCGCCGGAGAATACTGCATCTTTCTTGACGGGGATTGCCTGGCGCGCGCCGACTTCATTGCTACTCATCGGCAGCTCGCGGAACCCCGCTGGTTTGTCGCCGGCAACCGCGTCCTGCTTTCGCGCAAGCTGACCGAGGCGGTGCTCGCCGAAGGACTAGCTGCGGAAACATGGAATTTCGCCGCGCTCGCCCGCGAGAGGCTGCGCGGCGGCGTCAACCGCCTGCTGCCGGCGTGCCGCCTGCCGCTCGGGCCGTTGCGCAAACGTCGCCGCAACGATTGGGAGGGTGCCAAAACTTGCAACTTGGGGATCGCCCGCCATGATCTCGATCGCGTCGATGGTTTCGACGCTAGCTATGTCGGTTGGGGCTTTGAGGATTCCGACCTCGCGGTGCGTCTCTTTCATGCCGGCGTGCAGCGCAAGGACGGCAGATTTGCAACCGGCGTGCTGCACCTTTGGCATGCGCAAAACGACCGCTCGCAATCGGCTGCAAACCGGGCAAGACTTGACGCCGTCATCAGCGGAGATCGCGTGCGCGCGTTGCGTGGTCTGTCCTCGGAGCCAGCGTGGCCGACAAGCCAATGACGCCACGTGCCCAGGCCGGCCCCGGCTAGTGCCAGGGATAGATCATCGCATCGGTCATGAGTGGAGCCGATAGCGGACTTCGGCTATTGGAGACGAGTACGTTCGAGGTGGCGCTGCCTCTTCTCATGCGCCGACGGCTGGACATCGATCGGATGACCTCCATTCCCATCCTATCGGGCTTCGACGGGGTCCGCTTAGAGCGGCTAGCCGACTGGCTCGCCGTGGGTGTTGCAGTGTCGCTGCCTTGGTCGACCTCGGCGACCGGGATTCTTATCGCCGTATGGCTCATCACCGTTTTGCCGACCTTGGATGCGGCTTCGGTCCGGCGCGAGCTTGCGACCGCCGCCGGCGGCTTGCCGGTCTTGCTCTGGGTGCTGGCCGCAGTCGGGATGTTGTGGGCCGACGTCACCTGGGCCGAGCGCATCGGCGGCCTGGGCAAGTTCCATCGGCTGCTGGTGATCCCTTTGCTGTTGGCGCAGTTCCGCCGGTCCGAGCACGGCGTCTGGGTGATCTATGGATTTTTCGCGTCGATGCTTGGCCTGCTGCTCACGTCCTGGGTTGCGGTGGCATTTCCCGGATTGCCGTGGCCGGGCAAAGAATTCGGCGTGCCGGTGAAAGATTATATCATTCAGGGCGAGACCTTTCTGATCTGCGCCTTTGCGCTTCTGGGGCGCGCGTTCGACGAGCGCGCTGCAAAAAATCCGCTTTTCATTTTAGGTCTCGTCGGGCTTGCCGTCCTCTTTCTGGTCAACATCGCTTTCGTGGCCACCGGCCGCACTGTGCTTCTTGTCGCGCCGGTGCTGGCGCTTTTGCTGGGCTGGCGACAATTCCGTTGGAAGGGGCTACTGGCCGCCGCGCTGCTGGGCGGCATCGTCGGCGCCGCGCTCTTTTTCGAGTCGCCCTATCTGCACGCGCGACTGGAAAATTCCGCGACTGAATTGCAGGACTACCTGAGCAGCGATGCGATGAACTCGACCGGTCTGCACCTCGAGTTTCTGCGAAAGTCGTTGTCGTTCGTTGAGACGGCCCCCATCATGGGCCACGGCACCGGCTCAATAACGGAGCAGTTTCGAAATGCCGCGGCGGTCGGCCAAACCGGCGCTTCGTCTGTGGCGTCGGGCAATCCGCACAATCAGATTTTCGCCGTTGCCATCCAGTTCGGCCTCATTGGCACCGTCGTGCTGCTGGCGATGTGGACCGCGCATATCATGCTGTTTCGCGGCAACGGATCCATCGCCTGGATCGGCCTGATCGTCGTCGTGCAAAACATCGTCTCCTCGCTGTTCAACTCGCACTTGTTCGATTTCACCCAGGGTTGGCTCTATGTGTTCGGCGTCGGGGTCGTCGGCGGCACAGTGCTGAGGGCGAAGAGTGCGGCGGCTGCCACGTCGCGCATGGCGAAGCCATGAATCCGATCAGGTTGCCCGGCAATCCCCGCGTCCTCGTTGTGGTGTTGCGTCGGCTGGGCGACGTGCTGCTGACGACGCCGCTTATTCGCAGCGTCAAGCGGGCCTATCCCGACGCCGCGATCGACGCGCTAGTATTCGCCGGAACGGAAGGAATCTTGGCGGGCAATCCCGATCTCGCCGGCGTCATCGCCATACCGCAGCGTGCGGGCGCCGGCGCAACTCTCTCGCTATTGCGGCGGGTGGCGCGGCGCTACGACCTCGCATTATCGGCGCAGCCCGGCGACCGGCCGACGACGCTGGCCTGGATCGCCGGACGGCAAAGCGCGGGCTTGCTCGAAGCAAGCGGATTATCTGCCTCACTCAAACGCCTGGCGCTCAGCCGGTCGTGCGCTTCCGATCGCGCGCAGCACCGCGTTCTCGATACGCTTCGCCTCGCCGAACTGCTCGGTATTCCTGCGCTTGCCGCGATCGTCTGCCCGGCCGGCCCAGTGCGGCCGGGGCTGCTGCCGTCACAACCTTACGCCGTCGTGCATGCCGCGCCGATGTTCACGTATAAGCGCTGGAGGATCGATGGCTGGCGGCTACTTGTTGCGGCGCTCCGCGCCCGGGGGCTCGCGGCCGTCGTCACCGGCGGCGCCGCGGAGCGCGCTTATCTCGATGAGGCGTGGCGCGAATGCGATGTCACGCGTCTCGACGGCAAGCTCGCATGGCCGGAGCTTGCCGCATTGATCGGCGGCGCGCGCGTCTATATCGGCCCCGACACCGCCGTCACCCACCTCGCCGCCGCCAAGGCTACGCAGACGGTTGCCCTGTATGGACCGACAGATCCTCGGATCTGGGGACCATGGCCGATCGGCGGCCTCGATCCACCGTGGGCCGCGGCCGGCACGATCCAGCATCGCGGCAACGTCTGGCTGGTGCAAAACCCGTTGCCTTGCCTGCCCTGCCAATTGGAGGGCTGCGAGCGACGTATCGACAGCCATAGCCAGTGTCTCGATGAGCTCACGGTGTCACAGGTGATGGCGGCGGTCGATCAGGCACTGGCGATGCGACAGGCGGCGTGAGACGCCTAAGCCATCGCCGCAAGGCCGGTCAGCGTGTCGAGGGGCGGCTGCCAGCCGGCGGCCATGAGCTTGCCGGCATCGACCCGCAGGTTGCCGCCGAGCCGGTCCCACAGGTCGGCTCGTCCCATCATGTGGAGCGGAACTTCGACGTAGTGCTTCGGCAACGGCCAAATGAGGGGCCGCCGGCCCTTGGCCTGTCGCAGCGCCGCAATTACGACCGAGAGCGGCGGCGGCATCCCGGGATCGGCGACCACATAGGTCTCGCCGATTGTTGCGGGCGTCGTCAGCACGAAGGCCAAAGCCGAGATGAAATTATCGATGCCGAGCAGCGAGCGGCGGTTGTCGAAATCTTTCACGGGTAGAGGCAACGGCGAGGCTGCCGCGCGCGCGAGCAGAGCGAAATTTCCCTTCACACCGGGGCCATAGAGCAACACCGGCCGCAAGATCGTGAACGGCACGCCGGCGGCGCGGACCGCGGCCTCGGCGGCGATCTTTGAGCGGCCATAGGCATCGGTCGGCGCTGCGGGGTCGCGCTCGGTCAAGGCGTGGTCGGCGGCGGGTCCGCTCTGCGCCCGGATCGATGAGACAAATACGAAATGCCTGACGTCTGCTGCCGCCGCGGCGGCCGCGAGCTGCGCGGTCGCCAGCCGGTTGACGCGGTCGTAAAGCGCGGGCGCAACGCCGCGGCCGACATGAGCAATGCCGGCAAGATGGATGACCTGATCGACGCCATCGAGAAGGGGGCGCCAGTCGATCGGTTGCGTCAAATCGGGTTGCTGGATGACTTCGACTCCGTCGGGGAATGGTGGCTGCGGCGGCCGACGCACGGCGGCGCGGAGCACGTTGCCGCGTTGCGCGAACGCCCTAATCGCGGCTCGGCCGATGAAGCCGGAAGCGCCGGTCACCAGTATCCGAGGCACGACCATCCGCGGCACCTAATACAGCGGGTCGAGCACGCCGGCGCTCGCCGGCCTCGCGCCCGTCATCAGATCGAACGGAGCATAGCTGGCGGTGTCGCAACCGTCCGCCTGAACAGCGTAGCGGCTATCGATGATATCGTTTGCTCTGATGAACACAGCATAGGTCCGCCTGTGACCACGTTCCTGGAAACGCACGCAGTTGAGCCAGCTCCAACCGACGATCGAGTGCACCCAGCGATAATCCGATATTTCGAATGCATCGTAGGATGCGTGATCTTTGAACGACGATTTGAGGCGATTGGCAACCAACGTGTTATAGCCCGGATCCGGACCCGACGCCGGGGCGTCTGCCGTCGATCCCGTGAGACTGCTGCAGCCGGCAGCGGCGGCGAGCGCGAGGAGGAGCGCTGCGTAAGCGGCGTTCTGCAAAGAGGGAGGGGCCCCTTGCTGCTTTTTTGAAGTCAACCCCAGCAATCCTCGTTCATCCGTTTTCATCAACGAGTATGCTGAAAATCCGGCCGAGGCAATTGACCGCCCTGTTAGCAAATCCTTGATGCCGGCCCGTTAGAAGCTCTGTCGAGATTCAGGTAGGGAGGCAGCGCCGGCGACGACCGTTCGCGATCGGTGGCAAGGGACTTCACGCCTTTTGCCCGACATAGTGCCGCCATGAAGGCTGTTCATTTGAGAGCTCATTGGCCGATCGAGAACGCGCGCCGGCGGTCGCAGAGAATGCTCGAAAGCTCGCAGGCTCGCTTCAATCGGCGCGGTCGAGGCGCAACTTTAGCGACCGACATGATCAAGCGGCTTCTCACGCCAACGACGGTGCTTGGTCTCGGCCTGGCGCTCGGGTCGTGCGGCTCAATGGCCGGGGCCGTTGCCGATCATTGGCCGCACTGGGCCGGCGGCATGTCCAACGATGTTCCGCCGCGGCCCGGCGCTCCCGGCTATGACGAGTTCATTGCGCACGATCGAGCCAAGACGGAGGCGACGACGCCCGCCACTGCTGGCGAGAAGACCGATGCGCAGGCGGCTCCTTCCGGCAATCGTCCGCCCAATGACCAGGCTGCAGCGGAGGGCGGCTTATATTAACGCCGTTTCGCTGGCGGGCGCGTCACGCGGCGCCGACGCGCAGCAGATCGTGGAAATGCACGATGCCGACCGGTCGCTCCATGTCCACGACGATGAGCGCCGTGATCTTCGCTGCATTGAGCAATTGCAGCGCCTCGCTGACCAGCTGATCGGGCCTGACCGTCTTCGGCGAAGCGGTCATGACCTCGTCGACGGTCGCCTGCAGCAAGTCGACGCCCATATGACGGCGCAAATCGCCGTCGGTGATGACGCCGGCGAGCTTGCCGTCGGGGTCCGTGACGGCGACGCAGCCGAACCCCTTGGCGGACATTTCGACGATCGCCTCCGACATCAACGCGCCCCGCGCGATCAAGGGAAGCGCGGCGCCCGGATGCATGACATCGCGGATGAACTTCAGCGCGGCGCCGAGCTTGCCGCGCGGATGAAACACGCCGAAATCGACCGGGGTAAATCCTCTGCTTTCGAGGAGCGTGATAGCAAGGGCGTCACCGAGCGCGAGCTGCATCAGCGATGAGGTCGTGGGCGCGAGATTGTGCGGGCATGCTTCCCGCGTTTGCGGCAGCGCTAATACGATGTCGGCGGCCTTGCCCAGGGTGCTTTCGACATTGACGGTAACGGCGATAAGGGCAATGCCGAACCGGCGCGAGTAGTCGATCAGGCTCTTGAGCTCTTCGGTCTCGCCCGACCACGACAGCACCAACATCACGTCGTCTGTGGTGATCATGCCGAGATCGCCATGGCTCGCATCGGCGGCGTGCACAAAAAAGGCCGGCGTGCCGGTCGAGGCGAAGGTCGCGGCGATCTTCCGGGCGATGTGGCCTGACTTGCCCATGCCGCTCACGATCAAGCGGCCATGGGCCCGGCGAATCGTGTCGACGGCGTCGACGAAGGCAGGGCCCAGCCCGTCGCACATAGCCGCCGCCAGCGCCGCCAGGCCCTCGCGCTCGGTGTCGAGCGTGCGCAGCGCCGAGGCAATGAAGGCGTGCGGAGCCGGTTTCAACACTCTGGCATCAGCTGAATTCATTGTCGCAAATGTCTCCGATAACGACCATCGCGGCGGTGCCGGTGAAATGGCAATGCAGCTTACTTCTTGTCCCAGGCGGCGAAGGCTTCAGCAAAGGCGCGGTCGCCGGGCGGGCCCTTTTCCATCGCCAGGATAGCGCGGCCGCCATTGGTATAGACGACAGGGATGTCGAACCACGGACGCTCCTTGAGCAGTTGCACGTTGCGCTGCAAGTCGGTCTCGACCGCAGAGAGCCCGATGAGGAAGAAGCCGTTGGTCACCTTGACGGCAAGTCCGGCGAGCGGCGTGCCGCGCGCCTGCTCGGACTGCTTCATCAGGATTCCCGGCACGTTGGCGACGCCGCCGCCGGGAAAATCCGCCGGCAGATTGAACATGATCTCGATCGTGTGGCTGGCCGGCAGCGCCTTGTCGGTATTGCGACGCAGCGACCAGGTCATGGTCATCCGCCGCTCGGGAATTTCCACATCCGCGCGCACCGCGAGTTCCGGTGCGAGCCCGGGCCCGGGCGAGACCGTTTCCGTGCGCCAGATGGCGGAGCCGACAAAGCGCCGGCCCTGCGGATCGTTCGGGTCCTCCTCGTAGAGCACAACGCGTTGCGCCACTGTGGGCGCTGTCTGGCTACCCGGCGCCGCCCCGGGCGCTTGCCCGGCGTTTTGCTCCTGCGGAACCCGTCCGGAAAATTTGGGCTGCGCTGTCGGCGTTTCGCGGGTCGTCTGGCTCGGCTGTCTTGGTCCGTGGTGGGTCAGGATCTGGTAAAGCCCGGCGATGTTGGACCACTGCCAAGAGATCGTCGCCGCCGCACCGCCGAGCAGGATCAAGACCACGAGGAGCTTGATCATGCCGCGGTAGGAACGCGCCGGACGCGGCGGTTCGTGCGCCTCTTCCGGCGTTGTCATGTACGGCGGCTGCCGCGCCGATTGCGGCATCGTCGGCTGTTCGATGGGCAGTTCGTCGGCGAGTTCGCGGCTATGCCTTTGCCGTGAGACGTAAGACGGAGAGATCAGTTCCTCGGCATCGAGTTGCGGCTGGAAGCCGTCATGCGGGGAAGACTCGGCGGGTTCTTCGCCTGAGGGCAAAGAGTGTGATGAAACCAGCCCATATGAACCGTGCGTGTCGCGCGCGGATTGTGGGGCTCTAGCCATTGCGGCGCCGCGATCGTGGACCTCGTTCGCGCCGTCGCGGAACCCTTTCGTGCGTTCCCGGCTCGGCGCGGGTACCCGGGCGCTCAGCAATCGCTCGCGCGCGGTCGGCTGATGTGCCCGATGCGGCTCGTCCGCTTCGCCTTCATCGGCGGCCGGTTTCGGCCGTGCCTCGGTTCGTCCTGTGTCCGCGGCCGTACTCGAGCGCTCGCGCCGCGGCGCAGCGGCTGGGCGCGGCTCGCCTCGCGACTTGCGCGCCGCTTCCGCCTCGACTTTGCGGATCGCTTCTTCCAGCGCCAGACGTTCCTTTGTGATCTCCGACTCTGAAAGCGCCGGTTCCACAGTGCGCAACTGCGTGACCAAGGCGGTGCGCGCCCGTTCATAGAGGCCCCGGCGGGCTTCCCCGGTGCTCTTCTCAAGCCCCTCGACGGCGCGGGCAATGAGCGGGTGATAGTCAGTCATCTGTTAAGCTTACGCTCGCCTCCCTGATTCTTCATCTTGTTTCACATCTCGAACGGATTCTGCATCAGAATCGTGTCTTCTCGTTCCGGGCTTGTCGACAGGACGGCCGCCGAACAGCCGATCAGTTCCTCCAACCGGCGGACGTACTTGATCGCTTGCGCCGGCAGGTCGGCCCACGAGCGCGCCTGCGCGGTCTTTTCCCGCCAGCCGGCGATGCTCTCGTAGATCGGCTCGACGCGCGCCTGGGCGTGCTCGCCCGCCGGCAGATAGTCGATCTCGCGACCGTCCAGACGATAGCCGACGCAGACCTTGATTTCATCGAAGCCGTCGAGAATGTCGAGCTTGGTCAGGGCGAGGCCCTGGATGCCGCTGGTGCGCACGCTCTGGCGCACCAGCACCGCATCGAACCAGCCGCAGCGACGCGGCCGGCCGGTCACGACGCCGAATTCCTTGCCGCGCTCGCCTAGCATTCGGCCGATCTCGTTTTTCTGTTCGGTCGGAAACGGACCGGCGCCGACCCGCGTGGTGTAGGCCTTGCAGATGCCGAGCACGTATCCGATCGCGCCGGGCCCGACCCCCGACCCGATCGAGGCTTGTGCGGCCACCGTGTTCGAGGAGGTCACGAACGGATAGGTCCCATGGTCGACATCGAGCAACGCTCCCTGGGCGCCTTCAAACAGGATCCGTTTGCCCTCGCGGCGCTTCTGATCGAGCAGCGACCATACCGAATCCATGTAGGGCAGCACCAATGGCGCCACGTTGACGAGTTCCCGACGCAGGTCCTGCATGTCAATCGGATCGAGCCCAAGGCCCTTGCGTAGCGCATTATGGTGCGTCAGCAGGCGCTCGATCTTGCGGTTGAGCGTCGCGCCATCGGCCAGGTCCATCAGGCGGATGGCGCGCCGTCCCACTTTGTCCTCGTAGGCGGGACCGATCCCGCGCCGCGTGGTGCCGATGCTGAGCGCCGCATTCGCGGTTTCCCGTATCGCGTCGAGCTCGCGGTGCAGCGGCAGGATCAGGGTCGTATTCTCGGCGATGCGCAGGTTGTCGGGACTGACATCGATGCCCTGTTTCTTGAGCTGGGCGATCTCGTTGACCAGCGCCTGCGGGTCGAGGACGACACCATTGCCGATGACCGATAATTTTCCCGGCCGCACGACGCCGGAAGGCAATAGCGACAGCTTGTAGGTGGTCCCATTGATCACCAGGGTATGGCCGGCATTATGGCCGCCCTGGAAGCGGACGACGACGTCGGCCTGCTCGGACAGCCAATCGACGATCTTGCCCTTGCCTTCGTCGCCCCACTGGGAGCCGACCACGACAACATTTGCCATGAGGATTTGTCCCCAGGAGACCGAATGAACGCAGGTCGGGATCGGATACCGGCCGCAGCCGCTGTTCCGGATAATGGATGACGCGATGCGAAGCAAGGCGAAGCGGCTGCCGCAACGCCCCTGTGGGGGGTCCTAAATCCTTGGTTCCCAATGGCTTTGGGGTTGCCCGGCCTGATACGCCCACCCTGATGCCTGCTGTTTCGGGCTGATTGTCGCAGTTTAGCCCGCCCAGAGCAGTCATGCGGCGCGGCCCCTGGTGGTCCGGCGCGGGCCGCGATAGCTGATGCGCCGCATGATTCTCGCGCCACTGGGTCGATGCGCAATTGGGGGGAACGCAGTATGCCGGGGCCGGGAAGCGACCTTCGCGGCCGCACGCGCGGCGGGCTGTTCGACCGGCCCTATCTCTTGCTGTCGCTCACGTCGCTATTCTGGGCCGGCAATACCGTGCTCGGCCGTTTCATCGCCGGCCACATTCCACCGATCACGCTGGCTTCCATCCGCTGGGTTGGCGCCTTCCTGCTTCTGCTGCCGTTCGCCGCGCTGCCTCTGCCGCGCGACTGGCCGACCATCCGCCGGCACTGGGTGCTGATGACGGTGCTGGCGCTGACCGGCTTCTCGGCCTTCAACACGATGGCCTATTACGGCCTGCAATACACCACCGCGATCAACGGGCTGTTGCTGCAATCGATCGGGCCGCTGTTCGTCGCCTTGTGGACCTTCGCGCTATTCCGCGACCGGCTCGCGCCGCGCCAGGCTGGTGGCATCTGCGTGTCGCTCACCGGGGTTCTTGTCATCATCTGTCGCGGCAGCTTCGCCGTCCTAACCCAGATCGGATTCAATCGCGGCGATCTGTGGTTCCTGATCGCGCTCGCGATCTATGGTTTCTATGCCGCCTGGCTGCGCAAGCGGCCGCCGATGCATCCGCTCTCGTTCCTCGCGGTGGGAATGGGTTTGGGAGGCCTCTTCCTGATTCCATTGGTGGCCTGGGAGTTCGCCAGCGGCAAGCGCATCGTGCTCGACGCCGTCAGCTTCGCGAGCTTTGCCTATGTCTGCATATTTCCGTCGCTGCTCGGCTATCTCTGCCTCAACCGCGGCATCGAACTGATCGGCGCCAACCGCGCGGCGCCGTTCATGCACCTTGTTCCGGTGTTCGGATCGGTGCTGGCCATCGTGCTGCTCGGCGAGCGCTTCGAACTTTTTCACGCTGTCGGGTACGCGCTGGTCTTCACCGGGATTACGATTGCGACCAGGCGGTGACGCATCAGAATCGCAGCGGCTTGACCTGTTGCACATTGGGGATTTGCTGCACCTTGGCGAGCAGGTCCGGGGAAACCGTGCCGTCGATCTCGACCAACGCGATGGCGTTGCCGCCGGCGGAGTCGCGGCCAAGATGGAAGGTCGCGATGTTGATGCCGGCGCCGGCCAACAGCGTGGCAAAGCGGCCGACGAAGCCGGGTTTGTCCTGGTTGGTCACATAGAGCATCGATGGGCCGAATTCGGCGTCCATGCGGATGCCTTTGATGTTGATGAGGCGCGGGCGTCCGTCGGCGTAGACCGTGCCGGCCACCGAACGCGTCTGCCGGTCGGTGACGACGGTGACGGTGATCAGGCTCTCGTAATCGCCCTCGGCTTCGCGCCGCGTCTCCTCGACGACGATGCCGCGATCCTTGGCGACGATCGGCGCCGAGACGACGTTGACGTCCTGCAGCATGGGGCGCAGCAGACCCGCAACGGCCGCGGAGGTGAGCGCCCGGGTGTTCATTTGGGCGACGATGCCCTCGTAGGAGACCTGCACCTGCTTGATGCCGGTCTCGGTGAGCTGGCCGGCAAAGGAGCCGAGTTTTTCCGCCAGCGCCACGAAGGGCTTGAGTCGCGGCGCTTCCTCGGCGCTGACCGAGGGAAAGTTGACGGCGTTGGAAATGGCGCCGCGCACGAGGTAGTCGGACATCTGCTCGGCGATCTGCAGCGCGACGTTCTCCTGCGCCTCCGTGGTCGAGGCGCCGAGATGCGGGGTGCAGACGACATTGTGCAGCCCGAACAGCGGGCTATCCGTGGCCGGTTCGGTGACGAACACATCGAGCGCGGCGCCGGCAACGCGCCCCGCAGTCAGCGCTTCGAATAGCGCCGCCTCGTCGATGAGCCCGCCGCGCGCGCAATTGATCAGGCGGACGCTCTTCTTGGTCAAAGCCAGCGACTCGGCGTTGATTATATTGCGGGTCTTGTCGGTGAGCGGGGTATGCAGTGTGATGAAGTCGGCGCGGCGAATCAGCTCATCGAGCTCGACTTTTTCGACGCCGAGGTTGAGCGCGCGCTCGTCGGAGAGATACGGATCGTAGGCAATCACCTTCATCTTCATGCCGAGCGCGCGGTCGGCGACGATCGAGCCGATATTGCCGCAGCCGATGACGCCGAGCGTCTTGCCAAACATCTCAACGCCGAGAAACTTGTTCTTCTCCCATTTGCCGGCGCGGGTCGAGGCGTCGGCCTCGGGGATTTGCCGCGCCAGCGAAAGCATCAGCGTGATCGCGTGCTCGGCGGTGGTAATCGAATTGCCGAACGGCGTATTCATCACGATGATGCCGCGCGCCGTGGCCGCGGGGATGTCGACATTGTCGACGCCGATGCCGGCGCGGCCGATCACCTTCAGGCTTTTCGCCTGCTCCAGAATTTTTGCGGTGACCTTGGTGGCGGAGCGGATCGCCAGTCCATCAAAGCCGTCGATAGTCGCGGCGAGCTTGTCTTTGTCCTTGCCGAGATTGGGCTGGAAGTCGACCTCTAGCCCGCGCTCCTTGAAGATCGCCACGGCGGCGGGTGACAGCGCGTCGGAGATGAGTACTTTGCCAGACATGGGTGTGATCCAGAAATGTTGTTGTAAAAGCGGAGCTAGCTCAAAACCCTCTCCCCTTTTGGGAGAGGGAAAGTTCGTTACGCCGCCTGCGCCAGCGCGTCCTTGGCCTTGGCGTAGGCCCAGTCGAGCCAGTGCGTGAGCGCTTCGATGTCGGCGCGCTCGACGGTCGAACCGCACCAGATGCGCAGCCCCGGCGGCGCATCGCGATAGGCGTCGATGTCGTAGGCGATGCCTTCTTTCTCCAGCGCCGCGGCGATGCCCTTGACGAAGGCCGCCTGGGCATCGGCGGCAAGGCCGCCGACGGCCGGATCGACGACCTTCAAACAGACCGAGGTGTTTGAGCGCGACGCCGGCTCGCGGGCGAGAAAATCGATCCACGGCGTGCGCCCGACCCAATCGGCGATCAC
>Ga0181532_10003773_pt1 | contig 13529 bp, 8 predicted proteins | sample PEATcosm2014_Bin_33_FD_119768 | JGI IMG/M metagenome (GOLD analysis project Ga0181532, IMG submission 119768) | Peatland microbial communities from MTU Mesocosm Facility, Houghton, MI, USA - PEATcosm2014_Bin11_30_metaG | ecosystem: Environmental > Terrestrial > Soil > Wetlands > Peat | place...
GAGATACGTGTTTTGCCCCTCCTCCGTGATGCGCACCTTGGGGTCAACCGGCAATGTCACATCCTGGGCTTCCCTGGCATAGGGCCGCGCGCCGTTGCAATACACATTGCCGCCCGTTTGCAAAGGGAACTCCCGGGCGTCATACACCGATAGCCCGAAGCCCACCGCAGCATCGGCCCGTTTGCCTGCCTTGCCCGCGCCCGCGGCGGATTCGCCCTTGCCGACCAGGACATTGTTATAGAACCGGTCGTCCCCTCCCTTGATGTCCACCAACCCGGCGACGGTCGTTGAGTGGGCCGGATGGTAGGGCGTGACACGGCGCGGCTCGGGGCGGCTGGAGATTTGCCCGGTCATCAGGTTATGCACATAGGCACCTCCCTCGGACATATCCGACAGGCTCACTGGCGACAGGAACAGGTTGTTGTCCACCAGGAACGGCCCGTGGTCCACCTCGACGAACAGGTCGTCGCTGGTGTTAGCGTAGCAGAGATTGCCGGAGATGCGCGTGCCCTGGGCCATCCAGTCCATCCAGAGGCCGCGGCCCGCGTGGTGAATCCGGTTGTGCTTGATCAGCACGTCAATCGCGGCGTGAATCTTGATGCCCGCCATCTCGGCGCCGCTGAACTCGCGCTGGACCCAGATGTTGTAGATGTGATTACTCACGATCTGGCTGAACACCGCCCCGAGGCTGCCGCAGATGCCAGTCTGCTCGCAATCGTGGATCGTGTTATTGCGAACCATGTGGTGGCCGATGCTGTCCTTGTTCCAGCCGTTCTGCAGGGCGCGCTCGATGGTCTTCACGTAGCCCTCAGCGGTGTTGGCGGAGGTGTTGTCCCACTGGTCGCCGTATTTGCCGAGCGTAAGGCCCGAGCACCGCGAGTGGCTGATCTCATTGCTCTCAATGATCCAGCCCTTGCTCCAATGAGTGCCGATCAGGCCAATCTGTTCGGCGGTCGGGGGCGCCCACGGTGTGGCGGCGTGGCGCAGGATGAAGCCGCGCATGGTCAGGTAGTTGATGCCCGGCTTGTCGGGGTAGAAGACGGTGCGGCGGACATTGATCTCGGCCAATCGCTCATTGGGATTGGCGTCTTTGAACTGCGCCCAGATGGTGGTGTGGTCGTTGTCCACCTGGCCGAACCAGAGCGAGTTGGTGCCCGTGGGCTTCAGGACGTCCTCCAGCCTGGCGGCCTCGGTCAGCCAAACGCCGTCCAGGTACACTGCGCCGGTGTGATGCTGCCGGCCCTTGGGATTAAACCAGTCGCCGCGGATGAGATCGCTGTAGGGATTGAAGCTGCCGAAGAATGCATTGGGCAGCGTCACCTTCCAGGTGTCCTCCTGGACCTTCACCCAGTTGGTGACGACCTCCGAACCCTTCATCTCGACTTTCTCGCCCGGCGCCGCCTGGTAAACGATCCGCTTCTTATCGGATGTGCCCCCGCGGGGCGGGGCGATGCGCTCCCGATAGACGCCCCCGTGCACGGTGATGACATCGCCCGGCTGCGCGACGCGGGCAGCGGCGGAGATCGTCCTGAAGGGCTGGGAGGCCGTGCCTTGGTTCTGGTCGTTTCCGGCGACGGCGACGTGGAATTCCTTGGCCAAGCCAAGGTGCGGAATCACAGCCAGTAGTAGAATTGAGGGTATTGCTTTCATAATGGCTTTCCCCAAGAGGTTGCGGAGGATCGAACGACCTGCGTCAGGAAAGGGCTTTTCCACAGGCCGAGAGATTAACCCGGGAATCCCGGCCGGCAAGCGCAAGATTGGAACGGAGCTTTACGGTGTGCCCAGCAACTGCGTCCGATACTCGGTCGGCGACTGGCCGAGGATCTTCTTGAAGACGCGGTTGAAGTGGGTAAGGGACTGAAAGCCGACCTCGAAGGCGATCTCGCTGACCCTCAGGTTGGGGTTGAGCAGGAGGTTCTTGGACTTCTCGATGCGCACGCGCGAGAGGTAATCGGTGAAATTGATGCCGGTGACCTTCTTGAACATCTTGCAGAAGTAGAAGGTGCTGGTGTTGACGGCCTTGGCGACGTGCCCGAGCCGGAGATTCTCGGTTTGGTGCTCCTGGATGTATTCCTTGGCCCGGGTGATGACCGGGGGCTCGGCATTGTCCTGCTGCAAGAGCACCTGGTTGCTGAGCATCGAGAGGTGATGGGCGAAGATCGCCAGCAGCTTAATCACCGCCTCATGCTTCTTGCTCGGCACCACGGAAGTAGCGAAATAGGCCTCTTTGAGTTTGGTGTGGTCCACGTGGACCCCCCATTCCTTTACCAGCTTGAGCGCGCGCCGGAACTGGGCTTCCGTGGGTCGCTTGCGAAACACCTGTCCGGTTTGCAAAAAGCCGATCAGCCGGTCTCCGAGTCGCACCGGCACCGCCGTATCGCACAAGCCGGCAGGGCAGCCCACCGTGCAGGGTTCTTGCGCCGCGACTTCGGCGAGTTTTTCCTGGACCTGGAGGCAGGACCCACAGGCCCGGCTAGTTTCCGACAAAATGGCGCAAAACGGGCTTTCATTCCGCTGCCCATGATGCGGAAGCTGCCAGGACTCCACCGGGCGCAAGGCGACGGGCAGACCTGTGGCTTCCGTGAACGCCCGCTCGTAGTCATGGAAAACCTTCGAATGGGTGAGTGCCTCAATCAAGCTGCGATCGCCCGCGCCGGTGCCGCGTGCTTTGTCGTCCGTCCTATCTGATGCAGTGCGATTTGCCCGGGGGCGCCTGTCCCGCCGAGAAGCTTTTGCGGATGGCGGGGGGCGATCGGGCCTGGGTTCCTGCCCGCCAGCCGCGCTCTGCTGAGCAAATGTTGTCTGCATTGCACCAATTTATGGGAAACGAACTTTGGTGTCAATCGTGCGGTCCCCATCAGCCATAAGCCCGAATACAGGCTCGCGTTATCAGAACTGAAATTGCCCGGCCTGCAGCAGAAAAGGGCCAGGTAGCCTCAGTCCTCCAGGCGGGGAGCCCCGCCGCGCAGGGCAAAAGCGACCCCTATCACGCTGACCACGGCAACCACTGTGACGACCGGCCAAAGCCGGTCCACCGCGGCGCCGGTGGCGAAGAGCAGGTTCAGCAACAGCCAGACGACCAGGGGATGGTAGTCCGGCGGGGGCTGTTTCATCGGTTTCTTATTGATGAGCGCGGGGGTGATGAAGGCCAGTATCAGCAAGGCGGTCACGGCCCAGCCGAGGAAGTTGACGAATGGGGCGGTGTACCATTCGAGCCTGAGCCGGGTGGGGGTCCATCTCCAGAGGTGTTTGACCTGGGTGGCGAACGGGTCCAAACCCAAATCAAAGAGCGTGACAAGCAGGACCGTCAGCCCAAGCAGCCAGTAGCCGTAGTTGGGCGTATTGCGCCAGGGCCGCAGCACAAGCCGGGCCATGCCGCGCGAGGCGAGCAGGGCGACTATCCAGATCAGGGGCATTGCCCAGGGCAGTGGGTAGAAAATCTGCTGGCCGATGGCATCGGTATAGACGAACGGCCCGAAGGGGATGGCGGTCAGGCCGCCAAGCGTTACGACGGCGCCGGAAATGAAGGCTATGATTAGCGAGGCCAGCATCACATTCTGGCCGGGCAAGTGCGTCGTGAGCGAGGCGAGCAGCGTCGCTGTCGCCAGGACGACCAGCAACCCCTCGGGCCAGCGCGCTTCGCCGAACAGGGGGCGCGGCAGCCACAGCCTGGCCCAAACCAAAGGCCATTGGATCAGGAACAGCGCGAACAGGACGCGGTGGACCTTGGGTGCCCAGCCAGAGAAGGGTGTTGGCCGCAGCCGAATGTCTTTGAGAGGGACTTGGTTCACCCGCCCGTTTTCTGCCGATGTGATCCGAAGAACCGGAGGACGCCACCCATGCAGCGCGCACGCGCCTTTGCCGAGGACATGCACTCGAAAGGGAACCCGAAGCAAACCACCTTCCCGCCCCCTGCTGAGCCATTGTACTGGACGGCTGCTGAGCCACCGGTGCCGTCCAGGCAGACCAGCGCAGCGCGAGCACCCGCTCCGTCGGGGAGCAGCCGGCTGGTGGCGTTGACGAAGTAGCTCTGGTCCGTGGCGTCGCCGAGCCAGCCCGGCTGGCTGCGATGAAAGATGGAGTCCTTGGCGGGGACGAATGCGAGAAAGCGGGTGGAAACGCCCGGCGCTTCAGCCGGCACGGCGTGGAACAACGGGCTCAGGTTGCTGTCCCCGTCCCCGCGCAAGGTATCAGCCAGGTGCGAGCCGCTGAAGAACAGGCCTCCACCCTGACTGAGAAAACGAGCCAACGCCTGCCGTTCCGCAGCAGTCAGCAGGTTGGTCGTTTGCTGCCCCGCGGCCCAGATTACTGCCTCATACTTGTCGAGCTGCAGGAGCCCGCTCGTGATGGCCTCGCGCTGGCAGGAATCAAACGCCGCTCCATTAGCTTCGAGCGCTTTGCCGTGCTGGACTACGTAATCAAAGGCGTTATTAAAGCGCGGGATGACGCGGTCCATCTTGCCGATGGCGGAGGGCGTCAGATAATTCGTAGTTCGCAGGGTCTGACGGAGGTTATTGAAGCGGTCGAACTGCGTGAAGCCATTCACGAACAGGACGCGCGGGACAGATTTACTCGTGGCCGGACAGCAGCCAACGACCATTGAGGGCAAGGATTCACCGCCTGCGTTTACTGCCGTCACCCGGAAATATATATCTTTGCCTCGCGTCAGGCTGGGCAGCGTGAGGGAGGTCTCGTTCGCGGGCACCCGGACCGGGCTTCCGAAGCCGTAGCCGTTCTCAGAGCGGGACACCAGGTAGCTCTCGACCGGGTTGCGGCTGCAATCCGCCGGCGCATCCCACGCGACGGAAACGCCTTCCGCCGAGCCGGTAGCGCGAACATTCTGCGGAGGCTCAAGCAGGAATCGCAGTGGCGCGCCGTCGAACTCGTTCATGTAGCGGACGATAGCCTGGTAGCTGCAACGCGCGATCATGTCCCGCACCTTCGGATCACGGAGCAACCTGGCGTCGTCGCGGCTGTCATGGAAAGCGACCTCCAGGATCGTGGCGTCGAACTGATCACCGATTACCTTGTTATTGATCTCGCCGAAGGCGTAATCGTCGCGGGCATAAGTGACATTGGCGCGCTTGAACCAGGGCAGTTCCAGCGGCGGCACGGACATTGCCGACAACGTGGTGTTCACCTCGCTTCCGACCAACTGGGCGAAGCGCTCCTGGTTCGGGGTCTTGGTGCCGGGGAATAACTGGGGATTGTTCCACAGGCCAAGGGCGCCGCGCCCGCCGCCCGAGTTGGAATGGAAGCCGATGTAGATGCGTTTGAACATGTTGCCTTCACTGGCCCGGTTCATAGCGCGCGCCATGCGCGGTGGCGCACTCACGTTGGCCGTCTGCTGGTCACCGGAGGGCGAGGAGAGGACATTTGTCTGGCCCTGCCCCAAGCTCTTCAGCACCCAATAGCGGGCGGCCTCGTCCTCGCGGGGATACGAGGACACATGCCCGCCCGGCGCAGGGATGACGTCACCCATGCCGTTGCCGAAGCGAATGGCATCTGCAATCGCCACCGCTCCAAAGCCGGGCGAAGGCTGCAGGTTGCTGACAATGACCGAGCCCCGCTTCCGGTGCGAGCCCGCGCCGAAGTAATACGTGCCCAGGTAAACCCAGCCGCTGCCAACCATCTGGTGCGGCACGCGCACCAGGCTTTCTCCGCCCGTGTGCAAAATGCGGTAAAGCTGGCTCGTGCGGTCCAGCCCATGCCGCGCCCAGGTATAGACCGGGTAAAACCCCGAGGCCGGAAGCCTGGGCGTGTAGGTCGCCGTCGCGGTCTCGGTCTTGGCGAGCAAGGCGAAGCGGTAAGGCACCGCGCCGGGCGCGCCGAAATACACCGGCGAGCGGCTGTTAAACCATCGGCCTGAGAATCTTACGCCAGGCGAAGTGTTGTCCAGCACGACCTCATTCACCTGGTGACCGATCGGGCGCAACGCGACCACCGTGGCGCCCGCATTGAAGGCATAAGGGACGAAGAAGTTCATCTGGTCCAGGTTGCCGTAATCCTCGTTCATTTCCCTGCCCACGCCACGCTGGGTGGACCACCTGCTCCCGCCCCACGTCCAGCCGTGGCCGGCGCAGGTGAAGACGACTCGGCCCGATAATGGCCCCGTGCCCTGCCGCGCGGCGCCTGCGAACGCTGCCTCACCGTCGCTCACCCCGTTCACCACGGGCGGGCGCGTGCCGTCGGGAAGGGTCTCATAGTACTCGTCTTCGGCGGCGCCCGCGGGCATCAGAACAGAACTCAGCAGGAGCAACGCGAGAATGGTCTGGAATGAGGGTCGGGTCTTCACAGCGGTTTTGAGCAAACCACGTCGTGCTGGAATGGGCGAGCAAAAAGGTCGGGGTGTTCGAGCGAACAGTCATCAGGATTCTGGGCCACGCCTTGAAGAGGCGATTCTGAGGAAAACCCTTTAACAATCGAGGAACAGTCGAGGAACAATCCGGGGTCTCAAGCTCATAGCTCGCTCTCAGGGCGGGGGAGGCACGCTAACAGGCTGCCTGCCGGGTTAGCCTACGGACGGAGGAAGAGCTGGGCGGCGGAGTCTGCGAAGCGGAGGCCGAGGGGGGTGAGACGGAAGCGCTTGGCCGTGAGGCGGCCCCAGCCCTGCTGGGAGAGGCGGGCCATATCGGCGGCCCATTCCCGGCGCAAGTCGTGCCCGGTTGTCCTGCGGAACTGGCCGAACGGCCACCCGGCGACCATTCGCAGGCCGAAAGCCGCGGTCTCCCCGGCGCGAGCCAACGGCGGGAGCGCTTCGCGGGACTCGATGGCGCGGCGGCCCTGTTCGAGTTGCTCGCAGTAGAGCGGCGTGTTGGACCAATTCTTCGTGCGGACCCCCCGAACGTAGCTGGTCGCGCTCGGGCCAAGCCCGTAGAAGGCCCCCCCGCGCCAGTAGTTGACATTGTGACGGCAGGCAAGGGAGGGGAGTCTGGTCGCAGCGGGCCGCGCGCTGGCGGCTTGGCTGCGGGCGAAATTGGAGACCTCATATTGCACGAAGCCGGCGGAGGCGGCGCGCAGAGCCAACTCGTCATACATGGCGCAGGCCAGGTCCTCGTCTTCTCTCACCACCCCGGCTTGCAACTGAGCGAAGAGCGGCGTGTCCTCCTCGTAGGTGACCTCGTAGCTGGAGAGGTGTTCGCTGCCCATCGCGGTGGCCTCAGCCAGGGTCTCGCGCCACATCGCCAGCGTCTGCCCGGGGATGGCAAACATGAGGTCGAGGTTCAGGTTATCGAAACCAGCCTTTCTCAATGTATCGAAGGAGGTGAAGACCATCCGGCGCGTGTGCACACGGCCCAACCGTTCGAGCAACGCCGGGTGGAGGGACTGCACGCCCAGGGAGAGCCGGTTCACCCCGGCGGACCTGAGCAGGCGGGCCTTATCGAGCGAAACGGTGGCCGGGTTGCATTCCACAGTCCATTCGGCGGCGCCCAGGAGATTGAGGCGCTCCATCGCGCTGAGAATCTGTTCCCACTGCCGGAGGTTCAGGAGCGAAGGGGTGCCGCCGCCAAAGAAGACCGTGCGCGGTTTCAAGTCGGAGGCGACCAGTTCCAGCTCCCGGATCAATGCCGCAACATAGCGGTTGACCAGCGCGCCACTCGCCGCCTCCGAATAGAAGGCGCAGTAAGCACATTTGATCGCGCAAAACGGCACGTGGACATACAGGCTGGCAATGGGCCGGGCGGCGGATTGGACCATGGCAGGAGGTGACGAGTGACGAATGACGCGTGGCGTGATTGGCGTTGGCGATTGGCGACTGGGCGTCCGTGGTCCGTGGTTGCTTCGAGCGCGATAAACAGAGCTGTCAGCGCCTTGTGGGCGGTTCCTATTCCACCTGGAGCGCTTGATCCAGGAACTGGGGCAAGTGGGTGAGAATGGCGGTCTCACCGACTACCAGCGTGGCCCCAGCCGCTCTTGCTGCTGCCTGCATTTCCGGCACGTTTTCACCTCCAAAGGCGATGACCGGGAGGTGTTGCGTAACTGGGTTCTGTTTCAACCGCGTCAGGGCGGCACAAACATTCTGGCGGCTGGATTCCAAATCGGCCAGCACCAGCATGGGCTTGGACTGCTCGGCGCACTCGACCAGGGTATCCGCATTGGTAATGGCTTGGACGCGATAGTTCAGGTCCTGAAGCCGGTTGAGGAGTTGGGTGCCGGGCAGTAGTCTCTCATAGACAACCAGCGCAAGCGGTTGCGTCATCGCCTCACCTTGGAACAGGCGAGCGTAAAATGCAAAAGGAAATCGCGCCAGAGGGTGGGTAGCGCAGTGCCCTCGCCTGCGGGTTGGGCTGGGCGACCCACGCAAAACCCGCCCCCGGAGTTATACCCTTGCGGGAGCCCGTCAAATCAAGCTGACAAGGAGCTTGACTACTTTTGCCGAAAACCCTAGTTTAGAGGATAGAACGGTTTAGAATGCTGGTTCGCCAGCCCGCCAAAGTCGGAAGAGCTTATTCTGCCGACTTTTTTATTCCCCCTGGGGGAAGCCGTTATTGACATATGAACGCCGACTTTTTAGCCGTCTTGGAATTCTGGGAACGGGAGAAGGGCATCAATCGAGATGTCCTGACTGCTGCTGTACAGGAGGCACTGTTGTCGGCGGCCAAGAAAGCCGTGGGGCCGGCGCGTGAAATGCGGGTGGTGATTGACCAGAAGAGCGGGGATATCCGGGCCTTCGCCAAGCTGGTAGTATCGGAACGCGTGATGTCCAAGCACGACCAGATATCGGTGTTCGACGCCCGGCGGGTGAAGGCGGACGCCCAGGTCGGCGAGGAGGTCGAGGTGGAAGTCACCCCGGTGGGCTTCGGGCGGATCGCGGCCCAGTATGCCAAGCAGGCGCTGATGCAGCATATCCGGCGCGCGGAAAAGGCGCTGATCTTTGCGGAATTCAAGGACCGAGTCTCCGACATCGTGAGCGGCACCGTGCGGCGTTTCGACCGCTCAGACGTGTTAGTGGACCTTGGCAAGTACGAGGCGTTGCTGCCCAACCGGGAGCGCGTCCCTACCGAAGAATACCAGGTAGGCGAGCGGATTCGTTGCTACGTGAAGGCGGTCGAGGAAGGGCCGCACGGGCCGGAGATCATCCTGTCCCGGTCCGACCCGCGCTTCGTGATCAAGCTCTTTCAGCTTGAGGTGTCAGAAATCAACGACGGCACCATCCAGATCAAAGGCATCGCGCGCGAGCCGGGGTTCCGGACCAAGCTGGCCGTGTGGACCCGTGATGAGAAGGTGGACCCGGTCGGGGCGTGCGTCGGCTTGCGCGGCCAGCGGGTGAAGAACATCGTGCGGGAGCTGAACAACGAGAAGGTGGACATCATTCGGTGGGATGCGAACGTTAAGAATTTCATCACCAATGCCTTGGCCCCCGCTAAGCTGAAGGCCTTCGAGATAGACGAGGCGCGGCGACGGGTCAAAATCACCGTTAGCCAGGACCAACTCTCCTTGGCCATAGGGAAGCGGGGCCAAAACGCGCGGCTCACGTCCAAATTGACGGGCTGGCAGGTGGACATCGAACCGGAGGTTGTGGTGACCAAGGGGTTCGAGGAGAAGGTGGCCGAGGCGGTGGAGTCGCTGGCGGCGATTGCCGGGATTACCCGGGATCAGGCCGACGTGCTGGTCCATCACGGCCTTACGCGCCTGGAGGATTTGCTACAGGCAGACGAGAGCGACCTGGCGGGGATCCCGCAATTGGGGGATCAAGCCGGCGCAATCCTGGAGGCGGCGCGGGCCGAAGTGGCCCGGCGCACGCACACCATCGGCGAGACACCGGTTTCAGGTTGATCATGGTCGCGGTGGAAGAGAAGCTTGAGTTCTTAGGTTAGGCCTATGAATGCTGCAAAGCAATCAAGGCCCGAAGCAGACAAATATGCCCGTTCGCATTTACGACATTTCAAAGAAGCTCGGCTTGGAGAACAAAGAAGTTCTGGCCAAGGCGAAAGAATTGGGCATTGCCGCGCGCGTCGCCTCCAGCTCGCTGGATAAGATCACCGCCGAGTATCTCGAGAACCTGCTCAAAGCGGCCCATCCCGAACTCACAGCCCCGCCGCCGCCGCCTGCCCCTCCTCCACCGCCAGCACCCACCCTGCCACCCCCTGAGGCGGCTCCGGCAGCCCCGATGGCAGTTGTCGCTCCGGCCTCGGCTGAGCCCACACCTTCCGCCGCCGCGGCCCAGGTCGCGCCCGAAGCCGAAGCGCCTGCTGAACGAGCCGAGCCACCAACGCCATCTGGGGCGCAGACGCCGACGCCCCTCGTTAGTAAACCGCTGGAGGCGCCCCCGCTGCCGCCGCCGGCGCCAGTAGCGCCACCTCCACCCCCCGCTCCGCCACCCGGCCCGAAGGTGGGAGACAAGGTTGGCTTTATTCAATTGCCGACCAAGCCGGGCCCGAAGCCTGGTGAGAGGGTGGGAAGCGTGAAACTACCAAACCGTCCTGCGGATCAGAGAAGGACAGATTTCAACAAGCGAGGTGACATCCGCGCTTTACGAGGGGGGCCCAACCCGCCGGGGGCCCCAGCTTTGCCCGGCGCCCGCTTCGGCGTCCACAAGAAGCCAGCAAGCGCGCCAAAACAGGCGGAGACCCCAGCCGCGCCGAAAGTGGTGCTGCCCGCGGACGCAGCCGTCATAACGATCAAGCCGCCCATCGTAGTGCGGGAACTGGCCGAGCAGCTCAAACAGAAGCCGTTCAAGATTATCGCGGACCTCATGGAGTCAGGCGTCTTCGCCAGCGTGAACCAGGCGATTGACGAAGCAGTGGCGCAGAAGATCTGCGCCAAGTACGGCTTCCGGTTCGAGGTGGAGAAGCGCGAACGCGGCAGCGGGCTCGTGCACGCCCCCGTCCGGAAGGTCGAGCTCGATGTCGAGGACAAGATTGAGGACCTGGTTCCTCGCGCGCCGGTGGTCACGATCATGGGCCATGTTGACCACGGCAAGACGACGCTGCTGGATGTGATCCGCAAGTCCAACGTGGCGGCGGGCGAGGCGGGGGGAATTACGCAGCACATTGGCGCGTACACCATTTCTTTCCCCCACCCTGAGCGGAAGAAAGATCTGGCCCAGATCACCTTTCTGGACACCCCGGGCCACGCCGCGTTCAGCTCGATGCGCGCGCGCGGAGCGAACGTCACCGACCTCGTTGTCCTGGTCGTCGCTGCCAACGACGGGGTGATGCCGCAAACGCTCGAAGCCCTGAGCCACGCGCGCGCGGCAAAGGTGCCGCTGCTGGTAGCTGTCAACAAGATTGACCATCCGAACGCCAACTCCCTCAAGGTCCGGCAGCAACTGCAGGATAAAGGCCTGGTGCCTGACGACTGGGGCGGCGACACGATCTTTGTGGACGTTTCCGCGCTGACGAAGCAGGGAGTGGACAAGCTCATCGAGATGATCCTGCTGCAGGCCGACCTGCTGGAGTTGAAGGCCAATCCAAACCGGCGCGCCAAGGGCAACGTGATCGAGTCGGGCCTGGAGCCGGGCGGCCCGACCGCGACGGTGCTGGTGCGCAAAGGCACGCTGCGGGTGAGCGACGTCATTATCTGCGGCCAGTACTATGGCAAGGTGCGCGCGCTTATCAGTGAAGAGGGTAAGCGCATGAAGGAGGCCGGGCCTTCGGTGGCGGTCAAGGTCCTGGGCCTGAACGGCGTGCCTGAAGCGGGACTGGAATTCAGCGTGGTGGAGGACGAGAAGGCCGCGCGCGACCTGGCCGGGCAGCGGGCCCAGGAAGCCAGGGCGCTCGGTCAGGAGACCGGCCGCGCGAAGGTCACGCTGGAGAATCTCTTTGACCAACTGGCTTCCACCACCTCCAAAGTGCTGAAGGTCGTGGTGAAGGCCGACACCCAGGGCTCCGTCGAGGCCATCGTGGAAGCGCTGAAGAAGATTGAGTCGGAGAAGGTTTCCCTGGAAGTCATCCACAGCGCGGTGGGCACGATTACCGACTCCGACGTGTCGCTGGCTTCGGCGTCGCACGCCGTGATCCTTGGCTTTCACACCCGCATTGACAGCGGCGTGGCCGACAAGGCCAAGCATGAAGGGGTGCAAATCAAGTTGTATGCGATTATCTACGAGCTGATTGACCAGGTGAAGGAAGGCATGGCCGGACTGCTGGAGCCGTTGCTCAAGGACGTCACAGTCGGTGCCGCCGAGGTGCGAAAGATTTTTGCGCTGTCCAAAGGCACGCCGGTCGCCGGCTGCATGGTCACCAGCGGGCGCATCGTCAAGGGCAAGGTCCGCGTGCGGCGCCGCAAGGAGATTATCTACGAAGGCATTGCGCAGTCGCTCCGCCGCTTCCAGGACGAGGTCAACGAGGTGCGCGCCGGCATGGAATGTGGCATTCGCATTGATGGCTTCAGCGAGTTTCACGTCGGCGACTTCATCGAGTGTTACACGATGGAGAAGATCGCCCAGCAGTTGTGAAAGGCTCAGGAGCCCGGATCAAAGCGCGGTGATTCAACGAAAAGACAATGCCCTCCCTTAGGCTGCAACGCGTGCGCGAGCTGCTGAAGCGCGAGATCGGCGAGGCCATTCGCCGCGAGTTTGAGGTCAGCGAAGCGGGTCTGATCACGGTGAACGACGTGGACGTGTCGGGTGACCTGCACCTGGCAGTCGTGTTCATCAGCATCCTCGGCAACCCGGACCAGCAGAAGCGCGGGTTTTCCCTCCTCACCCGCCATCGCAAGCGCATTCAAGGCCTCGTAGCCCGGGCCGTGATCCTGAAATACACGCCCACTCTGAGGTTCGTCATGGATGATTCGGTCGTCCGCGGCAACCGAGTGTTGCAAATCATCGAGGAGCTCGACAAGACCCTGCCGCCGGAGAGCGCGGAAGAAGTAGATTCAGGTGAAGCCGCACCCCAAGATCATTGATCGCATCATCGAGGGCATCCGGGCCAGCCAGACGTTCTGCATCGCCGGCCACGTTCGCCCGGACGGAGATTGCGTCGGCTCGCAACTCGGCCTCACCCTGGCCTTGCAGAACGAAGGGAAGAAGGTGACTTGCTGGAATGAGGACCCGATTCCCGAGAAATACCGGTTCCTCGACCCCGACCACGTCATTCAGAGGCCCAGGCGCGGCCTTAAGTTCGATTGTGTCATCGCCACTGACGCTGCCAGCTTCGAGCGCCTAGGCAAAGTCGGCCCGTGTATTGCGGACCGCACGCTGTTCATCAACATTGACCACCACCAGAGCAATACGCGTTACGCCAACATCAACTGGGTGTCGGCGCGCGAGTCCTCCACCGGCGAGCTGATTTTCAGAATGCTGAAGGTCGCGAAGTGGCCGATTACCAAGCCCGTTGCCGACTGCCTCTTCACCGCCGTCTCAACGGACACCGGCTCCTTCCAATACCCAACCACCCGGCCCGGCACCTACCATGTGGCCGGCGAACTCGTGCGGCGCGGCGCCGACCTCGCGAAGATATGCGACGAGGTCTATCAGTCTTATCCGCTCTCCCGCACCGGTTTGCTCCGGCATATTTACAAACACTTCCACCTTACCCACGAGAACCAGATTGCCTATGTCTGGTTGAAAAAGGCCGACTTCGCCC
>Ga0181532_10003774_pt1 | contig 13527 bp, 9 predicted proteins | sample PEATcosm2014_Bin_33_FD_119768 | JGI IMG/M metagenome (GOLD analysis project Ga0181532, IMG submission 119768) | Peatland microbial communities from MTU Mesocosm Facility, Houghton, MI, USA - PEATcosm2014_Bin11_30_metaG | ecosystem: Environmental > Terrestrial > Soil > Wetlands > Peat | place...
GCATCCCGTGCAGAAAAAACCCGACGGCGGCCTTCGCAACACCCTTTACCAACAACAAACGCGCTCGGCCCGTCGCTTGACGCGCGGACGTCTGCTTCTCTACAAAATGATCGTGCCCTTGGGGCTCGGCCTGGTGCACGCGGTGTGGGGCTGGTGCCGAGTGGTGCGTGTGGCCGGCGCCGAAAACATCGTCGCGGCGCTTGAGCGCGCGCCGTCCTTCATCCCGGTGTATTGGCACCAACATCAGGTCTTTTGCGTCAAGCAGCTGCTCGAGCTCTCCAGTGCAGGCGTGAAATTGGGATTCCTGATCAGCCCCTCGGTCGATGGCGAGCTCGGCGCTATGATCGTGCGCAGGCTCGGCGCCGAGGCGATCCGCGGCTCCTCGAGCTATACCGGGGCACGCGCCTTGCGCGACTACTATCAGGCGCTCGTGCAGCAGGGCATCTCGCCGTCCATCACGCCGGATGGCCCGCGCGGCCCGCCTTGGAAGTTCAAGCCGGGTGCGATCCTGCTGTCGCAAATGTCGCAGCGGCCCATCATTCCCATGGCGTACGCCGCTTCGCGGGCCTGGAAGATCAAATGGGATCGATTCGTGATCCCCTTGCCGGGGGCGCGCATCGCGATCGTGGTCGGTGCACCGGTGCTGGTGGGCAAGGGGCTGAATGCCGAGGGGCTCGAGCGCCTGCAGGCGCAGATGGAGCAGACCCTTAAGGCGCTATTCGGCCAGGCCAGGGCTTTGCTTGAAGGGGAGACCCCTATCAAGCCCTAAGAATACAACCGCTTAGCTTGTAATCCTTACAACTTGTGCGAGAATCTCGGTGTATGTGTCAGTGGCCGGACCTTGAGAAACTGTGTGACACATTCGCATTTCGCCGGCCATCGGATGGCAAACTGTTGATCTACAACCGCATTCACGATCCGGGGACCCTCCAAGTCGCATGGCGATAGCACCCCCCCTCGACCCCCGACACCCCGACCTCACTGCGTCGGATGTCCTGTCGCCGCAAACTTGGCCGCGACGAGGTGTTCGCGCAGCGGTTGGGCTCGACGTCATCTGCACCAAAATTGCGGTCGACTTTCAAACCATGACGGCGGCGACCGCCATGGACTGCATCGTCGCGAATCTCGAATTGCTGCGCGAGGCGACGCGCACCGATACCGCCTTTCACTTCACCCTCGACAACGAGGCGGCGCTCATTGCCGAGGTGCAGGTGGCGCGCGGCATGCTCGCGACCGGCAACCCGGAGCAGCTGCGCGGGCACAGTCTCGATGCGCTGCCGTGGCTGCGATCGCGGCTCGCGCCGCTGCGCGTCTCCGAGCTGCGCGACACCGCCCATCCGCGCCCAGACCAGGCGGAGGACGCGGCGCTGTGGGCCAATCTCGGGGTGGGCTCGGTGTTGATGATCGGCTACAGCATCGAAGGGCGCCCGGCGGGCGTGCTCGGCATCGCAGGCGCGAGGCCGCGCGAGAACTGGGAGGTTCAGCTGCATCTGTTGATGAAGCTCGTCGGCAGCAGCCTGTCGACCGGACTCGAGCGCATCGAGATCCAGGCGCATTTGCGCGATCTGGAGGAGCGCAACGAGCTCGCGCTGTACAGCGCCAACGACGGCCTATGGGATTTCGACACGCTCGACAATCGGGTGTACCTGTCGCCTCGCTGGAAGGCGATGCTGGGCTACGATGAGTCGGACGTGGGCAAGGCGCCGGATTGGCGCACCCTGGTGCATTCTGACGACATGTCGCGCGTGCAGGCGGCCATCCGCGATCACGTGGCGGGAAAGACCCCGATTTTCGAGAGCCTGCATCGCATGCGCCATGCCACGGGCGAATGGCGCTGGGTGATCAGCCGCGCCAAGGCGAAGGTCGACGACAAGGGGCGCTTGTTGCGCCTGGTCGGCGTCGAACTCGACATCACCGAACGCAAGCTGTACGAAGAAGCGCTGTTTCGCGAGAAGGAGAGTGCGCAAATCACTCTGCAAAGCATCGGCGACGGGGTCATCACCACGGATGCCAAGGGCGTCATCGATTATTTGAACCCGGTGGCCGAAGCGCTCACCGGCTGGCGCCTCGAGGACAGCCAGGGACGGGCGATCGAGGAGATCTTCCGCGCCTTCCACGAGGAGACCTGCGAGCCGCTGGAGAATCCTCTCGCCGTGGCGATCCGCCGCACCCGCTCGATCAAGTCGGTGCGCCCGATGCTTCTCATCCGCCGCGACGGCAATGAGATCTACGTCGAAAGCACCGCCTCGCCGATTCGCGACGGCAGCGGCGCCGTGTCGGGCGGCGTGCTGGTATTTCACGACGTGAGCGAGGCGCGCGAGCTGAACCGTCGCCTCTCGTACCATGCGAGCCACGACGTGCTCACCGGTCTGGTGAACCGGCGCGAATTCGAGAATCGCATGGAGCGCGCGCTCAAGAGCGCCAAGGCGCGCGAGACCTCCTATGCGCTGTGCTGCCTGGATCTGGATCAGTTCAAGATCGTGAACGACACCTGCGGCCACAGCGCCGGCGACGCCCTGCTCGGGCAGGTGGGCGCACTGCTCAAGTCGAAAGTGCGCTGGCGCGACACGCTCGCGCGCCTGGGCGGCGATGAGTTCGGAATTTTGCTCGAAAGCTGCTCGCTCGACGAGGCCATGCGCACGGCCGAGGCGCTGCGCGAGGCGGTGCGCAATTTCAAGTTCACCTGGGAAGAGCGCACCTTCCGCCTGGGTGCGAGCATCGGCGTGGTGCCGATCTCGGCCGACAATCAGGACGTGGCCTCGGTATTGAGCGCCGCCGACAGCGCCTGCCAGGCGGCCAAGGAGGCGGGGCGCAACCGCGTGCACAGCTTCGAGGAGAACGACATCGACCTGATGCGCCGGCGGCGCGAAATGCAGTGGGCCGCACGCATCAACAACGCGCTCGAGGAAGGCCGCTTCGAGCTGTTCCGCCAGAGCATCCTGCCGCTGCAGCAGGCCGAGGTCGGCTTGCACTACGAACTGCTGCTGCGCATGCGCGACGAAGCGGGCAAGATCGTCGCGCCGTACGATTTCATCACCGCGGCCGAACGCTACGGCATCACTCCCCAGATCGATCGCTGGGTGATCGAGAACGCTTTCCGGTGGCTGGTCTCCGAAGCCGACGAGCGCGAGAAACTCGCGATGTGTTCGATCAACCTTTCCGGGCAGAGCCTGGGCGACGACAAGTTTCTGCCCTACGTGATCGACCAGTTCCATCGCAGCGGCCTGGACGCGAGCAAGATCTGCTTCGAAATCACCGAGACCGCGGCGATCGCGAGCTTCTCGCAGGCGAATCGCTTCATTCAGGCGCTGAAGGAACTCGGCTGCAAGTTCGCGCTCGACGACTTCGGCACCGGCCTGTCCTCGTTCGGCTACCTGAAGCACTTCCCGGTCGATTTCCTGAAGATCGACGGCAGCTTCGTCAAGGAAATCCTGCACGACCCGATCGATCGCGAGATGGTGCGTTCGATCAACGAGATCGGCCATCTTACCGGCAAGCAGACGATCGCCGAGTTCGCCGAAAACCTCGAGATCATCGAGATGCTGCGCAGCCTGGGCGTCGACTACGCGCAGGGCTACGGCGTGTCCCAGCCGCAGCGCGTGCTCAAGGCCGCGAACAGCGCCTGAGCGTCGCCGCGGCCGGGTCTACCCGCGCACCCGGTCTATCGCCGCCGCCAGCGGGTAGCAGGAGCTCAGAAGCGGCACGGACAGGTTGCATTGCTGCGCCATCCTCACCGCATGGCCCAGGGTCTCCTCGATTTCCAGCGGCCGTCCGGCGGAAAGATCGTGCAGCGAGGACATGCGATGCTCGGGCGCGCTTGACTTAAGCGCGAGGCCGACGCGGCATATCGCCGCCACCGCCTGCGCTTCCGAGCCGCGGCAGATGCTCTCGACCGGCAGCACCGGCTGGTCGGACAGCCGCACCTGCCGGGCATCCGCGAGCTGCCCCACTTCACGCACGAGCCGCGCCATCACCAGCGCCGCTCCCGGATCAGTCGCATATTCCCAGGTGCGCGCACGGGTGGTGACCGACAGCACCATCATGGCCGCCCAGGCGGCGAACTTGGACCACTCCAGGCTCTCGATATCCGCGGCCGCGGTCGAGCGAACACCCGAAGCGTCGATCGTGCCCGCGATCCTGCGAGCCCGCGGGCTGAGGCCGCCCTCGAGCTCGCCCACATAGATATTGGCATTGCGTGTGAACAGGACTTCGCCGGACGGCAGCAATTCGCCGCTGGTGTCGGCCAATGACCCGAGCACCCTGTCGCGGCCGAATACATCGCTCAGCTGGTCATTTTTCATCAATCCGTTCTGGATCGAGAATGCCGCTCCGACCGCCGCGCCGCGCAGCGGCGCGAGTGCAGCCTCGGTCGCGTGCGTCTTGGTGGCAACGATCAGCACTTCGGCCGATCGCAGCGCAGACGGCTCCGTCAAGGCGCGAACCTGCTGCGAGAACGTGGCCAGCCCGGTGATTTGCAGTCCGCGCTGCTCAATCTGTTGCGCGCGGTGCGCGCGCGCCAGCATCACCACGGTGTGGCCCGCGCGGGCCAGATGGGCCCCGATGATCGAGCCGATCGCGCCCGATCCGACGATCGCAAAGTCGGCGGTGGCCATGATCCGGCATTATATCGCGGCGGCCGGCGGCCATTCGAAGCGCATCGATAAATCGACGCCACGCACATGCTTGGTGATGCTGCCGACCGACACATAATCGACCCCGGTTTCCGCGATCGCGCGAATCGTCTGCTCGGTCACGCCGCCGGATGCCTCGAGCTTGAGCGGCCGCGCCGCGCTGCGGTTGAGGGCCACCGCATCGGCCATGGCCGGCAGCGGGAAGTCATCGAGCATTGCGATGTCGGCGCCGGCGGCGATCGCCTGGCGCAGTTCATCGAGGCTCTCCACCTCGACCTCCACGGGCACCTTCGCACCCGTCGACCTGGCCGCGGCCACCGCCTGTGCGATCGACCCCGCCGCCATGATGTGGTTTTCCTTGATCAGGATTCCGTCGAACAAGCCGATGCGATGATTGTGGCCGCCGCCGACCCGCACCGCGTATTTTTGCGCGGAGCGCAGCCCCGGAATGGTCTTGCGGGTGTCGAGCAGGCGGCAGGCGGTGCCCGCGAGCCGCTCGGCGTAGGCGTGGGCGGCGGTCGCGGTCCCGGACAGCAGCTGCAGAAAATTGAGCGCGGTGCGCTCGCCGGTCAACAGCGCGCGTGCCCGCCCCGCGAGGGTGAACAGCACCTGATTCGCGGCGGCGGCGGCGCCTTCGGCCACCCGCCAGTCGATGCGCACCTCAGGATCGATGAGCGCGAACGTGGCATCGACGTACGGTGCGCCGCAAATGATCGCGCATTCGCGCGTGATGACCGTTGCGCGCGCGACGGCGGTCGAGGGGATCAGAGCGGCAGTCAGATCGCCGCTGCCGATATCTTCCTCGAGAGCCCGCGCCACTTGCTGCGGCAGGTCGCTGGGAACCGGTATCGGCAAAGTCATGACTGGTCCCCCACCCGGGCCCCCCGGCGAATATCTCTACATCGGCAGTTATCGTACAATAGATCAATTTCCAGAGGATCGACCATGAATGCTATCGAAAGGATCAAGAGCCAGCTGGCGGACGCTCCGGTGGTGCTTTACATGAAGGGCACCCCCGATTTCCCGCAATGCGGGTTTTCTGCGCAAACCGTCGGCGCGTTGCGTGCCTGCAAGGCGCGGTTTGCGCACGTCAACATTTTCGAGGACCCCGAAGTGCGCGAGGCGCTGAAAACCTACTCCAACTGGCCCACCTTCCCGCAGCTCTACGTCAACGGCGAGCTGATCGGCGGCTGCGACATCACGCTCGAGATGTACAAGAGCGGCGAACTGCAGCAGCTGCTGGCGCAAGCCGGCGCGGTGGCCGCAGCCTAAAGCTCGCCCTCAGGACTCCCCGGGGGCTTCGGGCTCGATCTCGGGGTCGACCTCGAGCGGGCCCATGGCCGCCAGCCGGCGGCGGCTCGCCTCGAAGACACCCTGAAACTGATTGCACACGGTGCAGAACAGGTCCGCCGTGCGCTCCGCGTCGTAGGATGCCGAATGCGCCGAAGAGGTATCCCATTCGAGGCCGGCCGCGAGGGTCGCACGCATCAACACGGTTTGCCCGAACGCGACGCCGCCCAGCGTGGCGGTGTCGAAGCTCGAGAATGGATGGAACGGGTTGCGCTTGAGCTGAGTGCGCGCAACGGCGGCGTTCAAGAAATTCAAATCGAAGAACGCATTGTGCCCCACCAGCACGGCGCGCGTGCAATCGGCGGCGCGCACCGCGTTGCGCACTTCGCGGAAGATACGCTGCAGCGCGTCCTCCTCCGAAATCGCCGGCCGCAGCGGATGATGCGGGTCGATGCCGGTCACTGCCAGCGACGCCGGTTCCATGTTGGACCCCGGAAATGGCGTGACGTGATAGCGATGGGTTTCCCCGCGTGTGAGCGTGCCGTCGCTGCGCATCTCGATGAGCACGGCGGCGATCTCGAGCAGCGCGTCCGTCTGCGAGTTGAAGCCGCCGGTCTCGACGTCGATCACCACCGGTAGAAAGCCGCGAAAGCGCGTGGCCAGCGTAATGGGCGACAGCTGCATCATGCCCTTGGCGCCGCGCCGAGCCGCCAGGCGATCGTTTCACCGCCACGGTAAGGTACCACCGTGCCGCTGCCGAAATCGTAGAAATCCGGAGGCATCCAAGGCTCCTTGATCAAGGTGATGGTGTCGGTGTGGCGCGGCAAGCCATAGAAGTCCGCGCCGAAATGGCTGGCGAAGGGCTGCAGCCGATCCAGGCGGCCGGCGAGCTCGAACGCCTCGGCGTACAGCTCGATCGCCGCGTGCGCTGTGAACATGCCGGCGCAGCCGCAGGCGCTCTCTTTGGCCGCGCGCTCGTGCGGCGCGCTGTCGGTGCCGAGAAAGAAGCGCGGATTGCCGCTGGTCGCCGCCGCGAGCAGCGCCTCGCGATCCCGCTCGCGCTTGAGAATGGGCAGGCAGTAAAAATGCGGCCTGATGCCGCCGGCAAAGATCGCGTTGCGATTGTGCAGCAGGTGCTGGGGCGTGATGGTCGCCGCGACCCCCGCCCGCGCGCCCGCGACGAATTCCGCCGCGCGCGCCGTCGTGATGTGCTCGAACACCACCTTGAGCCGCGCGAACCGCTCGACGAGCGGGGCCAGCACCTCGTCGATGAAAACCGCCTCTCGGTCGAAGACATCGACATCCGCGCGCGCCGTTTCCCCGTGCACCAAGAGCGGCATGCCGAGCTCCTGCATGCGCCCGAGCGCCGCATAGGTGTTGCGGATGTCGGTGACGCCCGAGTCCGAATGCGTGGTCGCGCCGGCCGGGTAAAGCTTGACGCCGTGCACCGCCCCGGACTGCGCCGCCCGCTCGATCTCCTCGGCGGCCGTGCCGTCCGTCAAGTACAGCGTCATCAGCGGCGTGAATGGGCTGCGCGCCGGCAGCGCGGACAGAATGCGCTCGCGATAGGCCAGTGCCAGACCGACCGTGGCGACCGGCGGCTTGAGATTCGGCATCACGATGGCGCGGCCGAAGCGCGCTGCGGTGAATTTTGCCACCGAGGCGAGCGCTGCGCCGTCGCGCAAGTGCACGTGCCAGTCGTCGGGCCGCTGAATCGTCAAGCTGTTCATTGGCCTGCGGGCGGGGGCGGCCATCCCCGGCGCAGCAGATCGAGCGTGTAGCGCACGCCGAAGCCGGTGATCTCGGTTGAGATATGCCCCAGCCCTCCATGCCGCGAACCGGCGGCGAGGTCCAGGTGCAGCCACGGAATGTTCGCGGGTACGAAGCGGTTGAGGAAGCGTGCCGCCAATATGTGATCGCCCTTCGAGTCCGCGGCGCATTGCAGCACATCGGCGACGGCGCTTTCCAAATCGGTGTCGTAATCACTGTCCATGGGAAAGCACCAGACGCGCTCGCCGCTGCTGACGCCCGCCGCTTCGATGAGGCCGCGGGCCTCGGGCCGATTGGTGAATGCGCCGCTGTAGCGTTCGGTGAGCGCGTATACGCAAGCGCCGGTCAGCGTCGCGTAGTCGATCAACGCGCCCGGCTTGCTGCGCGCCGCGAGACTGAGCGCATCCGCAAGCACCATGCGCCCTTCGGCATCGGTGTGGATCACTTGAATGGTCGTCCCATTATGGGCGCGCACCACGTCCTGCGGTTTGTAGGCGAGCGGGCCGATGCGATTTTCGGTGATGGCCAGCCAGCAGTCGACTGCCAGCGGCGAGCGCAGCGAGTGCAGCGCATACAGCGCGCCAACCGCCACCGCGCTGCCCTCCATATCGGTATGCATGTCGAGCATGCTCTTGTGAGACTTCAAATTGGTGCCGCCGGTATCAAAGCACACCCCTTTTCCGACGAGGCTCACCGCCGGCGCCGCCGCCCGGCGCGGCCGGTAGGCGAGATGCACGATCCCCGCATCGCGCGTGGCGTTGCCGCGCGACACGGCGAGAAACGCGCCCGCGCCGAGGCGCCGCAGCTGCGCTTCTCCGTAGAACCTGTACTTCAGGCGCAGCTGCAGCGCGAAATCCTTGAGCCAGCGGCGATAAGCCCCGGCATTGAGGGTATTCGGCGGCAGGGCGGTGAGCCAGCGCGCGATGTTGTTGCCGGCGGCGGTCGCGAGGGTGAGCTCGAGGTCGGCCGGCGTGTCCGCCGCCGCGATGTCGACGCGCGCGAGCGCCCGGCGCTGCTTTGGCTTGCTCTTGAAAGTGGCCAGCCGGAACGCCGCGGCCTGGATCGCCGCGACGCTCGCGAGCAATGCTGCATCGGCTGCAGCCGGGGTGCACCCCTGCTGCCAGAGCAGCACCGACTGAGGCTCGCACTCCAGTACCGCGCGCGCGAGTTTTCCGGCCGTTTGCAGCCGCTCGAAGGCGCTCGCCTGGCGGGGCAAACAGGCGACCGCCAGCAGCGTTTCGCCGCGCGTTCCCACGCGAAGGTGGAAGCTGTCGCCTTCCTTGCGGATCCGGGGGCTGAAAACGGCGCGCAGCACGCTGCCGTGCGGCAGTGCAGCCCAATCGCGGGCGCTGGGCTTCAGCGGCAGAAGGAGCAGGGCGGCTTGATAGCGAGCAAGCTTCGACGGCGAGACGCGTGCGGCGGTGCGCCGTACGGGGATCAGCAGGGAACTGAAGGGCAAGCGAGTCGGCATATCTCTGAGCCGCATACGGATCGCGGGCGCACCGCAGGCATCGTGCGGGAATTTCCCTTTGCTTGACCGTGCAAAACCAAACCCCGAAGATACAGTCGCTAATACTACCTATGGCAGTTCGCGCAGAGGCGCTGTAACGTGCCTGCCATCTTAGCAGGACACGTGGGCGCGTGCATGTGCACACGCTTCTCGTGGGAAGGCTTTCTCTATGACACAACGCTCACCGTTCGAGGACATTGACCCCACCGAAACGCAGGAGTGGCTCGAGTCGATCGACTCGGTCATGCGCGCCCAAGGGCCGCAGCGCGCGCACTTTCTGCTCGAGAAGCTGGTGGACTTCACCCGCCGGTCGGGCGCCTATTTGCCGTTCAAGCCGAATACCGCCTACCTGAACACGATCTCGAAGGCGCAGGAGCCCGACTATCCGGGCGATCGCTCCCTGGAGCGGCGCAACGAAGCGTACATGCGCTGGAATGCGCTCGCCATGGTCGTACAGGCCAATCGTACGAATTCCGAGTACGGCGGTCATATCGCCACCTACGCTTCGGCGGCGACGCTGTATGAGGTCGGGTTCAACCACTTCTGGCGTGCGCGCGGCAACGCGCACCCCGGGGATATGATTTTCATGCAGGGGCATTCGAGCCCCGGCATTTACGCTCGCGCGTATCTCGAAGGCCGGCTCGACGAATCCCATCTGCTGCGCTTCCGGCAGGAAGTCGGTGGCGGCGGACTGTCCTCGTACCCGCACCCCTGGCTCATGCCCGACTTCTGGCAATTTCCCACCGTGTCGATGGGATTGGGCCCGATGATGGCGATCTTTCAAGCGCGATTCGTGCGCTATCTGGAGCATCGCGGCATCGTGCCGGCCTCGGACCGCAAGGTGTGGGCGTTCCTGGGCGACGGCGAGATGGACGAGCCCGAGTCGATGGGCGCTCTGACCATGCCGGTGCGCGAGCAGCTCGACAACCTGATTTTCGTCATCAACTGCAACTTGCAGCGCCTGGACGGGCCGGTGCGCGGCAACGGCAAGATCATTCAAGAGCTCGAGGCCGCCTTTCTGGGCGCCGGCTGGAACGTCATCAAGGTCCTCTGGGGTTCACGCTGGGACCCGCTGCTGGAGCGCGATCACAAGGGGCTCCTCAAGCGCTTGATGGAGGAGTGCGTCGACGGGGAATACCAGAACTTCAAGTCCAAGGGCGGCGCGTATACGCGCGAGCATTTCTTCGGCAAGTATCCCGAGCTGAAGGAGATGGTCGCCAATATGTCCGATGACGAGATCTGGCACCTGAACCGCGGCGGCCACGACCCGCAGAAGGTCTACGCCGCTTATGCGTCCGCGGTCGCGAACAAGGGCGCGCCCACCGTGATCCTGGCGAAGACGGTCAAGGGCTTCGGCCTCGGCAAGGCGGCCGAGGGCCTGAATGTCGCGCATCAGCAAAAAAAGCTCGGCGATGAGGATCTCAAAGAGGTACGCGACCGATTCAACATCCAGATTACCGATGAGGAAATCCGCGGGCTGTCCTTCCGCAAGCCGACGCCCGACAGCGAAGAGATGAAATACCTGCAGGAGCGGCGCGCAGCTCTCGGCGGCTATCTGCCGGCACGCAACTCATCGGCGCCGCCCCTGGTGGTGCCGCCGCTCGAAGCATTCAGCGCGCTCCTCGAAGGCACCGTCGATCGCGAGATTTCCACCACCATGGCGCTGGTGCGCATACTGACCACGCTGGTCAAGGACAAGAACGTCGGCAAGCACATCGTGCCGATCGTTCCGGACGAGGCGCGCACCTTCGGCATGGAGGGCATGTTTCGGCAAATCGGCATCTATTCGTCGGTCGGGCAGCTGTACACGCCGCAGGACGCCGACCAGCTCATGTTCTACCGCGAGGACAAGCAAGGCCAGATTCTCGAGGAGGGCATCAACGAGGCGGGCAGCCTGTGCTCCTGGCTGGCCGCCGCGACGGCGTATTCGAACCACGACGTCAACATGGTGCCGTTCTACATTTTCTACTCGATGTTCGGATTTCAGCGTGTCGGCGATTTCATCTGGGCGGCCGGCGACAGCCAGGCGCGCGGCTTTCTGATCGGCGGCACCGCCGGGCGCACCACGCTCGCCGGCGAAGGCTTGCAGCATCAGGACGGACACAGCCAGCTCGTCGCCACGACGGTGCCGAACTGCGTGGCCTACGATCCAACCTACGCCTATGAGCTGGCGGTGATCGTGCAGGACGGCATGCGCCGGATGTACCAGGAGCAGGAGGGCATTTTCTACTACATCACCTGCATGAACGAGAATTACACGCACCCGCCGATGCCGGCGGGGGTCGCGCAGGGCATATTGAGCGGGATGTATCTGCTGCAGATCGGCGGCCGCGGCAAGGTGCGGGTGACGCTGTTCGGGTCGGGAACCATCCTGCGCGAGGTGCAGGCCGCGGCGGAGCTGCTCGAGCGCGATTTCGGAGTTCCGGCGGACGTTTATTCGGTGACGAGCTTCAGCGAATTGCGCAAGAACGCGCTGCAGATCGAGCGCTGGAACCTGCTGCACCCCGCGGAGCCGGCGAAGCAGACCTACATTCGCCAGGCGCTGGGCGAGCGCGAAGGACCTTACGTCGCCGCCACGGACTACATCAAGACCGTGCCCGATCAGATACGGCAGTGGGTACCGGGCCACTATACAGTGCTCGGTACGGACGGATACGGCCGCAGCGACTCGCGCGCGGAGCTGCGCCGCTTTTTCGAGGTGGACCGCCATTACGTGGTGATTGCCGCGCTCAAGGCGCTGGCCGACGACGGCAAGATCGACATGGACACGGTGACCAAGGCGATGGAGACCTTCGGCATCGACCCTGAAAAACCCAACCCGCTGTCGGTCTAGGGGAACAAGTATGGCGAACCCCGTGGCTGCTCCCCTCAAGGTCTTGGTTCCGGACATCGGCGGCTTCAAGGACGTCAGCGTCATCGAAGTGTTGGTCAAGGATGGCCAGCAGATCGACAAAGAGACGCCCATGATCACGATCGAATCGGAGAAGGCCGCCATGGACGTGCCCGCGCCGGTGGCGGGACGCGTGCAGCAGGTCAAGGTCAAGCCCGGCGACAAGGTATCTGAGGGCTCCTTGATATTGCTGCTCGAGGCGCGCGCCGAGCCCGACGCGGGCGCCGCCGGCGCCGCGCCGGCCCCATCGACACCGGCCGCCGCCGACGCGCCGGCCGCCGCCGACGCGCCGGCCGCCGCCCCCGCGCCTACAGCAGCCCCCGCGCCTGCCGGCGCGCCGCCGGCGACGTCGACCGCGGGCACCGCAGCCACACGCGGGTCCGGCAGCGCGGCTGCGGTCGATGAGGCAGCGTTCTCCAAAGCCTACGCGAGCCCGTCGGTGCGCAAGTTCGCACGCGAACTGGGCGCGGACCTCGGCAAAGTCATGGGCACGGGCCCGAAGGGGCGCATCACCCAGGACGACGTGAAAGCGTACGTGAAGAGAATTCTCACCACGGCCGCGGCACCGGCGCTGCCCAAGGTGGCGGAAGTCGATTTCGCCAAATTCGGTGCCGTGGAGATCAAGCCGCTGTCGCGCATCCAGCGCATCTCCGGTGCGCGCTTGCAGGCGAGCTGGCTCAATCTGCCGCACGTCACCCAGCACGAAGACGCGGATATCACGGATTTGGAAATCGCGCGGGTCGCCTTGAAGGGCAAGGCCTCGCAGGAGGGCGTGCGGCTCACGCCGCTCGCCTTCATCGTCAGAGCCTGCATTTTGGCGTTGAAGGAGTTTCCGCGCTTCAACGCCTCGCTCGATGCGGCGGGCGAGAATCTGATTCTCAAGAAATATTTCCATATCGGATTCGCCGCCGATACGCCGAACGGTCTCGTGGTGCCGGTGATTCGCGACGCCGATCGCGGCAATTTGTTCGACATCGCGCGCTCACTGGCGGCGATGTCGGAAAAAGCGCGCGCCGGAAAACTGACGGCGGCGGAGATGCAGGGCGGCTCCTTCACCATCTCGAGCCTCGGCGGCATCGGCGGCACTGCCTTCACGCCGATCATCAATGCGCCCGAAGTGGCGATCCTCGGCGTATCGCGATCCAGCCAAAAGCCGGTGTTCGACAAGGGCACGTTCGTACCGAGGCTGATGTTGCCGCTGTCGCTGTCCTATGATCATCGAGTGATCGACGGCGCCGAGGCTGCGCGCTTCGTCGTGTTTCTGAGCGGCATCTTGGGCGACGTGAAGGCGCTGCTGTGAGCGTCATCGAGATCCGGGTTCCCGATCTGGGCGACTCGAAGGGCGTGACCGTAGTCGAGGTGCTGGTGGCAGTCGGCGCGCAGATCCGCATCGACGATCCGCTGATCACGCTCGAGACCGAGAAGGCTTCCATGGA